>Ga0209075_1002042_pt1 | contig 18338 bp, 18 predicted proteins | sample Stecom2011_FD_187523 | JGI IMG/M metagenome (GOLD analysis project Ga0209075, IMG submission 187523) | Agricultural soil microbial communities from Utah to study Nitrogen management - Steer compost 2011 (SPAdes) (version 2) | ecosystem: Environmental > Terrestrial > Soil > Agricultural land...
CACCGGCGGGCACCAGTAATAACCTCCCGTTACCGGACGGCTAAAGCGGAACAGCCCATCGGTGATACCGTCATCCAGACCAATCATGCGACGCAGCTGCACCTCAAACGGATCCAGTGATTCACCGAAAGCCAGAAACACCAGGCCATTCACGGCGCCGTCGATATAGGGCATGGAACGGCGAACCACAAAGGCCTCCGGATCAAAGTCCTCCATCGCCGTGCGCTTGACGTGGGCAAACTCGGGAGCGTCTTCGATTTCCTCGTTGTCACTCAGCCGGCGACCAATGATGTGGTCCTGATCCGGCTGCGGCAGCGACTTGAAATACTCCAGATCATGCTCCCAGTGCTGAACGGCAGCATAGCTGCCGCCCTCTGCTCCTTTGGCAGTAACCACCTCAACCGCTTCATCATCGACCGGGTTCTCGGTACCGTCTTCATAGCCGGTCAGGTCATGGCCTGACAGGTAGCGGAAGGCTTCGGTGACCTGCACCGGCCTGAAGGCCGGCGCCAGCACCTTTTCCAGCTGCATGGTGCGATAGAGCAGCTCGCCACGGTCCTCACCGCGCAACCAAAGCCAGAGCGCCTGCTGGGTAGAAGGCACATCAATACCCTGGTTGCTCAATGCAGGAAAAGCCCGCAACGGCTCGAGACTCTGACCCAGCGCCTGCAATACAGAAATGCCCAGGCCCGCAATAGTGTCGGTACCGTCCACCAGCTCGGTCAGTGCTTTTAGTGCCCTTGGCAAGTCCGCTGCCTCGCCAAGCGTATAAAAAACGTGACGCGCGACCGGCGGTACCGGTTCAATCAAAATACCCTGCTGACAAGTCATGCAAAATCCCCAAAACTTATAAACGGCGTCAGCACTATAAAACAACCCGGCCCGGATTGCAGCCGGAGCAAGACTGTACGGATTTACCGGATATTTACCGACACCCTGCTTATCAAACTTGAAACAACAGGTATCCTGTCTGTATCTCAGAGACCCAACCTGACCCAGAGAAGGAAGTTTGTGATGAACCCAACAGCATTCAAATATTGTCTGAGCGTTTTGGCTGCTGCCTCGCTCCTGGCCGGTTGCGCCGCCAACAACCCGTACGAGAGCGAGCGCAACGTCAACCGTACCGCGATCTACGGCGGCATTGGTGCAGCCGCCGGTGCCATTACCGGCGCTGCAGTTTCCAGCAAGAAAGATCGCGGCAAGGGGGCGCTGATCGGCGCTGCAGTAGCAGGCGCAGCCGGCGCCGGCTATGGCTACTATGTCGACAAACAGGAGGCAGAACTGCGGCGTGCTATGCAGGGCACCGGCGTTGAAGTGCAGCGTGAAGGCGACAATTTGACGCTGGTCATGCCAGGCAATGTAACCTTTGCCACCGACTCCGCCACCATCTCCGGCAATTTTTATGGTGCACTGAACAACCTGGCCCAGTCATTCCGCGAATACGACCAGAACACCATTGATATCGTTGGCCATACTGACAGTACCGGCCCCTATCAGTACAACATGGACCTGTCGCGGCGTCGCGCCCAGAGTGTAGCCAGTTACCTGCAGGGCCAGGGTGTGCCCGGCTCGCGCATGAGTGTACGCGGGATGGGCCCGGACCAGCCGGTCGCCAGCAACGCGGATGCCTACGGCCGCCAGCAGAACCGCCGCGTCGAGATCAACCTGCGTCCGATGCCCGGCGCCTACCAATAAGCTGGTTTTCCTGCCACAAAAAAAGGCTGCCCGATAATCCGGACAGCCTTTTTTGCAGGCGCAAACAGCGCTTTTGTTCTTTCATGAAAAGAGTGGGCGGCAATCCTGGCAGCAACTGGAGTTTGCCACCGGACCCATCAGGCTCTGGGCAGGGTTACACCCTGCTGGCCCTGATACTTGCCACCCCGGTCCCGGTAAGACACTTCACAATCTTCGTCGGACTCAAAAAACAGCATCTGCGCCACACCTTCATTGGCATAAATCTTGGCCGGCAAGGTGGTAGTGTTGGAAAACTCCAGGGTTACGTGACCTTCCCACTCCGGCTCCAGCGGCGTGACATTAACAATGATGCCACAGCGGGCATAGGTGCTCTTGCCCAGGCAAACCGTCAACACATTGCGCGGAATGCGAAAATATTCAACCGTACGCGCCAACGCGAAAGAGTTGGGCGGAATGATGCAATAGTCACCTTTGACGTCAACAAAGCTTTTTTCGTCAAAGTTTTTCGGGTCTACAGTAACCGAATGCAAATTGGTAAATACTTTAAACTCATCAGCGCAGCGTACATCATAGCCATAACTGGACACACCATAAGAAATCAGCCGCTGATCACCGTCGGTACGCACCTGGCGTTCGACAAAGGGTTCAATCATGCCGTGCTCGGTTGCCATGCGCCGGATCCAGCGGTCCGCTTTGATACTCATCGAATTACCTCGGTTGCTGATTTGGTAACCGCCCTATGTTACCCGACCCCCCTGCCACCGGGAAGCCTGGTTTCTCAAAAGAAGCGTTTGAGCATGCGTGCAACAAAGCCACGGTCCAGCGAGCGCTTCACATAGGGCACATAGTGCTGGTCCTCTCGCTTGATGTGATTGATCAGCCACAATCCGATCTCGGTCCGGATTGTACGGGCTACCTTCATTCGGTTCTCTTCCTGTTCCAGGCGTTCCAGATAACCGTAGGCCCGCTCCCGAAATGCATGGTGTACGGCTTGGTGAGCTTCAAAGTGAGGGTAGTCGGCCGACTGCATCAGCGTTTCTTCAAAGGTATTATGCGAAACTGCGTAATCTATTAGCCCTCTGCAGACCGCCTCCACTTTGCCTTCATCCTCTTCTGCAATTGCAGACTGGATTTCGGCAAAGTATTCGAACAGGCGCTGATGCTGTTCATCAATGATGTCAATACCTGTTTTGAAGTCATCACTCCAGGTCAAGGTCTCAAGCGACGTAATCATGCAACAATCCCTCTTGGTTTTATTGTTATATGTCATCGACCATACCCACAGGACCGGACACCTTGCTGACCTAGATCAAATCATTCCGTTGCCACCCCCCTACCAAAGTCTTGCCGCTGGGTGGCATAACATAAAAGGGCAAAAAAAAACCCGCCGAAGCGGGTTTTTATGAAAGCTCAAGACTCAGACAACCTGGACTTCTTCAGCTTGCATGCCTTTCTGGCCGCGGGTGGCGACGAAAGATACTTTCTGGCCTTCTTTCAGGCTTTTGAAACCTTCACCCTGAATTGCACGGAAGTGTACAAACAGATCTTCGCCGGACTCTGGAGTAATGAAACCAAAGCCTTTTTCATCGTTAAACCACTTAACGGTACCATTCTGACGTTCGGACATTGCTGTCTCCTTCAATCAATAAGTAAAAAAATACAGGCCAATGGCCTGCCGATACTGAGTGCAAGGAGTAACAGGAGTCGCAATGTGTAAACATCAATGATTCACGGTGACGCATGCAGCAACAGTGGTGCATACTTTACCTGAATTCCTGCAGAGTGCCAGCGTTATTTTCAATCAGCCGGCTTTTTCCAGCCTGACAGTCATGCGGCCGGCTTCAGGCAGGATCATTGCGCGTTAACAGTTCTTCCGGCCAGTGTTGAATATAGTCGTCCTCTGCAGGCGGCATCTGAAGATGAAACCCCTGACTTTCAAGGTTCGCAAGAACCAGGTGAATATCCTCACTGGCCAGCTTGCGCTCTGCCGTCAAGACAACATCAAAGCTGTGCCTGGGCGGCCCAAAGAGCTTAAGCAGCTCATCCGGCACCCGCGCCAGCGCATCCGCCTTAAGTACATACAGATACATGCCCGGCTTGCGTGGGCTCTGATAAATGGAACAAATTTTTTTCATGTTACTTCTTCGTCCAGTGCTTGCTGCAACGCCGGCCCCAGCTGCTCAAGGCGCCAGCCATGCAGTGAATCCGGCAAATGAAAGGGACCACCAGGCCAGCCGGTAGCCAGCGCCTCGGTCAGAATTTTTTTCTTCAGTGTCAGCTCGGGCGCCATGCGTTGCTCTGCGGCAAAGCGCTCACCAACCTTTCGCAGGCGTTTGAGCGCCTTGCCAGCCTGTAGCGGCAGGGGCTCGGGCAAGGCCTCTGGCAGTCCGGCATCCGGCAACTCGCGTGCCTGATCAAGAATGGCCAGCAGCTGTTTGCCGTTATGACGCAGCTGTCCCGGCGAAATGCCGTCGATACGCTCCAATGCTGTCATGCTGTCGGGTTGCCTGTGTACCAGTTCGAGCAGCACTGCTTCCTTAAGCACCCAGTTGCGCGGGATATCCCGCTGCCGGGCCTGCTCTTCGCGCCACACACAGAGCAATTGCAAAGCGGCGGCCTGTCTGGCATTCAGTGTCCAGGCCTGCTTCACGCCCCGCCACAACTGCTGCAAATCCAGCGGCTGCTGTGCTGCCACCAGGGCAGCACCATCTTCCAGCAACCAGCTGCGCTTTTCCTGTGTCAGCAAAGCATCCAGCTGCGGGTAAATCCGTGCCAGATAACTCACATCCTGCACTGCATACAGCTCCTGCTCGCTGCTAAGCGGACGCTGCAGCCAGTCCGAGCGGGTAGCCCCCTTGGGCAGCTCTATTTGCAAAAAATGCTCAACCAGCCGTGCATAACCCCAGGAAAACCCCAGCCCGGCGTAAGCTGCTGCAAGCTGGGTGTCATACAGAGGTTGCGGCAAAGCCCCGCTCAGACGCTGAAAAACCTCCAGGTCTTCACCACAGGCATGAACCACCTTGACCACATCCGGGTTCTCCAGCAGCCGGGCAAAGTCGTCCCACTGACTGATCTGTAGCGGATCAAGCAAGTAATTGCCTGTCGCGACAGCCAGTTGAATCAGCCCCGTCCGCGGGTAATAGGTATCGACCCGGACAAACTCGGTGTCCAGCACGATAAACGGTTCCGCCTGCCACAGCAGACATAGCTCCTGCAGCTGCCGGTTGCTGGTTACCCAGTGAAAATCTTGCATGAAAACGCCTAGAAACCCAAAGATTGATTTGACCGCGACCCTGTTATAAAAAACCGGTCGCCCCAAGGAACGCTCAATAATTATCTGCGCTGCCAGGGCTGTTGTTGAAAATCAGCTCACAACCCCTGGGTTGAACGTGCTATAGCACAGCTGCAAAACGGAGAGCAAAGCAAACAAAGTGCTCATTTACACAAGCAAGCTGCGCCCTTCAGCTGTTTTTCGCCCGGCCCTGACTACCTGGCCAACATTATTCAGCTCACCCCTAAACCAGATACATACCGGAAAACATCAGTCAAAAATGACCGTTTTGTTGTCGTGAATGATCACCCGGTCTTCCAAGTGATAACGCAGCCCCCGCGCCAGCGCCATTTTCTCTACATCCTTGCCCAGCCGCACCATGTCCTCGATGCTGTTTCTATGACTGACCCGCATCACGTCTTGCTCAATGATCGGCCCGGCATCCAGCTCTTCAGTTACGTAGTGGCAGGTCGCGCCAATCAGCTTGACGCCACGCATGGCAGCCTGGTGGTACGGCTTGGCACCCACAAACGAAGGTAGAAAGCTGTGGTGGATATTAATCACCCGGCCTGCGTATTTTTCACATAGCTCCGGTGGCAAAATCTGCATATAGCGGGCCAGCACCACGCAGTCCGCCTCGTGCTCGTCAATCAGCCGGCTGACTTCCTCAAATGCTGGCTGCTTGTTTTTCGGATCAACCGGCACATGGAAAAACGGAATGCCATGCCATTCAACCATGCTGCGCAAATCATCATGGTTGGCGATCACGCAGGGAATATCGCAATCCAGTTCCTTGCGGTGCCAGCGGTGCAACAAGTCAGCCAGGCAATGCGACTCACGGCTGGCCATCAATACAACGCGCTTGCGTTCTGCAGAGTCGCTAACCTGCCAGATCATGGAAAACTCCTTGGCTATCGGAGCAAACGCTTGACGAAAGCTGTCCAGATCGAACGGCAGTGACTCGGCACGAATTTCATGACGCATAAAAAACCAGCCACTTTGTTCATCCGAGTGCTGGCTGGCCTGATGAATCCAGCCATTATATGTGGCCAAAAAATTACTTACCTTGGCCACAATGCCCACACGGTCCGGGCAAGCAATGGTTAAACGAAACGTGCGCATCTGATACTCCGCAAAACTTCAAAAGGCAACATTCTACAACCTGTCCGTTGGCAAGTCATGGTTTGTGTCACGCAAACCCGCAGCATGCAACCGGAATCAGCATACAAACAGCAGCCCAGAACCTGGCCTGCACTGAAAGAGCTTAAGCCGCCCACCACAGGCAGCCGCCAACCCGCTTGCGCACCACCCGCCGGCAGTCTGCTCTGGCCAGACGCCGCCCCTCAAAAAAGCCTGTGACGGATACCACCCGACTTCCCCGCCACGTCCAGCAGCAGCCTGCCCAACCTCATCAGCGCCAATCACCAACTGCCCTGGCAACCAGGTCAAAAATAACAATATTAATCTGGCATTAATAACCTCACCCATAATCAGCCAATTGACAGTCAATACAAACTTAAGAAAACACTGAACAATTACCCGTACTGCCAGGTCAGGGTTAAAGACCAGCTCAATATGCCCATTTGCCACGCACAGGCTCTGTTTGCGCTGTTTTTGGTTTCCCCGCTGTCTCGTCAACATTATTCAGCGCATCCTTAAAGTTTTCTGGTCATTATCACTGTGTGCCTGTTTACAGTACTCGCTTCTATCAATTAGAATGGCGCTCGTAATTCACGGATAGCCCAATTACGGGCCTGCCCCTGCATGAAGCCTGATGTTTTTATGCAGGGCCAATTAATGGAATACAAATCCGCCAGATAAACATAGATTCATTACTAAAGAGGCAAACAAGTACCCTACATTGATTAACACCGAAAGGCCGCATTAATCATGTAGTGAAAATTTGTCGACACTACTCGATACCAGGAAGTCAGTCATGCCTACCAAAATCAACCGCTTTCACAACACCAAAAAAGCCATCCAGGAACTGCAGCAGCAGCTCGAAGCCCTGTCCAGCGATCCAGAACTGAAAAAAGAAATGGAGTTTGAAGAGAAGCTCCGCGCCCTAATGGCCGAATACAACAAGACCCTGCGTGATATCAACGCCATTCTGGACCCGCAGTCGGCGGCTGCTGCCCCGCGCACTACGGGCACGCGCCGCGAACGCCGTACCAAGCGTTACACCAACCCGCATACCGGCGGCATCATCGAGACCAAAGGTGGCAACCACAAAGAGCTGAAAGAGTGGAAGCAAAAGTGGGGTAACGAAACCGTTGAAAGCTGGGCAATTACCCTGTAACCCTCCCACTACCCAAAACCGGGAGTACTCCGCCAGGAGCTTCCGGTTTTAATACAGAATTACAGTCATGCTCTTGCCTGCCCCAATGCATAGCGCTGCCTCAGCGCATCCGCATGAGCCTGCCACTGCCGGATCACTTCAGTCTGGCGTTCCTCTGCCGTCAATTCATCACAAGCAGCCAAAAAACCGCTCAAGGTCAGAGGCGCCCCAGCCGCTTCATTCAACAGGCGCTCACGACAAAATTGTTGCCAGCGCTGCTGTTCCCCGGCTGTGAGGGTGTCCGGAAAATTACGGGCACGGTACCTGAATAGCAGCTCCGGCAAGCGCTGATCGTCAAACGGCCAGACACCTTGCGCCAGCCCCAGAGCATCGCTTTGTATCACCTGCCGGCACAAATCCCGGTCACGGCTGCCCAGAAAACCGCCATACAGCTGCTGCTCAGGATCAGTCCTGTCTGGAAACGGCTCGTTTGTGAACACCTCTCCCAGTTTTTTCTGCACAGCTGCCAGATTGTCCACCAGTAAGCGACCATTATTGCGCCACAACTGATCATCCAGCTGCAGCCAGGGCTGCTTCTCGGCAGACAAACTGTCCATACCGACCAGTACCGGACACCTGTTGGCCTGGATTTTCTTTAATGGTATCGGTGACATCCCCGGCAGCAGCTCATCGTGACGGGTATACAATCGCTGTCTGATTTCGTCTGCCGACAACTGCAGCAGCGGCTGCACATCACCAAGCAGATCGCAAACCACATAGGCATTGCGATTGACGTCATCGCGCAGCAACGGCAAAACGATGGACAGATAACGTCGCTGCCAGCCCAGCTTGCCGGACACATGCACCACTGGCCGGCCGATACGCAAGGCGTCATGCACCAGGTTCTTGTCACGCATCCGGTATAAGTGCTCGTAAAGTCCAGGCTGCGCCTTGCGCAGCAGGCGAGCCATAGCAATGGTGGCGCGTACATCTGCCAGCGCATCGTGGGCCTGACCATGCTCAATACCGTTGGCAGCCGTAAGCAACTCCAGCCGGAAGCTGACGCGCCCTTTATCATTTTCCGGCCAGTTGATGCCCTCTGGTGCCAGTGCCCAGGCACAACGCAAAGCGTCCAGGATATCCCAGCGACTGTTACCGCCTTGCCACTCGCGGGCATAAGGGTCATAAAAATTCCGGTATAACCCATAACGGACAAATTCATCATCAAAACGCAAACTGTTGTAGCCAGCAGTACAGGTTTTTGGCTGCATCAACTCCTGTTGCAAACGGCCAATAAACTCTGCTTCGCTCAAACCATGCTCTTGCAGCTGTTGCGGACCAATGCCTGTAACCAGGCAGGCACGCGGATGTGGCAAAATATCATCACCTGGCCGACAGTAAATATTGACTGGCTCACCTATTTCATTCAGCTCTTCATCGGTGCGAATACCGGCAACTTGCAGTGCACGATCTGCTGCCGGGTTGATGCCCGTGGTTTCAAAGTCATACCAAAAAATACTGGCGCCCATGCTTCCTTTCCTTCTGTAGTTGATGCCTGGCAGGCATGTTAGCCTGAAACAGATTGCCTGTAAGCAAGCAGCGCTCCTTTCTGCCCCTCCCGGATGCGCCCGACCCCATGACGCTCATCCGCTTTTCCCCCTGCGTTCAACTTATGGACTCAATATCCATATATGCAGTGTCTCAAACTGGGATAAACTGGCCTCTGCCCTCATTCATGCAACAAACATTATCCGGAGACTCATTGATGAAACCACGCGTCATCATGCTACTGCTTGGCGGGATTCTGCTAAGCGGCTGTCAGTTACTTGCAAGTCCAAAGCAACATGAGGCCCAGGGCGAACGCCTGCAGGGCGAGCTTCGCTTCGATGCTGGCTACTGGCAACTGACTGACTGTAACAACCAGAAGACCCTGGTCCTTGAGTTTGCCGAGCCCTGGCTGCAGGCAACCACAGGCTGTCAACCCGGGCGGCCCTGCTTTGCCGACCTTGAGCTGCAGCAGGATGACAACCTTCCCATCCAGGTCAGCAAGGTCCACCGCATTCAGAATGAAGGCCATGGCTGTAATGACGAAGAGTTCGAGCACCTGCTGATTCGCGCCTCAGGCAATGAGCCATTCTGGACTATACGTCTCAATGCCCAAGGTCTTGTCCTGCAGCAACCTGGCAAGCCAACAGTTGCCCTACCCTACATACACGAACAGTCTGGTGATGGCATGCAATATATCACCAGCCAGGCCAATAACCATACATTACAGCTCTGGATCAGCCAACACCCCTGCATTGACAGCATGAGCGGAGCCTGGCACGCCTACTCCGCGCGCCTGCAATGGCAGGGGGAGATGCTTACGGGTTGTGCATATCATGGTTTACAAAGCAGCGTTTTTCCGTAATGGGCTGCCAGCCCTCACAACAACAAGGAGCCTCACCATGCTAAGAGTTGCCATCAACGGCTACGGCCGGATCGGACGCAACATTCTGCGTACCCTGTTCGAGCGTGGCCTGCATAACAAGATCCAGATCGTGGCCATTAACGATCTGGCTGGGCCGCAGATGCTCACCCACCTGACCCGTTTTGACTCAACCTTTGGCCGTTTCGGCATCAGCTGTCATGTTAACGGCGACACCCTGCAGGTCGGTTCGCACAGCATCCGCCTGCTGCGCGAACCCGAACTGGTTAACCTGCCCTGGCAACAGTTGGGTGTGGATGTGGTACTGGAGTGTACCGGCCGGGTCAAACAACGTATTGATGCCGAAAAACACCTGACTGCTGGCGCCCACAGCGTGCTGTTGGCGCACCCGATGGCCGATGCCGACCTGACCGTGGTGTATGGTGTCAACCACCAGCTGCTGGGCAACCAGCATATCGTCTCCAACGCTTCGTGCACCACCAACTGTCTAGCGCCGCTGGCCAAGGTGCTGCACGACAGTGTTGGCATCAAACATGGCCTGATGACCACCATTCATGCCTACACCAACGACCAGAACTTGCTGGACAAGAACCATAGTGACCTGTACCGCGCCCGTGCCGCAGCACACTCAATGATTCCGACCAGCACAGGGGCTGCCAAGGCCATTGGCCTGGTGATTCCCGAGCTGGACGGACGCCTCGACGGCTTGGCGGTACGCGTGCCGACCATGAACGTTTCGCTGGTGGACCTGAGCTTCACTGCCAGCCGCAACACCAGCGTGGCAGAGATCAACGAGATTCTGCGCGCCGGCGCCAGGCACTACCCGGAAGGTGTCATGGAGTGCAACGAAGAAGCTCTGGTTTCTTGCGATTTTAACGGTTATCCGGTGTCCAGCGTAGCGGACCTGACCCAAACCCGGGTGCATGATAGCCTGGTCAAGGTGCTCGCCTGGTACGACAACGAGTGGGCCTTTTCCAACCGTATGCTGGATACCCTGCTGGCCTGGCACGGCTAAGCACAACAGCAGTCACGGCGTATTCACCCCTGCAAAACAGGGCTGCCCGGAGCGCGCCCCTGCGTATGGAAGCCAGATGAAGCACTCTTGCCCCAAGGCGCGGGACAGGACATTGGGGGCAGCAGTGGCCACATTGCACAAGCAGCGGGCATGGCGCCCATCCAGTCGGCCGGCCAAGCCCGCTGACTGGACACTCTTGAGGGCAAGCGCTCCAGCTGCGCTTTCGTTTCTGCAGAAAATATCAGGCACGCCTTGTATCCGGCTGCATTGGCATATATGGCCACTTCACCTGAATGCCTGTTGACGCCAGGCTTCATAGACCACCACAGCCACCGTGTTGGACAGATTCAGGCTGCGTGACTGTGGCAGCATCGGCAAACGCAGCACTTTTTCTGATGGTATACAGCTGTGAACCCAATCCGGCAAACCGCGGGTTTCTGGCCCGAACAGCAAGGCATCTCCCGGCTGATAAGAGGCTTCTGCATAAAACTGCTGCCCCCTGGTGCTAAAGGCGAACAGACGGGGCTGGCCAAGTGCCTGTAGGCAGGCAGCCAGGCTGGAATGACACCGAACACTGGCAAACTCATCATAATCTAGCCCGGCCCGGCGTAGCCGCTTGTCATCCAGCACAAAGCCCAGGGGCTCAATCAGGTGTAAACTGCACCCGGTGTTGGCACATAGCCGGATAATATTGCCAGTATTGGGCGGAATTTCCGGTTCGAAGAGAATGATATGAAACATGGCGCGACCTGATCCGCAAGAAACGGCAGATTCTACATGGCAATCGCCGCCGATACGGCGCTGGCGTATCAGGTTTTTTGTCAGCCTGTGCCTGTTCGGCTTCATGACAGGCCTGATGCTGGGCGCACTGCTCAAGGAAAAACCGAACCGTCCGGCCCGCTTGCTGGATGTGCAGGCACTGGATGCCGGGGTGCGACTGTGCTTTTCCCGCTTGCCAAAAGCAGCCGTGCTGGAAGAAACTGGCGCCTTTGTCATGCTGTTTGCTGCGGAGCCGGCAGACGCGCAGCAGGGTGTTTTGTCATTGCCATCAGGTGGCCTTGCCAGCTGGCACCTGAGTGAGCGCAGTGATGGCATGCAACTGGGATTTGTCAGTTTGCAGCCTTTGCGGGGCAGCTGGAGCAAAGACCCTGACAACTCGTCCTGTATACGGGTTGATATCTTCATGGCCCCGTAAAACAAGTGTGTCTGCAGGCACAAACCGGACAGCTCTAAATGTCTTTCATCCGTCGCAGATTGCTGATTACCGACTCCAGTGCCCGGTCAAACAACAAGGCATCATCAAGCATATGCAGCTGTTTTCGTTTAAACGCCAGAGCCAGGCCGGTGCGATTCTTGTCCAGCACTTTCATGCCATGGCGGTTAACAAAAATGTAGCGGCCCGTGGCACGAATGATCGCTGACAGCTTGCAGCGGATACTTGATCCATCTTCCTGCTGCAACTCGAACCAGCTGCCCGGGCGCACCGAGTCGGCTTGCTCGTAGGCGGGGTCGTCTGCGGGCAGCTCGTCAGCGGCTGATTCGACCGGCTCGCTGCCCTCATCTTTGCCAGGCAGCTCCAGACTCTGACTGACTTCGATCATTGCCAGTGCAGGCATGTCTTCCTGTACGGCCAGCTCCTGGGCGGCTTGCTGCAGAGAGTCAGGCAGCCCTTCCAGCAGCGGAGGTGCCGCCTCTGCTGTACCGCTACGTGCTGCCGGATTATCGGTTTCTTGTTGCAGCTGCCGCTGTTTGAGGCTCTGAAATGCCTGGACATGCAAGACCTCAAGACTGGATAACAAACCAGAAACAACAAATGGATCAATAGCGGCCTCTTCGAAACCCTTCTGCAGGCTGCTTATCAGCTGTGGCACCAGCTTGCCCAGGCGTTCGCTGTCTGTGCATTCAATATTTTGGCCAGTACTCCAGATCAGATCGTCGATCAGCTGCAGGCTGCCTTGCCACTCACTGCTGTCTTCACCATGCTTCAGGTGGCGCAACAGCAGCACCTGACTCCAGTGCTCCTGCAGCAGCAGAACCAGTGTCTCTGGCAGGGTTTTACCCAGCAGACGCCGGTTCAGCTCCTGTTTGATACGCTGCCGGGCTTGCTGGGTGCGGGCACGGCCTTCTTCAGCATCACGCACCCGCTGCTCGACCAGCTCGCTACGCCGCCGCTCGGTGCCATAAAAGGTGGTGAACTCCTGCAAAATGTCGGCGAAGATTATGGGGTCGTCAGTGAATTCGTTGAGCAGCCGGTGAACAATGTCCTCCATTTTTTGAAACAGCTTATCTTGTTGCCGGCTATCCTTGCCACTCCAGCCCAGGGCCGCCGAGCCCAGCTCGTTGAGCAGACGGCGGGCGGGGTGACTGGCGCTGTCAAAGAAACTCTGGTCTTGCACCGCAACCTTCAACATGGGTATCTGCAGGCGGCCAATCAGGGCTTTCAGTGAGTCGGGCAGAGTGCGATCATCCAGGATGAACTCGAACAGCATTGAGACCAGGTTGATTGCATCACTGGCCATTTCTCCAACAACGCGTGGTTTGGCTGACTGCTGACTGGCGCGTTGCAGGATGCTGTCGATCTGCTGGCGAACAAGGCTGCCGGACAAATCATGTGTCTGAATATTGTGCCGCTGCAAATGGGTGAGCAACCGCATCAGGTCGCCAGAGCTGACCGGTACCCCGTCAGCCGGCTTGAAGGCGGAAGAGTCTGTTGCCGCACCAAAATTGCGCAGTAGCGCCTGTATGTCCTGAAAGCTGATTTCCATGACGCCAGCAACATCAGCCTGTGTTGCTGGCGCGGACGGGACTGCAGTACGGGGTTGCGCAACAGGATTTTTTTTGGCTGCACCACGGGTATGCAGCTGTGGCAAGACGCCTGCCTCAAGCAGCACCTGGTTGCTGTCGGCGTACAGCAGGCCAAGGTCTGCCAGTACCGTGCGCTCGAACAGCTTCAGCAAGACCAGCTTGACCTGTATGTTGTTAAAGCCAGACTCGTTTAGGCTGTCAAGGAAAGTATAGCTGAGCGACTCGGGGCCAAGCGGGTTGTCGGCAGATGGCAGGTCGCGCCCCAACACATGTCCGATACGGGCATCGAGCCCCTCCAGCAGGTCCGCGTCACTGGCCATGACCCGGCTGGACATATTGTTTATCGCAACCTTTTCTTCCAGCTCGTCAGGCGGCATGAGTGTCAGGCTGTCGCGGTCAGCAATGAGCTTTGGAGGTGACTGCATGCCAGGATTGCCGGATAGACAGGCAAAAGAATCGCTCAATTTTTGCAGGCAGCCACGCAGCAGGTTTTTTTGCTGCAGACGCAGCGAGCGCATGGTTTCAAACAGGCTGTTTTGTTCCTGGTTGCTTCCGGCACGATCAGCCATGTCGAACAGGGTATCATCCGCCGTGATGAACAGCTCCTGTAGCCGTCCTTGAAGAAAGGTCGCAGCAAGCTCATGCACCCGGGCTAGCACCTCAGGCAGCCGAGTGTTTGAGCTATGTTGTGCCAAGGGCACAACAGGGGCTTTTTTTTGCATGGGACCTCCTGAAAAAACAATGCCGGGCCCTTGGGCCACAATACGCCAACACTGCTGCAGGCAGCCAATGTAGCCTAGCATTATATGCAATTGCCGGAACCGGCCCAATGGGCGCAAGCAAGTTTTCCTCATTGCACTACAGGCCTGAATCATTAACCCGTATACTGTGTGCCATGTTAACTGGGAGTAATCTATGGCAAATCTGGTAATTGAGCAGCTGCTGGACGAAGTACGTGAAAATGTACGCATTGCCCTGGCAGAAGACGTGGGCACCGGAGACATCACCGCCCAGCTGATTCCGGCTGACAAACAGGTTCGTGCGCGGGTGATTACCCGTGAAAATGCCGTTCTTGCCGGCACCGCCTGGGTTGACGAAGTGTTCCGGCAGGTAGACAGCAGTGTCAAGATTGCCTGGCATGCTGCCGACGGCGAGCGCGTGCAAGCCAACCAGGTGCTGTTCGAGCTGGAAGGGCCAGCACGCGCCCTGCTTACCGGCGAGCGTACCGCGCTTAACTTTATGCAAACCTTGTCGGCCGTTGCGACGCGCTGCCAGCATTATGCCGATATGGTCAGCGACCTGCCGGTCAGGCTGCTGGATACCCGCAAGACCATCCCGGGTTTGCGTCTGGCGCAGAAATATGCGGTCACCTGCGGTGGTTGCCATAATCACCGTATCGGTTTGTACGATGTTTTCCTGATCAAGGAAAACCACATCACGGCCTGCGGCGGCATTGCCGAAGCGGTAGAAACCGCGCGCCGCATTGCGCCGGGCAAGCCGATAGAAGTCGAAGTGGAAAACCTTGAAGAATTTGCCCTGGCCCTGTCGACCAGTGCAGACATTATCATGCTTGATGAATTATCTTATGATGACATGCGTGAAGCGGTACGCATCAATGCCGGCAAGGTCAAACTGGAGGCGTCCGGCGGCATCAATGACGAAACCCTGCGAGCTGTGGCAGAAACAGGCGTGGACTACATTTCCCTCGGTGTCCTGACCAAGAACATCAAGGCCGTAGACCTGTCCATGCGCATTATTCAGGAATAAATAAGCGGCATGCTATGCGGATGCGCCCCAAACAGGGCCGCCCCTGTACGAGCGGCTTTAGCCGCGACCGGTGCCGGACTTTGCGGCCTTGGTCGCCACTCAAGTGGCTCGTACAGTAGCTTTAGCTGCGTCCGGGTGTAGTTTTGTACAAACGGCTTTAGCCGCGACCTGCAGCCAAGCCGGCCAGCATGAAAACAACACCTGCAAAGGTGTCCAGATATCAAAACCAAGGTAACAGCATGAGCAAAATCCCAGCGGTACGCCGCATGAACGCAGACGATGCCAACTTTTCCGCCGAGCTGGACCAGCTGCTGAGCTGGGAAAGCGTTTCCGACGCCGAAGTCAACCAGCGCGTCATCGACATCATTGCCCAGGTGCGCAGCCGTGGTGATGCTGCTGTGCTCGAGCTTACCCGCCAGTTTGACGGCCTTGAGGTAACCAATTTTAGCCAGCTGGAGCTGCCGCAAGAGCGCCTGCAACAGGCGCTGCAGAATATCTCGCCAGAACAGCGCAGCGCACTGGAAACCGCCGCCGAACGGGTGCGCCGTTACCACGAACATCAGCGTCAGGACTCCTGGCGCTACACCGATCCGGACGGCACCATGCTGGGCCAGCAGGTCACCGCGATTGACCGCGCCGGCATCTATGTGCCCGGCGGCAAGGCAACCTATCCTTCTTCGGTGCTGATGAACGCCATTCCGGCCAAGGTTGCCGGCGTGCAGGAAATCATCATGGTGGTGCCGACCCCGCGCGGCGAAATCAATGAAATGGTACTGGCCGCTGCCGCCATTGCCGGCGTGGATCGCGTCTTCACCATTGGCGGAGCCCAGGCCGTGGCGGCGCTGGCCTACGGTACCGAAAGCGTGCCGGCGGTGGACAAGATTGTCGGGCCCGGCAACATCTATGTGGCGACCGCCAAGCAGCTGGTGTTTGGCCGCGTTGGCATCGACATGATTGCCGGCCCGTCCGAGATTCTGGTGGTGTGTGACGGTCAGACCGATCCCGACTGGATTGCCATGGACCTGTTCTCCCAGGCCGAGCATGACCAGGATGCCCAGTCCATTCTGCTCAGCCCAGACGCGGAATTTCTCGACCGGGTCGCAGCCAGTATCGAGCGCTTGCTGCCGACGCTGGAGCGTGAAGAAATTGCCCGCATCTCCATGGCCGAGCGTGGCGCACTGATTCAGGTGCGCGATCTGGATCACGCCGTGGAAGTGGCCAACCGCATTGCCCCCGAGCACCTGGAGCTGTCGGTAGAAGACCCCGAGGCTCTGCTGCCGCGCATCCGCCACGCCGGTGCCATCTTTATGGGGCGCTACACCGCCGAGGCGCTGGGCGACTACTGCGCCGGCCCCAACCACGTACTGCCGACCTCCGGCACGGCGCGCTTTTTCTCGCCACTGGGTGTGTATGACTTCCAGAAGCGTTCTTCGATCATTTACTGCACCCCCGAAGGCGCTTCCGAGCTGGGCAAGGTCGCCTCCGTACTGGCCCGTGGCGAGTCGCTGACCGCCCACGCCAAAAGTGCCGAATACCGCATTATCAAGGATTAACCCGTAAAATGAGCAAGTTCTGGAGCCCTTTCGTTCACAATCTGGTGCCCTATGTGCCGGGCGAACAGCCGAAAATGACCCGGCTGGTCAAGCTGAACACCAATGAAAACCCCTACGGCCCGTCACCCAAAGCGCTGGCGGCCATGCGCGAGCAGATCAGCGATGACCTGCGCCTGTACCCTGATCCCAATTGCGACCTGCTCAAGCAGGCCGTGGCCGATTATTACGGCGTGCAGACGAATCAGGTATTTGTCGGCAACGGCTCCGACGAGGTGCTGGCGCATGCCTTCCAGGCGTTTTTCCAGCAGGGCAAACCGCTGTTGTTTCCCGACATCAGCTACAGCTTTTATCCGGTGTATTGCGGGCTGTATGGCGTGGAGCCAAAGCAAATCCCGCTGGACGAAGATTTTGCCATCAATCTGGACGATTACCGCCAGGACAACGGCGGCATTATTTTCCCCAACCCCAATGCGCCGACTGGGCGCCTGCTGCCGCTGGAGGACATCGAACAGCTGCTTGAGCACAATACCGACAGCCTAGTGCTGGTGGACGAGGCTTACATTGATTTTGGCGGCCAGACGGCGATTGCACTGGTGAACAAATACCCCAACCTGCTGGTGGTGCAGACGCTGTCTAAATCCCGCTCGCTGGCCGGCATGCGGGTTGGTCTGGCCGTGGGTCAGCCGGAGCTGATCGAAGCGCTGGAGCGTATCAAAAACAGCTTCAACTCCTACCCGCTGGACCGTGTTGCCCTTGCCGGTGCAGCCGCATCTTTTGCCGATCGTGAGTATTTTGAGCAGATCTGCAGCAAGGTGATTGCCAGCCGCGAAGCCATGGTGTCCGAGCTGACCGCACTGGGCTTTGAGGTGTTGCCTTCGGCGGCCAACTTCGTTTTTGCCCGCCATCCGCAGCAGGATGCCGGCGAACTGGCGGCCAAATTGCGCGAACAGGGCATCATCGTGCGACATTTCCGTCAGCCGCGCATTGAGCAATTTTTGCGCATCACCGTGGGGACTGATGAGCAGAATGCTGAGTTGATTGAGGCTTTGTCGGGGATTTAGGTTTTTATTTGGTGCATTGTGCTTAGGCCAGCCTGAACCCCCATACAAAACTGCGCTTGCCAGCGGCAAAACAAGTTTGCCGCTGCCGCTAAGGTTTTGATTGGGAGTTCAGACTGGCTTTTTTGTGCACCGCTGTGGGTGGGAGGGGGTGGCCCGACTTTGTCGGGCTGCTGTCGCATGATCGGTTTTGTTAGCTGTGGAGTGCTTTGGTCTGCTGCGGAATTGCGTGGCGAGTTTGCCCTGATACTCTAATATCGCTGAAGGTTTCGGGTAGAATGCGCTTGATCAATATTTAAGTGGAATAGCATTATGCAAAACAAAGACAACCTGATCTGGATTGATCTGGAAATGACCGGTCTGGACACCGACAACGATCTGATCATCGAAATTGCCACCGTTGTCACTGATGCTCAGCTCAATGTGCTGGCCGAAGGGCCGGTGATGGCGATTCACCAGAGTGATGCC
>Ga0209075_1002043_pt1 | contig 18325 bp, 17 predicted proteins | sample Stecom2011_FD_187523 | JGI IMG/M metagenome (GOLD analysis project Ga0209075, IMG submission 187523) | Agricultural soil microbial communities from Utah to study Nitrogen management - Steer compost 2011 (SPAdes) (version 2) | ecosystem: Environmental > Terrestrial > Soil > Agricultural land...
CACTCATACCTCAAGGCCTCCGCCGGCTGAATATTTGCTGCTCGCCAGGCCGGATAGAGAGTGGCAAGAAAGCTCAACCCCAGAGCCACTGCCGTAACGCCCAGCACATCGTGCGCCTTCAACACCGAAGGCAACTGGCTGATAAAGTAGACCTCAGGGTCAAACACAGCCTGCCCTCGTAAACTCTCTATCCACGCCACAAGATCGCCTATATAAAGGCCGAGCAAACAGCCGCTGATAACACCCAGTATTGTTCCCAGAACCCCGACCCCAAAACCCTGAACAATAAATACACTCATAACCTGGCGCGCACTCAAGCCCAGGGTGCGCAACACGGCAATATCAGAGCGTTTGTCGGCCACCATTAACACCAAACTGGAAATAATATTAAACGCCGCCACCATAACAATAATGCTCAGCAGCGCCGCCACAACCCGTTTTTCCATTTGCACGGCCTGAAAAATACTGCCTTGTGTCTGGCTCCAGTCGGTGATTTTGTGCCCACCTCCCAGCTTGTCGCTACCGGCTTGCATAAGCTCCTGAGCGCGATAGATATCCATCAGTTTAAGCTGCAATCCCTGAGCACCATCGACAGCGCGCAAAAGGCGCACGGCATCCTGTAAATGTATCAGCGCCAATGTTTGGTCTATTTGTGCATTGACCCGAAACACGCCCACCACAGTAAAGCGTTTTACCCGAGGGAAAATACCCGCTGGGGTCACGCTTACCTCTGGTAAGGTCAAACTGACTTTGTCGCCCGGCACTGCGCCCAGGCGACGGGCGAGCAAAGCGCCCAGCACAATACCAAACTCACCATCAGCCAGTGCTTCCAGTTCGCCGAGCAACATGCTGTCAGCCAAGACTGAAACCTGACGCTGGTACTCGGGCAGCACGCCGGTGAAATTCACCCCTTCAATAGTGTTGCCACGACTGAGCAAGCCAAAACCCGACACATAGGGAGCAGCCGCTTCCACGCCCGGCACTTGCAACCATTCTTCCCTTCCTTGCTGCCAGTCATCAGCCGCTTGTGACCAGTCGATAAATCCATGGGGAATGGCGCGCAGTAAACGGGTTTTCATTTCCTGGTCGAAGCCGTTCATAACCGACATGACGGTGATTAAGGCCATGACGCCAAAGGCCATGCCTAGCAGGGAAAAGGCGCTGACAAAGGAGATAAACTGATTGCGCCGCCGAGAGCGGATGTAGCGTAAACCAAGGGTAATCGGCAGGAAATTCAGCATGGAGGCATTTAACCGCAAGCACCGCTCAACCACAAGCACCAAATCCATCCTCGCTGTCACCTTCTCCGAGCCAGATATCTTATACTATGCTCTCTATTCCAACCCTGAAGAGATACGGCCATGAATGAACGTCGCGAATATTTTCGCATGCCTATGGAAACGGAAGTGGAGTTAAAACAATTGGAGCAGGCTCCCGAAGAGGCCGCCGACCCCAGTAATGAATTTCCCTCTCGCAGCATGTTAAAAATTGTGGCCGAGCTCAAGCGGCTGGATGGTGAGTCCGCCCAATTACATCCGCAGATTAAAGACGGCGACCGCGCCCTGAGCGAGTATCTGCATATTATTAGCCGCAAGATCGATGTGTTGGCACACCACTGTCTCACGCTTCAGACCCAGGGACAGAATGAGCCGCAAGAGGTGGTGCTGAGTGAGGGCGGCATCTCCTTTCATACTCCCTACGCCCTACCCGTGGATGGATGGCTGGCCCTCCATCTGGTCTTTTCGCAGCCGCCCATGGCTATTGCGCTCTATGCCAAAGTGACACGATGTGAACCTGATCCCCACAAAGGTTATGACATTGCGGCAGAATTCCACTACACAGGTGGATTGCAAAGACAGCAAGTCAGTCAGCACATGATGCGCGCCCAGATCGATTCGATTCGTCGCCACCCTAAAGAAGAATAAATCCCGGTATGGCCGGGATCTAGAGCCGGAGGGAGTATGTTACAAACAGTCAAATTGGGAATCCTGGGTCTGGTACTTATCGCTGCCAGTAGCAGTGCCGAGGTCATACGCATTCCTATCGGTCAGCAAACGGCACAGGAGGCTGCCAGCCTTCCGCGAACCGGTGTCACCAAAGAGAAAGTGCGCCAGCAGCAGGGTGAGCCTCTTGAAATCCAGGGCCCTACGGGTGAGCCGGCGATTTATCGTTGGGATTATTCAGACTTTACTGTCTATTTTGAAAACGATCGGGTGATTCACTCGGTGATCAAGTTTATTCCCCAACAGCAAGCGGCTTCTGAGTAAGTTGCAACAGTGAGTCAATCTCAGTAACGATTCACCCTGTTAATACCATCCAGAGCCGCCAAGCGATAGGCTTCTGCCATAGTGGGATAATTAAAGGTGGTATTGAGAAAAAAATCGATACTATTGTTTTCGCCGGGCTGATTCATAATGGCCTGGCCGATATGAATGATCTCCGCAGCTTCAGCACCAAAGCAGTGAACCCCCAGCAACTGCTGCGTCTCCACATGAAATAGCAGCTTGAGCATTCCCACTTCCTCACCACTAATTTGGCCGCGAGCGGTATTTTTAAAACGGCAGCGACCTACTTCGTAAGGAACCTTGGCCGCCGTGAGCTCCCGCTCGGTTTTACCGATGGAGCTGATTTCGGGCAAGGTGTAAATACCGGTTGGTACGCTGTCGAGTTTGCGCGATAACTGGCCGGTAATCCGCGCCGCCACTGCTCTGCCCTGATCGAAAGAAGCACTGGCCAGACTTGGCCAGCCCACCACATCACCCACGGCATAAATATGTTCTACAGCCGTACAGTAAGATTCATCCACTGCCAGGTTGCCGCGATGGTCTGGCTCCAAACCCACCGCTTGTAAATTGAGCTTGTGCGTATTGCCGCTGCGGCCGTTACACCAAAGAATAGCATCGGCTTTTAAGGCTTTGCCCGACTGCAGGTGCAAGGTGATACCTTTATCGGTTGCCACCAGTTTTTCATACTCTTCACTGTGACGTACACGCACGCCATTGTCCCGCAGGTGATAGCTCAGGGCATCTGATATTTCATCATCGAGAAACGACAAGAGGCGGTCGCGATTATTAATAAGATCCACGTGCACGCCCAGGCCGGAAAAAATAGAGGCGTACTCACAGCCAATAACGCCAGCGCCATAAATAAGCAGATGACGCGGAGTGTGTTGCATCTCCAAAATGGTGTCCGAGTCGTAAACGCGCGCGTGTTCAAAATCAATATCTGCCGGACGATAGGGGCGCGAGCCTGTGGCAATAACAAATTGGGCAGCGGTGATACGCTCTTGCGCACCATCCAGTAGCGATATGGCCACGGTATGCTCATCAATAAAAGAAGCATGACCAGCGTAGAGCGCGATGCGATTTCGAACCAGATAATCCGTATGCAACTCTACTTGCTTGGAAATAACTTCTGAAACCGCTTGCAACATACGCGGATAGCTCATGCGCCAGGTTTCACCGAGCTCGCGAAATAAACTACTGGTCTTAAATTGGAGAAGTTGTTTGACAGCGTGACGCAGTGACTTGGAAGGAATGGTGCCTTTATGTGCACTGTTGCCGCCTAGCAAAGCGCGTGTTTCTACTACGGCCACTTTTTTACCCGCCTTGGCGGATGCTATAGCCGCGCTCTCGCCGGCAGGGCCAGAGCCGATAATCAACACATCGTAATCACACTTCACAATCATCTCCCGGTAACAATTCACGCTAGCGATAGTAAATAGATCGCCAGCCAATTAGAGCGCTCCGAATTTCAGCGATTGCCAAACAGAGTAATAGCTGTCAGGAGTTGCTCTTTTTGGTCGCGTCTGCGGCATTCATGCCCAGTTCTGCAGCGATAGGCTGCTCCTGTTGCAGAGAGTCACACTTGGCCTCATCGCCCCCGCAGAGGTCACACACATAGTTATCTTCTCCGAGTGCCTTGCCCACGCCACCGCATGAACCCGCCAGCGGCTTGCGCCCCATCATGACGCCCACAGACATGCCTGACACTACAAACAACATCACAAGCAAAGTAACCAGAAATACCGCCATACATTACCTCCTAACGCGCTTCATAGCGCATAAATCCGGCGGAGGGTATTCCTTTAAACCCTCCATCGGTTTTCACAATCATATAGACAGCCATTTGCTCAGCATTGGCTACCGCCATACCTGCCTGGGAGCCCAGTACATTCAGCGCTGTAGCCCAAGCATCCGCCTCAGCCGCAGTATCTGCAATTACTGTGACTGAGACCATATTATGCTGGATGGGTTTCCCCGTGCTCGGATCGAGCGTGTGCGAATAGCGCACCCCATCCTCTTCAAAATAATTGCGATAATCACCCGAGGTCGCCACCGCCTGATTACTCAGAGCAAGGGTGGTAAAAACACCTTCACGCATGACCCCTGGCCGTTCGACAGCAATACGCCAGCGATCGCTCCGCGGGCTTACCCCGCTAATGCGCATATCTCCACCAATATTCACCATATGGTTGCGCCAACCATGCTCGTGTAAATAAGCCGCTATCCAGTCGGCGCCATAGCCTTTGGCCACCGCCGAGAGGTCGATATGAATATCTTTCAAGCGGCGGGCACGATTAGCCTCTACCTCCAGTAAATGATAGCCCACCTGCTGCAAAGCGTTTTGTAAAGCCGCCGCAGTCGGTACCCGATGCGGACGCATCTCGGGGCCAAAGCCCCACAGGTCCACCAGAGCGGCAATGGTTATATCAAAAGCGCCTGTGGTTTTTTCGCTGATATCCTGACTAATAGAAAACACTTCCAGCAGCGGCTCGGGCAGCTCAATCCACTCGTTGACCGGCCCGGCGTTAAAACGCATCAGGTCTGAGTCGGCAATATAGGTGGACATCATTTGATTGATTTTTTGTAATTCAGTGTCTATGGCTTGCTTGAGCCTATCCACCTGAACAGCTGGCGCCTCAGGATCTGTTACCAGAGTAATCTGGTAAAAGGTCCCCATGGTTTCGCCCTCAATATGATAGGCCGTCAGCTCTGTTGATGAGTCAACGCAGCCGGTTAACAGCAGGCAAAAGAACAAAAACGAGACAGGCCATGCCTGTCTCGTTTTCTGGAGGTAAGGTTTGCTTTTCAAACCATTAGCCACCAAAGTCATCCAGCATAATATTTTCATCTTCTACCCCTAAATCCTGCAACATTTTAATCACTGCTGCGTTCATCATGGGTGGACCGCACATATAGTATTCACAATCTTCAGGGGCCGGATGGTCCTTCAAATAGCTCTCATAAAGAACGTTGTGAATAAAACCCGTCTGGCCAGTCCAGTTGTCCTCGGGTAGCGGATCAGACATGGCTACATGCCACTGAAAGTTTTCATTCTCTTCTGCCAGTTGGTCATATTCGTCCTGGTAGAACAACTCACGCAAAGAGCGTGCGCCGTACCAGAAACTGATTTTACGATTGGTTTTAATTCGGCGCAGCTGATCAAAAATATGCGAACGCATGGGCGCCATACCGGCACCACCACCAATAAACACCATTTCAGCTTCCGTATCCTTGGCAAAGAATTCACCAAAGGGTCCGTAGACGGTAATTTTGTCACCTTCTTTCAGGCTGAACGTATAAGAAGACATAATGCCTGGAGGAATATCTTTGGATTTTGGCGGTGGCGTAGCAATACGGATATTGAATTTAACAATACCTTTTTCTTCCGGATAGTTCGCCATGGAGTAAGCCCGCTGTACAGGCTCACTCACCTTGGACTCCAGATTAAAAAAGCCAAAACGCTCCCAATCAGAGCGGAATTGTTCCTCAACCTCGAAGTCTGAAAACTTCACATGGTGAGCAGGGCATTCGAGCTGTACATAGCCCCCGGCCCGGAAATCCACATTCTCACCCTCGGGCAGTTTCAGAGTTAACTCTTTAATAAAAGTCGCCACATTGGGGTTGCTCACTACGGTGCATTCCCACTGCTTAACCCCAAAAACTTCTTCAGGCACTATCACTTCCATGTCTTGTTTGACAGGTGCCTGACAAGACAAACGCCAGCCTTCGCGAGCTTCGCGATTATTAAAATGGCTTTCCTCGGTGGGCAGCATGGCGCCGCCGCCTGATTTCACAATACAGCGACATTGAGCACAAGTACCGCCACCACCACAGGCTGATGGCAAAAACAAACCTGCTGATGACAGTGTTTGCAGTAATTTCCCGCCAGCGGGTACTGTCAACGTTTTCTCGCCGTTGATTTCAATATTGATATTGCCCGAGGCCACCAGCTTTGCTCGGGCACTCAAAATCACGGCTACCAGTATCAACACGATAACCGTGAACATCACAACGCCCAGAATAATTTCTATATTCATTAAGTTCACTCCCGCTGATTACAGATCGATGCCGCCGAAGGACATAAAACCCAAGGACATAAGGCCTACCACAATAAAGGTAATCCCCAAGCCATGTAGCCCTTCTGGCACATCGCTGTATTTCATTTTTTCGCGGATGCCTGCAAGTGCAGTAATAGCCAATGCCCAGCCCACACCAGAGCCCACGCCATAGACCATACTCTCGGAAAAATTATAGTCGCGCTCTACCATAAACAAGGTACCACCCAGGATGGCACAGTTTACGGTGATTAACGGCAGAAACACGCCCAGCGCGTTGTATAGTACCGGCACATATTTATCCAGAATCATTTCCAGAATCTGCACCATAGCCGCAATTACGCCGATATAGGTAATCAGCCCCAAAAAACTCAGATCGACATCGGGCAACCCGGCCCAGCTCAAGGCGCCGCCAGCAAGAACATAGGTGTAAATCAGATTATTCACTGGAACAGTAATAGTCTGTACCACCACTACGGCTACGCCCAAACCAAAAGCAGCGCTGATCTTTTTCGATACTGCCAGAAAGGTACACATACCCAAAAAGAAAGCCAGCGCCATGTTCTCAATGAACACGGTGCGAACAAATAAACTCAAATAGTATTCCACGCTTAGGCCTCCTTCGGAGCTTTGGTATTAGGCGCTATTTGGTAATCAGATTCTTCCACCTGAGTTTTATCCCAAGTGCGAAGGCCCCAAATAAATAAGCCAATAAGGAAAAAAGCACTGGGGGGCAACAGGAGTAACCCATTGGGCACATACCAGCCACCATCTGTTACCACAGGGAGGATCTGCTGGCCTAACAGCTTGCCAGAACCAAACAGCTCGCGAATGGTGGCCAAAGCAATCAGAATCGCACTGTACCCCAAGCCGTTACCGACACCGTCGAGAAAGCTGGGTACCGGCGGATTTTTCATAGCAAAAGCTTCTGCCCGACCCATAACGATACAGTTGGTAATAATCAGCCCCACAAATACCGACAACTGTTTACTAATATCGTAAGCCACCGCTTTAATGATCTGATCCACTACAATTACCAGCGACGCAATGATGGTCATCTGCACAATAATGCGAATATTGTTGGGAATGTGATTACGCACCAGTGATACAAACAGGTTAGAAAATGCTGTTACCAGTGTCAGGGCGATACACATCACCAGGGTAATACTTAATTGACTGGTTACCGCCAAGGCCGAGCAGATACCGAGTATCTGCAAAGCAATGGGGTTGTTTTTAAAGATCGGCGTTATTAAAAGCTCTTTGGTTTTCATTTGTTATGCCTCCCCTTTTTGCAGTTTATCGAGGAAGAGTTTAAAACCACTCTCGCCTAACCAATACTTCACCAGATTATCAACCCCGCGAGCCGTCAGTGTAGCGCCTGACAAGCCATCGACTTGATAGTCAATGCGGTTGGATGAAGGATCCACTGACCCTTTCAAAACGGTAATGGCCACAGCACCACTGTCATCATAAACACGTTTGCCTTCCCACTGGGATTTCCAACGCGGATTATCAACTTCACCGCCCAGCCCAGGCGTCTCGCCATGCTCGTAAAAAGCCAGACCAGCAATAGTATTGGCATCGGCTTCCAAGGCGATAAAGCCATAGAGTGTAGACCAGAGACCATAGCCACGGATGGGGAGCACAATCTTGCTTAACCCTCCCTCTTGGCTCTCCACCAGGTACACAAGCGAGTAATGTTCCAGCCGAGAAATGCCGGCGACATCTTCCTTCGGACTGAGATTTTTTGATAGCTCGGGGTCCTTGGCTGCCACACGCTGATCGTAGCTGGCAGGATCCACCGCATCGGTAAATTCACCGGTGCGTAAATCCACCGCACGCATAACAACGCGCTCACTGAAGATAGCTTCAACATCACCGCCCTCTTCCATCAGCCCCACTGCCGAGAGGATGTTGCGTTTAAAGTCCAGCTCTTGATTGATGATCTGTAAAGGCCGCAGCAATACCGCCGCCGTAGACACAATCACCGAACAGACAAAGCACAACAGCACCGTAACGATGACTGTTTTCTTAATGGTATCGTTATTAGCCACGTGCCAACCTCCGCTTGATATTCGACTCAACCACAAAGTGGTCGATCAGTGGTGCAAATAAATTGGCAAAGAGAATCGCCAGCATCATGCCCTCGGGGAATGCCGGATTTACCACACGAATAATCACCACCATAAAACCAATCAACACGCCGAACCAAAGTTTACCGGTATTGGTCATCGCGGCTGATACAGGGTCGGTGGCCATAAAAATCATACCAAAGGCAAAACCACCCACCACTAAATGCCAATACCAGGGCATGGCAAACATAGCGTTGGTTTCAGAACCCACTTGATTGAATAGCACCGCGGTAGCAATCATACCCAGCATAACACCCAGCACAATTCTCCAAGAGGCAATACCCATGATCAATAACACCGCGCCGCCAATCAGAATTGCCAGCGTGGAAGTTTCACCAATCGATCCTTGCATATGGCCGAGGAATGCATCCATCCAAGTCAACTGACTTTGCAATGCATCCATGCCGTTTTGGTAAGCGACAGACAATGCTGTGGCGCCACTATAGCCATCTACTGTAACCCACACCGCATCGCCTGACATGCTGGCCGGATAGGCAAAAAACAAGAACGCGCGACCGGTAAGAGCAGGGTTGAGAAAGTTTTTACCCGTGCCGCCAAAGACTTCTTTCCCTAGCACCACGCCAAAGCTGATACCCAGTGCCGCATACAGCAGAGGCAAGTCAGGCGGACAAATCAAGGCAAAGAGTACAGAGGTAACAAAGAAACCTTCGTTAACTTCGTGACCGCGCACGGTGGCAAAGAGAATTTCCCATGCGATGCCTACGCCAAAAACCACAGCGTAAAGCGGCAGGAAATAAGCAGCGCCGTGAATAATACAATCGTAGATACTGGCAGGATCATAGCCAGCGCCAAACAGGGCAATCAATGTACCGCGCCAGGTCTCCAGCGTCGCAATGCCCATGTCGAGCATAATGACGTTAGCCTGGTGACCCACGTTATACATGCCAAAGAACATAGCGGGAAAGGTACACAACCAGACAGTGATCATAATGCGCTTGAGGTCGATACCATCGCGCACATGAGCAGTCGTTTTGGTGACGTCAGCCGGCCGATAGAGAAAAGTATCGAGGGCTTCGTACAGGGCATACCATTTTTGATAGCGCCCGCCCTTGTGGAAATTTGGTTCTATTTTATCCAGAAAATTACGCAACGGCTTCATGGTTAACCCTCCAGCTCAATACGTGCCAGGTTATCGCGCAGGATGGGGCCGTATTCATATTTGCCAGGGCAAACAAAAGTACACAGCGCCAGATCTTCTTCATCCAGCTCCAAACAACCCAGCTTTTGGGCCATCTCGGTATCACCGACGATTAAGGCACGCAGCAATTGGGTCGGCAAAATATCCAGCGGCATCACTTTTTCGTAACTGCCCACCGGAACCATGGCACGCTCACTGCCAAAAGTGGTGGTGGTGAAATTAAAACGCTTGTTAGGCATCAACTTGGACAGGTAGATGTTCATCACCGAGAAAAAGTCCTTACCTAAACGCAGATAGTGCAGCATGGGTCGCTCACCATCTTCTTTCAACACGCTGACCTGCGTGTGATAACGCCCCAAAAATGCATAGGGGCCTTGCGCTTTGCGGCCACCAAACACCGAGCCGGAAATAATACGATTGCCCTCACCTTCCAGTTTGCCTGCGGTCAACTCTTCGAGGCTGGCGCCCAGACAAGTGCGCAGCAAAGTGGGCTGGTTGACCTGAGGACCGCCCAGAGCGACGACCCGCTGGGTGTCGATGCGACCTTGCGCAAACAGCACACCATAGGCAATAACGTCCTGGTAATTGATCGTCCAGACAAATCGGGTGGCACTTACGGGAGAGAGAAAATGAATATGGGTGCCAGCGTTACCGGCTGGATGAACACCGCCGAATTCGGCTGTTTCATATTGCTCGCTTTCAAGGACGGGCACTTGGGCACCGGGTGCCTTACAGATATACACCTTGCCTTCGGTCAGCTTGGCCAACACCTTGAGGCCACGCTGAAAGTCTTCCGCGCGCTCTGCCAGCACCACTTCAGGGTTGGCAGCCAAAGGGTTGGTATCCATGGCAGTGACGAAAATGGCGTGGGCTTTAGCATCCAGTGCAGGAACTTTGCTATAGGGCCGGGTGCGCAGCGCTACCCACTGTCCAGAGGCGTTGAGTTGCTCGCGGATGGCCTCGGCATCGGCCGTAGCCAACTCTTCATCGCTGTAAGCCTTGAAGCTTTCCGCCTCGTCGCCTTCCACATCGATGACCACCGACTGCAACATACGCCGTGCGCCGCGGTTAATGGCCGCCACTGTACCTGCGGCAGGCGCCGTGTAGCGAACACCTTCGGTTTTCTTATCAGTAAACAGTAATTGTCCGAGCTTGACCTTGTCGCCTACCTGCACATACATGGTGGGTTTCATGTCGTGATAATCTGGGCCAATAACAGCCACAGAACGGGCTTTGGGCCCCTCGACGATGGTCTGCTCGGGTGCACCGGATATGGGTAAATCCAACCCCCGACGAATCTTTATCATACGTCTCTGCCTAATCACTCTTGGATGAATAATGCACGGCCCTCTGCGGAACCGCAGTATGCGTATGCCGTGAACGGCGACTTCTTTCTTAATAGAGAAGCTCGATCAGTACAGTCGGCACCGCATCATTCACAGTCTTTCCGGGAGCCAAGGTCGCGCGTCGCACAAATTCGCAAACCGCCACCGTCAACAGGTTTTCCAGAAATACGTTACCGACAAAAAAGCGCCGTAATTATAATGATCGTACTGCCTAATGGCCAGCGGCTTTGCACATTTTTCCTCGCTGCTTTGATATCTTTTCGCTAAACAGTGCGGCAAGAAGCCTGACTCAGTCAACGACAAACAGGTACAATGCTCCGCCTCGTGAACAACCGGTACGAATTAACTCATGAACAATCCCCACCCTTGCCATCCCCCTATTTTCTCCCAAACTGGCCGGCGCCAGTCTTGGGGTCAATTGCAGGGAGCGGCGGCAGCGCTGGCGCTGGCCGAGGCGTCTCGCCAGTTCGATGGACTCACCCTGATCATCACACCCGATACCGCCAGCGCTCAACAGCTGGAACGTGAAATCCGATTTTTTGTGGGGGCTGGGCTACCGGTGTTGCATTTGGCGGATTGGGAAACGCTGCCCTACGACAGTATCTCACCACACCAGGACATTATTTCCGAGCGATTGCGTACACTCTATCAGCTGCCCACCATAACACAGGGCCTGCTGGTGGTCCCAGTCACCAGCCTGTTACAGCGACTGATGCCGCGCGATTTTTTACAGCGAGGCGCGCTGGTATTGTCCACTGGGGACACCCTGAATATCGACACCCTGCGAGAGAATTTGGAAAAAGCCGGTTATCGCGCGGTAGATACTGTGTATGAACACGGTGAGTACGCCGTGCGAGGAGCGTTGATCGACATCTTTCCCATGGGCAGCGCCGCGCCTTTGCGTATCGACCTGTTCGATGAAGAAGTCGACTCGTTGCGTTTATTTGATCCCGACACTCAGCTCACCATCAAGCGCATCGAGCATCTGGAGCTACTGCCGGCTCATGAGTACCCTCTGGATCAAGCCGGCATCCGTCGCTTTAAACAACAATGGCACGAACATTTTGACGTGGTGCCCAGCCACTGCCCCACCTATAACGATGTCAGCGATGGCATAGCGCCGCCAGGCATCGAATACTATTTGCCGCTGTTTTACGAACAGACGGACACCTTGTTCAACTACCTACCCGAACAGACTCTTGTCTATAGCCTCGGCGATGTAAATGAGGCCGCTGAGCTGTTCTGGCAGGAGCTGCAAAGCCGCTACAACTCGCGCAGCGGGGACATCACCCGTCCGCTACTTGCGCCGCAAGCGCTCTATCTCACCAGCACCGAACTGATGACCGGGCTCAAGCGTTTTAACCATACGCGCATTCACGCCCAGCCGGTTTCGGATGCGATCGGCTGTCACAACTTTCTCGCCCAGCCGCCTCCGGCACTACCCGTTCGCACTCAAACGGAGTCTCCCCTGCTGGCATTGGAGAGTTTTCTGCTGGAGTTTGAAGGCCGCGTGCTGTTTTGCACCGAGTCAGCCGGTCGCCGCGAAAGCCTGCTGGAGCTGCTGCACGGCATCAATATCGACCCACCCACCGTGGATAGCTGGCAGAGCTTTGCCGAAAGCGATCACTCTATAGCCATCACGGTAGCGGCCGTAGACCGGGGTTTATTGACCCAGTCTCCCGCACTGGCACTGATTAGCGAGTCGCAGTTGTTTGGTGAACGCATCCAACAGCAACGCCGACGGCGGCGTCAGGGCCAGGATAGCGGCGACAACATCATCAAGCACCTGACAGAGTTAAAAATTGGGGCACCCGTGGTTCATATCGACCACGGCGTAGGTCGCTATCGCGGACTGGAAACGCTGAGCGTGGATGGAGAGCCCAGTGAATTTTTGATGCTGGAGTATGCCGAGAACACCAAACTGTATGTGCCGGTGACCAGTTTGCATTTAATCAGCCGCTACAGTGGCGCCGAAGAAGCGCCTCTGCACCGACTGGGCACCGAACAATGGCAGAAGATTAAACGTAAGGCCGCTGAGCAAGTGCGCGACACGGCTGCCGAATTACTGGATATCTACGCTCGGCGCGCCGCTCGCCAAGGTTATGCATTCAATGACCCCAAGGCCGCTTACCAAGCCTTTGCAGCCGGATTTGCTTTTGAGGAGACGCCTGACCAGCAGCAAACCATTGAAGCGGTAGTTGCCGACATGCTCGCAGCGCAACCCATGGACCGGCTGGTGTGCGGCGACGTGGGCTTTGGCAAAACAGAGGTGGCCATGCGCGCCGCTTTTGTCGCCGTTCACAGTGGCAAGCAAGTGGCTATACTGGCGCCCACAACGCTGCTGGCCCAGCAACACTATGACTCACTGAAAGATCGCTTTGCTGATTGGCCGGTCACCGTCGAAGTCATATCGCGCTTTCGCAGCGCCAAGGAAGTCAGTCAGATCAAGGAAAAGCTGGCGGAAGGAAAAATCGACATTATTGTCGGCACACACAAACTGATTCAGCCAGACATTCAATACCACGATTTGCGATTGCTGATTATCGACGAGGAGCATCGCTTTGGCGTGCGCCAAAAAGAGCAGCTTAAAAAAATGCGTGCTGAAATCGATATTCTCGCGCTGACAGCCACGCCCATTCCGCGGACGCTGAACATGTCCATGGCGGGTATCCGCGATCTTTCCATTATCGCTACCCCGCCGGCGCGCCGCCTATCGGTAAAAACCTTTGTGCGCCAGCATGAAGAGGCCATTATCCGGGAAGCCGTTTTGCGAGAGATACTGCGCGGCGGCCAGGTTTACTATCTGCATAACGAGGTAAAAAGCATTGATCGGGCCGCCGCCGAACTCCAACGTCTGGTGCCCGAGGCCCGCATCGACATCGCCCACGGACAAATGCGCGAACGCGAATTGGAGCGGGTTATGTCCGATTTTTATCACAAGCGCTTCAACGTGATAGTGTGCTCGACTATTATCGAAACAGGCATCGATATTCCCAGCGCCAACACCATTATTATTCACCGCGCGGATAAATTTGGCCTCGCCCAACTACATCAATTACGCGGGCGCGTGGGCCGCTCTCATCATCAAGCCTATGCCTATCTGTTGACCCCCGAGCAGCGCGCCATGACCGGCGATGCCACCAAGCGACTGGAAGCCATTGCGGAAGCACAAGACTTGGGCGCAGGCTTTATGTTGGCCACTCACGATATGGAAATTCGCGGAGCCGGCGAGCTGCTGGGCGACAGCCAAAGCGGGCAGATACAAAGCATGGGCTTTTCTCTGTATATGGAAATGCTCGACCGGGCTGTTACCGCCATGCGGCAAGGCAAGACGCCCAATATCGAGCAACCGCTGGAGAGCCCAACGGATGTGAACTTGCGTCTTCCGGCGCTGATTCCCGATGACTATCTGCCCGATGTGCACAGCCGTCTGGTGATGTACAAACGTATCGCCAGCGCCGAGAGCAGCAGCGTTCTGCGAGAGCTGCAGGTAGAAATGATAGACCGTTTTGGGCTGTTGCCAGTGGCCGCCAAGAATTTAATGCAAGTGACGGAAATCAAATTGCAGGCAGCCGCCCTCGGCATCAAAAAACTGGAAGCCAGCGCTAAAGGCGGGCGTTTAGAGTTCAGCGAAGATACATGTGTCGATCCGTTTAATTTAGTGCAGTTAATGCAGAGAGAGCCGCAGACATATCGACTCGATGGCGCCTCGGCGCTCAAATTTAGCCTGCCGCTGGAAACTGCCGAGGCACGGTTAGCCCATATCCGCGAACTGTTGCGCCAACTCGACACAGCACCTATAGAAAAAACAGGGTAAACTGTCCCGCATATTTGTGGCCTGAAAGCATCTTGAGACGTTATGCATATTCGACTTTTTTTATGTCTGCTGGGATTCAGCCTGCTGGCACCCATCGCCAGCGCCCAGTTTGAGGGCTGGTACCAGATCGAGGTGTTGGTGTTCGAGCGCACTGGCGGTTTTGACGACGAGCTCTGGCCCACCGAAATCTCTCTGCGCTATCCCCTGCACTGGCAGGAGTTACGCGATCCTGAAGCTATAGAGACGGAAGCAAATGCAGCCGCCGAGGCCGCCACAGAAACGCCCGTCGAATATACCGAAACGACCTTGTTGAGCACCCAGGCCGAGCCTTTGGCGCCTACGCCTCCTGACTTGGCCCGAGATGCTTTTTACACGCTGCCAAACGCCCAGCGCGCCCTCAATCGTGAGCGTCAGCGATTAGCGGCACAAGGCAATATCCGGGTATTGTTTCACGAGGCTTGGCGTCAGCCTTTGGCCAGCGCAGAGAAAACTCCAGCGGTGCTGGTATTTGGGGGCGAGACTTTTGCCAAGCACCATCGTCTGGAAGGCAGCCTGCAGTTTAGCGTGGCGCGTTACTTACATCTGCAAACCAACCTTTGGCTCAGCGATTTTCATATCAACACCGGCCAGGGCAGCCCTTGGCCCGAGATTCCGCTCAATCCTCTGGAGCGGCTCAAGCATACCGAACAGACACCGAGCGATTTGTTTGCGGAAAACTCCAACCTGATGGGCAACAACTGGTCTGCAAGCCGCCAATCGGCCTGGCAGACGAGCTCTGACAATGCTGAGTTGCAAGAATTTCTGACAGCCCCCTACCTGCCCCGGCGCATTCTGACGGTACAACAGCACCGGCGGATGCGTAGTGGCGAGCTGCATTATATTGACCATCCTCGCGTGGGGATCTTGTTGATTATCCATCCTTACAAGGTGCCGCCACCGGCGCCGTCAGAGACCGGGCTGCTTACAGAAGGTTAGCGCCCGAACGTTCTACTGCAAGCTGGTGACGTCGTCGGCCTGCAGGCCTTTTTCGCCACTAAAAACAGCAAATTCCACAGACTGCCCTTCCGCTAGCGAGCGATAGCCTTCGCCGCGGATGCTGCGGTAGTGAACGAAGATATCTTCACTCCCTTCTCCACAGGTAATAAAGCCATAGCCACGGGCGTTGTTAAACCATTTAACGGTGCCAGAGAGCCTCTCAGACATAGTACTCACCTCTTATTGTTATGGTGTGATGATTGTGACTGCTGCGGCTACAAACATAGCCGGAGCGGGTATGTTTTACGTGAATCGCCAGACGTTGTCCAGCCGCCGGTGCAGGCATAACACTACCGCCTGCACGCTTTGCGGTTAGGGCAATTTTTAGCCCACAGCCGGCTGATAGCTGAAGGTCGCCAGGTCCTTTCAAAACAACTGCTTATAAACCCCACCTAATTTGAATTATCAATTTCTTGCATCCAGCCGATAACTGTATATAATCACACCACCTGTATAAAAAAACAGTCTTATTTCTTACAGAGGGTTCTGTCTATGCCAAACCTCACCGCTCGCCAGCAACAGGTGCTGGAGCTGATCAAAAGTTATGCTGAAGAGACCGGCTATCCTCCTACCCGTGCAGAGATCGCCCGGATGCTGGGTTACAAATCTGCCAATGCGGCCGAGGAGCATATCAAAGCCCTTGCTCGCAAAGGGGCTATCGAAGTTATTCCCGGTGTCTCACGTGGCATTCGCTTGCCGGAGACCCTGCAGGGATTGCCCATTGTGGGTCGGGTCGCAGCAGGCAGTCCTATCCTCGCTGAAGAACACATCGAGGATTACTGTGATATTCCCCACAGCTTTTTTAGTCCCGCAGCCGATTATCTGCTCAGCGTAAAAGGCATGAGCATGAAGGACGCCGGTATTCTCGATGGTGACCTGTTGGCCGTACACCGCACCGACCAGGCTCGCAACGGACAGATTGTGGTGGCGCGTCTGGGGGATGAAGTGACCGTCAAGCGTTTTCGGCGCGAGGGCAACCGGGCACAGATTGAACTCTGGCCTGAAAACCCTGATTTTGAGGTTATTCGCGTGGATCTGCGCGATCAGGATTTTGTCATTGAAGGATTGAGCGTGGGGGTTATTCGCCGTGATTAATGCCGCTCTTGTCGATACCCCAGCACGCAGTCGAGGCGGCCTTACCGAATTGGTAATGACGGATTTCGGCGACCAACAAGGCCTGATTCTATCCATGGCGGCGCAGCTCAGCCAGCAGAATGACGGGCGCTGGCTAACCTGGATCACCGACGATCGGGGACTGTATCAACGGCTACGTCAATATCCGGGGCTGGTGCAAAAAGGGGTACGGCTGGTGCACTGCACAGAAGCGTCTGAGCAATTGTGGATTATTTGGGATGCGCTCAGCCTGGGCAATAGCCACACAGTCATTGCCAGCCCCGGCGCCCTGCAAGATCGAGCGCTTGCCGAGCTGGAACAGGCAGCACTCAAGGGCGCCAGCCAAGGAATTTTAGTGCGTTATCGTCACGGTTTGCCGAGCTAGAAACGGCAGGACAGCGTGTCCTGCTGACCCCGTCAGTGCAGGGTGGGCTTGTGGTAGGAATTGTCTGGTTCTTCGCCAAACGAATCAACAGCGGCATCGGCCAGATCGCCTGCAGCCTCCATACCGGCTTCAATCATGGCCTTGGCCACATCAAATTTGCCTTCTTGCATAAAGGAGAGGGTTTCAGGAGAAAAACGAATACTCAGAAGAGGCGCGCCATCATCGTCCACGCGCTGCAAAACCACATCGCCATTGGCGAGCTCAATAATTTCATATAGGGGTGTTGACATAGACCTTCCGCCCAATGGCCCTAAAGTCCATTGGGTCATTACAGTGAATGAGCGCGCATTTTAGCATTAAATTGCGCGCGAGAGAATCAATACTCCGTCGTCGCCTCTCTCTGGCGCTGAATCAACCGTTCCAGCGCCTCGATTACCTGCAGCAATCCGGCGCATTAAGGACGAGACTTTTGCCCAGATTGATTATTGCCAGCAGGGCAGTACTCACTTGCCCGCCTCTGCCCAGCGGCCAGCGCGATAAAAGCTTTTCCAACCCGTCGCCTTGCCGTCCACTTCAGACTGAACATATTGCTCTTTAGTTTTGCGGCTGTAGCGAATGACCGTGGGAATGCCGTCGGGGTCAGCTACAGGCGCGCTAAACAGAAATTTATATTTTGGATCTATCTCATCCTTGTGAGGCAACAACTCAGCCACCAACGGGGCTCGAGTCTCGCGATTTTTAGGAAAGGCGCTGGCGGCCAAAAACAATCCCGAGGCGCCGTCACGCAACACATAATGATCATCCACTTTCTGGCAAGCCAGTTCGGGCATAGGCACCGGATCCATTTTCGGAGGTGCCGCTTCACCGTTGCGCAACAGTTTGCGGGTATTTTTGCACTCGCTGTTGGTACAGCCGAAAAACTTGCCAAAGCGGCCGGTTTTAAGCTGCATCTCGGCCCCACACTTGTCACATTCAATGCTGGGACCATCGTATCCCTT
>Ga0209075_1002044_pt1 | contig 18320 bp, 14 predicted proteins | sample Stecom2011_FD_187523 | JGI IMG/M metagenome (GOLD analysis project Ga0209075, IMG submission 187523) | Agricultural soil microbial communities from Utah to study Nitrogen management - Steer compost 2011 (SPAdes) (version 2) | ecosystem: Environmental > Terrestrial > Soil > Agricultural land...
TCCTCGGTCAGTTCACCTTCCTCGAGGTATTTGTTCATCAGCTCTTCGTTAGCTTCAGCAGCGGACTCCACCAGCTTTTCGCGCCACTTCTCGCACTCAGCGCGCATTTCTTCGGGCGGCTCAGCCAGGTCAAAAGTCGTGCCCTGGTTGTCTTCGTGCCAGAAAATCGCCTTCATGGTGATCAGGTCGACCACGCCCTGGAAGGAGTCTTCCTGACCGATCGGCAGCTGCAGAGGAACCGGGTTGGCCTGCAGACGGGTTTTCATCTGCTCAACCACGCGCAGGAAGTTTGCGCCTACACGGTCCATTTTGTTTACGAAAGCCAGACGCGGAACGCCGTACTTGTTAGCCTGACGCCATACGGTTTCAGACTGGGGCTGTACACCACCCACGGAGCAGTAAACCATCACCGCGCCGTCGAGAACCCGCATGGAACGCTCTACTTCAATGGTGAAGTCCACGTGACCTGGGGTATCGATAACGTTGATACGGTGCTCGGGGAACTGCTTGGCCATGCCAGACCAGAAACAGGTCGTTGCGGCGGAGGTAATGGTAATCCCGCGCTCCTGCTCCTGCGCCATCCAGTCCATGGTCGCGGAGCCTTCGTGGGTTTCACCGAGCTTATGGCTGACACCTGTGTAAAACAGGATCCGCTCACTCGTCGTGGTTTTACCAGCGTCGATGTGGGCACTGATCCCGATATTGCGATAACGATCAATTGGCGTTTGACGTGCCACGGTTGAATCCCCTGTCTATTAGAAACGGTAGTGTGAGAAGGCCTTGTTGGCTTCAGCCATACGGTGGACGTCTTCACGCTTCTTCACTGCAGCACCCTTACCATCGGCAGCGTCCATCATTTCGCCAGCCAGACGCAGCGCCATGGATTTTTCACCGCGCTTACGGGAGTACTCTACCAACCAGCGCATAGCCAGCGCTGCCTGACGAGAGGGACGAACTTCTACAGGCACCTGATAAGTCGCACCGCCAACCCGGCGGGATTTCACCTCAACCATGGGCTGAATGGCATCGAGTGCCGCTTCAAACAGCTCGAGGGGATCTTTCTTGGTACGCTCGGCAACCACGTCTAACGCACCGTAGACGATCCTCTCGGCCACGGACTTCTTCCCGCTGACCATTACATGGTTAATGAATTTAGCCAGTTTCTGGCTGCCATATTTTGGTTCCGGCAAAATCTCACGTTTTGCGGCGACGCGTCTTCTTGGCATGATAAGCCCTCAATATTTCAATTCGGTCTTCAGGAATACCTGGAATCGCTGCTATCCAGCCTTACTCTTATCCAGTCTTACTGTTTTTTGGCCTAAATTGGCCACTTATTTCTTCGGACGTTTAGCACCGTACTTGGAACGTGCCTTCATACGGCCGTTCACGCCGGAGGTGTCCAGGGTTCCGCGCACTGTATGGTAACGCACACCCGGCAAGTCTTTTACCCGGCCACCCCGAATCAGAACAACGCTGTGCTCTTGCAGGTTGTGGCCTTCACCACCGATGTAGGAAGACACTTCATAGCCGTTGGTCAGACGAACCCGGCACACTTTCCGCAGAGCCGAGTTCGGCTTCTTCGGGGTGGTGGTGTATACGCGTGTGCAAACGCCACGACGCTGAGGGCAAGATTGAAGCGCGGGAACGTCGCTCTTTGCCACTTTGCGCCGACGCGGTTTGCGTACCAGCTGATTGATGGTTGCCATTAAATAAACTCCACTATCACTTTCGAGTCACGCCAAAAGGCGCATGAAAATAAGGGAGGCAAGTCTAATGACGAGCCTCCACCTAGTCAAGCGTACTGATCCCTTTTTGAACAACCGGAATCAGACTTACTTGTTCAGTTCGGCACTCAGTGCCTGTACCACTTCGGCGGCGCTAACGCCGATGCTGTCCGCTCCTTGCTGACGGCGACGCTTACGCTCACTGTGGTACGCCAAGCCGGTACCGGCCGGAATCAGGCGTCCAACCACCACGTTTTCCTTCAGGCCGCGCAGGTAGTCGCGCTTGCCGGTGACCGCACCTTCGGTAAGTACCCGGGTGGTCTCCTGGAACGACGCAGCGGAAATGAAGCTTTCCGTGGCCAGAGAGGCTTTGGTGATCCCCAGCAGAACCCGCTCGTAACGAGCCGGGAACTTGTCTTCCTTCGCCGCTTTTTCGTTTTCCTCGAGAACCTTGGTGTATTCCACCTGATCTCCTTTGATCAGCGAGGTGTCACCGGATTCTACGATTTCAACCTTACGCAGCATCTGACGTACGATCACTTCGATGTGCTTGTCGTTGATCACAACGCCTTGCAAACGATAAACGTCCTGGATCTCGTTGATGATGTACTTGGCCAGTTCACCAACGCCCAGCAGACGCAGGATGTCGTGGGGGTTGGCCGGACCATCGGAGATCACCTCGCCCTTCTCCACCTGCTCGCCTTCGAACACGTTCATCTGGCGCCACTTCGGAATCAGAACCTCATACGGATCAGAGTTGTCGCTTGGCGTAATAATCAGACGCTTCTTGCCTTTGGTTTCCTTACCGAAGCTCACGGTACCGGAAATTTCCGCCAGGATGGAGGACTCTTTCGGCTTACGAGCTTCGAACAGGTCGGCAACCCGCGGCAGACCACCGGTAATATCCCGGGTCTTGGAGCTTTCCTGCGGAATACGGGCAATAACGTCACCGACGTTAATCCGGTCGCCCTGACGCAAGCTCAGCATGGCGTTGGCCGGCAGGAACATCTGAGCGGGCGCATCGGTGCCCGGCAGCTTCACTTCCTTGCCTTTGTCATCCACGACCTGCATCAGCGGACGGATGTCCTTACCAGAGGCCGGACGATCCTTCGGATCCATCACCTGAATACTGGTCAAGCCCGTCAGCTCGTCAGTCTGGGTGTTAACGGTAATCCCTTCTTCAACGCCCACAAAGGACACGAAGCCGGCCACCTCGGAGATGATCGGGTGAGTGTGTGGGTCCCACTTGGCCACGACTTGACCAGCCTGAACCTCATCACCGGCCTTGACGCTCAGCTCAGCACCGTAGGGCAGCTTGTACCACTCACGCTCACGACCATGGCTGTCGGCAATGGCCAGCGCGGAAGAACGGGACACCACCACCAAGTTGCCGTTCGCCTTCTCAATGGACTTCAGGTTGTGCAGACGGACGGTGCCACCGTGTTTCACGTGAATGCTGTCCACCGCGGAAGCCCGGGAGGCCGCACCACCGATGTGGAACGTACGCATCGTCAACTGGGTACCGGGCTCACCGATCGACTGAGCGGCGATAACACCGATGGCCTCACCCACGTTCACCAGGTGGCCACGGGCCAGGTCGCGGCCGTAGCACTTGGCGCACACACCATGGCGGGTTTCACAGGTAATGGTGGAGCGTACGATGATCTCGTCCACACCGGTCTTCTCAACCAGTTGTACCAGCGCCTCGTCCAGCAGGGTACCGGCCGGCAGCAGCACGCTCTGGTCATCACCCGGGGTGAAGACGTCACGGGCGGTTACCCGACCCAGTACGCGGTCACCCAGGGGCACAACAACGTCACCACCTTCAATCAGCGGTGTAACCAGGATGCCCTGATCGGTACCACAGTCGACCTCGGTCACCACCAGGTCCTGCGCCACGTCAACCAGACGACGGGTCAGGTAACCGGAGTTCGCGGTCTTCAACGCGGTATCCGCCAGACCTTTCCGCGCACCGTGGGTAGAAATAAAGTACTGCAGTACGTTCAGACCTTCACGGAAGTTCGCGGTAATCGGAGTTTCGATAATCGAGCCGTCCGGCTTGGCCATCAGGCCCCGCATACCCGCCAACTGACGGATCTGTGCCGCAGAACCCCGGGCTCCGGAGTCCGCCATCATGTAAACGGAGTTGAAGGAATCCTGAAGGACTTCTTCACCCTGCTTGTTGATGACTTTTTCCTTACCGAGGGTCTCCATCATCGCCTTGGCCACCTTATCGTTGGCACGGGACCAGATGTCGATCACCTTGTTGTACTTCTCGCCCTGGGTCAGCAGACCAGAGGCGAACTGGGACTCGATCTCCATTACCTCGTCAGAGGCAGCCTGAATGATCTGCTCCTTCTCCGCCGGGATAACGAAATCGTTCACGCCGATGGAGGAACCGGACAGGGTCGCGTAATGGAATCCGGTGTACATCAGCTGGTCAGCAAAGATGACGGTTTCCTTCAGACCCACGTTCCGGTAACAGGCGTTGATCAGGCGCGAAATGGCCTTTTTGTTCATCGCCTGGTTAACCAGCGAAAATGGCAGTCCTTCGGGCAGAATGTCGTACAACAGCGCCCGTCCAACGGTGGTCTCGACCAAGCCGTATTTTTCTTCAGTGGTGCCGTCTTCATGCTTCACCACTTCGCGGATCCGCACTTTGACCTTGGCCTGCAGGTCGACCTGCTTGGCGCCATAGGCACGCGCAACTTCGCGACTGTCGGAGAACACCATGTCCTCGCCTTTCGCGCCGATGCGATCACGAGTCATGTAATACAGACCCAGAACAACGTCCTGAGACGGTACGATGATCGGCTCACCGTTCGCGGGCGACAGAATGTTGTTGGTGGACATCATCAGCGCACGAGCTTCCAGCTGGGCTTCCAGCGTCAGCGGTACGTGAACGGCCATCTGGTCACCGTCGAAGTCGGCGTTATAGGCCGCACACACCAACGGGTGCAGCTGAATCGCCTTACCTTCAATCAGAACCGGCTCAAAGGCCTGAATGCCCAGACGGTGCAGGGTCGGCGCACGGTTCAGCAGCACCGGGTGCTCGCGGATAACCTCAGCCAGGATATCCCACACCTCGGCGGTTTCACGCTCCACCATTTTCTTGGCGGCTTTAATGGTGGTCGCCAAGCCACGATGCTCGAGCTTACTGAAAATAAAGGGCTTGAACAGCTCCAGGGCCATTTTCTTGGGCAGACCGCACTGGTGCAGACGCAGGGTCGGGCCCACCACGATCACCGAACGACCGGAGTAGTCCACCCGCTTACCCAGCAGGTTCTGACGGAAGCGGCCCTGCTTACCTTTGATCATGTCAGCCAGGGATTTCAGCGGACGCTTGTTGGAGCCGGTAATGGCACGGCCACGACGGCCGTTATCCAGCAGCGCATCCACGGACTCCTGCAGCATCCGTTTTTCGTTGCGCACGATGATATCTGGCGCATTGAGCTCCAACAGACGCTTCAGCCGGTTGTTCCGGTTGATCACCCGACGGTACAGATCGTTCAGATCGGAGGTGGCGAACCGGCCACCATCCAGCGGCACCAGCGGACGCAGATCCGGCGGCAGCACCGGCAGTACGTTCAGGATCATCCACTCGGGACGATTGCCGGACTGCTGGAAGGCCTCCAGGAGCTTCAAGCGCTTGGACAGCTTTTTGATCTTGGTTTCAGAGTTGGTCGCCGGAATCTCCTCCCGCAGGCGCGCAATCTCGCCTTCCAGGTCGATATCCGCCAACAGGCCCTGGACGGCTTCCGCACCCATGCGGGCATCGAACTCGTCGCCAAACTCTTCCAGGGCTTCGTAGTACTGCTCGTCCGACAGCAGCTGGCCTTTTTCCAGCGTGGTCATACCCGGGTCGATCACGATGAACGACTCAAAGTAAAGAACCCGCTCGATATCGCGCAGCGTCATGTCCAACAGCAAGCCGATACGGGACGGCAGGGATTTCAAAAACCAAATGTGGGCCACCGGGCTGGCCAGCTCGATGTGACCCATGCGGTCACGACGCACGCTCGCCAGTGCGACTTCAACGCCACACTTTTCACAAATCACACCACGGTGCTTCAGGCGCTTGTACTTACCGCACAAGCACTCATAGTCCTTGATCGGACCAAAGATCTTGGCGCAGAAGAGACCATCGCGCTCAGGCTTAAAGGTACGGTAGTTAATGGTCTCCGGCTTTTTCACTTCACCGTAGGACCAAGACCGGATCATATCCGGCGACGCCAAGCCGATTCGAATGGAATCGAATTCCTGCTTGGCGTTCTGATTTTTCAACAGATTCAGCAAATCTTTCATTAGCCTAAGCTCCTCGAAGCTCGTACCCGGAGAGCCTCTCCGGGTACGGAACGCTGTTACTCTCGATGTCTAGCTTTTACTCGATTTCGGCTCTTATTCAGATTCCAACTCGATGTCGATACCCAGAGAGCGGATTTCCTTGACCAGTACGTTGAAGGATTCAGGCATACCCGGATCCATCTGATGGTCTCCGTCCACGATGTTTTTGTACATCTTGGTCCGGCCGTTGACGTCGTCGGACTTGACGGTGAGCATCTCTTGCAGCGTATACGCCGCACCGTATGCTTCCAGAGCCCAGACCTCCATCTCCCCGAAACGCTGACCACCGAACTGCGCCTTACCACCCAGCGGCTGCTGGGTAACCAGGCTGTAGGAGCCAGTTGAACGAGCGTGCATCTTGTCGTCGACCAAGTGGTTCAGCTTGAGCATATACATGTAACCCACGGTTACTTTACGCTCAAACTTCTCACCCGTACGACCATCGTAGAGATCGATCTGACCGCTGTCGTCCATGTCGGCCAGGCGCAGCATCTGTTTAATCTCTTGTTCCGTGGCGCCGTCAAACACCGGGGTCGCCATGGGTACGCCGCCGCGCAGGTTGTTCGCCAGTTCCAGAATCTCCTCGTCAGTCAGCTCATTCAACTCTTCGTGACGGGAACCCGTGGTGTTATACACCTCATCCAGGAACTTACGGATTTCTGCAACCTGACGTTGCTCTTCCAGCATCCGGTTGATCTTGTGGCCCAATCCTTTGGCCGCCGCGCCCAAGTGGGTTTCCAGAACCTGGCCCACGTTCATCCGGGACGGTACACCCAGCGGGTTCAATACGATATCCACCGGGTTGCCGCTCTCGTCGTAAGGCATGTCCTCAACCGGCATAATGACCGAGATCACACCCTTGTTACCGTGACGGCCGGCCATCTTGTCACCCGGCTGTACGCGACGCTTCACAGCCACGTAGACCTTGACGATCTTGAGCACGCCAGGCGCCAGGTCATCACCAGTCTGCAGCTTACGCTTCTTGTCTTCGTAACGCTCTTCCAGGCTCTTACGACGCTCGATCAGCTGGGCTTCCGCTTTTTCCAGAAGCTCGTTGAGGGAGTCGTCGGCCATGCGCAGCTTGAACCAGTCTTTATGCTCCAACGCCTGCAGGTAGTCACTGCTCAGCGTGTCGCCTTTGGACAGGTTCGGACCTGCGATGACCGGCTGGCCAGACAGGGTCACCAGCAAACGCTCGAACGTCGCGCCCTCAACAATGCGATATTCGTCGTTGAGGTCTTTGCGGTACTGATCCAGCTGAGCCTTTTCAATTTCCTGGGCACGCTGATCCTTTTCCACGCCATCGCGGATAAAGACCTGAACGTCGATGACGGTACCCCGGGTACCGGTCGGTACACGCAGGGAGGTGTCTTTCACGTCAGAGGCTTTTTCACCGAAGATCGCACGCAGCAGCTTCTCTTCCGGGGTCAACTGGGTTTCGCCCTTCGGCGTCACCTTACCCACCAGAATATCGCCGGGGCCGACTTCGGCACCAATGTAGACCACACCGGACTCATCCAACTTGGCCAGCGCGCTTTCACCCACGTTGGGAATATCCGCGGTGATTTCCTCGGGCCCCAATTTGGTGTCCCGAGCCACACAGGTCAGTTCCTGGATGTGGATCGTGGTGAAGCAGTCTTCCTGCACCACCCGCTCGGAAATGAGGATGGAGTCCTCAAAGTTGTAACCGTTCCAGGGCATGAAGGCGATCCGCATGTTCTGCCCCAGGGCCAGCTCGCCCATGTCGACCGACGGACCGTCCGCCAGGATATCGCCACGGCTGATCTTCTCGCCTTCTTTCACCAGCGGACGCTGGTTAATGCAGGTGTTCTGGTTGGAACGGGTGTACTTGGTGAGGTTGTAAATATCCACACCCGCATCACCGGCTTCGGTTTCCTCGTCGTTCACGCGAACCACGATACGCGCCGCGTCGACCAGCTCAATCACACCACCACGACGGGCAACCACGCACACGCCGGAGTCTTGCGCCACATAGCGCTCGATCCCGGTACCCACCAGGGGTTTTTCGGCGCGCAGTGTCGGCACCGCCTGACGTTGCATGTTCGAACCCATCAGGGCCCGGTTGGCGTCGTCGTGTTCCAGGAAGGGAATCAGGGACGCAGCCACGGACACCACCTGGCGAGGTGAGACGTCCATGAAGTTAACGCGCTCAGGCGGCATTACGGTAAATTCGTTTTGATAACGTACCGTTACCAGTTCCTCAGCCAGACGTCCGTTTTCATCCAGCTCGGCGCTGGCCTGGGCGACCACGTACTCACTCTCTTCGATGGCAGAGAGGTACTCGATCTCGTCGGTCACCACCCCATCGACAACGCGACGATAAGGGCTTTCCAGGAAGCCATAGGCGTTGGTACGGGCATAAGTGGCCAAAGAGTTGATCAGACCAATGTTCGGACCTTCCGGGGTCTCAATGGGGCAGACGCGACCATAGTGAGTCGGGTGAACATCCCGCACCTCAAAGCCGGCCCGCTCACGAGTCAGACCGCCCGGCCCCAACGCAGATACCCGACGCTTGTGGGTTACTTCCGACAGCGGGTTGTTCTGGTCCATAAACTGGGACAGCTGGCTGGAACCAAAGAATTCCTTCACCGCCGCCGCGACCGGCTTGGCGTTGATCAGATCCTGAGGCATCAGCCCTTCGGACTCGGCCAGGCTCAGACGCTCACGCACCGCACGCTCGACCCGCACCAGACCCACACGGAACTGGTTCTCGGCCATCTCACCCACGGAACGGATACGACGGTTACCCAGGTGATCGATATCGTCCACAAAGCCACGGCCGTTACGGATGTCGATCAGGGTTTTCAGCACATCGATGATGTCCTGTTTTTCCAAAACGCCCGGACCTTCGACTTCGTTACGGCCGATCCGACGGTTGAACTTCATCCGCCCAACCGCTGACAGATCATAGCGCTCTTCAGAGAAGAACAGGTTGTTGAACAGGTTCTCTGCGGATTCTTTGGTGGGGGGCTCGCCCGGACGCATCATCCGGTAAATCTCCACCAGTGCCTCGAGTTGGGTGCGGGTCGGATCGATCCGCAGGGTATCGGAGATAAAGGGGCCCCAATCCAGGTCGTTGGTGTAGAGGGCCTCAATCACCTTAATGTTGGCCAGCTCGATCTTGGACAGCAGTTCGTCGGTGATCTCAGAGTTACATTCGGCCAGCACTTCGCCCGTGGTCGGATGCACCACGTTGTGAGCCAACACTTTGCCAAACAGGTAATCACGGGGGACCGACAGGTCAGTCATGCCGGACTTTTCCAGCTGGCGAATATGGCGGGCGGTAATACGACGACCTTCTTCGACCAGGATGTTGCCATCTTGGTCCTTGATATCAAACGTCGCAATATCACCCCGCAGACGGCTTGGCACCAGCTCCAGGTGATATTGATCGTCCAGCAGGGTGAACTTGCTGGTTTCAAAGAACATGTCCAGGATTTCCTCGGAGGAATATCCCAGAGCACGCAACAAAATCGTGGCAGGAAGCTTACGACGGCGGTCAATCCGCACGAAGACGGAATCTTTCGGGTCAAACTCGAAGTCGAGCCAGGAACCACGGTAAGGAATGATCCGTGCTGAATACAGCAGCTTACCTGAGGAATGGGTTTTACCTTTGTCATGATCAAAGAACACGCCGGGAGAACGGTGCAGCTGGGAAACAATAACCCGTTCGGTCCCGTTAACGACGAAAGTGCCGTTTTCAGTCATGAGCGGCATTTCGCCCATGTACACTTCCTGCTCTTTGATGTCTTTAATTGCCTTGTTGGCAGAGTCCTTGTCATAAATGATCAGGCGCACCTTCACCCGCAGTGGCGCTGCATAGGTGATGCCTCGCATCTGGCATTCCTTGACGTCAAACGGAGGTTGGCCCAGGCGGTAACTGACGTACTCCAGTGCCGCATTGCCGGAAAAACTGACGATAGGAAATACCGATTTGAAAGCTGCGTGAAGACCGATATCTTGGCGGTCCTCCGGGTCTACGTCCTGTTGAAGAAAATCACGATAGGAGTCCAACTGAATGGTCAGCAGATATGGAACATCCATTACAGTGGGAAGCTTGCTAAAATCTTTACGAATTCGCTTCTTCTCAGTATACGAGTAGGTCATCAGTATTCCCCAGCTTGTTCAACTGACTATTCGCGCTAGGAGCGCGCACCAATCGAATTGGTGTGTTAACGACGGCTTGTATCGCCCATCGCGGATCTATGCGTGTTGATGACTCGGTGCAGGTCCACAGTTAGCACATACAACGGAAAAAGGCTGGTAGCGAATCGCTACCAGCCGCTTGGAGCATAAGCTCAGCAAAAGCTGAATTCTCCAGCTTTTACTTGAGTTCGACGGTTGCGCCGGCTTCTTCCAGCTTCTTCTTAGCTTCTTCAGCGTCAGCTTTGCTTGCGCCTTCTTTAACAGTCGCAGGAGCGCCGTCAACCATGTCTTTCGCTTCTTTCAGGCCCAGACCGGTCAGTTCGCGAACGACTTTGATCACGTTCACTTTCTTCTCGCCGGCGGACTGCAGAACGATGTCGAACTCAGTCTTCTCTTCAGCTGCAGGAGCAGCAGCACCACCAGCAGCGGGAGCAACAGCTACAGCAGCAGCGGCAGAAACACCGAATTTTTCTTCCATAGCTTCAACAAGCGCTACAACATCCATAACGCTCATTTCAGCGATTGCATTCAAAATGTCTTCTTTGGACAGAGCCATGACTCATATCTCCTGATTTAAACAAGTTAACTGTAAAGTGGGTAATTAGGCCGCTTCTTGCTTCTGGTCTCTGACCGCAGCTACCACGCGTGTTACTTTCGCAGGAACTTCTTTGAAAGTACGTGCCAGTTTGGTGACAGGGGCAATCATTACGCTCATCAGCATAGCCAGAGCTTGATCGCGTGTCGGCAGTGTGGCCAGACGATCGATCTGATCCGCACCCAACAGTTCGCCACCCACGGCAAGTGCCTTAATCTCAAATGCTTTGTTGTCTTTTGCAAAATCCTTCAGCAGACGAGCCGCCGCACCAGGATCTTCCATAGAGAACGCAAGCAAAGTGGGTCCGACCAGCGCATCTTTGATGCACTCGAACTCCGTACCTTCGACCGCACGACGAGCCAGCGTGTTGCGAACTACTTTCACATACACTTGCTCGGCGCGAGCCTTGGCACGCAGACCGGTCATACCTGCGGAAGAAATACCGCGGTAGTCGGCCAACACCACAGACAAGGCACCACTGGCAGCCTCGTTGACCTCAGCGACGATCGCCTTTTTGTCTTCGAGTCCAATTGCCACTGGATTTCTCCTATGTTTGCTGGAGTTTAACCAGCGCCCATGTTTGGTCCGCCGAGGCGGACCGCCCAACGGTGTTAACTTGCAGTGAGATCACTGTTTACACCGTCTGCGCAGGCAAGATTAAGTCAGTGAACTGACACCTGCGGTCTTTGACAGCCTATGGCTCACGCCTTCAGACTACCAAATTAAACAGTATCGGCTTAGGCCGATACTGAATTCTGATCGATTACCAGGCCAGGCCCCATAGTGGAGGACAGGGTAATCTTTTTGAGATACACACCTTTCGCGGTTGCGGGCTTGGCCTTACGCAGGTCTGCCAGCAACGTTTCCAGGTTTTGCTTGATCGCTTCGGGAGAGAACTCCACGTTGCCCAGCGTACAATGAATGATACCGTTCTTATCGGTACGGTAGCGGACCTGACCGCCCTTCGCGTTCTTCACCGCAGTTTCCACGTCAGTGGTAACGGTGCCAACTTTCGGGTTTGGCATCAAACCGCGCGGTCCCAGGATCTGACCCAGCTGACCAACGACACGCATCGCTTCTGGCGTTGCGATCACAACGTCAAAATCCATGTTGCCCGCTTTAACCTGCTCGGCCAGATCGTCCATACCAACGATGTCCGCGCCAGCTTCTTTGGCCTTGTCCACGTTCGCACCGGAGGTGAATACGGCTACACGTACAGTTTTGCCGGTACCGTTAGGCAGAACAGAGGAGCCACGAACCACTTGGTCGGATTTACGTGCATCAACGCCCAGGTTGACTGCCACGTCGATAGACTCGCGGAATTTGACCTGCTTAGCCAATTCAGCCAACAGCGAAACGGCCGCTTCGACGGAGTAAGTTTGGCCGGGCTGTACTTTTTCACGGATCAGTTTTTGACGCTTAGTTAACTTTGCCATCTTAGAGCCCCTCCACATTCAGGCCCATGCTACGGGCGCTACCAGCGATCGTACGTACCGCAGCGTCCAGGTCTGCAGCGGACAGGTCGGGCTCTTTGGTTTTGGCAATTTCTTCCAATTGAGCGCGGGTAACCGTTCCAACTTTGCTGGTATTGGGGCGTGCACTTCCGCTCTTGATGCCTGCAGCTTTTTTGAGCAGTACAGTCGCGGGAGGAGTCTTGGTAATGAAGGTAAAGCTACGGTCGCTATATACCGTGATTACCACGGGCGTAGGCAGGCCTGGCTCAAGGTTTTGAGTCGCTGCGTTAAACGCCTTACAGAACTCCATGATATTCACACCACGCTGACCCAGAGCAGGTCCAACGGGGGGGCTAGGGTTTGCCTGGCCGGCCTTGATTTGAAGCTTGATATAGGCTTCGATTTTCTTTGCCATAGTTCCTCCTGCGGGTTCAAGCGCACAAAGTGCTCCCCGTCATAGACACAAAAAGCCCGCCATACAGATGCGCATGGCGAGCCGTTTCTCTAAAATCCAGTCAGTCTTTTTCGACTTGTCTGAATTCCAAATCAACCGGCGTGGAGCGCCCAAAGATCAGAACCGCCACTTTGACACGGCTCTTCTCGTAATCAACCTCTTCCACCACGCCACTGAAGTCTGCAAAGGGTCCGTCGATAACACGCACCACCTCACCGGCCTCAAACAACGTTTTCGGCTTCGGCTTATCGATACCGCTCTCAACACGCTGCAGGATGGCATCCGCTTCCCGATCGCTAATAGGAGCCGGCTTGTCTGGCGTACCACCAATAAAGCCCATTACACGAGGCGTAGACTTGACCAAGTGCCAGGTTTCGTCATCCATCTCCATCTGGACCAGTACGTAACCGGGGTAAAATTTACGCTCGCTTTTGCGCTTTTTGCCATCGCGCATTTCCACCACTTCTTCAGTGGGGACCAAAATATCGCCAAAACGATCCTCAAGCCCCTTAAGCGCAACACGCTCCTTCAAGGAACGCATTACCTGCTTTTCATAACCTGAGTAGGCGTGCACTACATACCAGCGCTTAGACATCAGACGATTCTCCTAACCAATTACGAGGGATACGACCCAACTGACCAGAGAATCCAACCCCCAAAGGATAAGGGCGACGAAGAGAACAAACACAACCACAATCAATGTGGTTTGAGTGAGCTCGGGACGCGTCGGCCACACGACCTTACGAATTTCGACCCGAGCTTCTTTTAGAAGTTCTGCAAACTTTTGGCCTTTAACTGTTTGCAAGGCTACCACTGCAGCGATCACGGCCAGCACGAGCAAGCCGATCACCCGGTATAACAGAGACTCGCCAGCATAGATGTAGTTGCCAACCACACCGACGAGCACCAACAGACCGACCAGCAACCACTTTAAGCCATCAAAGCGAGCTTGCTTCACTTCGGAGTTGACTGCCATTCAAGCCTCTATTATTACCGTTAATCAGTGGCAGGCCAGGAGGGAATCGAACCCCCAACCTGCGGTTTTGGAGACCGCCGCTCTGCCAATTGAGCTACTGGCCTGTAAAACTTAAGCGATGATCTTGGCTACAACGCCCGCACCTACGGTACGGCCGCCTTCACGAATCGCGAAGCGCAGACCTTCTTCCATCGCGATCGGCGCGATCAGAGTTACGGCCAGCTTCACGTTGTCGCCAGGCATCACCATCTCAACACCTTCCGGCAGCTCACACGCACCAGTTACGTCAGTGGTACGGAAGTAGAACTGCGGACGATAGCCTTTGAAGAACGGAGTGTGACGACCACCTTCGTCCTTGCTCAGTACGTACACTTCGCACTCGAACTGAGTGTGCGGCTTAATGGTGCCGGGCTTGGCCAGAACCTGACCACGCTCAACGTCATCACGCTTGGTACCACGCAGCAGAACACCCACGTTCTCACCCGCACGACCTTCGTCGAGCAGCTTACGGAACATTTCAACGCCGGTAACAGTGGTCTTGGTGGTATCGCGGATACCCACGATCTCAACTTCTTCACCCACCTTGATGATGCCACGCTCTACACGGCCAGTTACTACAGTACCACGGCCAGAGATAGAGAAGACGTCTTCGATCGGCATCAGGAAGGTTTGGTCGATGGCGCGGACCGGCTCAGGGATGTAGCTGTCCAGGGTCTCAACCAGCTTCTTCACAGCAGTGGTACCCAGACCGTTGTCGTCACGGCCTTCCAGAGCCATCAGCGCGGAACCCACGATGATCGGGGTGTCGTCGCCGGGGAAGTCGTACTGGCTCAGCAGCTCACGCACTTCCATTTCTACCAGCTCCAGCAGCTCAGCGTCGTCTACCATGTCGGCCTTGTTCAGGAACACAACAATGTAGGGAACACCTACCTGACGGGACAGCAGGATGTGCTCACGGGTTTGCGGCATGGGGCCGTCAGCGGCGGAGCACACCAGGATCGCGCCGTCCATCTGGGCAGCACCGGTAATCATGTTTTTCACGTAGTCGGCGTGGCCGGGGCAGTCTACGTGCGCGTAGTGACGCGAAGGAGAGTCATACTCTACGTGGGAGGTATTAATGGTAATACCACGCTCACGCTCTTCGGGCGCATTGTCGATCTGGTCGTAGCCACGAGCTTCGCCGGCGCTGCCGAAAGCTTCGGCGCACACGCGGGTCAGCGCTGCGGTCAGCGTGGTTTTACCATGGTCAACGTGGCCAATGGTGCCCACGTTTACGTGCGGTTTGGTACGTTCAAATTTTGCCTTAGACATTCGAACTCTCTCCCGAAGAATCGCACTCGACTGCGAACCCAAACAGAAAATGGAGCTCATGACCGGATTTGAACCGGTGACCTCTTCCTTACCAAGGAAGTGCTCTACCGACTGAGCTACATGAGCGTCAAAAACTGGCTATACTTTTGACTTGGAGCGGGTGGCGGGAATCGAACCCGCATCATCAGCTTGGAAGGCTGAGGTAATAGCCATTATACGACACCCGCAAATGTAATGGTGGAGGGGGTAGGATTCGAACCTACGAAGGCGGAGCCGTCAGATTTACAGTCTGATCCCGTTGGCCACTTGGGTACCCCTCCATACGAGAACCACGCTAATAGCTCTCGAAAAACCTCTCGCCAAGAAGTGGAGCTGGCGGACGGAATCGAACCCCCGACCTGCTGATTACAAGTCAGCTGCTCTACCAACTGAGCTACGCCAGCCTTATTACCTCTTTCAGCGAGGCCGCTATACTACGGAACTTTTTCGGCGGATGCAACACTTTTGCAGTATATTTGGCGGCGCTCTCCAGGAAATTTCGCACTTACTAACAATTCGTTTACTTTTTGAGCGGCAGCCTCATTCAAATCACCGGAAATGAGCACCCAAAACTCCGTTGCATTCCGCTCCACCTCTATTAAACGCGCATCCAGCCCCTCGGCAATGCGCTGCTCTTGGAGCGAAACCGCTGCGTCACGATTTTTGAAAAGCCCCAACGAGATGCCATTGGCCAGCGGCCCCTGACTTATCAGGAAACTGTCGATCTTGCGGATTTGCTGAAGCTCCCGCAGGACATCTATGGCAGCGTTACGGTCCGCCAAAGGAGGCAGATAAACCCAATAGTCCGGCGCCTTAGCGACCTCCTGCGCCACCACCCGTGCCGCAAGTCCTTCCTGACGCAAAAGCTGGAGCAACTCCTGTGCCTGCCCCTGACCGGCGGCCGGCCCCACCATTAAGCAAAGCGCATCAAGATCTTCAGCTACGACCACCGGTGACGATTCCGGCGGCGACAGCGCGACATTGCCGGCAACCTCGCTGAGCAGCAACAGGGACTTTCCCGCCAACTGGACGGGCTCGGCCGCAGGACGCACTTCATAGTTTTCGTTCAGCCACTGGGCCGCAAACACCAGGAAGTTTAAGAATACTAAGGTCCAAAATACCCAGCGCATGCAGTCATCCTCAACCGGCCGCGTTAGCCATTATTGCAAGTCCATCCAACACCAAATCCTGCTCCAAAAGGCAGGGAAACGGCATCTTGTTTAAGAAAATATCAGCATCCCCACCGGTAAAGAGATGACGATACTGATGGCTCTCCAAGCGGGAGCCGAGAATAGACGCCACCCCCCCGGTTAACGACATCAAAATACCATTGAGTGCGCACTCCGTTGTCGAAATACCCAGGCGAGACTCGCCCTTAAGCTGATCGGTCCGAACGGCATCCGTTCCCATATGGAGGGCTTCACGCTGCAGTCTGAAGCCCGGGATAATCAGTCCGCCCTCATGCAGCCCCGCCCCATTCACATAGTCAATGGTGATAGCCGTACCACAGGAGACCACGCATACACCTTCGGGAAACCGATCAAAGGCTGCCACCATGGCCAGCCACCGATCCACCCCGAGTCGTGTCGGATCCTGGTAGGCACACCTGAGGCGCCCAAATTGTGCCTCGGTGCGCGCCACAAACAGCCTACATCCACGCTCGGTCGCTTGGCGCTCAATCTCATCTACCCAGCGGGCGCCTGCCACACAGGCCACATTCACCTGCGCCAGGTCCAGTAGATCATCCCCCAATGCCGCCAAAGCGAATTCGCTATGGACCACCGCACCACGGGAAGAAACTGTTTGACCTCGTCGTAGCCGCCACTTTATACGGCTATTGCCAATATCAATATCCAGCTGAGCGGTCACAGGCGCCTCACACTGACTTCACCGGCCGCCAACTCAGTCATCCCATCCGACGTTTCAATCAGCAAATGACCGAATCTGCCAATACCCCTGCACACACCTTCTAGCCGGTTGGGGCCTTGCACCACCACCGGCTGATCTCTTAGACCATCAAGCGCTTCCCAACGGGCTCGGAACGCGCCGAAGCCTTCACGCTCAAATAACTTAACGCCGGGCACCATGGAATTGATAATGGCTGCGGCCAACTGATTGCGGCTTATCGGTTCAGGCGACTCCTGCACGAGGGAGGTCCAGTCTTGATCAATGCCAGCTCCTTCGTCAGGACGCATCAGCACATTCAATCCCAAGCCAATGACGACATGGCAGGGACCGCCCTGTTCACCATGCACCTCAATCAAAATACCACCCAGCTTTTTTCTCCGAGCCCAAATGTCATTGGGCCACTTAAGCTGTAGTGAATCGACCCCATAGGACTTCAGGGCATCCGCCACCATCACCCCCACCGCAAGGCTTAAGCCTTCGAGTGCCGCAAACCCTTCCCGAAAGGTATAACCAAAACTTAAACACAGGTTTTTACCGAAGGGACTCAACCAGTCGCGCCCGCGACGCCCCCGTCCCGAGGTTTGAAACTCCGCCAAACAAAGGTTGCTAATATTCGCCGGTGCCTCCTTGGCCAACGCGAGCACCCGCTGGTTGGTCGATTCCAGAGAGTTGAAGATTTCAAGACCTTGAAGCTCTCCAAGAACCTCTGGCGCTAGCTCAGACTTTAACCGTTCAGTGCAAAGCAGATCCAAAGGCTCGGTTAAACGATAGCCTTTGCCTTTGACACTCTCGACCTCCAGACCAACGTCTTTCAGCTTATCAAGGGTCTTCCAAACGGCGGTACGACTGACCTGCAACCCCTCCCCCAACTCCACGCCGGAATGAAACTCGCCATCGGCCAGCTTGCGAATGAGATAATCTGTTGGATGCATAACACGACACCGCGCTGGAGAGCTACAAAAAGAGCACCATATATAAGAAGAAGAGGGATAAAAAGCAACAATCTTCAAACAGCCAGGGGAGCCCTTTCGGGAGAAGCCGGTGTCGGAGAGCTTTTTGTCAGGCCAGAGAGGCGTCTATAGCGCTATCGCGAGCTCCGTATGCCATCTATTATTGCCGGTGAGATGGCCCGCAGGGTAAAGGGGGCGATTCTTACAGAGTCTCCCGACATTTTCTGCACTGCCTACTGGGGGATTGGCTGCACGGGAACATGCAACGGATGAGGTGTCTTTCAGCATAGAGTATCTCTGCCGAAATCCCCCTGTGTCCCCCTTTACGAAAGGGGGAGAAGTAGGCCTGCAGGCTATTAGCTAACCTGACATTCAATAATGAATAAGCGCTCTCGGCC
>Ga0209075_1002045_pt1 | contig 18302 bp, 16 predicted proteins | sample Stecom2011_FD_187523 | JGI IMG/M metagenome (GOLD analysis project Ga0209075, IMG submission 187523) | Agricultural soil microbial communities from Utah to study Nitrogen management - Steer compost 2011 (SPAdes) (version 2) | ecosystem: Environmental > Terrestrial > Soil > Agricultural land...
TCAAACCAATACATTTCACGGTCACGTTGTACTTTAGCTAGAATTGAAGCGGCGGAAATAGCGGCAACATGGTTGTCACCTTGGATAATAGCAGTGCAAGTAACAGAAGTTTCAGGCAAACGATTACCATCGATCAGTGCGTGCGTGGGTGCAAGGGTTAAGCCATCAATGGCTCTGCTCATGGCCAGCATGCGGGCGTTTAAGATATTAATTTTATCTATCTCGGCGACTGTGGCACGGGCAATGCAAAAACTGAAAGCTTTTTCACAGATTTCTGCAAACAAAAGCTCTCGTTTCTTCTCTGTCAGTTTTTTGGAATCGGTTAGCCCTTCAATAGGGTTATTAGGGTCTAAAATAACGGCAGCGGCAACCACGTCACCGCACAAAGGCCCAGCACCGGCTTCATCAACGCCACAGTAAACAGCATTATTTTCTATAAGGTTTTGTTCAATAGGGAGCATACTTATGACGACTGTAATAGTTTGGTAATAGCTTGTGCTGCACTCTTATCAGCGTCGCGCTTAATGTCTAAGTGGATGTCGGTAAATGCCGAATTTAATGCTTCCGCTTTGGCTGGATTTTGGAGGTAGTTTAGTACCGCTGCGGCCAGTTTTTCTGGGGTAGCATCGTTTTGTAGTAGCTCTGGAATGAGTTCTTTATTCGCTAATAGATTCGGTAGTGACACCCAAGGCCTAGTTACCATGCGCTTAATAATTTGAAAAGTAAGGTTGCTGACAACGTAGCTTACTACCATAGGCCTTTTAATAAGCAGACCTTCTAGAGTGGCGGTACCTGAGGCAATTAAAACAGCATCGGCAGCAGCCATGCACTGTTGCGCCTTTCCTTCCACTACTGTAACGCCTAAGGACTGGTCTTGAGCCGCTATAATGGCTTCGATTTGAGCTTTACGCTCAGGATTAGCGGCGGGGATAATTAGCTGTAACTCAGGCAGCTCTTTAAGCATAAGCTTGGCGCTGTCTAAAAAAATTTGAGTCAACTTACTTACTTCACCCGCTCTACTACCAGGCATTAAGCAAACAACGGGAAACTCCTGCTCTAAGCCTAAATATTTACGAGCCGACACATTACTGGTCGTTAGAGGAATTTTGTCAGCTAAATGGTGACCAACACAAGCAACAGGAACATTATGGTCTTTATAAAACTGCGCTTCAAAAGGAAACAGTGTTAGCATTAAATCTACTGAACGAGCAATTTTAAAAATACGCTTTTGACGCCACATCCACACCGAAGGACTGACATAATGTGCTGTTTTAATACCGGCTTTTTTAAGCTTTTCTTCCAAGCCTAAGTTAAAGTCGGGGGCATCTATCCCTATAAAAATATCAGGCGGGTTTTTTAACCAATATTTAACTAAGAATCGACGTATTTTAATTATTTCAAACAAACGACCTAAAATTTCAATCAGCCCCATAACAGCTAAACGCTCCATAGGGAAAAAACTATGCAGCCCTTGTTGTTCCATTAATGGACCACCAACCCCCTCAAAGCACGCTTCAGGGAACTGTTTTTTTAACTCGGAAATTAAGCCTGCACCCAGCATGTCACCAGAGGTTTCACCGGCTACTATAGCAATACGCATTTAGCGAATGATCCCTCGTTCTGAGCTTTTTATACCACTAATCAGGGGAAGCAGTTCTGTGTGTTCAATGGCTTGTTTCTCTAACTCTGCCACTGCATCGTTTAACGACAGTCCTTGACGGTATAGTGTTTTATAGGCATAACGAATAGCTGAGATGCTTTCTTTACTAAAACCACGACGCTTTAAGCCTTCGCTATTTACGCCAAAGGGTGTAGCTGGGTAGCCTTGAGTAATTACGTAAGCAGGCACGTCTTTAATAATAACACTGCCACCACCACACATTGCATGGGTACCGATATTACAAAACTGATGTACTTGTGAAGCACCACCTAAAATGGCCCAGTCGGCAATATTGACATGGCCGGCGACATTGGTGTTATTTGCAATAATGCAGTTATCACCCACCACAACATCATGAGCAATATGTACGTTAACCATAAATAAATTATTATTACCGATAATTGTTACCGCTTTATCTTGCACGGTGCCACGATGAATAGTGCATGACTCACGAATAACGTTATTATCGCCAATCACTAAACGTGTGGGCTCACCAGCGTATTTTTTATCTTGGCAATCCTCACCGACACTGGCGAACTGAAATATTTTATTATTTTTACCTATTGTTGTAATACCTTTAACAACAACATGAGGGCCAATAACAGTACCCTCACCAATTTCGACATTGGCACCGATAATGGAGTAAGGCCCTATCTCAACACCTGCAGATATTTTAGCTGAAGGGTCAATTAGCACAGTGCTATGAATCATATTTTCTCCAAGGTTCGCTCAGCACTGGTAATTAAGGCAGAGCACACTACCTCATCATCTACCAATGCTCGACACTCAAACTTCCAGATCCCACGGCGACGCGCCATGAATCGGGCTTCTATTACTAATTGATCACCGGGAACAATAGGCTTTTTAAAACGTACTTTATCTGCTCCGGCGAAGTATTGGATCATACTAGGGTCGCGCTCTTCACCTTGCATTAGCATAGATAAAATACCGGAGGCTTGCGCCATAGCTTCTACGCTAGCTACGCCTGGCATTATAGGATGCCCAGGAAAGTGTCCAACAAAATAACCTTCATTTATGCTGACATTTTTAATAGCTCTAATAAAAGCGCCACCTTCAGCGTTAAGATCAACCTTTTTTACACGGTCAATCATCAAAAAAGGGTATCTTTGTGGCAGCAACTCTTTAATTTGTTCGATATATATTTCAGACATCAACTTCAACCTTAACAATACGTAATATGTTTAGTTATTGGTGCCCTTAGAATTGCTCTCAAGTTTCTTTAAACGCCTTGCTATGCTATCAAGCTGTTTAAAGCGTACTGCGTTTTTGCGCCATTCTTTGGAAGGTAACTGCGGTATGCCCGAAGAAAAAACTCCGGACTTATTAATGGAGTGAGTTACCATACTCATCCCAGTTATATGTACACCGTCAGCAATATTAAGATGCCCTGCAATACCTGCCTGACCACCGATGATACAGTGCTTACCAATAATGGTGCTGCCTGCAACACCAGATGATCCAGCCATAGCGGTACCTTCACCTATTTGTGCGTTGTGCCCTATTTGAATTAAGTTATCCAAAATAACATTGTTTTCTATTACAGTGTTACCTAAAGCACCACGATCAATACAAGTGTTTGCGCCTATCTCAACATTGTCACCAATACGTACGCCTCCAAGCTGTGCAATTTTGTGCCATTGGCCATTACTAGGAGCAAAACCAAAACCATCAGCACCAATGACTGCCCCAGAATGTATCTGCACGTTATTACCTAAAATAACATCGTGATACAGGGTCACATTGGCGCGAAGGATACAGCTTTCACCTAATATAGAATGATCACCAATAACGCTGCCAGCACCAATTTCGGAATGATCGCCTATTTGGCAATACTCCCCAATCACTGCGTTAGCACCTATGGTGACATTTTTTCCAATTTTCACATTGTCAGCGATGGAGGCTGACGCGTGGATTTTACCAGAAGGTTTGGTGCGATTGTCGAACAACTGTGTTGCTAAAGCAAAGCCCAAATATGGGTTTTCCATAATCAAAACAGCGCAAGGTGCGTCCTTAGCAGACGCTTGCGAAAGAATAACGGCACTGGCTTCAGTGTCAGCAAGCTGGGTACTATAAGCAGGGTTAGCTAAAAAACTAACTTCTCCTACCTGAGCGCGCAGCAGGGTTTGAACACCTGTTATAACGATGCTTTCATCACCCTTCAATTCTGCGCCAATATGCTTGGCTAACTCACCTAAAGTCAGTTTCATGGTATTCTCTATTATTTCTTAGCGTTTAAACGGTCTATTAACTGCTTAGTTAAGTCTACTGTAGGGGCACGGTATATAACCGCACCGGACTGTAAGACTAAATCATATTTTTCTTTATCAATAATAGCCTTAAGCTCTACTTCTAAACCAGGTAGCTGCTCTTGAAGAAAGCGCTGACGCCACTTCTGCTCTGATTCCTGTAATTTTTGTGCGTAAAACTTATATTCAGTGGCTTTTTGTTCGTAGTTGTTGGCCAGTCTAGTGCGTTCAGATTCGCTCAACACGTCGGCTTCTTTTTCTAGTTTTTCTCTTAACTTCATTAAGTCAGCTTGCAGTGCTTTTAGCTTGTTTACTTCTTCTTGGTTTTCTTTTTCAAAAGCCTTGATAGAAGTTTTGGCTGCATCGGATAAAAACAGTGCCTGCTCCATGTCTACTACGCCGATTTTGCCAGATGCCAATGCTGTGGTGGCAAATAATGCTAGGGTTAATGCTAATAGCTTACGCATTGTTGTTCTCCATATTATCGTTATTAAGTTTAGAATACTTGTCCCAATGAAAATTCAAAGCCTTCGGTGCGGTCATTGTCTTTATCATTTAATGGGAATGAGTAAGTAAAGGTTAAGGGGCCAATGGCGGTTATCCATGTTACGCCTACGCCTGTACTAATACGCATTTCGTCGAGACTAACACCCGTTTCACAGTAGGGGTGTGTGGTTAGTGTTGGAATATCAGGGTCGTTTGGTTTGTAGCACTTATCGGTAAAGGTATTACCTGCGTCTAAGAACACGACACTTCGTAGTGAGCTTCTGTCTTCAATAAAAGGCAGCGGAAAGATTAATTCAAAACTGGTTTCAACTAATACGTTACCACCTAATGCTTGCAGTCTATATAAGTAATTAGGTGCAGTGATGACATCGCCGCTACTACCAGTTTGATACTTAGGTTTGTATTTATTTGGGTTACTGATAGCAACTGTATTGCCATTTTCATCGAGAACATAAACCGTGTTAGGTGCATTAGGGTCAACCACCGGCATACCCAATGAGTCTGTCTCGTAATCAACACCACCGCTAGCGTTTGTTGAAGCTAGGTTAACCGTATTGTAACGAGGCATGCCTTGCGGGCCTAAACTATTAACACGCCAGCCACGTACCGAGCCTATACCACCAGAGCGGAAGTTCTTGTAGAAAGGTAGGCCGTCTATATCACCATAGCCGTCACCATAACCTAAGTCTGTACGGAAACGTAACGCCCAGTCACTTGCTAAAGGAATATAATGGTTCATGGTATAACCGAGCTTATACCAAGTTAAATCACTGCCTGGAATGGCTAGGTCTGCTGTTACTTTATGTTCAGTACCTGCGGTCGGGAATAAACCACGGTTAAGACTGCTATAGCGCCAGCTTAAACCTAAAGTGAACTCGTTAAAGTCATCGCCATTTTTGTCAATAAAGTCAGTAATCTCGTATGGCACTGTACTACCAGGAATCACCTCGGTATTACTGGCGCCTACTGAAAAGGACAAGCGCTGGCGGTTGGATATAGGATAACCAAAGGTGACATTACCACCCATGACGTTGGTCTGATAATCGCTGACCATGGTCATGTTTGAATAGTCTGTTTTGCGATAGAACATATTAAAACCACGACTAACGCCATCAATGGTGTAGTAAGGGTTTAGGTAAGAAAACGAATAAGCCTGTGTATAGTCATTTCGTTGAACACCAAACGACATGCGATTACCAGAGCCCAAGAAATTATTCTGGCTAACACTGGCACCTAGAATTAAGCCACTGCCACCAGCATAACCAATGTTAAAGTTCAAACTGCCACTTAGCTGTTCTTCGACGTTGTAATTAATATCAATCATATCGTCGGTACCAGCAACTAAGGGCGTATCGACGTTCACGTACTTAAAGAAGCCAAGTTGATCTAAGCGGGTTTTACCGGCGTCAATCTTATCTGTAGAAGCCCAACCGCCTTCCATTTGTAGCATTTCACGGCGCAGCACTTCATCAACGGTGCTGTCGTTACCAGTAAAGTTAATATTACGAACGTAAGTACGTTTGCCTGGCTCAACAAAGAAGGTTAGATCAACGGTACGCTCTTCGTCATTAATTTTAGGAATGCCATCTACTTTGGCAAAGGTGTAACCTTCATTACCTAGACGCTTACTCATAAGTTCGCTGCTGTAGGTAACTCGTTGTCGAGAAAAAGTATCTTCTTCTTTTAATAAAAAGAAGCGTTTTAAGTTTTCTTCAGGAATAACCAGGTTACCAGCAAATTTCATTTCATTAATTGTATAAACGTCACCTTCACTAATATTAATAGTGATATACACGCCTTCTTTATCGGGTGAAATTGATACTTGAGTTGATTCGATGTTAAATCGGATATAGCCACGGTCTAGGTAATAAGAGCGTAACGCTTCTAAGTCTGCAGCCAGTTTTTCGCGGCTGTATTTATTGTCACTAGAGTACCAAGACCAGAAGCCAGTGGTTTTAAGCTGCATTTGTTTAAGCAACTCAGCTGAACTGAACTTTTCGTTACCGACTATATTGATATGCTCAATACTAGCAACACTGCCTTCCTTAACTTTAATGTTTAGTGCCACGCGATTACGTGGTAGTGCTTCGACTTCAGTAGTAATGCTAGCGTCGTAGCGACCTTGGGCGACGTATTGACGTTCGAGTTCCATAGCAATACGTTCTAAGGTCGAGCGTTTAAACACTAAACCTTCAGCCAAACCGGACTGCTTTAAGCCGTCCAACAGCATATCTGTTTGAATGGCTTTGTTACCGCTGATATCAATTTTAGTAATGGTGGGCAATTCAACGACTTGTACTATCAGTACATTGCCATCACGTAACAGCTTAATATCATCAAACAACGCCGTACGAAACAGCTTACGCGACGCTTGGCTTAAGTCTTGGTTGTCTACTAGATCGCCACTGACAATGGGAAAGGCCTCAAAAACAGTACCCGCAGACACTCGTTGCAACCCTTCTAAGCGAATGTCAGAAACTTCAAAAGAGTCTGCATGCACAACTAAAGAACTAAATACACAGAGCAATAACAGCAAAAAACGCATTCGTTTGCATCCAAAAATTAAATTTATAAGCGGCTTAAATCGTTATAAAACGCCACTAACATCAAACCGACTAGCAGAAACATACCCAGCTTAATAGCCGCCATCTGAAATTTTTCAGACAAAGGTTTGCCGCGCACAATCTCAGCCAAACTAAAGAAAATATGGCCGCCATCCAGTACTGGTATCGGTAATAGGTTTAACACCCCTAAAGACACACTCAACAACGCCAAAAAACCAACGAATGACTCTAAGCCACTGGCCGCCGTAGCGCCGGCTACTTTAGCAATGGTAACAGGCCCACTCAAGTTTTTTACTGATAATTGACCAGCTATTATTTTACCTAAAGACGCCAGCGTAAAATAAGTAGTTTCCCAAGTTTTCTGTAAGCCCATTCCGAGACCTTCAAGCACACCAAATTGGCGTTTGCGAATCCAATCAGCTGGATACTCTGGAATTTCAACCATGGCACCAACAAACCCGTAAACAGTGCCGTCTTCAGCTGTTTGGCTAGCTGGGGTCAGGTTAAGCAGGATTTCTTCTTGGTTGCGTAACACTCTTATTTCAATTATTTTACCGGCTGCGGCTTTAACAATTCCAACCCAATCTGTCCAGTTGTCAACTGGCTCACCATTGGCAGCAATAATAGTATCTTTAACTTGTAACCCTGCACGCTCTGCTGCCCCGCCTGCTTGCACTTCGGCTAAAGTCACCGGAATTTTAAAGCGACGCGGCTGAATACCTAAGGCCGTAATTGGATCTGGGGTCTCTTCATTGGCCAGCCAGTTTTCAACACCCACTCTGACGTTGTAATGAGCCCCTTCAGGGTTAGTGAGTGTTAACTCTATGTCAGTGGTTTCACCGAGCAAACTAACCAATTGCCAGTTTACATCTTCCCAAGTCGAAGTGTTCTTACCATTAACGGCGGTTATTTCATCGTTAACAAGTACGCCAGCAATTGCAGCGGGCGACTCTTGCTGAATACTACCGACTACCGGCGCTAAACCGGTTAAGCCTGAAACAAATAAAAACCAATAAGCGGCAATGGCAAAGATAAAATTCGCAGCAGGCCCAGCTGCAGCAATAGCTATACGCTGCCAAGGAGTTTTACGATTAAACGCCATGTGTAATTGATCAGCTGGAACTTCGCCTTCGCGCTCATCCAGCATGCTAACGTAGCCACCCAAAGGAATAGGCGCTATGGCGTATTCGGTGCCCTGTTTGTCATAGAAAGACCAAAGCGGCTTACCAAACCCTACTGAGAAACGCTTGACAAAAACGCCACAACGTCGAGCCACCCAAAAGTGGCCATACTCATGAATGACGACCAGTATGCTGATAGCAATGATAAAATAAAAAATTGTCAAAGTGCTGTACCTGTTGCGCTTGTATGTTGATCTAACCAGCGCTGTCCTTGCACTCTCGCCCAACTATCCGCAGCCAATACCTTTTGCAAACTTGTTGCTGCTTGCACATGATGTTCTGCCATAGCGGCTGAAATAAGTAATGGGATGTCTGAAAAGCGAATTTGTTCCTGTAAGAATGCGGCTACGGCTACTTCATTAGCAGCGTTTAATACTGCAGGCATAGTGCCACCGGCTTTAAAGGCTTCTGATGCTAGGCGTAAACATGGAAAGGTTTCTTCGTCTGGGCGTTCAAAGCTCAAGTTAGCAATTTCAAAAAGATCCAATGACTGCACGCCAGCATCGATTCTTTCTGGCCAAGCTAAGCCATAGGCAATAGGCGTACGCATGTCAGGCTGGCCTAATTGTGCTAACACGGAACCATCGCAATATTGCACCATTGAATGAATAACGCTTTGTTTGTGTACTACTACTTGTACTTGGTCGGGAGTGCAGTTGAATAAGAAACAAGCCTCTATTAATTCCAGCCCTTTATTCATCAGTGTTGCAGAGTCAACCGATATTTTTTGTCCCATTGACCAATTAGGGTGTGCGACAGCTTGAGCTGGTGTTACCTGAGCTAACTGAGCTGTACTAAAACCTAGAAAAGGGCCACCCGAAGCGGTTAAGAGTATTTTCTTAATCCCTTGAGCGGCCATATTGCCTTTATAGTCGTGCGGCAAGGACTGAAAAATAGCGTTATGCTCGCTATCAATTGGAAGTAAGGTTGCCCCACCTTCCTTTATGGCCTGCATAAACAGGGGGCCTGCCATCACTAAACTTTCTTTATTAGCTAACAGCACCCGCTTTCCTGCTTTAGCCGCTGCTAAAGTAGGCATTAAACCAGCGGCGCCAACAATGGCTGCCATCACCATGTGTACCTCAGCATGGGCTGAAATCATCTCTAGGGCTGAACTGCCACTTAGCACTTCGGTCGGATGCCCAACGGGGAGTTGTTGTTGCAACTCTTGCGCTGCAGGAGCCTCCACCATTACGGCGTAACGTGGTTCAAATTCAATTATTTGCTCAACAAGGCGGTCAACATTATTGGCTGCGCTTAAAGCAAACACCCCAAATTTTTCGGGGTGTAAACGGATAACGTCTAAAGTGCTACAACCTATGGAGCCGGTAGCTCCAAGCACCGTTAGCCATTGTTTCATGCCAAACTCCACTGAAACAATAACAATAGACCAGCAAAGACAGGAACAGCCGCCGTCATACTATCTATTCGATCCAACACACCGCCATGGCCAGGCAGTAAAGAGGAGCTGTCCTTAATACCACGAAAACGTTTAAACATACTTTCTAATAAGTCGCCAAGAACAGAAGAGAACATGGTTAGTGAGCTAATCATTAATAAGCTTAGGAAGGAGGACGCATCTAAAGGTTTAATATAACTATGACTGTAGTAAGCAAACACCAACGCAACAAATATTGCTGTAACTAAGCCACCCCAAAATCCAGCCCACGACTTACCCGGACTTACTTGTGGCGCAAGCTTGCTCTTACCCCAGCGTTTGCCTGCAAAGTAGGCACCGGTATCTGCTCCCCAAATAAGGAACATCAGAAATAAAATCAATAGAGAGCTATGAGCCGCCTGTTTTAGCACCATAAAACCGACCCACATGGGTATAAGTACGCAGAAGCCGATCAAGATGCGAACACTTCTTGCACTCCACAGGCCACTTAGTTTTGGGTACTTTAGAACAAACAGTAAAGCGCACAACCACCAGCCACCAGCGACGGCTAAAAATACGGTTTGATATGACGATTGCTTGTTGATAAGCCAAGCACTAGCAAATAAGGCTATCGCTATTACACCCGCATAGAGAAAACGACCAACAGGCTGTGTAATACCAGCCATATTTGCCCATTCCCAAGCGGCTATGGTGATAATGGCAGCAATAAACAGACCGAACTGCGGTACGGGTAATAAGAAAATACCACCGAGCATTAACGGCGCCAGTATTAAAGCCGTAATTATGCGTTGTTTAAGCACCTTATTTACTTCCTTCTAATTGATCGTCGGTGCGGCCGAAACGGCGTACCCGCTGTGTAAAGGCGGTTAGCGCCTGTAAATATTCAGTTTCTTTAAAGTCAGGCCATAAGACATCGGTAAAATACAGTTCGCTGTAAGCAGTTTGCCATAGCATGAAATTACTTATTCTTTGCTCTCCACCTGTACGGATAAGTAAATCGGGTGCGGGTAAATCCGCCATACAGGTGTAGGCGTGCAAACTTTTTTCAGTGATATCATCTACAGACAGCTTGTTTTCTTTAACCGCCAAGGCCAGTTTTTTTGCTGCTTGAGTAATATCCCACTGCCCACCATAGTTGGCGGCAATAACTAATGTCATCTGGGTGTTATTAGCAGTGAGAGCTTCTGCGTTGGCAATCAACTTTTGAATGCGTGCAGAGAAAGCTGAAACATCACCCATCACACGTAAGCAAATATTATGCTTGTGTAGTTTTTTAACTTCTCGCTCAAGAGCCATCACAAACAGCTGCATCAGAGCGCCTACTTCTGCTTCAGGACGACGCCAGTTTTCACTGCTAAAGGCAAACAAAGTAAGCACTTCTATGCCCTGCCGTGCAGAGGTTTCCACCACCGCACGCACAGCGTCAACACCCGCTTTATGACCAGATACTCCAGCCATTAAGCGATGTTTAGCCCAGCGGTTATTGCCATCCATAATAATGGCAACGTGTTTTGGTAAAACACCTACCGCCGATTCGGGAACTTCAATACTTGATGACATAGGTGTTTTACACCTGCATTAAGTCTTGTTCTTTCGAGGCTAGCATACTGTCAACTTCAGCAATGTACTTATCGGTCGACTTTTGAATTAGGTCTTCGGCAGCGCGCAATTCGTCTTCTGATATTTGCTTTTCTTTTTCTAACTCTTTGATTTTTCCGTTAGCGTCACGACGGATACTACGGACTGATACACGGCCCTTTTCAGCTTCTGCACGTGCTTGCTTGATATAGTTCTTACGTGTTTCTTCAGTCAGTGCAGGCATAGGTAAGCGAATAATATCGCCACTAGTAGCTGGGTTAAGACCTAAATGTGATTTCAGAATCGCTTTTTCGATAGCAGGGATTAAATTCTTTTCCCATGGGTTGATTGCTAAACAACGTCCATCTTCAACAATAACGTTGGCCATCTGAGAAATAGGGGTAGGGTTGCCGTAATAATCAACAAACACATCATCTAGAATAGCTGGGTTTGCACGACCTGTACGTACACGTTTGAAAGCTTCAACTAAGGCTTGAATGCTTTTTTGCATACGGTCTTCGGCGTCTTTTTGAATTTCTGCAATCATCTCTATTTTTCCTCACTAACAATTAACGTACCGTCATTACCACCTGTCATCAAACGAGTCAGCACACCTGGTTCGTTCATGTCGTATACACGCAGTGGCATATTATGGTCACGTGCTAAGCATATTGCTGTTAAATCCATCACTCCAAGCTGTTTTTCTAACACTTCTTGATAAGTAAGGATGTCATATTTTTTAGCGGTTGGATCCATCTTAGGATCCGCAGTATACACACCATCGACGTTGGTGGCTTTTAATACTATGTCCGCATTAATTTCGATCCCGCGCAAACAAGCAGCTGAATCGGTTGTAAAAAAAGGATTGCCGGTACCGGCTGAGAATATTACTACATCACCAATTTCTAGTGCTCGTACTGCACTACGACGGTCATAGTGATCAACCACCCCACTCATAGGAATAGCTGACATTACCCTTGTTGGCATATTGGCTCGCTCTAATGCGTCACGCATTGCCAAGGCATTCATCACGGTTGCTAACATACCCATATGGTCGCCAGCGACTCGGTCTAGGCCGGCTTCGCTGAGTGCCTTACCGCGGAAAAGGTTGCCGCCACCAATCACTAGCCCAACTTGCACACCAATACCACGTAATTGGCCTATCTCTAACGCCATACGATCCAACACTTTAGGATCAATTCCGAAACCCAGCTCACCCATTAGGGCTTCGCCACTGAGCTTCAACAGTATGCGTTTGTACTTAGGGCTTTTGTGATCAACCATGCAAATCTCCTAGGTAAAATCTTAGTTGGATCTATTCCTTTAAGCATATATAACTCTTTGAGAGTTACCAACAATTAAGGAAGCTTATCTTTATATACAAATATGCCGGGCGAACCCGGCATATTCAATGCGAACGTTTTCTGCTTAGCCTTTTAGCTGAGCAGCGACTTCCGCAGCAAAATCAACTTTCTCAACTTCAATGCCCTCACCTACTTCTAGACGTAGGAAAGATATAACTTCTGCACCACCCGCTTTAGCCAACTGACCGACAGTTTGCTCTGGGTTTTTAACAAAAGGTTGATCTAATAAGCTGTTTTCTTTTAAGAATTTGCTGATACGACCGCCAATCATTTTCTCAACGATTTCGCTTGGCTTGCCTGCCATGTCTGGCTGCGCACGAATAATTTCTTTTTCTTTCTCAAGAACTTCTTCAGGCATATCTTCACCACGTACAACACGCGGGTTAGAAGCAGTCACATGCATTGCAATGTCTTTAGCTAGCTCTTCATCGCCACCTTTAAGGGCAACGATACAAGCAATTTTTCCGTTAGAGTGCACATAAGCACCTACAGTTTCAGCTTCAACGATAGAAGGACGACGTACTGTGATGTTCTCACCAATTTTCTGTACTAGTGCTTCACGTGCGTCTTCTAAATCGCCTGCCATTAACTTAGCAACATCAGTTTCTTTAGTTGCTGCTAGCTTCTCAACTACTTTATCAGCAAAACCAATAAAGTTAGCATCGCCTGCGGCAAAGTCAGTTTCAGAGTTAACTTCAACGGCAACTGCTACGCCAGGTTGAATAACCACTAGGATTTTACCTTCAGCTGCAGTACGGCCTGCTTTTTTAGCGGCCTTTAAGCCTGAGCTTTTGCGTAAGTTTTCAATGGCTAAATCAATATCTGCACCGGCTTCGGTCAATGCTTTTTTGCATTCCATCATACCTAGACCCGTGCGATCACGTAATTCTTTTACTAAGGCAGGAGTAACCTTTGACATTTGCGCTGTCCTCTACATTAACAATTAATTCTGGATTTAAAAAAAGGGGGTAACCCCCCTTTCTTCATGACTACAAATTTCTTACTTTGCAGCTTCTTCAGCTGGAGCTGCTTCTTCTTGTGCAGGAGCTTCTTCAGCTACTTCAACAAAGTCGCTGGCTACGTTGTTTGCTTGCTTGCCTTCTAATACTGCGTCTGCAATGGCAGAAGCATATATATGAATAGCGCGAATAGCGTCATCGTTACCAGGAATAACGAAGTCGACACCGTCTGGGTTAGAGTTAGTATCAACCACACCCACAACTGGAATACCTAGCTTGTTGGCTTCTTGAATAGCAATACGCTCATGATCAACGTCAATTACGAACAGCATGTCTGGTAAGCTGCCCATATCTTTAATACCACCGATAGAACGCTCTAACTTCTGCATTTCACGGGTACGCATTAACGCTTCTTTTTTGGTTAACTGTTCAAAAGTACCATCGGTGCTTTGAATTTCTAGCTCACGCAAACGCTTGATTGACTGACGGATGGTTTTGTAGTTAGTAAGCATACCACCTAACCAGCGGTGTGCCACGAAAGGCATACCACAACGCTCAGCTTCTTGCTTAATGATCTTACCAGCAGCGCGCTTAGTACCAACAAATAAAATTTTGTTGTTGCGTGATGCGTTCTTTTCAACTTCAACTAATGCATTGTTTAATGCAGGAACAGTATACTCTAAGTTGATGATATGAATTTTGTTACGTGCACCAAAAATGTATTGACTCATTTTTGGGTTCCAGTAACGGGTTTGGTGACCGAAGTGAACCCCTGCTTTAAGCAGGTCGCGCATATTAACTTGTGCCATTATAAATACCTTATATATTGGGTTAGGCCTCCGCACGCTTTGTCTGTCTGAACCGTTAGGCACCCCAGACGAACCAATCAAGCATGCGTGTGTATTCTCGACTATTGCCGAGTTGCGATTTTCGCGGGGCGTTTTATACCATATTACCAGTTAAATATCTACAAAGATTTGTTCCACAATCACCTGTTTTTATAATTCATCAACTAGCAGTACAATAAGTACGAAAACACATATATTTGGAAGACTCATGACCGTTATCATTAAGACCGCTGAAGAAATCGAAAAAATGCGTATCGCTGGCCGCCTTGCCGCTGAAGTATTAGAAATGATCACTCCGCATGTGCAAGCAGGCATTACTACGGGCGAGCTCGACCGTATTTGTCATGACTACATAGTCAACACTCAAAACGCCATTCCTGCTCCACTTAATTACAATGGCTTTCCTAAATCTATTTGCACCTCAATTAACCATGTTATTTGTCACGGTATCCCCAGTGATACCAAAGTCCTGAAAAAAGGCGACATGATTAACATCGACATCACTGTTATCAAAGACGAATACCATGGTGACACCAGCATGATGTTCTTTATAGGCGACCCAACACCCGCACTAGATCGCCTAGTGCGTATTACACAAGAGTGCCTGTACTTAGGTATTGACATGGTTCGCCCCGGAGTACGCTTAGGTGATATTGGCCATGCAATCCAAGTACATGCTGAATCCAACCATTACTCCGTTGTACGTGAGTACTGTGGCCACGGTATTGGCAAAGGCTTCCATGAAGAACCGCAAGTATTACACTATGGCCGTCCCAACACTGGCTTAGAGTTACAAGCGGGGATGATCTTCACGATTGAACCTATGCTAAACTTAGGCACTCGCCACAACCGTCTATTAAACGATGGCTGGACCGTTGTCACTAAAGACCGTAAACCCTCTGCCCAGTGGGAGCATACAATCTTAGTTACCGACGATGGTCATGAAGTATTAACCCGTCGTCGTGACGAAGAACGTTTTTGGTAAGCATTATATGCATAAGAATACAGCTAGGCTGGCTTTACCCGAGTTTAGTAGTGAGCAATTGTTAGCAGAGCTAGCAACCTCACGCTCCCCCATTCCTGTGGTTAGGCCTCTATTAGCTCGTATTCAAGAAGAGTCTTATGTCTACTTTAGAGCAAGCCTAGATGCCACATCGCTAGTGAGGCATCGCTCTAAACTAATTGACCAGATACTTAGTTGCCTTTGGCAGCACTACGGCCTACCTCAACAAGAAATCGCATTAATTGCAGTCGGTGGCTACGGCCGTGCAGAACTGCACCCACACTCAGATATCGACCTACTGCTGCTTTGTTTAAGTGAAAGCAGCTTAAGTACTCACTCGCAAGCGTTACAAAGCTTTATTACGATTTTGTGGGATCTGAAGCTCGATGTTGGTCACAGTGTAAGAACACTCGACGAGTGTGGTATTTCTGCCACCAACGACCTCACCATTATTACTAACTTAATGGAAAGCCGAGTAATCACTGGTGATAACAGCCTACACTTACAGCTACTCGAGAACATTGCTCCCGATAAAATATGGCCAGCCAATGAGTTTTTCAACGCTAAGTGGGAAGAGCTGCGCAACCGCCATCGCAAACATAACGATTCTGAATACAATTTAGAGCCTAACGTAAAAAATTCACCCGGCGCTTTACGTGATATTCAAACCGTTTGCTGGGCTACCATGCGTCACTTTGGTAATGGCACTTTACTGTCCTTACAGGAAAAAGGGTTTCTGACCAATACTGAGTTTGAACGCTTACAACGCAGTCTCTACTTTTTATGGCAGGTTAGATATGCGCTGCACATGTTGGCAGGACGTGAAGAAGACCGACTACTGTTTGACTTACAACGCCAAGTCGCTGCACTTTTAGGATTTGAAGACGATAGCCACCAACTAGGTGTCGAACGTTTTATGAAGCAATTTTATCGCAATCAGTTAGCCACTATGGAGCTTTGCGATTTACTGCTGCTGCACTTCAATGAAGACTTTATGAAGCGCGATCACAAACCAGAAATTGAAGTGATTAATGAATATTTCCGTTTAAACAACGGCTATTTACAAATCAACAACCCCGAGCTTTTCACTCAACGCCCACAGCTATTACTAGAAGTTTTTTTAATAATGGCGCGCACACTGCAAGCGAAAGGAATTCACTCTAAAACCATTCGGGCTTTAAGAGACCATCGCCATTTAATTGATGAAGATTATCGTAAAAACCCTGTTCACAACGATATATTCATGCAGTTATTACACAACGGTACCCGTGTTGTCAGAGAGTTCCGCCGCATGATGCGCTATGGCATTTTGGGGCATTACATTCCAGAGTTCGGCCACATTATTGGCATGATGGAGCATGATTTATTCCACATCCATACAGTCGATGAACACAGCTTTCGCATGATGCATTTTTTGCGCAGACTGCGCTTTGGTGAAGCACGTGAGCGTTTCCCACTAGCAGCACAACTAGCCTTAGATAATTTAGACAAAAAAGAAGTGCTTTACCTAACGGCTCTTCTTCACGACACCGGCAAGCATTTAGAAGGTAGCCATACAAGCAACTCTGGCTTGATAGCCGATACCTTCTGCAAACAACATAAATTAAAAACCTCTGACACAGAGCTAGTTGTCTGGCTATGCAGCAACCACTTACTTATGTCACAAGCCTCCCAGCGCTTAGAACTTAACAGCCCAGAAGACGTACATAGTTTTGCGCTAGTAGTTAAAGACCAACTGCATTTAGATTTACTTTACCTAATCTCGGTGGGCGATATTGTTAGCACTAACCCCAAACACTGGACCAGCTGGCGTGCGGAGCAAATTAACAGGCTGTATAAAAACACTACAGAAGCATTAGAGCATGGCCTAGATAATTTAATTTGCACCTCAGAGAAAGTGAGTGAGATTCAAAAAGATGCCAAACAGGAGCTCTTAGCTAGGGGCATGGCTGCTAGCCGAATTAATGAAATATGGGGCGACCCAGGTGATGAATACTTTATTCGTGAAGGCGTAAACAATATTGTCTGGCACACTCTAGCCATAGATGCGCACGGTAATAGTGAAGAACCACTTGTCGTTATTCGCCCTACTTCTAACCGTGAGTTTGAAGGCGCGACTCAAATCTTTATTTTCATGAAAGACCAAGTCAATCTGTTTGCAGCGACCACTGCTACCCTTGATCAACTTAATTTAAACATTCAAGACGCTCGCATTATGACCTCTGAGAATGAACAAAATGCGGTCGACACTTATATTGTTCTTGATGATCAGAACGAACCCATAGAAGACCAAGATCGTTTAGAGAAAATAAGGGTTACTTTAATTGAGGCGCTTTCAGACCCCGAGAGCTACAGCACCATTATTCAACGTCGAACTCCACGCGCACTAAAACAATTCAATGTCGAAACTAAAGTCACTATTAGCAATAACCCACTATTGCAACATACTATTCTTGAAGTGATTGCCGCTGACAGGCCGGGGCTTTTAGCACGAATGGGCGCTATTTTTGCCGACTTTAACATTCAGATTTTAGGGGCAAAAATATTAACTGAAGGCGAACAAGTATTGGATATTTTCCACATACTTAATCAAGAAGGCCAACCTCTTGCAGATGAAAACCTTTGTTTAGCCCTAGAGCAGGCGGTCATTAAAGGCTTAACCGAACAAGTAGAAGCACAGTCTGCTGTATAACTACAGTTTACTCTTCCATATTTTAGGTGCTACCTTACTAAATACTGCGCTAATTTTAGTTGTTAAGCTTTACTACAATAAGGCTTAACTAACTGGAGGCTTATATGAAAGAACGCCGCTTACAACACATTATTCAAAGCCACCCAGCCACAGACGGAGCTGGGGTAAAAATTCAACGCGTGGCCATGTTCGACCAACCACTTACCGACCCATTTTTGATGCTGGATGAATTCCAATCAGAAACCGAGAGTGATTATATCGCAGGCTTCCCATCACACCC
>Ga0209075_1002046_pt1 | contig 18283 bp, 18 predicted proteins | sample Stecom2011_FD_187523 | JGI IMG/M metagenome (GOLD analysis project Ga0209075, IMG submission 187523) | Agricultural soil microbial communities from Utah to study Nitrogen management - Steer compost 2011 (SPAdes) (version 2) | ecosystem: Environmental > Terrestrial > Soil > Agricultural land...
TTCTTATCTTAAGTGTAATTGAAGAAACCTCGAGCTCTATAGCAGTTTGAGGTTTTTTTATGCGTTTTAGGAAATATTAAAATAAACTACTTATCTCAGCAGGAATTTTTGAGGGCCTACGAGTTTCTGAGTCTAAGAAACACCAAAGGGTTTTAGCTTCTACAATGGTTTTCCCATCGGAAGAACGAATAATTTTATAATGACGTTCACTTTTCACACCTTGGTATGAATCAATCCAAGTATGAGTTTCTAATTGTTCTCCAGCGAAGGAAGGGTTTTTATAAGTAATGGTATGATTCAAAACTACCCAAACATATTTTGCTCTATCATCTTCAGTAGTTCGAGAAACCCAATGTTCTTCAGCGGCATCTAAGCACCATTGTAAATAGGTAACGTTATTCACGTGTCCTAAAACATCGATAGCTGATGTTGGCACGGTAAAACTTTGTTTGAATACTTCTGATTTCAAAATCCGAGAATTGTTTTTGCTATAAGAAAGTAAGTAAAAATTCCTAACACGTCATTACTAGTAGTAATAAAAGGACCTGTTGCAACAGCAGGATCAATCCCACGACTGTTTAGAAAGAGTGGAATTAGATTTCCAACAATAGCCGCCATAATAATTACAGTTATAAGGGCTATTCCGATGCTAATAGACTCCAAATAGCTAGTGAAGAATACAAAATGACTAATAAAAAGTACTATTAATGCAATTGAAATTCCATTTACTAATGCTACTGTAGTTTCTTTTATAATTCGAGCTAACAAATGGCCTTTTAACGAGTCATTTGCTAAACCTTGTACAATAATTGCACTAGATTGAACCCCTACATTTCCAGCGGTTGCTTGAATTAACGGCACGAATATAAGTAGTTTAGGAAATGTGGTCATTATGGTTTCAAATCCAGAAATGATAGTCGCAGCCCCTAAACCTCCAAGCATTCCTATCAATAACCATGGGAGTCGTGCTTTAGTTTGTTTAAAAACACTATCGCTCGCTTCAACATCCTGACTAATTCCCGCTGCTAGCTGATAATCTCTTTCAGCTTCTTCCTTCATGTAGTCAACAATATCATCAATTGTAATTCTACCAACCAAAATACCGTTATCATCAACAACTGGCAGTGCTTCCAAGTCGTATTTTTGCATTATTCTAGCAACTTCATTACCTTCAGTATGAACGTTAACATAGTCTACTTTTGGAATATAAATTTCACTAATATGTGAGCGACTTGGAGCAGTGAGTAAATCTTTTAGAGAAAGTCTTCCTTTTAATTTACCTTTTTTGTCTGTAACATATATAGAATGCACTCTAGTAACGTTTTCGGCCTGTCTTCGCATTTCACGAACGCAGCCAGCAACAGTCCATGTTTCTTTTACTTGAACGAGTTCTTTTGCCATCAACCCACCTGCTGTATCCTCGTCATATCGCAATAGTTCAACGATGTCTGAGGCGTGTTCTTCATCCTCAATATGCCCTATTACTTGCTTTTGGATTTCGTCATCGAGTTCAGCAATGATATCTGCCGCATCATCAGTGTCCATTTCCTCCAGCTCTTCAGCAATCTCTGAAGGCGTAAGGTTGTCTAGAATACGTTCTCGAAGATCCTCGTCTAGTTCAATAAGAATTTCACTAGTTACTTCGCTGTCTAAAAGCCTTACAATGTAGGTTGCTTCATCTACATTTAACTCATCAAGAAGTTCAGCTATATCAGCAAAGTGGAGGTCATGCAGAAGTTCTTTTAATTTCTCACCATCGCGGTGTTCAATTAATTGCTCTACTTGTTCAATGACGTCTTTAGTCAGTTGAAATCGCATCGTTTTCCAGTTTTTTGGCAAGTGATATAAATTGTGAGGTTGAAAGTTGTTCCGGACGAAGGTCAAAGATAATATCTTCTTTTATCTTATCGGAAAGATTAAAGGGTTTTAAACTATTTCGAAGTGTTTTTCGCCGTTGTTGAAATGCTGTTTTCACAACTCTAAACAACATTTTCTCATCGCAGTCAATAGAATAATTTTCCTTTCTCTTTAAACGAATTACTCCGCTATCTACTTTTGGTGGTGGATTAAAGACAGAAGGAGGAACCGTAAAAAGATATTCTGCATCGTAGAAAGCCTGAGTTAAAACGGATAGAATGCCATAGGCTTTGCTTCCTTCCTTCTCACAAATTCGTTGTGCAACTTCCTTCTGAAACATTCCAGTTAACTCGGGGATTTGGTCTTTCCACTCCAACATCTTAAAGATGATTTGTGTGGAAATATTGTAAGGGTAATTTCCTGTGATTGCAAATTGTTCTTTATCGAACAATGATGAGAGGTCATATTTTAAGAAGTCTCCCTCTATTATTTTCAAATTTTCATTTGGGTAATTAGCTTCTAAATATACAATAGACTCAGCGTCTAAATCCATTGCTATAAGCTCGATATCTTTTTCTATCAGATACTTTGTTAGCACACCCATTCCAGGCCCAATTTCTAAAACATTTTTATAGCCTTCTAACCCTAGTGTATCACCTATTTTCTTAGCAATTTCCTCATCTTTTAGAAAATGCTGACCTAGATGTTTTTTAGCTCGAACTGCTCCGTCGCGAGAAGAAGAGCGTGAGGTGTGGTGATTATTTTTGGGATTAGATTTTTTCATTCAGGTGGATTGATTCCTAAGTTTAGAGATTATTTAGTTGGGCTAAAGAGTTCATTATGGGCTTCGCCTACAACTTCAAGTTCAGTTCTAAAAGAAACGAATTTTCCTTCAAAAGGTTTACTGTGCTCTCGAAGTTCTGAAGCATGTTCATCATAAAACTTCTGAAGCGTTTCTTTACTATCGGTTGTGTATTGAATAGAATATGAAGTACCTCCCATTTCCTCTTCTATGTTTACTCGAGTCATTAGTGCTTTGGAAAATTTTCCAGTTGCCAACATAGCAGGAATATGTTCTCTTCTCATCCATTCTAACCATAGATCATGAACACTTTCCTCGATATTAATTGTTACGTTATAGATATACATTGTCTTACTTTTCTTGTTATATGTCTATTCAATTTTAGTTTATTGCATCACCTCTTAGCATTCTATACTTCTTTCGCGCTTCAACAAAGTAAATACTATCTGCGTGGTTAAATATAATTTGCTCGTAGTGTGCTTTTGCTTTTTCAGGTTGATCTAGTTTGTTTTCATAAATCTTTGCTAGGCGAAACTGTGCGTCGTCTGCTAAAATATCGTCGCCATAAAATTGAAGTATTTTCAAGTAGTTAGCTTCGGCTTTTGTGTACTGACCGAGCTTTTCATAGATTTCGCCTTGTTTTAATAAAGCCTCATCTTCTATAGATTCACCTTTATGATTTATCAATATTTCATCTAACATTGAAATAGCTTCCGTATTTTTTTCTTGAAGTGCTAACAAATCAGCTCGTGCATATTTCTTTAAAGCGGTTTGAGTTGAATCCTCCAATGAGTTATCTTTTATCAACAAACTAAGTTCCATAGCATCATTGGCAATTAGTTGTGAGGTTGATTTTTTAAGGACCTCCAGCTGCACTAACGCCCATTCAAAATCACCTTTATAATAACTAGTTCTTGCAACCTTAAACCTGGCTTCTTGGGCTAAGGCATCGCTTTGCACTTTATTTTGTATTTGAGAATAAAAAATAAGTGCTTGATTGAATTTTTCGTCAAAGACCAAGATATCGGCTAATTCCATTTTGATTCGAGCTTCTTGATAGGGTGTTAACCTTTCTTTTAATAACGCTCTCAAGTTATCAACAGCCTGAGTTTTTTTGTTGTTTTTAAAAGCTAGAAAATGGTTATAGTCTATTTGAAGTGCATATGTTTCACTGCCACGGCCAAATTCATCTAACAAATTTTCGAACTTTGTTTCAATGTTGGAATAATCATTTGGGCGCGCAGTAGTTACTTCCATTTGCATTAAAATCTGATTTCCTTGAAGGCGATTTTGAGCTGTAAAAGAGTTTTCAATAACGTAGTTTATTACTTCTCTACCACTTTCATAATCCTCATCACCTATGGCGATAAAAGATAAATCGACTAGTCTTTGGAGGTCATTATCAGATCGTCTGTAAATTGCTTTTTCTTGAGTAAATGCTTTTTTATATTCTTTTTGCTGAATAAATAACCAGCTGAGAAGTTCGTTGTATAGAATATCCGGATTCTGCTGAGATCGTTGTAATAGCGATTTTCTTAAAAGAACATTGGCTTCATTTGTAGGGTCTTCATTGACAAATAGACTAAAATAGCGTTGAGCGGTACTTTTGAAACCTTGATTTTTTTCGATTAGGTTTAAATATTTATCAAACATTTTATCCAGCTTTCCTTGTTCACCAAAAATTTGAGCAAGCTGCATGTTAAAATCCATTCTGTCGCTTATTTCCATTCCTTTTTCATAGGTAGCAACAGCTTCATTTAAAAGGCTATACTTTTGAAATGCCTGTCCAACACTATATGCATAGCTTGGATTTTCTTCGATAGAATTTATAGCTTTTTGATAGTTCTCATTAGCCAACTCTTGTTGGTTTTGTAGTGAATGATTATAACCTAACTCAACATATAGCTGCGGGTAATTGCGCGCTCCTGAAAGCTTTTCTCTAATAAGACGATCTACTTCCGAGAAGTTTTCTAACTGTTGATTACTTTGAACCACGCCCATGAAATAATCCATTCTATATGGACTCGACTTCACTAATCTTTGATATACATTTAGAGCTTTTTCATACTCTCCTTGTTCAAAATAGTTTTTAGCCAAAGCATCACTTTGGGCAAACCCAATTGTAGTGCTAATTAAAAAGAATATTAAAATTAAAATCCTCATGCCGTAAATATAATGAAATGGCTCGAAGCCTATTGGATTCGACGTATGTTTATCAAAAATTAGACCTCGATGGTCAAGTTTTGTCCTTTGCAGACAAAATGAAATAAAAAAAGCCAAAAACATTAATGCTCTTGGCTAGTGTTATTTATAATCTAAAATGATTTATCACAGATTTTTAAAGTTAATTTTTAAAACCGCATCCCAAGTTTCATCTAAATCCATGTTTTCTCCTTCAGACTTCACATAAAAACGGTTTCCTTCCATAAACTGAACTTGACTGTAGTTTCTATCTGTTCTATGTTCTTCAACTGCTTTCTTTCCATTTTTAGTTACAGTTCTTTTAAAGCCTTTTTCATCTTCTTCCTCAAAATCTTGGGAAAATGCCAGTCTAAAAGGAGAGGTTGCTGTTGCACCTACTGGTCCTGCACCATCTATTAACTGAATAGAAAACTTTTTGGACTTATCTTCATTAGCATAGGATGCTTGAATTGATGAAACTTGCATCATTGCTGCTGCGCCAGCATTATAGCTTATACGCTTCATTCCTTTAATTTCCTCAGGCAACAAAGCTTTTAGCTCATCATTTGTAAGTGGTTCGATTTCTTGAAGCTCTAGAATATCATCCTGCATTTTTGTGAGTTCATTGGCCGCCTTAGTAGTATTGCTAACCTTTTCGGATGTTTCTTTAATTTTTTTACTAATAGGATTGTCTTTACAACCTATAATAGCAGCAGATGCAAAGAGCATTAAGATATACCTTTTCATAATTTTTACATTTAATTTGGTTTATGTATTCTTAATTGTCGGGAACTAAGATACTTAAATTTGAATAAACATAAAATTGAGTTGGAAATAGCTAATTAAAGGATTACATATTGGCAGCTACTTTTTCTAGCTCGGCATACCAATCTTCGCCAAATTTTCTAATAAGTGCATCTTTCACAAACTTGTAGATGGGCACTTGTAATTCCTTTCCTAATACGCAGGCATCATCGCAAATAGGCCAACGGTCGTAATTTACAGCAGAGAATTCACTGTATTCTTTAATGCGAATAGGGTATAAATGGCAAGAAACAGGTTTTTTGAATCCAGGAGCTACGGGATCAATAACCCCGGCGTTGAAAGCGTCTTCAATCCCACAACTTGCAATTCCGTTGGAAGTGAAAGTAACATACGCACAATCTCTACCCTCTATAAGTGGTGTTTCAAATTCTCCCCACTCAGTTTCGATGTGAGTTCCTTGCTCCTCAATAGCAGCAATTCCTTCGGGTCGAAGAAATGGTTTTACTTTTGGATAAATTTCTTTCAAAATATCCACCTCCTCAGAAGTAACGGGTGCCCCAGCCTCTCCTTCGATACAGCAGGCACCTTTACATGCGTTGAGATTACAGACGAAATCCTTTTGGATTATGTCTTCAGAAACTATGGTCTTACCTAATTGAAACATGTTGCAAAATTAAGAAAATATGAAGGCTAAAAAACTGATTTTAAGCAAATGATAAATTTTAACTAAAAGTAAAAATATAATCAAAGATTAAACTTACTTTTGCCGCCTCAAAAATTGAAAGGTAATGAACTTTAACTTTAAAGACATAGCAACAGCCACAATGATTCTTTTTGCGGTAATCGATATCATAGGAGGAATCCCTATTATTATTGGATTAAGAGAAAAAGCTGGACGTATTCACTCTGGAAGAGCCTCTCTAATTGCCGGAATTGTTATGATTGTTTTCTTAATTCTTGGAGAACAAATTTTACATCTCATTGGAATTGATGTTAACGAATTTGCGGTAGCAGGTGCTTTGATATTGTTTTTCATTGCCTTGGAAATGATTCTTGGAGTCACACTTTTTAAAGAAGGTAACGAAAGTCCTGGAATGGCATCCTATTTCCCATTGGTTTTCCCATTGCTAGCAGGGCCCGGAAGTTTAACAACCTTGATATCTCTTAGGGCAGAATACTCTGTTGAAAATATTATCGTTGCCATTGTAATCAATATTTTGATTATCTATATAGTATTAAAAACCTCTGGTCGTCTTCAAAGATTATTAGGAACTAATGGAATTGCCATTATAAAGAAAATATTTGGTGTAATTTTGTTAGCAATCTCAGTAAAGCTATTCACTTCGAATATTCAGTTATTATTCTAAGTGATAATTTAAGGAGAGATAATTAAAAAGAAGAAAATGAAAACTCTTATTTACATTTTGATGGTTATTGCCGTTGGTATTATTGGCTTCAACTTTACTAAACTAGATTCTGCAAACGTATTACAAGGAGATAGCTCTATTGCTGTTATTAGTATTTTGGCAGGACTGTGTACTATTCTACTGCTAGGAATTCTTTTAGTTTCTAAAAAAATAGCAGAGAAGGTTAAGAAATAATCCCTTCTATTTAATAGGTTGATTTCTCGACTCGATTTCTAACACCTTAAGAATCATAGGATCCGACTGATTGAGAATCTTTTCGTATTCATTAGGGCCAAACAATTGTTGAGCTATATTTGCCTTTAATGTGCGCTTTAGTTCTGATGCATACCTAGAAAGATCTATTTGCGCTTCGTTTAGTCTTGCATACTCAATAAATTCTTGAGCCAGCTCCTCGCTTACTTGATAATTATCTCTAAAGTCTTTAAAGCTAATTTCATTAAACAAGGCTCTATTTCTGTCTAGATATTCAAAGATGAAATAGCTCATAAAGCCACTTCGTGAAACATACTGTAATGTTTCATTTTCAACACTAGTATCTTTTGGAACAAACACATCAGGAATTATTCCACCTCCACCGTAAACTACCTTTCCTTTTGGCGTAAGAAATTTTAAAGAATCGGCCACTTTAATGCTGTCTGCGTGAAGCAGTTCACCATTTCGGTAGCGCTTTTCATAATCTCTATAATAAGTGTCGTTTCCTTTTCCATAGGGACGTTGTATAGAGCGACCCGTTGGTGTGTAATATCGTGCTATAGTCAGGCGGATTGCACTACCGTCTCCCAAAGACATTTCGCGCTGAACCAATCCTTTTCCAAAAGAACGCCTCCCTACTATAGTCCCTATATCATTGTCTTGAAGGGCTCCAGCTACAATTTCACTTGCAGATGCTGAATTTTCGTTAATCAGCACATAAAGTTGTCCGTTTTCAAAATCACCTCGGCGTGTAGAGTAGGTTTTACTAATATCTCCATTTTTATTCTTAGTGATTAGAACCAGCTTATTGTTTTCTAAAAACTCATCAACCACTCTTTCGGCTGTAGATACATAGCCTCCGGGATTATTACGAAGATCTAGAACTAGCTTGGTTATACCTTCTTTTTTTAGTTTCTTTAGAGCTATTTCAAACTCTTTAAAAGTAGTTTCAGAAAAGCGATTAATCTTGATATATCCAAGGTCGTCGCTCAGTTTGAAAGACGCATCTACACTTATAATTGGAACTTGTTTTCTTCTTAGCTTTAGATTCAGCACCTTATCTTCACTTGGCCTATACACTTGAAGCGCTACTCTACTATTTATTTCTCCTTTCAAATAGTTTGTAATACTATCTCGCTCCACATTATCACCAAAGAGTTTGTTTCCATCGGCATAGATTATTCGATCGCCAGCTTTAATACCAGCTACTTCTGCGGGTCCTCCAGGAATTGGACGAATAACTGCAATAGTATCTTTATAAATGTAAAAGCTAACCCCAATTCCAATAAAAGCACCTCGCATATCGTCGGCCGCTTGTGCATATTGTCCTTTTGGAATATAAACTGAATGGGGATCTAAGTTTTCTAATATTCCATTTACAGTAACATCAACAATGCTATCTGTATTCACTTTATCGACATATTCATATTCTATATAATCGATAAGTCTGTTTAGTTTGTCTTTTTTGGAGTTTGTTGCAAATATTTTTTCTGCTGTATCACCAAAGTTAAGTTTAGAACCAATAAAAACACCTCCCGCAAGTGCTAGGCCTATCCATAAAGGCAGGAGTATTTTTCGTTTTTCCATTAACTATTAGTCCAGATTTGTGATATGCACAATGCTTACCCCCGCTTTTTTTAGGAATTTAATTCCTGAATCATCTTTATATCCATCGAGGTAAACTACTCTTGTAATTCCAGCTTGGTGAATTAACTTACTACATTCTTTACAAGGTGACATAGTAATATAAAGAGTAGCTCCTTGACAAGCTTGAGTTGTTGATGCTACTTTTAAAATTGCATTTGCCTCTGCGTGAAGAACATACCATTTAGTGTATCCTTCCTCGTCTTCACAAACATTTTCAAAACCTGTTGGGGTTCCGTTATAACCATCACTTATTATCATCTTATCTTTTACAATAAGTGCACCTACTTGTTTTCGTTTACAATAGGAAAGTTTTGACCATTCTAACGCCATTCGCAGATAGGCGATATCATATTTTCGTTGCTTACTTTCTTTCATATTTTAAAATATCAACGAAATTACTGTCTCGTTGTAGTTTTACCAAAAATAATCTTGTTAACTATTTGCTAATTAAAAAACAGAACACACAGGAGATTAAATATTCTTTAGAAATTTTATAGAACAATTAAAAAACACCTTTTTAAAAGCTCCAATTATTAATTAACACAGGAACTAGCATTCCCACTACTATAGAAGAAACCACTAATACCCAATCTCTTTTATTGAATCGGAAAATGGTTTGAAATATAAATGCGACAATTAGAACAATAATAACAACGATTAATTGAGCAGCCACTACTCCTAATTCAAAGTTCAATAAAGGTAAAAGATCCTTACTTGGATTCAATTGTTTGAAAGAAAATGCAAACCCCAAACCATTTATAAGTCCAAAAAAAGCAGATATGATATAAGAAACGCCTAGTTTTTCTACTTTTTTCTCCTTTCCAGCAATAAAGAGATTAAAGAGCGCTGCAACCAAGATAGTGAATGGAATTAAAACAACAATCACTTTTTCGGAAACACTAATTATATTATGTGTTGCTAAGAGCAATGAAATTGCATGACTGAAAGTAAATATTGTGATAAGCACCAACAGTTTTTTCCATGCAGAAAAATTGTAAGCAGCACATATTACAACCAAGAACAGTATGACGTTATAAGCTTTCCAGCTGATTACATAATTGAGACCTTGGTTAAAATACAGCCAGAAATCAGACATAGGGATAGTTTTTTGCTAGGTTCGTTCAAATATAGGAAAAGTACATAAAAAACACGTACTTTTAGGTGAATCTAAGGAATGAAGTTCAAATAGTTTTTTGATCTTAAAAGTACTGGATGCCTTATATTCTTTACTCTTATGATAAAGATTGTCTTAAGCCCCTGCGTTCTATATAATTTACAAATTGTATGGCATATTTTAAAGAGATTATCAGTTTAACTTTTGGGCAATTCAAGTCTTTTAAATTCCTTTAGAGAGTCATAGATTTAATTTTCTAATTCACATTTATTTTTTCAATATATAATAATTATTTACTTACTTTTGCAAACCTATTTGCTCGAGTGGCGGAATTGGTAGACGCGTTGGATTCAAAATCCAATGTTGCAAGACGTGCGGGTTCGATTCCCGCCTCGAGTACTCTTTAAAACCTCAACCATCTATTAATTTAGAGTGTTGAGGTTTTTTATTTTGATTTCTATTCAATATCCTCCAATATTTTAAAAACATTTCAATAAAACACCTTATAGTTTTAAACACTTCATCACATTTTATAACAAGCAAATACTACAACTCAATTCATGTATATCTGCGAAGAATTTTCAAGAGAAACTTTATAACAACCAAGATGTTTTTTTAGGCTTTCTGTTGTCATTAATTTTTACCTTTGTAGCTGAACACAAACTCCTAAACCATGCCACTATTAGCCCCCGAACCCAAGATTTTCGCCTGTAAACAAAGTGAAGCCCTTGGAAGGGATATCGCCGAAGCCTTCGGTATTCCGTTGGGAAGAGTAATCACTTCTCATTATAGCGACGGTGAATTTCAACCATCATTTGAAGAATCGGTTCGAGGAAGCCGAGTATTTTTAATTGGATCTACCTATCCAAACAGCGATCATTTAATGGAGCTTCTATTAATGATTGATGCTGCAAAACGTGCTTCAGCAAGACATATTACTGCAGTACTCCCCTATTTTGGATGGGCAAGACAAGACAGAAAAGACAAGCCGCGTGTGCCTATTGCTGCAAAATTGGTAGCCAAAATGCTTGAAGCTGCTGGTGCTACTCGAATTATTACGATGGATTTGCACGCAGACCAAATTCAAGGATTTTTTGAAAAGCCTGTAGATCACCTTTTTGCATCTACTATCTTTCTTCCATATTTGCGAAGTCTCAATCTAGAAAACCTTACTGTTGCTTCGCCAGATATGGGTGGATCAAAGCGTGCGTACGCTTATTCTAAATTTTTGGAAAGCGACGTGGTTATCTGCTACAAGCAAAGAGAAAAAGCCAATATTATTTCACACATGGAATTAATTGGTGACGTAACAGGAAAGAATGTTGTGCTGGTAGACGACATGGTTGATACTGCCGGAACACTTACGCATGCTGCCGATTTAATGATAGAACGCGGTGCACTTAGCGTTAGAGCTGTATGTACTCACGCTCTTTTATCTGGCAATGCCTATGAACGAATTGAAAACTCTAAGCTTTCAGAATTGATTGTGTCAGATAGTATTCCTAGCAAACCTCATCCAAAAATTAGAGTGCTTAGTTGCGCTTCACTTTTTGCTGACGTTATGCTAAGCGTAAATGCCAATAAATCTATTAGCGGTAAATTCTTAATGTAATTGACATCTTTTTAGTTAGGTGCTATAGTTTATACGCTTAATTTTTCATTTAAGAAGCCTATCATAATTGAGGTTTCCCACTGATAAACAGGGTGATTATAAAAAAACTATAGTCCATAAATTATATTTACGAAATAAAATCTATCTTTGCACTCCCTAAAAAGGGAAAGGTGGGAGTATATACCTTATACTTAACCATTAATATTAAATAACATTTAATTTTTCAAAATGAAATCTATTACAATTAAAGGATCAAAAAGAGAAAGCGTGGGCAAGAAAGCTACAAAGGCCTTACGTAATGCTGATATGGTTCCTTGCGTAATTTACGGAGGGGATGAGCCAATTAGCTTTACAGCACATGAGCTAATATTCAAGGATTTGGTTTACACTCCAGATGCGCACACAGTTGTAATCGATCTTGGAGATGCAAAAATCAATGCAATTCTTCAAGATATACAATTCCACCCTGTTACAGATCGAATTCTTCACATTGACTTCTATCAAATTTTTGATGACAAAGAAGTAACTATTGAAATTCCTGTTCGCACAACAGGAACTTCTCGTGGTGTTAGAAGTGGTGGTGTTTTACGTATTGTTACTCGTAAACTACGTATTAAAGCACTTCCTGCAAATCTTCCAGACTTTATTGAAGTTGACATTACAAACATGCGTATTGGAAACAAGATGTATGTTACAGCTATTAAGAGCGACGACTACAAAGTGATGCACACTGACAACACTGTTATTTGTCAAATTAGAACTTCTCGTACTGCAATTGCTGATATCGAAGAAGAAGAAGCTGAAGAGGCTGCAGAAGCTACTGGAGCTGAAGCATCAGAAGAAGCTGCTGAAGCATAGTCTTCTCTTTTTAAAGAATAATGGAAAGCATCCTGTGAAATCAGGGTGCTTTTTTTATTTTTACAAAGGATAATAAGAAACCAAATTAAGAGACAAAAAGTATAGCATCTCATCCATTTTTGAATATGTTATCATTTCTCAAAAAACTTTTTTCAACAAAGACAGAACAGATAATCACTGAAGAAGATTCCATGAAAAAATTCCTAATTGTCGGACTCGGCAACATTGGTCCTAAATACGAAAACACACGCCACAATATAGGTTTCAGAATACTTGATTTTTACGCTCAAAAAAACTCCTTAACATGGGAAACTGCAAAATTAGGCGACATTACAACCCACAAAGTTAAAGGAAGAACCCTTATCTTTCTAAAGCCTAGCACCTTCATGAACTTAAGTGGGAAATCGGTAAAGTATTGGTTAGAAAAAGAAAAGATACCTTTGGAAAATATTCTTGTAATTACAGACGATTTAAACCTTGCTTTTGGAACGATTCGTATAAAAACCAAGGGAAGTGACGGCGGACACAATGGACTAAAGGACATTCAAAACACTTTACAAACCACAAACTACAATCGATTTCGATTTGGCATAAGCGATGCTTTTACAAAAGGCAGACAGGTTGATTATGTTTTAGGTGAATGGGAGCTAGATGAAGAAAAGCTCATGCCAGAAAGATTAGAGAAAAGCTGTGATGCTATTGAATCTTTTGTACTTGCAGGAATAAATATAACGATGAACACTTTTAACGGAAAATAATTTTGAAGAGATATTCCTCGGCTTCCGAATTCAACAGTCAGCGGCCATCAGTGGTTACAATTGGCACCTTTGACGGTGTTCATATTGGCCATAATGCTATTTTAAAAAGACTCGTTGAAACAGCAGAAAAAGAAAATCTTGATTCTGTTGTACTCACTTTCTTTCCTCACCCTCGAATGGTCCTTCAGCAAAGTGACGATTTAAAGCTAATAAACACCATTGAAGAAAGAGCCGATTTATTAGAACAAACAGGGCTTGATCATTTAGTTATTCATCCCTTTACACACGCTTTTTCCAGGTTGACTTCATTAGAGTTTGTTCGCGATATTTTAGTGAATAGCCTAAAAGCAAAAAAGGTAATCATAGGGTATGACCACCGTTTTGGAAGAAACAGAACTGCAAATATTGATAACCTTAAAGAATTTGGCGTAACCTTCGGGTTTAGCGTAGAAGAAATTTCTGCAAAAGAGATAGATGACGTAGCTGTAAGCTCAACTAAGGTTAGAAAAGCATTAGCTGTTGGTGAAATTGAATCTGCTAACAGTTATTTAGGATACAATTTTATGATTTCTGGAAAAGTAGTTCAAGGAAAAGCCATTGGCAGAACCATTAACTACCCCACAGCGAATCTACAGTTAAAAGAAAGCTATAAGCTAGTTCCTAAAAACGGTGTGTATATAGTCAAATCTATATTAAATAATAAAGCAGTTTTTGGAATAACGAGTATTGGCACAAATCCTACTGTTAGAGGAAGTGAAAAAACCATTGAAACATATTTTCTAGACTTCGAGAAAGACCTTTACGGCGAAGAAATTACAATTGAGTTCTTAAAGTTCATTCGAGATGAAAAAACTTTTGATTCTATTGAAACGTTACGCCGAGAAATCATCAAGGATGAAGAATTTGCCAAACGCTTTTTAAAGAATCGTGAATAAGTTTCTGTTTAAACAAATTGACAACACAGGTCTTGTTCTTTTTAGAGCAGTCTTCGGACTGTTAATTACTCTTGAAGCCTTTGGAGCCATTGCTACAGGCTGGGTTCGACGCACTTTAGTAGAGCCTCCCTTTACATTTAATTTTATTGGTTTTGATTTTCTTCAATACCTACAAGGTGAGTTCATGTACATTCACTTTGTGATAATGGGCATTTTTGGAGTCTTTGTAATGATAGGCTACAAATATCGATTTAGCATGATTGCCTATGCAATTTTGTGGAGTTGTGTTTATTTTATGCAGAAATCAAGCTATAACAATCATTACTACTTAATGATGTTATTGTGCTGGATTATGGCGTTTTTACCAGCTCATCGTTGGTTTTCAGTAGATGCCAAAATCAATCCCGAAGTTAAATCCCCGTCCATGCCTAGGTGGGTATCCTTGGCTTTAATTCTTCAAGTTTGGATTGTATATACGTATGCTTCTGTTGCAAAACTATATCCTGGATGGCTTGATGCAACCGCCACCTCCATCTTTATGGCTGGAAAAAAGGATTACTGGCTAATTGGCGATTTTCTACAGCTCAATTGGGTGCACTGGTGCATGGCTTACGTAGGCATATTCTTTGATTTATTGATTGTGCCATTAATGCTTTGGAAGCGCACTCGATTGTTTGGATTTTTCCTATCGGTATTCTTCCATTTGTTTAACTCGATTATATTTCAAATTGGTATTTTCCCATATATGTCAATGGCTTTCGCATTGTTTTTCTTTACACCTGAAACACTTCGCAATCTATTTCTTCCAAAGAAGACACTCTACACCAAAGAAGAAGTTAAAATACCCAATTATAAAAACTTGATTGTTGGAGTTTTTTCAATCTATTTTATCTTTCAAATCGGACTCCCATTACGACATTGGTTTTTTAAAGACGACGTATTGTGGACTGAGGAAGGACACAGACTGAGTTGGCGCATGATGCTTCGCTCCAAAAGTGGAATTTTAACGGTCTATGTTGAAGACAAGGCCACAGGAGTAAAGGAACGATACAAATACTGGAAGATGTTAGGCAAAAAACAACAAGGCTCTGTGAAGACCAAGCCAGGTATCATGTGGCAAATGGCACAAAGAATAAAAGAAGAAGAAGCTAAAGAAGGCCGTGATGTTGCGGTCTATCTTGAAGCAAAAGTAAGTGTAAACAACGGACCTTACTTTCCATTCACAAATCCAGAAATAGATATTGCTGCAGAAAAATGGCATCCATTTAAACACAGCGACTGGATTCTTCCATCACCTGAAGACTACAGTAAAAAGCCGAAAAATAATCGGCCAGATTAAACGATAGTAATCTAAAAAAGACCAATATATTTAAGATCTTTAAGGAGTTAAATCCTATGAGGTCTTTTTTGTACCTTTGCATCTTCAAAAATTTAGACATGCTGCAAGTAAACGAAATTCGCGACAACAAGAAAAAATACATAGAGGCCCTAGCCAAACGTGGCTTGGAGATGACCTCTGTTTTGGATGAAATTTTAGACGCTGATGAAGAGCGACGAAAATATCAAGCAGAACTAGATGAAGTTTTAGCTCAAAGCAATACCTATTCGAAAGAAATTGGAAAGCTTTTTCAAAGTGGAGAAGTTGAAAAAGCGAATGAGTTGAAAGCAAAAACTGTAGATCTAAAAGAAACTTCCAAGCAACTAAACGAGCAAATGACAAAGGCTGCTGAAAAGCTGCAACAATTGCTATATACTGTTCCTAATATTCCACATGATCTTGTTCCAGCTGGAGTAGATGAAAATGACAACTTCGAAGTTATGAGACATGGAGAAGTTCCTTCATTACACGAAGGTGCTTTACCACATTGGGAATTGGCTAAGAAATATGACTTAATAGATTTCGAATTAGGAGTAAAGGTTACAGGTGCTGGTTTTCCGGTTTTTAAAGGAAAAGGTGCACGTTTACAAAGAGCTTTAATCACCTACTTTTTAGATAAAAACATTGAAGCAGGCTACACCGAATATCAAGTGCCTTTAATGGTTAACGAAGCTTCTGGATATGGAACAGGACAACTTCCAGATAAGGAAGGACAAATGTATCATGTTGGTGTTGACGATCTATATTTAATTCCTACATCGGAAGTTCCAATCACCAATATGTATAGAGGTGATTTATTAAACCTTTCAGATTTCCCTATTAAATGTACAGGATATACACCTTGTTTTAGACGTGAAGCTGGAAGTTATGGAGCACATGTTCGTGGTTTAAACCGTCTACACCAGTTTGACAAAGTTGAGCTTGTTCGCATTGAGCATCCTGACAACTCTTATGCTGCTCTAGACGAAATGGTTGAACACGTAAAAGTAATTCTTGAAGAATTAAAACTGCCTTACCGAATCCTTCGTCTATGTGGAGGAGATTTAGGTTTCACTTCAGCTATGACTTATGATTTTGAAGTGTTTTCAACAGCACAAAATCGTTGGTTAGAGATTTCTTCTGTATCTAACTTTGAAACCTTTCAAGCAAATCGACTAAAACTTCGATTTAAAGATAAAGACGGAAAAAACAAACTTGCTCACTCATTAAATGGAAGTTCTTTAGCGTTACCACGTGTTATTGCTGGCATCTTAGAGAACTATCAAACTGAAGACGGAATTAAAATTCCAGAGGTTTTGGTTCCTTACTGTGGTTTCGACATGATCAAGTAAGATTTCTATCCTGAATGCACAAAGTTTTATAAATTAAATGTGCATTCAGGATTATTTTCCTGCTATAAGAACCATTCTTTTTGATACTTTTATCTCAGTTCTTATAGGTTCAAATTAATCATGACTCGATTTTGGCGCTCTTCAAAAAACTTTTTAAACAAACTTTTATTTACGGGCTAGCTACGGTCTTGCCCAGAGTGCTTTCAGTTATTTTAGTTCCTCTCTATGTAGAAGTTCTAAAACCTGAAGAATATGGAGTTTATGCTAGTTTAATGGCATTTCTAATTTTAGGAAATGTCTTGCTTTCATACGGAATGGAAACAGCTTTCTTCCGTTTTCTCACAAAAGGAGATACCGACAAAAAGCTAGTGCAGTCTACAACTTTAACCTCACTAACTATTTCTTCATTAGTGTTTTTAGGAGTTACACTGTTTTTTAGAGACAGTATAGCTTCAATCTCAGATTTCAAAGTTGAGTTTGTAACCTTCGGACTTTGGATTTTAGCATTAGATGCCCTTGTTGTATTACCTTTTGTATGGTTTAGAGCAAACGAAAAACCTTTGCACTATGCCGTAATTAAAATTTTAAACGTTTGCATCAATCTAGGATTAAACCTGTTTTTCTTTTTAGCCTTGCCAAAACTAGCTGCTAATGGAGGATATTGGGAACCGTTTTGGAATGCTGAGAACAAGGTAGCCTATGTGTTTATATCAAATTTAATAGCTAGTGCTTTAACTTTGTTAATGCTTATTCCTGTTTACGTAAAGATTGGCTTTGGCTTTAACAGTACAATCTGGAAACAAATGATAAAATATGCTTTTCCCGTACTCATTGCTGGAATCGCATTCGGTATAAATGAAGCGTTTGACCGTATTTTATTAAAGTATTTACTCCCTGAAAACGTTGCTGCAGTTGAAGTTGGTCTTTATTCAGCTTGTTATAAATTAGGGATGTTCATGACTCTTTTTGTCATGGCTTTTCGCTTAGGAATTGAACCTTTTTTCTTCAATCATTCTAGTAGTTCTAACGCCAAAGAAACCTATGCAACAATTACTAAATACTTTACTCTATTTGGATGTATCATTCTTTTAGTAGTAGTCATTTACATCGATCTTTTTAAACAAATTTTAATTCCAAATAGTCAATACTGGGAAGCTTTAAAGATTGTGCCTCTTATTTTATTAGCCAATCTTTTTCTTGGAATTTATCACAATTTATCGGTTTGGTATAAAGTTACAGACCATACGAAATACGGGGCTTACATTTCAGTTTTTGCTGCAATTGTAACTTTAGTTTTAAACTTTATTCTAATTCCACACATTGGATATGTAGGCTCTGCAATTGCCACTTTAGTAGCCTATGGAAGTATGATGGTGCTTTCGTATCTTTATGGGCGAAAATATTACAACGTTCCGTATAATTTAGT
>Ga0209075_1002047_pt1 | contig 18268 bp, 12 predicted proteins | sample Stecom2011_FD_187523 | JGI IMG/M metagenome (GOLD analysis project Ga0209075, IMG submission 187523) | Agricultural soil microbial communities from Utah to study Nitrogen management - Steer compost 2011 (SPAdes) (version 2) | ecosystem: Environmental > Terrestrial > Soil > Agricultural land...
ATTCATTCTTTTTTCACATCTTTCTTCTGGATCCAGTTTAGAAAGTAAAGTGATTTGACGTTTTACTTCGCGTTTAACGATAGCAAACATCTCTTCTGGATTTCTATGTGCTCCACTAACAGGCTCTTTGATTACACCATCTACTAACTTTAGACGCTTCATGTCTTCAGAGGTTAATTTAAGTGCTTCTGCAGCTTTCTCTTTGTAATCCCAAGAACGCCATAGAATAGATGAACATGACTCTGGAGAAATAACGGAATACCATGTGTTTTCCAACATAATAACTTTATCTCCAACTCCAATTCCTAAAGCTCCACCAGATGCTCCTTCACCAATAATTATACAAACGATTGGAACTTTAATGTTCATCATTTCATAAATATTACGTGCAATCGCTTCCCCTTGTCCTCGCTCTTCAGCTTCTAAACCTGGAAATGCACCTGGAGTATCAATCAAAGTAACGATTGGAATGTTGAATTTCTCTGCAAGCTTCATTAGGCGAAGTGCTTTTCTGTATCCTTCTGGATTTGCCATTCCAAAGTTACGGAATTGACGCATTTTGGTGTTCTTTCCTTTTTGCTGGCCGATAAACATTACTGTTTTACCATCAACTGAACCAAATCCACCAACCATTGCTTTATCATCTCCTACATTTCGGTCTCCATGAAGTTCTTGAAAGTCTCCATGTGTAATGCCATCTATGTAAGCTAATGTATATGGACGTTCTGGATGACGAGATAATTGTACACGCTGCCAAGGAGTAAGGTTGGAAAAAATCTCTTTCGTTTTCTCTTCTAACTTCTCCTCTAAAGCCTTTATCTTGTCGGTCATGTCTAATTCTGCATCTTGCCCAATCTCTTGTGCTTTTGCAATTTGCTCCTCCAATGCTTTTATTGGTTCTTCGAAATCTAAGTATGTTGACATTTTAATATTCTTTTTGAGGTGCGAAAGTTACTAAAAATTGTTAGCTATTTCTACATTTGTACCTATGATATCATTTCCAACTTGCAAAATTAACTTAGGATTGAATATTTTATCCAAAAGGAAAGATGGTTACCACGAGGTAAACACACTGATGATTCCTGTTTCTGTGAAGGATGTTTTAGAAATTATTCCTGCGCAAACTTTTGATTTCACGTATTCTGGGCTGAAAATCCCTGGTAACTCTGAAGATAATCTCATTTTCAAGGCATACGAAATGATGAAACAAGAGTTTGATCTTCCACCTGTGAAAATTCATTTGTATAAAAACATTCCAATGGGTGGGGGACTGGGTGGTGGCTCTTCAAACGGTGCGTTTACTCTAAAAACGCTAAATACTTTGTTTGATTTGAAACTCGATACCAAACAATTACAAGAAAGAGCGCTTAAGCTTGGTTCTGATTGTCCATTCTTTATAGAAGATAAACCCCAAATTGCTAAAGGCCGAGGAGAGGTGCTAAGTTCCTTCTCGATTGACTTAAAAGGCAAGCATCTTTTGTTAATTAATAATGGAACGCATATCAGTACTGCAGAAGCATATGGAATGATTTCCCCCAAAACACCTACCTATTTATTAGAAAATGTTCTGAATGCTCCAATGAGATCGTGGAAAAATGATTTAATCAATGACTTTGAAGGGCCTACTTTGAATAAATATCCCGAATTGGCGGTCATTAAAAAGAAGCTGTATGAAATGGGGGCTGTTTATGCTGCAATGACAGGTTCAGGATCTACACTATTCGGGATTTTTGATGATTATCCAGAATATGAATCAATATTCAAGTTTCCCAATGGTTTTGTAAAATGTGTACCGTTATAGCTAATGCTGAGAAATCACTCTTTGAGTGGCAATGATTTCATTCTTGTTTTTTATAATTAGAATATAAACTCCTTGCTCAGATTGGCTCAGGTCTAATTGCGCTGCGCTTCCCAAAGTAATGACTTCTTGAATTTTTTGACCAACACTATTGTAAACAGAGACATTTAACTCCTCTTTAATATGTTGAGTGCTGATAGTGAAAACTCCACTTTTACTTGGGTTGGGATAAACATCAAAAACAGAGTTTGTTTTACTTTCTTTTGTAAGATTCAAAATAGGAACACTAAATTCGTCAGCAATATAAGCCCATAATCCACCCTGATCTGTTCCCACAAACATGTGATACCGTTTGTCATTTCTTAAAGTATCAATAAATAGGGCCGAAAAGCCACCTGTTTCAATGTTTGCATATTTCTCTGTAAGAAGATTAAATGAATCTCCATCTGCAATGTTGCCTTCTATTTCATTAAAATAATAGATTGTTCCAAGACGATTTCCAACAAATAAATGTGTAGTGTCATTGTGACGAATGAATTGAGGTGTAGCATAATTATGAGGATAGTATATATTCCCCATATTGATCTGACCAAGGTTGTCTGTGACCCATTTAAAAATTGGAGCAGATGATGTTCCAATGTTTTCATAATAGGTAAGTCCAACGGCTCTTTTTCCTATGATTAAATCTAATAATCCATCATTGTTTAGGTCGAATAACTGTGGAGAAGCGGAATTGTTAACATTGATGGGCACTCCGAGGTGATCTTTTATTTCTGCTTGACTTAAAATATAATCTTCCGGGCCATTTACTGTCCTTTCATAAAGTTGAAGAAGTCCATTCACCCTTCCGAGAATCATTTCCTCTTTCCCATTTCCATTGAGGTCACCAAAAGCAGGATACAGCCTTAAACCGTAACCTTCTTCAGAAAGCGACAACCAATCGTCGGACATCAATGTAAACTCAGGTTTTTCAATACTCCCTGTGTTCTTATAATATTGAATTTTGGAAATTTTGTCAAATGGATCCAAATACCTGTAGTACGAAGCGATGAGTAAATCTTTTAAGCCATCATTGTCCAAGTCCACCAAGACAGGAATTGATCCTTTACCGTTTTCTATCATGTCGTCTTGAAGAAAATTATTTTGGACAAAAGAGAACTCTGGATAACTATTGGTCCCTATATTTTTATAAAACCATACACTTTCTGTGTTTTCGGAACTTCCACTCATATTAGTACTGACAATTAAATCTTTTATGCCATCATGATCTACATCTACATAGAATGAAGCCGGAAACGTGGAAATATTGACGGATGTGGTGTTGCTCGGAAAGTTCTCATCCATATGAGACATCGGAGAGTTTTGATTGGGTTCAGTTCCTCCATTGTATAAAGCGGTAACATTGTAATGAGAAACATCACCCAATATTAAATCCATTACATCATCACCATTGAGATCTAAGGCAAGTAAACATGAACCTGAGTGTCGTGCATTAATTTGAGGATTGGGTATACTTCCGTTTCCACAATATCCAACATTAGAATTGAGTTGGATGCTATTGCTTGTTGTGCTTTCACTAAACTTTCCCCAACATTGATTATAAAGCTTGAATTCTAAAGAGTCTGGTACGCCATAAAGTTCAATTGACAAGTTCTTATGATACTCAACACTTTGTCCAGCAATATCTAAGGTTAGGATATCAATATCTCCATCACCGTCTACATCTACATAGGCTGGGATATCAACGCTACTAACGTAGAGGTTTCCAGAGTTTCCATCTGAATAAGTAGATCTAAGTAATTCTTTTTCTAACTCCCATTGTAAACCATTGATTGAATCACCTGTGTTTTTAAATACTTTAATTCCTGCAGACCCATAAGTGAATATATCTTTTTTCCCATCTCCATTATAATCTATTAATGCAATACGATAACGAATGTCGTCTGGAAATAAGCCTTCACTGTTGTGTAGGTATTCATATCTTTTCACTCCATTTTCTTCAACTGTTTTAAAAATTGAAATTTGATTTTCACTTCGGTCAAAAACAAAAAGATCTTCTAAACCATCAAAGTCTACATCAATTGAGGAGATTTGAACATGATTTAATCCACCAGCCCAAGGGAAGGCAAGGGTATCATTGTTTTTAATTACTTGGATTGAATCATTGTATATAAATCCAAATTGCGCTGTGGAGGAGTGTGCAACGAATAAAAAACAAAAAACAAGTTGAATATAAAAAAGATGTCTTTTATGCATGGAAATATTATTTATTGGAATTCACTTTTAAACGCTTTTTCTAAAATCGTAAGTATGAATATACATTTATTTTTTAAAACTTTGGATATCAATATAAAAGTACAAGATTCTAAGCAGGTATTACGGGGAATTATAAATAAACTTTAGGCATCAATATGCTTTCTAATTAAATTAATTTAAATTTTTTCTTATTGGTGAATTATAAACCACAGTTTTATCTCATATCAAATACAATTTCCCCATCTACGATAGTCAACCATGCATAGTTTGGAAGGAAATTCGATGTGCTTTTTACACCCTGATCAAAGATAACGATGTTGGCTTGTTTTCCTTTTTCCAAAGAACCCACTTGACCTTCCTCAAAACAACCATAAGCTGCCCATAAAGTCATTGCTTTGAGCGTTGTTGCAAAAGAAACAGCCTCGTCTTTTAGAAAACCTTGCAATGGTTCGTTTTCTGTGTTTTTTCTTTGAACAGCAGCATGTATAGTTCCAAATGGATCGTAATGCTCGATAGGGAAGTCTGTTCCAAACAAAATCATTCCCGACTCTTTCTGTAAACTATTGTAGGCATAGGCACCATTTTCAAGCCTTTCTTTTCCAATGTGTTGCTCCGCCCATCGCTGATCTGATGTTGCGTGGGTTGGTTGTACAGACGGAAGTACTCCAGTAGAACCAAAAAGCTGAATGTCATTTGGATGTACAATTTGAGCATGCTCAATTCTCCAACGGTGATCTGGTGTTTTCTTCAGTAAAGTATCGATGATCTTTAAAACAGTGCGGTTAGCAGAATCTCCAATGCAGTGACTGTTGACTTGATAATTTAAAGACTTTGCTTTTTTAAATATTTCTTGAATCTCTTCAGGAGTTTTCAATAGCATTCCGTGGGTAGCGGCATCATCAGTGTATGGGGCTAACATGCATGCACCATGAGAACCTAATGCTCCATCTGCAATGACTTTAAAGCTACGAATGGACAGATGATTGTTCTTATAGTGTCCATTTTCTTTAGCGAAAACAATATTTTCAGGAGTAGGGAAGAGCATCGCATAGATATAAATACTGAGTTCATTATTATCAGACATTTCAATCAGTAAGTCTCGGTCTTCAGCGCTTAATCCAGCTTCATGAACATGTGTAATTCCTGCGGCCAACAATTCATTTTGAACCTCAATAATAGCAGCTTTTAAATCTTTCTTTAGGGGCTTAGGAACTTTATTATTGACCACTTCTAAAGCGTAATCCAATAAAATTCCCGTTAATTCTCCATCAACACTCAATATTTCTCCACCTTTTACCTGTGAGGTGTCGCTCATACCAATGTGCTCGATCATGGCTTGATTAATCAACATGGCGTGCCCATCAATTCGGGTTAAAGCCACTGGAGTATCTGGAAATGCTTCGTTCAGTAGTTTGTTGTTGGGCATCTTTTCTTCTCCCCATAAACTTTGGTCCCAACCACGACCGATAATCATAGACTGCTTGGTTTTAGCATGGTGCTTTTCTAAAACTGAAATCATTTCATAGTAAGAGCGCGTACTTCTCAGATCAGCATTTTGCTTTTGTCGTGCTAAACTCATAATATGCCCATGTGCATCATGAAAACCTGGAAAAACGTCCTTATTTTGAGCATTGATAATTACCGGAGCTGTGTATTTATTTAATATCTGCCTTTCTGGACCAACTTCAACAATTTTCCCATCCTTTATCGCGATTGCCTCCGTCATTTCTAACTTATCATTCATGATGTGAACTTTAGCATTGTGAATAATAAAGTCAACGCTTTTTCCTTTATAGCAAGAGTTGAATATAATTAATAGAAAAAGAAGTAATAAATATTTCATGATATAAAATGCATTTAAAAAGGTAAATTTAGAAGAATTCCTTTCAACACGCAATTAATTCTGTTTCCCCTAAGCTTTTCAATGCTTTCATCTTCTTTTTAAGGGTAATTATATTAAAAACACAGAAATTCAACTTTTAGACGTGTAACTTTTATTTATTTTATCTCTTATAAAATAATCTCTAATAAGTATAATAATCAGTTAATTATATTTAATATTATATTTCTAATTTCTAATATCCCTTTGTATACTACATTTATTAAGGCTTTAGATGGTTTTCGTTAATAAATATTCCTTATTTTTGTTCAAATACCTAATTACTACTATAATTAATAAAAAATGAAATTACGAAAGAGAGAACTCATCAAGGGAGGGATATATACCGTTGCTAATCAGATTGCTTTTGAGTTGAATGAGCGAGATGTTGAAGAAAGAGCTGGAGTTAAAAGAGGAGGGCTGTATGAATTGTTTTCTTCGAAGAATGAATTTATGAATGATTGCTTTTTTTATGTTTTAGATGAATTGTATAAAAGCAATAGAAAAATTTTAAAATTCGATTCAGAGGAATATTCAATTAAAGAGAAATGCAGATGCATTTGGTTTAACACCCTTGCATGGTGGCTGGGAAATCCTGATATGTTTGCTTTTTATGTTCGGTATTTAACTTCAAGTTATTATTATGACAATGAAGTAATGAATGCACAAAACAGAAATCCTTATTTCTTACTGGGTAAAGAAGCTGTAGAATCTGGAGCTGTTAAACCGATGCCACTTGAGTTTATTCATGAACTAATTGTTGCTCAGAAACTAAATACACTTAACTTTATAAAGAAAAACCCAAAACTTTCGGCAGACTGTGAGTTTTTAGAGCTGTCTTTTGAAGCTGTTTGGGACTCTATAAGTGTGAAAAATTAATGAACGATTGAAATACCTCCATTTTATAATTGGGATTTTGCTCTTTTTCGGAGCAAGATACCTTGATTTAACAGCCTTTGATACCTCTGCTTTAGGCTTGGCCTTATGGATGGTGTATTGGTGGATTACCCAACCTGTCCCCTTATATGTCACGGCATTGTTGCCAATTGCAATAGGCGTTCCTTTTGATTTAATTCCCAATGATGTTTTAGCACAATCCTATGGAAACCAAATGATCTTCTTGTTTTTTGGAGGTTTTGTTTTGGCCATAGGAATTGAAAGATGGAATTTACATGAACAAATAGCATTGTCTATTATTCGAATGTTTGGCCGTACTCCACAGCGAATTCTAGGAGGCTTTATGTTTTCGACGGCAATCTTGAGTATGTGGATCAGCAATACCGCTACTGCACTAATGATGCTTCCAATTGCAATGTCAGTAATACAAACAATCCCACGCTTCAGAGAAAAAAGATTGTTTTCTGTAGGCTTGTTATTAAGTATTGCTTTTTCAGCCAATATTGGTGGAACTGCAACGCTAATTGGTACACCTCCAAATATTCAAATGGCAGGAATTCTTGAACAAGAATTTGGATTGTCTATAAGTTTTTTCGAATGGTTTCTCATCGGAACACCCTTTATGTTGATAATGTTGACTTTGACATTCTTTACAGTAAAGTACTTTTTTATAAAAAACGCAAGTTTTGAAATGCAAGAAATCGAACCAAGAAAATTAGATCCAAATCAAAAGAGAGTTTTGTATTTATTTTTAGTAGTTGTTGCTTTATGGATGAGTCGAACTTTTCTGAATGATTTTATGCCTATAATTATCAACGATACAGTGATCGCTTTATCTGGTGCTATATTGTTGTTTATTGTTCCTTCAACAGAGAAAAGACCGTTATTAATTTGGGAAGACCTCAATAGATTGCCATGGGGAATCCTATTCCTTTTTGGTGGTGGAATGGCACTCGCTGCAATTTTAGCGGAAGCAAATATCGTTTCTTTCTTGGTCGAAGTAATGAAACCTTTGGCCAATTTCCCAGTCATAATACTATTATTGGTCGTGTTTACGGTCGCTGTTTTTGCAACGGAATTAATGTCCAATTTGGCTTTGGTGAGTTTAATTATTCCACTCATAGGTAAGTTTGCAATTGAACTGGACTTACCACTGTTGGGAATCTCTGCTGGTATTGCATTGAGTGCAAGTTGTGCTTTTATGTTGCCCGTTGCAACGCCACCAAATGCTATTATTTACTCTTCCAACTTAATTCATATCAAAGAAATGGTGCGCTACGGCTTTGTACTTAATATAATTTCTATTGTTGTGGTAACTTCAGTTATTTATGTGCTCTTTTTTATAGGGTAAGTTATCCACTCTTATTATCATATTTAAAGAAAAGAACTTTTAAATCCTGTGTTTTAGTTTGAAATAAGTGAACATAATGATGTATCTTGATAAGAATTCATAAAAATGTATTTCTTTCAAGAGAATGCATCAAAGGAGTATCGTGATATTTTTATCTTTGCTTGACAATTAGATAGAATGAGTAACACAAAGAATTATATATTTTTATTTATTGCTTTTCTTACCTTTACTTTAGGAGGGTGTCAAGTCAATAAAGGTTTCAAAGCCCTTGAGGAATACAATTATTTTGAAGCTAAAAAGCAATTCGAAAAAGCAATAAAGAAAGAAAAATCTCCTTCCGCATACGGTTTGAGTGTAATGTACTTTAGAAATGATAACCCTTTTTTCGATTTAGATTCTGCATATCATTATGGTTTACTCTCTGTTGAGGCTTTCAGTGAGGCCAAGTCAAAAAAGCAGGATAAGTGGAGTGAAAAGCTAAACTTCACTTTAGAAAAAGCCAAAGGACACAGGAAATTGATTAGTGACTTAGCCTATGATCGTTCTGTAGAAAAGAATAGCGTTGAAGGATATCAATCATTCATCACGAATTATCCTTGGTCAAAGAACATAAAACATGCAGAAAAGCAACGTGATTCTTTAGCATTTCTAAATGCAAAAAGAATAAACACAAGTGTTTCATTGGCTAGTTTTTTGGAGAAGTATGCAGATAGTGATTGGGTGGAGGAAGCTCAACTATTACTTTTCCGTGCGCAATTCGATGAAACAGTAACTCCAAACAATACGGAAAGTTATATGACTTTTATTCGGAGGTTCCCTGAAAACCCATTGTTAAGAGATGCACAATATCAAGTGTATACAATTGAAACCAAAGAAAATTCAATTTTAGCATACAATAAGTTCATTAAACGCTTTCCAAACAATCCATTTGTTGATGATGCATGGAAAAATCTTTATCGTTTATCCATATCAGATTACAGAAAGGAAACGATTGAAAAATTTGCCAATGATTACACATTTTTTCCTTTTCCACACTTAATTGAACAAGATTTGCAGCTTGTAGGACAATCACTTTTTCAGTTTATTAAAAATGGTAAATATGGATTTATGAATGAAGAGGGTGTGGTAATGATTGCACCAACTTTTGAATATGCTGGACAATTTAAAAATGGATTGGCGGTAGTTATTAAAAATGAGAAATATGGATATATTAATAAAAACGGAGAACTGTTAATTGATTATCAATTTGAAGAAGCATTGGATTTTGATCAAGGGAGAGCAATTGTGGAGGTGGATGATCAATATGGATTAATTGATGTATCAGGCAATTACATTCTTCACCCAAAGTTTAAAGATATTGGTTCCTTTTCAGAAGGTTTAACATACGTTCAAAATAAATATGGGTACCAATACTATACATTGGATGGTTCCGTTGCATTTTCATCTGTTTATGATGAAGCTTTTTCTTTTAATAATGGAATTGCACAAGTAAAACAGGGAGATAGAAAAGGGTATATAGGAACGGATGGTTCTTTTTTAAGCTCCGTTACAACAGGAAACCTAAGGCATTTTAATGATTCTATTTTTGTACATGAATTTCGTGACAGCATGAACTTAATGCATGCAAATGGACATTATTTATTTGAAGAAAGCTTTGATAAAATCGGAGTATTAGTGAACAATAGAGCGATTGTTGAAAAAGACGGAGTATATGGATACATTAATGGAATAGGTAAATTAATGATTCCTTTAAAATATATTCCTTTTTCCAATTATATGCAATTTGCTCAATTTGAAAACAACCATGTGATTCTTAAAAAAGGTCAGAAATATGCTATGATGGATAATCTTGGAAAGTCCGTTCTTCCTGCTATTTTTGATGGGATTGGTGTTTTTGGTGAACTTATTCCAATTACAAAAGGAAAAGGTTGGGGATACTCTAATCAAGATGTGTATTTGAAAATTAATTACCAATATGATTATGCTTATGAATTTGTTAATGGAACTGCAATAGTTGAAAAAGATCAACTTTTCGGCCTTATAGATCTGAATGGAGATGAGGTCTTGAAAATTGAACATGAATCTATTAAAAGATTAAGTGATGAATTGATTGTGGTGAAGTCGAATGGTTTCTATGGCGTGTTTACTGATCAAGGTAAGGTTGTTGTCAATGCAGAATATGATAGGATAGTTGAAATGTCTAAAAATTCACTTCAATTAATCAAAGGACAAAAAATTGCATATTATGATGTATCCAAAAACCGTTTAATTGCGTTAGAAGAGTAGGATGAATAAAATTATCGACTTTATAGAGCGTCACAAATATGGAATTCTGATTACTTTGGTAGTCCATATTGGGATATTCGTTTACTTTCAGGTAGCGACATATAAGGAAGTTATTTTATTTGAACCCTGGGATTTCCAAACGATGCATAAGGAAGCACCGGATGATATTGAAATTTCCCCAGAACAGATTCAAACTCCAGAAGAACAAGACTTAATGAATCCTTTAGAGGATGTCACTTCATTTGTAAAAAATCAAAACGATACCAGAGAAAGAAGTCAGGATAGAAACATTGATTATACCTCATATTCTCAAAGTGGAAATCCTGAGCAGATTGAAAGAGATTTCGAGCAGCAGTTAAAAGACGAAATTCAAAGGAAACGAGATGAAAAGGAGAGTCAGAATCCTACAAAGTCAACTGATTTAGAAAAGAATAAAAAGAAAGATCCTCCAAAAGAACAAAGTAAGAAGGGAGGCGAGGCGAGTAGTAAAGCTGTAGGTGGGGCCACAATGGTTTCTTACTCTTTAGTCGATAGACATCCTTTGAACCACAATGATTGGTACATTAGAAATCCTGGATATACTTGTGGAAATGTAAATGGAGTTGTCAAAATAGCTATTTCAGTTGATGAAGGAGGGACGGTGATTGGTGCGAGTATAGTCGAGTCTGAAAGTCAAAATGCTACTCCTTGTATGAAACAAAAAGCAAGGGAGTATGCTTTGATGTCGCGTTTTAACTACGCTTCTAATGCGCCTAAAAAACAGGAAGGAGTAATAACTTATCGTTTTGTATACAGAGAGTAATAATTTAGAATATGAATAAATTTTCAGAAAGAATAAAGCAAATAATTAAAGAAGGACCATTAGGGATTTATCTAATGGCTTTTCTAATTCCTTTGAACGATAACTGGTTGGGTTTTGGCGTACTTATTATTATTCTTGAACAAATTATTAGAAGAACACCTATTAAAAAGGCAAATATTAAGGCGCAATTAACTTGGCGTAATCCCGGTATTTGGCTCTTTATGTTTTACTTAATGCATGTTGTAGGGCTTATTCACACAGAAAACATGGCTTTTGCCGGTATGGATCTTGGTATGAAGTCAACTATTGCTATTTTTCCAGTTTTCTTTCTTCTTTATCAACCCGTCGTAAGGTGGCGACTTTTTATGCAATTCTTTATTTTAGGTGCATTTGTTTCTATTGCTGTGAACCTTAGTTTAGCAATGGGGTATTATTTAGAAGTCAAGAATATCCGCTATTTAACAGGATCTTTTATTTCTCAATTGATGCATCGTGGTTATTGGGCATTATATCTTTTAATAGCTTATTTGTTTTTACTAAAGAGCGGTGTGGATTCTCAATTTAAGAAGTCTTCAATAATTCATTTTTTCGGTGCATTTCTTATTGCATTTTTTATTGTTCTGTCTGAATCTAGAGTCGGCTATATTGGTCTCGCGCTAATTTCGATTTGGGAAATTGGAAGGTATGTAAAAATGTTTAAGAATAAATGGATTATCCCTGTTGTTACTGGTGTGTTTATCGGATGTATTATACTGGTGTATAATTTCTTGCCAAGTGCAGCAAATCGAGTTACTAGTACAATTGAATCATTAGTTACACCAAAAGAAAATGTTAAAGAAGCTGAAACTGATGCTACTTCTGTAAGATTGTTTTTGTGGGAAAGTTCTGTCGAGTTGATTCAAGAAAATTTCTGGTTTGGGGTCGGAACGGGTGATGTAAAAGATGAGTTTATTCAGAAAAATTTGGATAAAGAATATTTAGTATTGGCCGAAATGAGATTTAATAGTCACAATCAGTTTCTAAACTCTCACATTGCCTTAGGTGTATTTGGAAGTTTGTTTTTACTGCTTTCTGTTGTAACCAATTTTTTAAAATTAAAACCTGATCCTTTGCGTTCATATAGAGTGTGGATTGTACTGATGCTTTTCCTTGCTTTACTGCCAGAATCAATGCTGGAGGTACAAGCAGGAATTATTCCATACGCTTTTTTGTTGTCTTTTTTAACGGCATTTAAGCCTAAGCTAAAGCAAAAGGATTGTCATGTTTCCCAATATTAAATAAGGCATCTCCTTTATTGACCAAAGGCATTTCATTCACGTTGAATATCATTCCATTATAAGGAGACTTGACTGAACGTTCAAACTTACCATAAGGATCCGAAATTGTGGCTAAAATCGTTCCTTTATCAACGTATTGACCATTTTTAATCCTTAAGTTAAGCACCCCAGAGCTGCTTGCTCTAATCCATTTCGATTTCTTTATGGTATAGCTCCTTTTAATTGTGGCTTCAGTTTCAAAGTATCGGATACCCAAATGCTGCATGATGCGTAAAGTTCCGCTTATCGCTTCTTCAACAACGAAGTTATCAATGCGATTGGCTTTTCCACCTTCAAAAAGAATGTATCTTTTTCCCAGTTTTGTTACTGCACTGCGAATTGACTTGGCCAAAACAGCTGAGTCAATTGTAAAAGGAGCTGCGAAAACATCACACAGCTCTTTTGAAGCTTTATCGTTAAAGCTACACCGTGTTTGTGGATAGTTGTTTCTTTGCGATGACCCCGTATGAAAATCAATAATTACATCTGTTAAAGGAGCAATTTCTTTCATGAAGATATAAGCAAACTGACTCGCCAATGATCCGTTTTTTGCTCCAGGAAACATTCTGTTTAAATCTCTTCCATCTGGGAATTCACGAGACAAATTTAGAAACCCGAAAATATTAAATACAGGTATGCAAATAACTGTCCCATGATTGGGCTTATGCCAGCCTTTCTTAATGATTCTTCGAACTGCCTCAATCCCATTAATCTCATCACCATGAAGTCCAGCCAAAAGCAGTAAAGTTGGACCTGCTTTTGCTGCGTGACTTACAATTACTGGAATCTGAATTGGAGTATTGGTATGCAACTTGGCAACCTCTAATGTCAATCGTGCAGTTTTACCTGGTGCAATTGAGTCTCCTAACAGTTGAAAGGGTTTTCGCTTTTTCATTTCTTAGCGTTTCTTTCTATAAACTTGATGATTTCATCAGCGATATCTAAACGTGTAGCGTGTTCAATTCCTTCAAGTCCTGGAGAAGAGTTTACTTCTAAAACTAATGGTCCACGACTTGATTGCAGCATGTCAACTCCAGCAACTCCTAAATTAAGTGCTTTTGCAGAACGTATTGCAGCCTTTTCTTCTGCTTCTGAAAGTTCGATAATATGTGATGAACCACCACGGTGAAGGTTAGATCTAAACTCTCCTTGCTTCCCTTGACGTTTCATTGCACCTACCACTTTTCCATCAACAACAAAAGCCCTGATGTCTGCACCTCCTGACTCCTCGATGAATTCTTGAACAATTACACGGGCTTTTAATCCATTAAATGCTTCAAGAACAGATGTAGCTGCTTTCTTTGTGTCCGCTAAAACAACACCTAATCCTTGTGTTCCTTCCAACAACTTTATCACAATTGGCACTCCTCCTGCAGATTCAATAATACTTTCAACGTTTTTAGAGTAGTTCGTAAAAACTGTCTTAGGTAAACCAATCCCAGATTTTGTAAGCAATTGTAGTGAGCGTAATTTATCTCTCGAATCGGCCAAACCACGTGACTTTACGGCTGTAAAAACGCCCATCATTTCAAACTGTCTCACAACAGCTGTTCCGTAAAAAGTAACAGAAGCCCCAATACGTGGAATAATCGCATCGAATCCTTCTAAGTAATGATCTACATAATAGATTCTGGGATGTTCCTCTTCAATTAAAATATTACATTTTAAATGATCGATTACTTCTACCTGATGACCGTGTTTCAAACATGATTCAACAAGCCTACGTGTTGAGTATAAGTTTGCATTACGGCTTAAAATTCCAATTTTCATTAAGTTGTTCTTGTTTTATATTTATATGATTCGTTTGATAATGTTGTATCTATTAAAAAGCGAGTCGACAATAGTTTACGCCCCAAAAGTACAGGATATCTCATTAAGTCACGTTTAGAAAGTGTAAATTCTGTAGAATGTTTTTCTCCAAACAAAAGAATGTCTCCCTCAATCACGTATCGATTCTGCATTTCACCACTGGAACTGCGCACTTTTTTTTGTTTAAATTTTTTAAAATACATCGATTCTCCCGTATATGCACTTTCTTCTTCGTCTAAAAATACCACATGTAATCCTTCTGCTGTTTCTTCAACAACAGAACAGTGAATAGTAGAGGTGTAAGCACCAGAATCAATTTTTACTTTAACTTCTTCCAGATTAAATAAAGGTAAGTCAGCAATATCATCCTTACCAATTATTGGTTTACTATTATTCATTAAAGCCATTTTTTACGTTTAAAATAAAATATCATCAGCAAAGTTAATACAGCCATTCCAATCAGAGTGATAAGATACCCATATTTATATTCTAATTCTGGCATGTTTGAGAAATTCATTCCATAAACGCCGACAATAAATGTCAAAGGAATAAAAATAGTTGATACAATCGTCAAAACTTTCATGACATTATTCATTCGGTTAGACAAACTACTCATATATAAGTCTAAAAGTCCGTTTACAGATTCTTTTAAAACACCTACAGATTCAATAACTTGAAGCGTATGGTCGTATAAATCTCGGATAAAAATTTTTGTTTCTTTATGAATATAGGGTGCTTCTAATTTTTCAAATTGATTGACCGCCTCCCTAAGTGGAAAAATCGACCTGCGCATATAAGAAGCTTCTTGTCTTAATTCATTAAGCTTTGGCAGTAACTGTTCAGAAGGATGGGCTAAAACTTCAATTTCGAAATCTTCTATGATGTTTGCGAAATGTTCAACTACAATGAAATAGTGATCGACAATCGAGTCCAGCAAAGCATATGCAAGGTAATCTGAGTTTTTACTTCTGATTTGACCTTTCCCTTCGAATATTCTGTTGCGAACGTGATCGAATACATCTCCTTCCTTCTCTTGGAAGGTGATAAGGAAGTTCTCTCCAAAAATGATTGTAATCTGTTCATCTTCTATGTTCCCATTCTCTATTTGAAACATCTTCGCAACTACATGCACATAGTGGTCGTAATCGTCAAATTTTGGACGTTGTCCGATGCTTAAAACATCTTCTCCTGACAATTTATGCATTTTAAAATGGTTGACGATTTTCTTAATGATGCCCGTCTCATGTAATCCTTCAATATTTAACCATAGGGTTTCAGAAGTATTGTCTATTTTAGAAAGTGCCTCTTCAATGGTGTCAAATTTAAACTCCTTAACCTCCTCTTTATTATAAACCAATAACTCAATATTGGGACGTTCCATCTTCTGTTCACCAGTAAATAAAAACTGTCCAGGAGCCATACCTGTTTTCTTTATTGGCTGCTTCCTTTTCTTCTTTTTTGTATATCCCATTTTGATTGTTAATTTGTTGAAAAGTCTCCCGTTGCTCTAAGATATTAAAATTAATTGCGAAATTCACTTCCCAAAATTAAATATGTATTTATATCTTTTCATAAAAAAACCTTTTTTGTAAGCTTATTTTGAATTAACATATTTACTTTATGGTCACTATTGGAATAAAGTTTTACTAAAGAATAATCAACCTTTTAGGTTAGCGTAACGTTATTTTATTATTAAAAGGAAGAAGTAATTGTTTTAAATTATGTTTAGACATCAAATCACACTACTATTTTTACTCATTGGAGTTTTTGCTTTCGCGCAAAGAGGGAAAGATGGGGATTTAACGGTATCAACTTTAGATAATATTGTGAATACCTATACCCCTCTAACAGCCAATGCTAATGCCAATGCTACCAATATTTCAGTGGACGATAACTCAATGAGTGGAGCGGCTTTCTCAGGAGGACTGCAACCTGGAGATTTAATTTTGATTTATCAAGTTCAAGGGGCAGCAGTCGATGTTGCAACTTTTCCAGTTGATCTATGGAACTCGGAATATACAGCGCAAGCAGAGTTTTTTAATACAAACACATACAATTATATTGAGTTTGGAGCAGTTACAGATATCAAAGAGGTGGGGAAATATGAATTTGCTGAAGTTCTTTCAATTAATGGCTCAAATACGATAACACTTACTTGTGGTCTTCAAAATAATTATACTACAGGAGCCAATAACCATACGCAAGTCATTCGCGTTCCGAGGTATGAGAATTTAACAGTTCCAAACAATACAAGTATCACTACACCAGCTTGGGATGGTACAAGTGGAGGAGTCGTTGCAATTGAGGTAGAAAAAGACTTGACCATAAATGGAACAGGGCGTATTTCAGCCGATGAAACTGGGTTTAGAGGTGGCGAGGCTTCTCCAAATGACAATAACTCAGCAGATGTCCCAGGATCGATTCTTGATATAGATACAAGAGGTTTTTTAGGATCGTTTAATCCCAAAGAAGGTTCCGGAAAAGGAGAAAGTGTCTACGGAGGGTTCTTAGATTATGATGTTATATATTCTCGGTATTGCTATGGAGCAATTGCCAATGGAGGGGGGGGAGCAAATTATCATAACGCTGGAGGTGGTGGTGGATCAAATGTAGGTACCGGATCTTATTCTGGATACGGAATAGTAGACCGTGGCCCCGGAAACGCCTATGATGATGCATGGATCCTAGAAGATCCAACGATGGTTACCAACACAACATCCTCTGGAGGTGGAAGAGGAGGCTATTCTCATGCAGAGATCAATAAAAACCCTTTAAATGTAGGTCCCCACAATACTGTATGGGGATCCGATTTTAGGAGGATTTCTGGTGGTGTTGGAGGACATCCTTTAACTTATGATCAAACCCGCGCCTTTATGGGTGGAGGTGGTGGAGGTGGTCACCAAAACGATGGATTTGGTGGTGATGGTGGTGCCGGAGGTGGTGTAGTTTTTCTTAATGTATACGGAGACATTATTGGAAATGGTACTATTTCAGCCAATGGAGAAGATGGAGAAGATGCAAAAGGAACACCTGCGAACCCATTGAAAAAAGCAGGAGACGATGGCGCAGGCGGCGCTGGGGGAGGTGGTGCAATTTTAATTAAAAACATAAATGCTTTGCCTGCTTCTATATATTTAGAAGCAATAGGAGGGAATGGTGGAAATCAAGTGCTTAGTTTTGGAGCTTTTAACAATAACAATCAAGCCGATGGACCAGGAGGTGGTGGCGGCGGAGGAATGATCGCTTTTAATACAGGAACGCCAGTTCAAAATGTGGCTGGAGGAGCAGCAGGAGAAACCAATTCCACTTTTATGACCGACTTCCCAGTAAATGGTGCTACAGGAGGTGCGGTTGGGATGGACAATCAAAACACAGTTGCTTATGATATCTTAGTGGAAAATGATACAATTTGTAGTGGAGAAACATCAACCCTAAACACAACAAGTGTTGGGAATTTAAGTCCATATCCAACTTTGTCATGGTACGAAAACTACTCTGGAGGTACGGCGCTTGCAACAGGAAACTCTTTTACTACACCAGTATTAACAGCAACGACTATATATTATGTTGGAACTTGTGAAAACGCTTTTAGAGTCCCTGTGACTGTTGTAGTTTCACCTCCAATTTTGCTTACAGGAACTCCACCAGTTATTGCTCATGAAACTTGTAATGGGAATGATGGGAGCATTACTGGATTGAATGCAACTGGAGGGCTTGGTAATTTAACTTTTGAATGGAATGGGGTTGTTTCTCCTTCGGAGGATTTAGCGGGTGCTGTTGGAGATAATTATATACTAACTGTAGAAGATGAGGTAGGATGTGAAATCTCTTCTGCCCCATTTACCATAAATCCATCTTCAGGTCCTGTTATTGA
>Ga0209075_1002049_pt1 | contig 18257 bp, 19 predicted proteins | sample Stecom2011_FD_187523 | JGI IMG/M metagenome (GOLD analysis project Ga0209075, IMG submission 187523) | Agricultural soil microbial communities from Utah to study Nitrogen management - Steer compost 2011 (SPAdes) (version 2) | ecosystem: Environmental > Terrestrial > Soil > Agricultural land...
ACGTCTCGTACTCCCACTTCTACGTGCCCGGCGTGGTCGCGCTCCTGCTGCAGCATCTGGCCATCACGTTCGCCGGGTTGTCGCTGGTCCGCGAGCGCACCCTGGGCTCGGTCGAGTTGTTCCGGGTCTCTCCGCTCAGCGCCGGCGAGACCCTCACCGGGAAGTACCTGGCGTATCTGCTGCTCGCTGCGTTCGTGGCGGCTGCTCTCGTGGCGGCTGCGATCTACGGCTTCGGCTTCAACATGGCCGGGAACTGGCTGTGGTTCGCCGCGGTCTCGGTGCTGGTCATCATGGGCTCGCTGGGAGTGGGCCTGATCATCTCGTCGTTCGTGAAGACCGAGAGCGAGGCGATCCAGTACGCCATGCTCGTGCTGCTCATCTCGATCTTCTTCAGCGGGTTCTTCATCCCGATCGACCGCCTTCTCGCACCCGTCCAGGTCGTGTCGTATCTCCTCCCCGCCACTTACGGGATCGCCGCCCTGCAGGAGGTGTCGTTCCTGGGCCGCGCCCCGGACCTGGTCCTGGTCGGTGGCGCCGCCGCCTATGCGCTGGTGACTTTGCTCGCGGCGTGGGCGCTGATGAGACGTCAGGGAATCACCACCCACGTCCGGCAGGCGACCGCGGAGGCGGCCACGTAGATTTCCCCCATGACCGAGCCGTCGTTTCTGATCGACCCCCAGACCCTCAGGGACCGACCCGTCGACGAGGCGGCAACCCGGGCCCGGCTCTCCGAACTGGAGGCGGCCGGGGAGGAAGGCGAGGCGGAGTGCGTTCCTCTCCTGCGGATGTTGGGCGAGACGGCGCGCGCATGTGAGGTGGGCTGGCGGGTCCTGGGCCGTCTCGGTGGCCCCGGCGATCCCGAGGCCCTGGCGCGGTCCGGGGTGATCCCCATCGAGTCCGCCAGGACGGCGATACGCCTGGCCCACGCCTTGCACTGGAACGGCGATCTCGATCTCGCCGACGACCTGTACTCCACCGTGATCCGATCCCTGGCCAACGCGGCCATGGAGGACGACCCACGGGTGCCCGAGCTGGAGGCTTTCGCCCACCAGCACCTCGGCAAGCTGCGCTTCGAGGAAGGCAAGTACGACATCGCCCGCTTCCATTTCGAGCACGCCCTGGGTCTTCGCGAGAAGATCGGGGCGCCGGCCGACCAGATCGAGTCGACCCGTCAGGCGCTGGCACGGGTGGAGGAACTCAGAGCCTGAAGCCCGCAGGCTCGGAATGCGCTCACCGTCTCTACGCTTCGGGTCGTGTCGTCGTTCCACTACGAGCCGCTCAGCTACCTCGACGCTTCGTTCCTGGCTCTCGAGAGCCCGACGGCGCACATGCACGTGGCCGGCGTGGCCATTTTCGAGGCCGGTCCGCTGAAGGCGTCGCACGGTGGCATCGACATCGCCCGGATCAGGGCCCACGTCCACTCCAAGCTCCAGTACATCCCCCGATACCGCCAGCGACTCGAGTGGGTGCCCTATGACCGCCGGCCCGTCTGGGTGGACGACGACCATTTCGACTTCGACTACCACGTCCACCACATCTCCCTCCCCCGGCCGGGGCACGACGGGCAACTGAAGGACCTGGCAGGGCGGATCATGTCCACCAAGCTCGACCGCTCCCGCCCGCTCTGGGAGCTCTGGGTGGTGGAGGGGATCGAAGGCGACCGCTTCGCAATCATCGCCAAGATCCACCACTGCATGATCGACGGGCTCTCCGGGGTCGACCTGACCACCATCCTCCTCAACGTCATGCCGACCTCGGACATCGAGGATGCGCCCGATTGGACTCCGCGGCCGGCACCGACACCCACACAGCTCGCGGTGGCGGAGGCGGCCAAGACCACCCGCCGCGTCCTCGATCGTGTCCGGAGCCTGGGCGACGACCTGAAGGAGGGCAAGGCTCTCGCCGAGAAGGCGAAGGGGCGCTCCGCAGCAGCCCTCAGCTCCCTGCGATCCGGCTGGCTGACCCCGGCGGCGCGCACCCCGCTCAACCCCGACCTCGGCCCCAACCGCCGCTTCGACTGGGTCGACATCGGGCTCGCCGACGTGAAGGCGATAAAGGACGGGCTGGGCGGATCGGTGAACGACGCGGTGCTCTCCATCACCGCGGGGGCCCTCCGCCGGTTCCTGATCGAAGAGCGCGACTACGACCCGTCAGGGCACCCGTTCCGGGTCATGAACCCCGTGTCCACCCGGTCGGCCAACGAGCGGGGAAAGCTCGGCAACCAGGTGGCGATGTGGCTTCTCGAACTGCCGATCGACGAGCCCGACCCGGTGGCCAGGCACGATCGGATCAAGATGAAGACCATGGAGCTGAAGCGGGAGAACCATGCCCTCGGGGCGGCCACGCTGGTCGAGCTGAGCTCCGGCACGCCCATCACCCTCCTGTCTTTGGCGAACCGGGTGGTCGGCCCCAGAATGCGGCCGTTCAACATGACCGTCACCAACATCCCCGGCCCGCAATTCCCCATGTACCTCCTCGAGGCGCCGATGCTGGCGAACTACCCGATGGTCCCCCTCTGGGCCCAGCACGGCGTGGGGATCGCCATCTTCTCCTACAACGGCTCGCTGCATTGGGGGATCCAGGCCGACTACGACACCCTCCCCGACTCTGCGAAGCTCGCCGACGCGATCCGCTCCGCTGCCGACGAACTGCTCCAACTGGCGAAGGCTTGACGTTGACCGTTGTTGCCGCCCTGGTCGGGGCGATCATCATCTCGTTCTCGGCGATCTTCTATTCGCTGTCCGGCGCCGATGCCATCACCGGTGGCTTCTTCCGGGTCGCCTTCGCCGTGCCGGTGCTGTTCGTCATCTGGTGGGCCCGCCGGGACAAAGATCAGCGCCCTCTGAAGCACCGGGTGATCGCCTTCGCAGCCGGCATCGCATTCGCGTTCGACATGATCGCCTGGCACAACGCCATCCATGACATCGGAGCGGGCCTCGCCACGCTGCTCGCCAACACCCAGGTGATCCTGGTGGCCATCGCCGCGTGGCTGTTCTTCGGCGACAAGCCGCGGCGAACCGTCGTGGCCGCCATCCCCGTGGTGCTGGCCGGCGTGGCACTCGTCTCAGGGATCGGCCAGGGCGACGCCTACGGGGAGAACCCCCTGCGGGGCACCCTGCTCGCCCTGGCGGCGGCGGTCTTCTACACGATGTTCATCCTCGTCATGAAGTTCGCCAACAGCGCCAGGGCACCCGCGGCCGGGCCACTCCTCGATGTCTCGACCGGCGCCGTCCTCACGCTGCTCGTGGTCGGTGCCCTCGGCTCCGGCATCGACTTCGCCTTCTCGTGGCCGAAGACGGGGTGGCTGCTTGCCCTCGCCATCGGGCCGCAGGTGATCGCCTGGATGATGATCGGGTACGCCCTGCCCAGGCTGCCGGCGTCGGAGACTGCCACCATCGTGCTGTTGCAGCCCGCCCTGACCCTGGTGTGGGGGGCGATGATCTTCTCCGAGCGACCGTCACCGCTCCAGATCGTGGGCGCGGTGGTGGTCCTGGTCGGCGTAGCCCTCGTGGCGGCGTCGTCTCAGCGTCGAGGGCGTCCACCCGTGCCGGAGACCGGCTAGCCGCCGGAGAACGAGGGCGTCGTCAGCCCGAGGCTTGCTGCCAGGTCGCCCGCAGCGCGTGAGCGAGAGCGTCGACGGCCTGACGTGCCTCGCCGTCAGCATCCGCCCCGTTCGTGACCACCAGGATTGCGAAGTCGGCCTGTGGGTGGACCCAGACCACCGCCAGGTTGGCGTTGTTGGAGCCGGCGTGATACCAGCCGACGCCCCCCGGCCACCCGCCCGGGTTGGTCAATCCCCAGCCCATGGCGTAGTCGTACCCCGGCTGGACCCGTGTGATGGGAGTGAGCAGGGTCTGGCCGGTCTCGGGTGTGACGAGCTCCGACGTGCCCCTGGCCGCCTTCATCATCTCGGCGACGATCAGGCCCCAGTCCTGCAGGCTGGCGAACGCGCCACCCGAAGGCCTTCGGAAGGGGGTGTTCTCGTGGGCTTCCCGCACCGTCCACTCACCGCCGGCCGGCTTGTGGTGGGGCACCGGCTGATCCGACGCCCCGGCCTCGACGTGAGGCCCGTATCCGAATGTCGTGGCGCCGAGGGGTGCGGCGATGTTGGCGATCACCCACTCCTCCAGCGGCGTCCCGGAGGCACGTTCGAGCATGACCGCTGCGGTCACGTAACCCAGGTTCGAGTAGTGATGGGTCCCGGGCGTCACAGCAGGCTGCTGGGCGAGTGCCCATTCCACGGCCTGCTCACGTTGGGTGCTGGGCGTGACACTGCCGCCGATCGGCGTGCCGTCGAGCCCCGGGATGGTGGTGTTGACGATTCCCGCTCCGTGACCGAGGAGGTCCTCGAGTGTGGCGGTGCGATAGACGTCCAGCATCGAGCCGGACAGCTCCGGGAACGACTCCTCGATGGTCGTGTCCCAGGAGATCAGGCCGGCATCGACCATCATTCCCGCGGCAAAGGCTGTGATCGCCTTGGCGTTGGACCCGAGCGACCAGACGTCTCCCTGCTCGACGGAGATGCCAGAGCCGAGTCGTCGTTCGCCCGCCACCCCTATTCCGGCCAGCTCACCGTCGATCGTGACGATGGCGGCACCAAGGGCGGGCAGATCCGTGGTTGCCAGATAGTCGGTCACCTGTTGCGTCAGATCGACGAAGGGGATCTCCGCAGCGACGGATGTCGTGGTCGTGGATGGGGCAGCCATCACGGTGGTGGATGCCTTGGGCGCCGTCGTCGTTGGGGCCGCGGTGGTGGAAGTCGACCCGGGTGCGGCGTTGCCACCTCCACATGCGGCAACGAGCACGGCGAGCGCCAGCGTCGCGGCAGTGGTGTGGGCCCTCCCCTTCAAAACGGGGGGAAGTTAGCGCGCGGAAGCCGGCCGACAAAGGCTTGCAGGACGCCGTGCGGGTCAGCCCCCGAGAACGATGATGACGAGACGGCCGGTCGGGCCATCGACCACGGCCACACCCGCGCGGTTGTACTGCTCTCCGAGCGCTATGGGCCCCACCTCCTCGTCGGCGAGGATGGCGTCGAGCGCGGCGAGGGAAGTGCTGGCGAGCGCCACCGCCTCGGTGCAGTGCAACAGCCTCACGTTGACCCGGGACTCGGCATCGGGGACACAGTCGGTGTCACGGGTCAGCTCACCGGACAGATACGAGTCGGATCCCCGCAACTCCGCGAGCTCGAACAGGATCTCGCTCGGGGCTAGAAGAGTGAGATTCTCCCCGGTTCGGTGCCGGTTGAGCTCCTCGAGGACCATGTCTGCCTCCCTGCGCACCTGCCGGACCTCATCCGGGGTGGCAGCCGGGAACCCTGCGGTCTCCCCCGCATGGGGCACGACCCGCTCGGAGCCGAAGATGCTCTGGATCGAATAGAGCGTCCCCAGGACCGTCTCGCCGGCCAGCCGGTGGAACAGACGCTGCGGCCAGGCCTCGGGCCCGGCGACCGCCGTTACCACTGTCGACCTCTCCAACTGGTCGTTCCACGGCAGAGGGAGGACACGGGACACGTTGACGACCACCAACAGGAGGGCGAGCGTCCAGGTCACCGCAAGCAAGGCTCCCCCGATCCGGTTGGCGATGGTGAGACCCGGGAGCCGCATCATTCGGGTCAGCACCGCAGCCGCGATGCCCAGCACGACCCCGAGGAGCACGAAGAGGACCACGCCGCCGGCGATCCGGGAGGCCTCGTGGGGCCAACCGAACGCACGGGCCAGGAAGTCGCCGAACAGCCCACCGAGTCGAAACGACAGGACGGTGCCCAGGATGAGCCCGACGAGGCCCAGGGCCTCGCGGACCAGGCCGCGAACCCAGCCGCGTACCGCGAGCCAGGCGAGGGTGGCGCCGAGGAGGACGTCGAGCATGGGCGGTCAACGTACTTTCGCTGGCCGACAAGTCGTGGATTACCCGCCCGACGGGTGGGGAGGCCCTAGCCCTCCGGGGCGAGGATGCGGATCCGCATCCTCTTGTTCTCCCGACCCTTCGACTCCGTCTTGACCACCTCGATCCGCCCCACCTCGAGCGTGGAGGCCACGTGGGTGCCCCCGTCCGCCTGACGGTCGAGGCCGACGATGTCGACGACGCGGATCTCCTTGACGTACTCGGGGATGAGGTTGACCTTGGTCCGGATCAGGTCGGGGTCCTTCAAAGCCTCCTCCCGCGCCATCTCGAGAATCTCGGTCGGGTATCCCTTGACCAGTTCGGCATTGAGCCGGTCCTCCACCATCTTCCCGAACTCGACGCTGATCCCATCGAGCTCGAAGTCCATGCGGGCCTCGCCGGGGATCATGTTCCCGCCGGTCACCCTGGCGCCGAAGTCCCTGAAGACCACGCCCGAGAGCGCATGGAGGGCGGTGTGCGTTCGCATCGTGAGATAGCGGCGGTCCCAGTCGATGATCGCCTCCACCGGCGTGCCGGGGTCGGGCAGCTCCGAGCCCGGTGCCACCTGATGGAAAGGAACCCCGTCCTTCCGGAACGTGTCGATGATCTCGACCTCGCCTCCGTCCCAGCGGATGACCCCGACGTCGCCGGGCTGACCGCCGCCCCGGGCGTAGAAGACCGTCCGATCGAGGATGATCCCGTCCTCGGCGACCGACAGGACGCTCCCTTCGCTCACGGCGAGATACGAGTCCTTGGGCGCGAGCTCTTCGACGGGTCGGCTCATCTTGGTGTCTCCTCGCTCACACGGAAGGCCGGACCGTGCCCCGGGACCACGATCTCCGCGATCTCGAGCACCCGGGCCCGGCTCCGGTGCAGGGCTTCGGGGTCGGTCGCCAGGCGATCCTCCGGCGGGTAGTTCTCACTCGTCCACAGATGGGTGAAGACGGTCACGCCCTCCTCGGTCTCGACGATCGTGGTGATGTCCTGCGGCGTGTGACCCGGCGTCTCCCAGAGGGTCACTCCGGGCGCCACGACCACACCTTCTGCCGGGCGGGAGTTCCACTCGTCGTTGCGATAGGTCGCCCAGTGGTCATGGAGGACCGCCTCGGGGAACAGGGCGACGTTGATCGTGTGGTCGGGATGGTGATGCGAGATGATGACGTCCGTCACCTCCGACGGGTCGTAACCGAGGGCCGCCAGGGGGTCGAGGATGGCGGCTCGGGACGAGACCATCCCGGGGTCGACGACGATCAGGGCACCTTCGGCTTCGATCAGCGAGACGGTGGACGCGACCTTTCCGGATCCGTATCCGGGACTGAGGATGTGGGTTCTGGGCACCCGACCGATTCTATGAATCGCCCAGCGGGATCGTGCCTGCCCAGAAGACCGTGTAGTCGGTGAGGTGCCCGGACATGTCCCGTCTCACCAGGTCGACGATCTGCACCCCCCTCGGGGAGGCAGGGGCGACGAGGAACCGCTCACCCGCCCAGCTGATCCGACCCGTCCGCGGCGAGAAGGGGTAGGAGCTGTGCAGCCCGCCGATCCGGTGCATGACGGTGACCTCGTCCTCCTGGACGATGGCCATCTTCGATCCATCGGGAGAGAAGGACCCGCCGACGACTCCGCCTCTCCTCAGGATGGGAATGACCACGTCGGGCTCCACGAGCTGGACCTGTTCCCCGGCGTAGACCAGGAAGGAACCGTCCCACGAGTCGAGGAGCAACCCGTCGATCGTCACCCGGGCGCCGACGGCCGACCAATCGCGGGTCTCGCCAGGTCGTGATCCCTCACCGGGTGGTTCGGACACCACCACGAACTCGCCGGGACGCTGCAATGCGAAGCCCCAGGCGCCATAGGCGACCAGCTCACCCGGATAGTCGGGGCCCAGGTCGAACTTCTCGATGGGCACGGGGAACACCGAAGCCTCGTAGAGGCCCCATGAGCCCTCCTCGTGGCGGAGGAACCCGATGATCCCCGAGGCGGTGTCGTGCCAGACATAGCTGTCGACACCCGAGGTCACCGGCCGGATCCCCGTCGAGCGGCCCAGCGAGAGCAGCCCGCCCGGAGCGCCCGGGACGTCCGTGAGGGTTGCAACCCAGACCCCGGTCGGGTCGATGGTGACGGCGTTGCCGTCGTTGGCGGGGATGGCGCGAAGCGCAGGCCCCCTGGCCACCGGCCAGATCAGGTAGTCGATGCCGGCGTTCTGGCGGACCACCGCGACCAGGGCGTCGTCGAAACCCTCGACCACCTCGGCGAGCCCGGGGTCGGGGGTGGTCACGGTGGGTCTCACCACCGTGGGAAGCGTGGGCCCGGTTGGGTCGGGTGGCACCGGGACGACCGTCGGCCCGAAGAACACGGCTCCGGCCACCGCTCCCACCGCGAACGCGGCAGCCACGGCCATCCAGCGACGCTTGGGCTGGTCGGAGCCGACGCGCTCCTCGTCCTCGAGAACCTGGACGTTGTCGGGCACACCCGAACGCTACGCGGGGATCGGTCGGCGCGCCCGGCCCGGGGCTAACTCTCTTCGACAGGCTCTTCGGTGATGGCGTCCAGCTCCCGGGTGTCGAAGAGCTTCTCCTGATCGGTCCGGCGGGCGAGACGAGCGAGGCGTTCCGGTGGTGGGGTGACCTCGATCATCGCCTCGGACGCCTCACGCCAGGACTGGCCCAGGATGCGGGTCCGCCACAGGTGTCCCGCGATGATCCGGATGGCGGCCGTTGCGGGGACCGCGACGAGCACACCGAGCAGGCCTGCCACGGAGCCACCGATCACCAGGGCGATGACGATGGCGAACGGCGACAGGTGCACCCTCGTGCGCTGGATCAGCGGCGTGATGACGTGGTTGTCGATCTGCTGGATTCCGGTGTAGATGGCGACGGCCAGGACCCCCTGCCACGGGTCGGAGTTGAGCAGGGAGATGATGAACGCCAGCGCCCCCCCGGCCACGGGCCCGAGGAACGGGATCATGTTGAGGAGGCCCGAGATGATCCCGACCAGCAGCCAGAAGGGCAGGTCGATGATCCACATGCCGATGCTGGAGGCGACGCCGACGATGAGAGCCACCAGCAACTGGCCGCGCACGAAGGAGCCCATCGCCCGGGCCACGTCGCGGCCCACATAGACGACCTCGTCACGGTGGGACTGGGGCGTCAGGTTGAGTGCGTTCACCTTGAACCGGGGGAGGTCGATGAGCAGGTAGATGGCCAGGACGGGAGCCAGCAGGGCGATGACCACTGCCTCCGTCACACCCCTGATCAGGAGACCCGCCCCGGAGCCGAACCCGATGAGCAGATTGCGGATGGTCTCCTGATTGGCGGGGTCGTTGAGCCACTCCTCGAGAGCCCCTTCTCCGAGGAACCCGTCGAGGTCCCAGCCGAATCGGCCGACCACCTCGCCGAGCCAGTCGCGGACCCCCTGGTAGAGCTCGGGCAGTTGCTGAGCGAACTCTGTGATCTGCCGTTGCACCGTCGGGTAGACGATGGCGGAGACGGCGACGAGGAAGGCGATCAGCCCGAGGAACGAGGCGAAGGTGGCGACGATGCGATGGACGCCCCGCTGCTCCAGCCAACGCACCGACGGCTCGAGCAGCAGCACGAGGCCGAACGCGAACGCCATCGGAAGCCAGATGACCCGCACCGCGCCGGCGACCCTGATGAGGACGAATGCGAGGACCGCCATCCCGACAGCGGTCCATACGACGAGGGCGACCCTGCGGAGACGGTCGGTGGGCACGCCGGGATACTAACCCTCGACCCCCACGGTGACCGTGGAGCCGGGAGACACCTTGACGACCCAGCCTGGGCCCTGGTCGGGGGTGGACCAGCCGTCGGGTTGCTGGACCCAATCGCCCGGCACCGACGCCTCACCGACGACATGAACCGCCGCACCGGAGGGGAAGAGCAGGGTGTAGGCACCGGACACTTCGATGTCGGTCGCCCGGGGAGGCACTCCGAATCGGACCGAGCCGGCCCCGCCGAGACGCAGCCGGGTCAACTCCAGTGCTGACAAGTCGCCTTCGACCGTCCCCCGCAACGTCAGGTCCCACAATGGCCCCGCTGCGAGGCTGAGATCCCAGCCCCGGTACCGCTGGAACATGGAGCCATCCTGCGGGCGCAGGTTCACGCTGATCGAGTCCTCGACCGTCTGTTCCACCGCCACGGGCAGGTTCACGTCACCGCCCCAGCGGATCGGGAACGCCTCGTAGAGGAACCGGGCATCGTCATCGACACGCAGCCACCCGTCGATCTCGGCGACGAGGGCCGCCCGGGCGAAGGGAGTGTCGGGACCGATGAGACGCCCCGAAGTGGACGGCATGAGGGGCCAACCCTGCACATGGGCGACCAGGAAGACGACGGCCACGATCGACGCCAGGAGGGGCACCAGCCCCGACGCCCGCACCAGCCCCAGACGCCGACCGCGAGCCCTCCAGGCCAGGGCGCCGAGGACGAACCACACCGGCCACCAGGCGATGATGTCGAGGAGGACCGCTCCGGACACGACGCCGGCGAACACCCCGAGGAGCAGGCCGAGGAAGATCCCGGCCGGCAGCGCCCAGGTGACAGGCACGCCCGGGCGCCTCTCCCGGGATGTCGGGATCATTCCTGGTAGCTGGTGCCGAGAATGATGATGACGTCGACGCCCTCGCTCAGTGAGGGGTCGGGAAGAGGCTCGACGCGGGCGTCGGGGATGAAGGAGAGCAGCACGTTCGCCTCGGCGGAGAAGCCCTCCCGGTACCAGACCCGGGACGGGTTCAACTCGGGGCTGTAGTCGTCGGCCTGGGCCGTCTGATAACCCGCCTCGGAGATTCTCGTGGTCAGACGGCCGGCCGCACCTGCCAGCCCCATCGAGTTGAGCACCTGGACCCGCACCTCAGAGGGGTCGCGCACGGGCACGGTGGTCGTGGTCGGCACCGTCGTGGTCGTGGTGGCGAGGCTCGTCGAGGACGTGGACGTCGGAGCGGTCGTGGTCGTGCTCCCGCCCGCAACCGGCGTGGTGGTCGGTGTGCTCGGGTTGTCGGCGAGCATGTAGAGGATGCCGAAGACCACCACCGCCACCCCGATGATCCCGAGGATCATCAGTGCCAGGCTCCTGTAGAACGACGTGTTGTCAGGCGATGCGTGACGGCCGGGGCGAGAGCTCACAGACCCACCACCTCCTCGGTCTCTACGGACTCGATCATCGATCTGACCCGACGCAGCGTGAGAGGGTCATAGGCGTCGGCATCCGGATCGTCGAGCAACGCCAGGAGCCTCTCGTAGTAGGCATCGGCAGTCAAACCCAACGCCGCTTCGACGAGCCTGTCCTTGGCTCCTCCAAGCCTCCACCAGCCGCGCTCGAAGTCGAGTATCGCTCTTCCTTCGGGGCCCAACATTGCCGGGAAGGGTATTTGGAGGCCCGTCGTATAGGGAGTATTTGGCCCCCTCCGCAGGGGTAGAATCGGTCTCTCCCTCGCCGCTGTAGCTCAACCCGGTAGAGCAACGCACTTGTAATGCGTAGGTTGCGGGTTCAAATCCTGCCAGCGGCTCGCACGCGAACGACCTCGTAGGCCGCCAGAGCCGCGGCCACCGACGCGTTCAGGCTCTCGGTCTCGGCGGCCATCGGTATCGACACCAGCACGTCGCATCTCTCGGCCGTGAGCCTGGACAGACCCGATCCCTCCGCACCCAACACCATCGCCACGGGCTCGGTGAGGAGGTCCAGACCGAAGAGCGATTGGGGTGCGTCCGCCGCGAGCCCGACGGTCCACATCCCGTCGTCCTCGAGACGGGACAGGGCGTCCGGGATGGAGCTCACGATCGCAACCGGGACCCGCTCCAACGCCCCCGCCGCCGCCTTGAAGGCAGCCGCCGACAGGGGAGCCGACCTCCTCCCCGGGACCACGATCCCGCCCAGACCCGCCGCGGCGACCGACCGCGCCACGGCACCCAGGTTCTGTGGGTCTTCGACGTGGTCCAGAACCATCAATGCGTCCGCCCGCTCCCGAAGCTCCTTCAGGTCGAGAGACCGGATCGGGCGGCAGCGGGCCACGACTCCTTGGGGCGCCGACGTCTCGGCCACACTGCGGACGTCGTCGACCGGGGTGATGCCTTCTCGCGGGACCAGATCGAGGATTGCGGCCACCTCCGGGCGGCGCATGCGCCCCTTCTCCACCCAGAGTCGCTCCACCCGGCCGGCGACTGCGGCCGCGGTGACGGCGTGCAGGCCTTCGACGTTAGAGCCGTACCCAGCGGGTGCCATCGGGACCGTCTTCGAGTTGCACACCGGCGCCTTCCAGGGCGGTGCGAATGGCATCGGCTTCCTCGAACCTCCGCTCGGCGCGGGCCACCCGACGCATCTCGATGAGGTCCTCGATCGCTTCGGCGCCGGAGGAAGTGACCCCGAACCTCTCCGCAACCGCCGAGACGTCGGGGATCTCGTCGGGGGCGGGCAGAGCGTCGAATATGCCGAGCACTGCCACGATCTCCTCCACCGCCCCGGCGAGCGAGGCGGCGTCCCCGCCGGCATCGGCGATGCGATTGCCCTCCCGCACCAGGTCGAACATCAGCGACACGGCCTCGGGAGTCGAGAAGTCGTCGTCCATGATCTCCCGGAACCGCTCCAGCGCCGCCTGATCGGGCTCGCCGGGGGCGACCCTCTCCCGGAAGCGGACGAGCCGGGACAGGGCCTCCTCGGCGTCGTCGAGCAACTCCGACGAGTACTCGATGGGAGATCGGTAGTGGGCGCGCAGGAACAGGAGACGCATGGCCTGCCCGCCGCGGCCGGAGAGGATGGTTGCCAGGTCGACGACCCGCCCCTCCGACTTGGACATCTTCTCCCCGCCCAGGTTGACCATGCCGTTGTGCAGCCAGTACCGGGCCAGGGGCTCGCCCGAGGCTCCCTCGCTCTGGGCGATCTCGTTCTCGTGGTGCGGGAATATCAGGTCGGAGCCGCCGCCGTGGATGTCGAAGCCGTTGCCCAGGTACTTGCCGGCCATCGCGGAGCACTCGATGTGCCAGCCGGGTCGACCCGGCCCCCAGGGCGACTCCCAGTAGGGCTCGCCCGGCTTGGCGCCCTTCCAGAGAGCGAAGTCCAGCGGGTCGATCTTGGACTCGCCGACCTCGATGCGATAACCGGCCCTGAGCTCTTCGGGTCGGGTCCCCGAGAGCTTGCCGTAACTCTCCAGAGCGGACACCCGGAAGTAGACGTCGCCGTCGGAGGCGTAGGCGAGACCCCGGTCGATCAGCCGGGAGGTGAGGTCGATGATCTCCTCGATGTGCTCGCTCGCCTTGGGCTCGTGGTCGGGCGCGAGCACGCCGAGGCCCCGGTATGCGTCGGCAAACCTGGCGCCCATGCGCTCTGCCAGCGACTCGGTGGACTCCCCCGTCTCGGCCGCGGCGGCGATGATCTTGTCCTCGATGTCGGTGATGTTCCTGACGTAGGTGACCTCGTACCCCCGCCACGTCAGGTAGCGCCTGATGACGTCGAAGGCCACGGCGCCCCGGCCGTGACCGACGTGAGGCTCGGACTGGACGGTGGGGCCGCAGACGTACATCCCCACCTTCCCCGGCTCCCGCGTCTCGAAGTCTTCGAGCCTCCGGGTCAGGGTGTTGTAGACGCGGATCACGACGCCTCCGTCATGGTCACCACCGCCACGGCGGCGATGCCGTCGTCGTGGCCGATGAAGCCCATGCCGTCGGTGGTCGTCGCCTTCACCGACACCCGGTCCGCGTCGATGCCGAGCGCGTCGGCCAGTTGCTCCCGCATCTCCTCCCGGTACGGGGCCACGCGGATCTTCTCGGCGATCACCGTCACGTCGGCGTGCTCGACCCTCCACCCCGCGGCACCCGCCTGTTCGACGGCCTGGCCGAGCAGGTCGAGGGAGTCGGCACCGGCGAACCTGGGGTCGTCGGACGGGTAGTGCTCCCCCATGTCGCCCAGGACGGCGGCGCCGAAGATGGCGTCGGTCAGGGCGTGGGCTGCGACATCACCGTCGGAGGTCGCCACGACACCCCGGGTCGTGGACACGACGACGCCACCCAGGATGAGGGGTGGCTCCCCACCGAGCCGATGTGCATCGAAACCCCAACCCGTGCGCGTCGGCGCGGGTGACGGAGTCCCGCCCATTACTCGACCGGCTCGACCTTGGGAAGCGCCCGATCGAGACGACGGACCGCCTCTTCCTCGTCGATCTCGAGACTGAACGCCAGCTCCGAGCTGAGTGTGAGCCGGGCCCGGGAGAGCATCCGCTTGAGGGCCGGGCTGATGCCCTTGGTCTGCTGGGCGAAGGAGAGGTCCCTGACCACCTCGGCCACCTGGAAGATGTCGCCGGAGGTCATCTTCTCGTTGAGGACCTTGTACCAGCGGCTCCAGTTGGCGCCGGCCTCTTCGGGCTCGCCCTTGAGCGAGCGAAGGACCTCGCGGGCCTTGGTCTTGGAGATGACCGGGCGGATGAGGTCCTCGACCTTGTCGACGGGAACCATGACGGTGAGCTGCTCGGTGGCGATCTCGAGGACGAAGTAGTCCATCTTCTTGCCACCGAACTCCTGCTTCACCTTCTTGACGATGGTCGCGGCACCGTGCTGTGGGTGCACGACCTTGTCACCGACGGCGTACTTGGAGGTCTGAGCCATGAGGAGGGTCGGAGTGTACCCGGGGCGAAATTCAATCCAGGATGGCTTCCCATTCCTGGGCCGAGGAATGGAGCCGATCGAAGAATGCCTTGAGCTGCCGTGCCCGGGTCTCGCCGACTCCCTCGACCCGGAGGAAGTCGGATTCGTCCGCCGCCATCAGCTTGGCCACCGACCCGAAATCCCGGACGATCTCTTCCCGGACCGACTCCGGGAGACGGGCGACCTTGGAGAGGATCCGGTGACCGCGCGGCTCGGCAGGATCGTCGAGGTCGGGAAAGCCCAGTTCCTTGCCCACCCGCGAGGGATCCTCGAGATCGGATGGCGTGAGGGTGTCCAGGGTGTCCAACGCCTTCTCGACCGAGCCCGAGCGAAGCGGCCGCAGGTAGTCGAGGAGGACGAGGCGCATCGTGTGGTCGACACCGAGGAGGAGGTCGTTGAGCTGCACGGCCACCACCCGGCCCTCGTCCCCGAGCGTCGCCGCCCGCGACGCCACGAGCCGTCCGAGCCGCTCCACCATCTCGGCGCGCTGGATCACCGTCACCGCATGGCGGTAGGTGACCATGCCCGTGACCTCGAGACGGGTCAGTCGGCTCTCGGAGTCGTCGAGCCGGGCGCGGAGCCGGTCGAGGCTCTGCAGGTCCTGGTTGACGTGTGCGGCCACCTCGGTGGGCTGAGCCAGCTCCACCTTCTTCCCGTCGTAGAAGAGGGTGGCAACGCGCCGGCCCTCGCTGACGGCGACCACCGGCTTCTGGGTCTCGACGGCGAGACGCTCGGCTGTGCGATGACGCGCCCCGGTCTCCTCGGTCGGGATCGTCCCGTTGGGGAGGAAGTGGACGTTGGCCTCGAGGATGGTGCTCCAGGAGTCGTCGAGCACGATCCCTCCGTCCATCTTGGACAGCTCGGCGAGACGGGCCGGTGTGAAGGTGGCGCCCTGCAGCTTGAAGCCACCCGAGCTGACACGGCTCACCGCATCGTTGTGGCCCAGCACCACGAGACCCCCTTTGCCCTGCTGGATGATGCGGTCGAGACCACGCCGCATCGGGGTTCCGGGGGCGAGACGCTCAAGTGTCTCTTCGAATGTCGGGTCGCCCACGCCTTCCCCAGGCTATCACGCCGGCCCCGTGCGCAACCGGGGCGATCGACCGTTCATGTCGGGAGGAGCCCTGCCCGGGCAAGCGCCTCCCGCAGCCGGAGGGGCTCGCCGGTGGTGGGGGCTATGCGCCGGGTGAGACCCATCCGATCGAGCTCCTCGATCCGACGCGCCTCCATCGGGATCGAGCGCACCTCCCCCGCGAGGCCGATCTCACCCCAGGCCGCGAGCCGACCGAGAGGGATGTCGGCGGCCGAGGACGCCACGGCGAGGGCCACCGCCAGGTCGCAACCCGGCTCTTCGAGCCTCCACCCTCCGACCACGTTGACGTAGACCTCCTTGTCGTGGAGCGGGAGGCCACAATGACGCTGGAGGACGGCGATCACCTGGTTGACCCGGGCCGTGTCGAGGCCGCGAATCGACCGCCGCGGCTGGACCAGGCTGGTGGGGACGACCAGCGCCTGGATCTCGACGAGGACCGACCGGCGCCCCTCTACTGCCGGGTAGACGACCGTTCCCGCGACGTCGGCCTCCCATCCCTGGAGGAAGACCTTGGACGGGTCGTCGACCTCGACGAGACCGTCGGATCCCATCTCGAACATGCCGGAGGTGTGGGTGGCTCCGAACCGGTTCTTGTTGGATCGCAGCACCCGGAAGCCCCGATCGGGGTCGCCCTCCATGTAGAGGACGACGTCGACCATGTGCTCGAGGATCTTCGGGCCGGCCAGACCACCGTCCTTGGTGACGTGGCCGACGAGGACGAGGGCGACCCCCGTCTCCTTGGCCAGACGGATGAGACGAGCCGCGCTCTCCCGGACCTGGGCGACGCCCCCGGGCGCCGATGCGATCTCGGGCACGCCGACGGTCTGGATGGAGTCGACGATGAGGAGCTCGGGACGAGTGTCCGCGGCCAGGGAGACGATGGCGTCCACGTCGTCATCGGAGACGAGAGTGATGCGTTCGGATGCGATCCCGAGCCGCCCGGCCCGCATCGCCACCTGCTCGACGGACTCCTCGGCGGAGGCGACGAGGGCGTCGCGGTCCTGCGCGGCCAGGGCACCTGCCAACTGGAGCAGGAGCGTGGACTTGCCGACACCGGGCTCGCCACCCAGCAGCACCACCGAACCGGGCACCAGCCCGCCGCCGAGGACCCGGTCGACCTCGGACCACCCGGTGGCGATCCGCTCGTATGACCCCTCACGGGCCTCGGAGAGGGTGACGGCGGTCGCCGGAGTGGCTCTCGCGGACTTCCCGGCCGCTTCCCCGACCTCGACCAGGGGCTCGCCGGAGCCACATTGCGGGCAGAAACCCATCCATTTCCCGGATCGGAAGCCACACGTGGCGCATCTGAAGGCGGTCTCGGATGCCACTTCGGTTTAACGATTGTCCCGTCCGAGAGCCAGAATCAATAGGTACACCAGGAGGATCAACAACACGATTCCCGCTGCGATCGACAGTGGTGTCCACGGCTCGAAGGTGCGAACGGCGATGACCGGCATCCCGTGGCACAATACCGCTTCTAAGGAGGGCTGTGGTTTCCCACACATGTGACCAATGTGGCGCGACTGTGCCGGCCGACGAGCAGTTCTGCCCGTCATGCGGGGCATTCATCGACCCACTCCAGGAATCGGCACCGCCGCGACCGGCGCCGGCGCGCCCGCGCCGTTCCAGCGGCAACGTGATCTCCGTGTCCTCCGACGGCCCGTATGAGGAGTTCCGGCTCGACGAGCCCACCCCGGCGGCTCCCCCGCCCTCGACACCTCGAGGCGCGTCGACGGTCGAGTGCCCGTCGTGTCACGCCCCGAACCCCTCGACCAATCTCCATTGCCAGAACTGCGGCGCCCGGCTCCGCCAGGAGCCGCTGCCCACCGCCCCGCGGCCCGCGGTCCAGGCGACCGCCGGCGTGCGCGCGGCGCTGGCCATCAGCGGTCTCCTGCTGGTCGTCATCCTCGTGGCGCTGGCCGTGAACCTCTTCGGTGGTGACGGGACCGCGACCTCGACCACCGTCCCGACCTCTACGACGACCACCGAGCCCCAGGTCGTGGAGAACGCCCCGATCCAGGTGCTGTCCGTGACCTGCACCCAGCCGGGTCTGGGCCCATACGTCTGCGACAACCTGATCAACGGTGAGGGATCCGAGTACCAGGTGAACTGGGAGGAGCTCGAGGCCGCCGAGCAGACCCTCGAGATCCGGCTCAACTTCTCGCAGCCGATGATCGTGGAGCGGATCGATTGGCTCAATCTCTCCGACACCAATCGATTCCGCCAGAACCATCGGGCCCAGGGTCTCACCATCGAGGCGGACGGAAACCTCGTCCCGCTGACCACCAACCTGGAGAACTCCCCGGGTCTGCAGTCGATCACCTGGGCGACCGTCAACGCCAACTACGTGAAGATCACCATCCACTCGACCTTCCGGGCGGAAGTGGTGGACGGGCAGTCATACCGCGAGTTGGCGATCGACGAGATCACGCTCATCGGGCGGCCATACACCGCGCCCAGCTCGTAGGTCTCGCGGGAGACCCCTTCGGACCCCCTACCCCCGGGAACTCACGATCCTGTTGTTGGGAACGACTGCCCCCTACCTCCCGCCTCATTCCATTCGGCGGCAGGAACCTTCCCCCTTCGCATTTGGCTCAGGGGGACAAAACGGCCGGGGGACTGATCCTGCCCTTCGC
>Ga0209075_1002050_pt1 | contig 18254 bp, 16 predicted proteins | sample Stecom2011_FD_187523 | JGI IMG/M metagenome (GOLD analysis project Ga0209075, IMG submission 187523) | Agricultural soil microbial communities from Utah to study Nitrogen management - Steer compost 2011 (SPAdes) (version 2) | ecosystem: Environmental > Terrestrial > Soil > Agricultural land...
GCCCCGAGCGGGTGGAGATGGACTTCGAGATCCCGCTCGCCGAGATCGTGTTCGACTTCTTCGATCTCCTCAAGTCGAAGACCAAGGGTTACGCCTCCCTCGACTACGAGCCGATCGGGTACCGGGCATCCGACCTGGTCAAGGTGGACATACTTCTCAACGGCATTCCCGTCGACGCCTTCTCGGCGATCGTCCATCGCGACAAGGCCTACGACTACGGCACCAAGATGACGGGCCGTCTCCGCAACCTCATCCCGCGCCAGCTCTTCGACGTGCCCATCCAGGCCGCCATCGGCGGTCGGATCATCAGCCGGGAGACCGTCAAGGCCCGCCGGAAGGACGTGACCGCCAAGTGCTACGGCGGTGACATCAGCCGGAAGAAGAAGCTCCTCCAGCGTCAGAAGGAGGGGAAGAAGCGCATGAAGATGGTGGGGTCGGTCGAGGTGCCCCAGGAGGCCTTCGTCGCGGCCCTGCGGGTGGACGACGACGAGAAATGACCTCTGACGAGGCCGACGCCCTCGCTTCGTCGCCCGCGGTCTACGTGCACATCCCCTTCTGCGCCCGGGTCTGCCCCTATTGCGACTTCGCCGTGGTGGCAGGTCGTGACGATGTGGCCGGCCGGTACGTCGACGCCGTGGTCGCCGAGATCCGATCTGCCGAGCCCTGGCGTCCCGTAGAGTCGGTCTACTTCGGGGGTGGCACGCCGAGTCGTCTCGAGCCCGGCCACCTGGCCCGCATCCTGGATGCCATAGCTGATCGTCACGGGATCGCCGACGGTTCCGAGATCAGCCTGGAGGCGAACCCGGAGGACATCGACACGCAACGGGCCGGGGATCTGATCGCGGCCGGGTTCAACCGCATCTCCTTCGGTGTGCAGAGCCTCGACGATCGGGTGCTGGTCTCCCTCGGACGACGACACACCCCGCCGGCGGCTCTCTCCGCAGTCAGGTCTGCACGGGACGCAGGGTTCGCCAACGTGTCGGCCGATCTCATCTTCGGGGCGCCGGGAGAGACAGACGAGTCGTGGCAGCAATCGGTCTCCTCAGCCCTGGCCTCGGAAGTCGACCACGTCTCCTGCTACGCCCTCACCGTGGAGAAGGGAACCGAGCTCCATCGCCGGATCCTGGCGGGGGCACCTGCGCCCGACGGCGACGTGCAGGCCGACCGCTGGGAGACCGCCGACCGATTGCTCGGCGAGGCCGGGATGGCCCGATACGAGGTTTCCAACTGGTCCCGGCCGGGGTTCGAGTGCCGGTACAACCTGACGGTGTGGGCCCAGGGGGAGTACGAGGCCTACGGGCTGGGCGCCCACGGGTTCCGGGATGGCGTCCGGACCCGGAACCTCAGGCATCTCGACACGTATCTGGAGACGGTCGAGTCCGGGAAGCGCCCGCTCGCCGGCACCGAGACGCTCTCGGAATGGGATGCCGAGTTGGACCGGCTGTTCGTGGGATTGAGACGGGCCGTGGGTGTGGCACACGGCCCGGGGACGAGGGCATTCCTGGGTGACCCCGATGGTGTGCGGTTGCTGGAGGCCGGTGTCGTCGCCGACACCGGTGACCGTCTGGTCGTCGTCAACCCCCTACTCACCGACTGGGTGGACCGCGTCGTGCTGTCGCTTCGCGGATGGGAAGAACCGGCCGGGGCGGATATCGTCTAGGCAGGATGCTGGAAGATCGCAGGGCCGAAGTTCTCCGTGTCCTCGTCGAGGAGCACATCCGCACCGGTGAGCCGGTGGGTTCGAAGACGATTGCCGAGCTCTCGGGCCTGGGCGTGTCGGCGGCGACCATCCGCAACGACCTCGCCGCTCTCGAGCAGGACGGATATGTCGTCCAGCCCCACACCTCGGCCGGCCGTGTCCCCACCGCCAGGGCCTACCGCTACTACGTCGACCATCTCGAGGTGAAGACGCTGCCCCGGGCGCATCGCAAGATGTCGGCCATGTTCGGCGAGATGAACATGGAGCTCTCCAAGCTCCTCCGTGCCACATCGGACCTGCTCGCCGAGCTCACGGAGCTGCCGGCGGTCGTCGTCGCCCCTGGCCTGGGACGGGACCGGATCCGGGCGATCCACGCCGTTCAACTCACCAACGACCAGCTGCTCGTGGTCGTCATCACCGAAGCCGGCCGGGTCGTCCAGCAGAGAGCCCGCATCCGGCATCACATCAACAGCGAGCAGCTGGAGACGGCGCAGCGGGTCGCCTCCGCCGAGCTGGTGGGGGACGAGCTCGGGTCGATCGACGGGATCCCGTCCGAGCGTCTCGAGGACATGGACGAGGCGCTGCGGGAAGTCGTCGACACGATCGTCGAGTGCGTCCAGCTCGCATCCACCGCCGGCACCGAGATGTTCGTCGCCGGCGCGCAGAAGATGGCGACCGTCTGGGAGGACGCCAGCACGATGAGCCGGGTCCTCGAGATCCTGCAGCGTGAGGCCGAGCTGATGAAGATCATCGCCGGTGCCTCCGCGCTGACGGTGCAACTCGGGACGGAGATGCTCGAGCACGAGCCGCTCGACATGGCGGTCGTCTCCCGGACATTCGACGCATCTGGCGAGGCCGGCTCCGTCGGGGTCATCGGGCCGATGCGCATGAACTATCGGCGGGCCATCTCCGCCGTCGAGGAAGTGTCGAGGGAGCTCGAGAGCCAGATCGGCTCGGGGACGGACTGATGGCCCGCGACTACTACCGGGTTCTCGGGGTCGACCGGAACGCGACTGCCGAGGAGGTCAAGAAGGCGTTCCGGAAGATCGCCCGGCAGACCCACCCGGACATGAATCCGGACGACCCGGAGGCCGCCGCCAGGTTCCGGGAGGCAGCCGAAGCCTATGAGGTCCTCTCCGACCCGGAGACGCGTCGCCGCTACGACCGCGGCGACACCATCAACCTCGAAGACCTCCTCGGGAGCTTCACCGGCTTCGACGACCTGCTGCGGTCGGTGTTCGGTGACGGTCTGTTCGGATCCGGCTCGGGAGGGCGTCGCGCTCGCCGCGGCCGCGACATCCTCGTCCGCACGGAGATCCCGCTCGAGCTGGCGGCGTTCGGCGGCCCGATCGACGTCGAGTACACCACGCGGACACGCTGCCCCGATTGTCAGGGGACCGGAGCCGAACCGGGGACCAGCCCGGTGACATGCCCGGACTGTGGCGGATCGGGTCAGGTCCGGATCACGCGACGGTCCGTGTTCGGCACGATGATGACCGCCACCGACTGCCGGAGGTGCGGGGGAGAGGGCACCATCGTGGAGCGCTTCTGCCCGCTGTGTTCGGGCACCGGCGCGGTGACCGAGGAAGTCTCCGTCGAGGTGGACGTGCCCGCAGGTGTCACCACCGGCAGTCGCCTCCGTCTGGCCGGCCGGGGTGAGGCGGCCGGACGCGGTGCTCAGACGGGCGACCTCTACGTCGAGCTCGTCGTCGCCGACGATCCACGATTCGAGCGTCACGACAACGACCTGTGGCACGAGGTCACCGTGGGTTTCGCCGAGGCGGCACTTGGCACCCGCGTTCAGGTTCCGTTGATCGAGGGCGGGTCAACCGATCTGGAAATCCCGGCCGGCACCCAGCCCGGGGAGGTCTTTCGTCTGCGCGGGCTCGGCTTGACCGTGCTGGGCCGGTCCTCTCGGGGCGACCTGCTCGTGCATGTCAACGTGGTGGTCCCGAAGGAGCTCAGCCCCGACGAGGAGGAGCTGCTCCGTCAGTGGGCCCTCCTCCGTGGAGAACGGATCGACCGGGCCCGGACGTGAAGCACGTCCCGCATCTCATCGTCGGGGCGCCGTGGCCTAAGGGAGATCTCCCGCTGAGCGTCTTCCAGTGGCGCCACCTCACAAAGGTCCTCCGCAAGAGGAACGGGGACGACGTCACCTACTCGGACGGCCTCGGGCGCTTCGGGACGGGCAAGCTCGGGTCGCAGGTGATCGTCCGGGGCGAAGAGACCATGGTTCCCCGTCCCAGCACCCTGACGGTGGCGGTCGCACCACCCGCCAACAAAGACCGGTGCCGATTCCTCGTCGAGAAGCTGGCGGAACTCGGCGTCGCCCGCCTCATCTGGCTCGACACGCGCCACGGCCAGGGCAAGCCACCCTCGGACCCCAAGGCATTCTCATGGGTGCTTGCCGCTGCAGAGCAATCACGCGCCGCCTGGCTGATGGAAATCGCACCGGGGAGGATGCGTTTGGCCGACCTCGAGCCCGGCTACGCGGTTTGCGATGTCAACGGCATGCGCGAGACTCCCGACGTCACCACGGTGGTGATCGGGCCCGAGGGCGGGTGGGCGGAAGACGAGATCCCTCCTGGGGCCCATCGGTGGAGTCTGGGGAGTACCGTGCTGCGGGTCGAGACGGCGGCGATCGTCGCTGCGGCCCGGATGCTGGGAGATCGAGGGGGCGGAATTTGATCCAATTTGGGGCTAACGGCGGTGGCTTGCGACCGTTAGCATGTGCCGCGGGGTCAATGGGAGATCTTCGTGACTGATCAATTCAGCGCGTCATTGGGGCAGCGGCTGCGTGTGGCCAGACGTCAACGTGGCTGGTCCCTCGGTGACGTGGAGGACATGACCGGCGGCGAGTTCAAGGCCTCGGTCGTGGGCGCATACGAGCGGGGGGAACGAGCCATATCGGTCCAGCGTTTCGTGCGCATCTCCGAGGTCTACGGGTTCACACCGTCCGATCTCCTTCCGGCCGCCGCCGCAGGTGCCGGGCTCACCATCGATCTCGACGCCCTCAGCGGCGACGACGGTGATCTCCTGGCCGAGAAGTTCCTCAACGCAATCCGAATGCTGCGCAAGGATCCGGGGGGCACCGAGGTGCGGCGCTCGGATCTGGTCGCATTGGGTGCCCTGCTCCAGACGGTCACCGCGGCCTCCGAGGAGTGAAAACTCTCTAGGGGAAATCCTCCCCGCCTTTAGAATGGGAGACGGCGCCAATTCTGCGCCGCACCAACGTGTCCTCTGAACGAGTCGAGACGCGGCTACGCGTTCCCAGTCACCACCTGATGTTGGATCTCATCGGAGAGTCCGACCGGCACCTCCGTCTGGTCGAGTCCCTCTTCCCCGAGGTCCGCTTTGTCGCGCGGGGTGACGAGGTGGCCATCTCCGGTCCCGAGGTCGACGTGGAACGGGCCCGAAAGGCCATGGACGAGATGTTGATCCTCGTCCAGGAGGGCCAGCCTCTCGACGAGGGACGGGTGATGGAGGTCGTCAAGATGGTGACCGACGAGGTGCCCAGCCCGTCGGGTGTCCTCAGCGACGGCATCCCGGTCGGCCGCGGCCGGATGGTTCGCCCCAAGACCCACGGCCAGCAGAAGTACATGGAGGCAATACGGGAGAACACCCTCACCTTCGGCATCGGCCCCGCCGGCACCGGCAAGACCTACCTGGCGATGGCCGCAGCCGTGGACGGCCTCGTCTCCGGAACGGTCCGCCGCATCATCCTGACCAGACCTGCGGTCGAGGCGGGGGAGCGACTCGGCTTCCTGCCCGGTGACCTCGCCGCCAAGGTGGACCCGTATCTGCGGCCCCTCTACGACGCTCTGTGGGACATGCTCGGCCCCGAGGAGACCGCTTCGTTGATGGACCGGGGAACCATCGAGATAGCCCCGCTCGCTTACATGAGAGGCCGGACACTGAACGACGCCTGCATCATCCTCGACGAGGCCCAGAACACGACCCCGGAGCAGATGAAGATGTTCCTCACCCGACTGGGGTTCAATTCCAAGATGATCATCACCGGGGACATCTCGCAGACCGACCTGCCGTCGGGCCGGGTCTCCGGTCTGCGGGTCGTGAGGGAGATCCTGGCCGGGATCCCGGGCGTGGCTTTCGTCGAGCTCACCGCACGTGACGTGGTCCGTCACCGCATCGTCGCCTCCATCGTCGAGGCCTACCAGCGGTACGAGACGGAGCAGCAACAGACATGACCCGTCCCACGACGATCCGTCTGGCCATCTTCCTGGCGGTCGTCGTCTCCATCTGGACCGCACTGGTCTATGGGGTCAGCCCCGACGACCCCGATCTCGAGGTCGGCAGGACGGCGCCCCGCACCTTCATCGCCGACACCTCGGCCGAGGTCGTCGACGTGGTGGCCACCGAGGAAGCCCGCGCCGCTGCACGCGACTCGGTCGAGCCCATCTGGGACAGCGACCAATCGGTCGAGGAAGCCGTCAACACCATCATCAATCAGGTCTTCGACCGGGCCAACGAGTTCGCCGTCGCCGAGCCACCCGCCGCCTCGGACTATTCCGCCCCCACCCTTCCCGAGCCAGCGGAGCAAGAGGAGGAGGCGGTCTCGGGCCCGTTCACCCTGACGGGCCGGGTGTACCTCGACGTCAACGGCAACGGCACTTTCGAGCCCGATGCCGAGGGGTCACGACCGGAGATCGGCGCCGGACGCCTCCTGGTCAGGGCGGAGACAGCCGGAGGGACCGTGGAAGCCCGCACCGGTGCCGACGGCTCGTTCTCACTCGAGGTCACCGAGCCGGTCGCCGTCGTCTCCGTGGTCCCGGAGGACGCCAACCTCCCGCGGGGCTGGATCGTCAACCCCGATGGCTTCGCCCATCTCGTCGAGTGCCAGGAGCAGCAGTGCGCCGTGCCCGACATCGGGGTGATACCGAACTTGCGTCCTGTCGCCGAGATCGAGGAGATGCTGGCGGCAGAGTTCCCGGCTCTCGTGCCCCAGACCAGGACCTATCTGGCCGTCACCGCGACCGAAGACGTCATCCGCACCGCACTCGGGATCCCGGCCCACCTCACCCAGGTCCTCGAGGCTGCGGTGAGCCGTGTCTACGCCGAGTTCAGCACGGGGATCAGGCCCCAGGATCAGCCGGCAGCCGTGTCCCGCATCAGAGGCAACCCGCCACCCGTGTTCCACATGGACAGCGGTCAGGACGTGGAGGGTGGTCAGGCCGCAGCCGAGATCGTGGCCGCCTACCTGCAGGCCAACGAGCGGATCGACGAGGCCCGCACCGAGGAGGCCCGCCAGCAAGCCGCGGAGGCGGTCGAGCCCATCAGGGTGACCTACGTCGCCGGAGAGACCATCGTCACCGAGGGGACCCGCCTGACCCAGTTGCACATCGACGCCATCAATCAGACCTCCAGCCCGTTGAGCCTGGAGCGGGCCTCCGTCGGGGTGCTCGGCGTGATCGCCACGATGGTGGCTGCCGTCGGGTTGTACCTCTCCCGATTCCGGCCCGAGATCTGGTCACGGCCCCGGATGGTTGCACTCCTGGGAATCGTCCTGCTGCTGTCGGCCATCTCCATCCGTGTCACGCTGCGTTTCACCGAGGATCTCGCCACCTATGCCCTCCCGGTCGTGGCGTTCGGCTTCATCACCGCGGTCCTCTTCGATCAGAGGATCGGGGTCCTCGTCTCGCTGGGCGTTGGTGTGCTCGCCGCCCTGGCCACCAACGACGCCGGGATGACGGTGTACGCGTCCCTGGCCACGCTGGTCCCCATCCCGTTCGTCAACGCCGTCAGCTCCCGCGGTGCCTTCAGGAACGCCGTCATCTTCTCGTCGGCGGCCGCCGCGGTGGTCGCCGCAGCCTCGTCTCGCGCCTTTCACGTCGGTGCCAACGACTCGTGGTATCAGGTGATGGGTGAGGCCTCGGCGTGGGCGTTCGGCGCTTCCATCATCGCTTCGCTCGTCGGGCTGGCCGCCCTGCAGTTCTTCGAGGCGGCATTCGACGTCACGACGACGCTCCGTCTCCTCGATCTCACCGATCGAAACCATGCCGCCCTGCAGCTCCTCCAGGAGGAGGCGTTCGGCACCTTCAACCACTCCCTCATGGTGGGCACCCTCGCCGACGCCGCTGCCCGGGCCATCGGCGCCAACCCGCTGCTGGCGCGAGCCATGGCGTACTACCACGACCTCGGGAAGGTGGAGAACCCCACCTACTTCATCGAGAACCAGTTCGGCATGCAGAACCCGCACGACTTCCTGGAGCCCAAGGAGTCGGCCGAGATCATCCGTTCCCACGTCACGTCGGGCGTTGCGCTCGCCCGCAAGTTCAAGATCCCCTCGGACGTCGCCCAGGGCATCGTCAGCCACCACGGCGACGGCGTCATGCGCTTCTTCTATGAGAAGGCCCGCTCCCAGGAAGGCGACGACCGGGTGGACATCGGCGACTTCCGCCACATCGGGCACAAGCCCCGGACGGCCGAGACCGCGATCCTCATGCTCGCCGACGCCCTCGAGGCGGCATGCCGGGCCGTGTTCCAGACCGAGGAGCCGACTCCCGACGCCATCGAGAAGGTGGTGGAGCGGATAGTCCAGGAGAAGGTCGAGGACGGCCAGCTCTCCGAGTCGCCTCTGACCCTCGGGCAGCTGACCAAGATCAAGAGAGCCTTCCTCGACTCGCTGATCGGTCACTACCATCAGAGGATCGCCTACCCGAACTTTCCCGGAAGTTGATGGACGACCCCCTCAGTAGCAGCGCCCCGACCCCGGGGCACCACATTCCGACGAGGTCGAGGGCCTGAGCGTGGGCGTCCTTCTCGCCAACGAACAGGCGGACGAGGTCGACACGGTCGAGCTGCGCCAGATCGCCGAGACCGTCCTCAGGGAAGAGGGGTTCCCGGATGACACCGAGGTCACCATCGTCCTCGTGTCCGACGACGAGATCGCCGACTACAACGCCCGCTACCTGGGCGGGGAGGGGCCCACGGACGTCCTCTCGTTCCCCATCGAGCCCCTGACGCCTGGTGTCGTGCCCGACCGTGATCCCGCCGGCCCGCCGCTGGTCATCGGCGACGTTCTCATCGCACCTTCGTATGTCCGTCGCGCCGCCGACGAGATGGGCGTGTCGTTCGAGGACGAGATGGCGCTGATGACGGCCCACGGGATCCTGCATCTCATGGGCTACGACCACGAGGAAGACGACGAGGCCACCGTGATGGAGGACCGGGAGCGACAGCTCCTGGCAATGGTGGGGAGGAAGCGCCGGTGACGGTCGCCATCATCCTGTCCGTGGCCTTGCTGGCCCTGGCCGCCTGGATCCGGGCCGCCGGCACCGCGGTGACCCGCGTGCCACGCGCCGACGCGCTCCGTGACGCCTCGGACGGCGTCAAGGGCGCCCAGAGGGTGGCCGACCTCCTGGACGACCGCGAGTCGATCACGCCGGCCGTGGGTGTCGTCGTCTCCGGCCTGCTGATCATCGCCGTGGTGCTCGCCGTCACCGCGTTCACGTCGGGCATGGAGTTCGGCTCCGCGATCGTGACCGGATTGCTCGTGGGAGCCGTGATGTTCGTGTTCGGCGACCCGTTGCCCCGCTCGCTCGGAAGGTGGAACCCGCACGCCATCGCCTACCGGTCCGCAGGCGTGCTCGGCATCGCCACCGCTGTCGGCGGCCTGGCGAACGACCTCCTGGCGTCGGAGGAGGAGATCGAGGAGACCCCCGAGGAGAGCCAGGAGCAAGACGACGTCGAGGAGCAGGAGCGCGAGTTGATCGACTCGGTCCTCGAGTTCAGCGAGACGGTGGTCCGGGAGGTCATGACCCCCCGGCCCGACATGGTGACCATCGCCGCCGACGCGTCGATCGACGATCTCATCTCCGTGGCGACCGAAGAGGGCTACTCCCGGATCCCGGTGACCACCAACGGCGACGTGGTCGGGATCGTGGTCGTCAAGGACCTGCTGTCCACGATCGGCGACACCGACAGGAGGCCGGAGTCGGTCTCCGACGTGATGCGACCGGTCGAGTTCGTTCCCGAGACCAAGTACGCCTCGAGCCTGCTCAGCGAGATGCGTGAGCAGCACCAGCACCAGGTGATGGTCGTCGACGAGTACGGCGACGTGGTCGGTCTGGTCACCATCGAGGACCTGATCGAGGAGCTGGTCGGTGAGATCTCGGACGAGACCGACCTGGTGGAGAACCTGATCGTGCCCAGGGAGGATGGGTGGGAGGTCGACGCCCGCACTCCCGTCGACGAGCTCGAGAAGGTGCTGGGGGTCGACCTTCCCGATGAGGAGTGGGACACGGTCGGCGGCCTGGTGCTGGGTCTGGCCGAGCGTGTGCCGGAGGTCGGCGAGGTCTTCCACCTCGACACCGTCGCATTCCGGGTGGAGCGGATGCAGGGTCGCCGCGTGGCCGTCGTCGGGGTCTCGGTCGAGCCTGCCGTCGGCGTCCAGTGAGATCCGGTTTCTGCGCCGTCGTCGGGCGGCCCAACGTCGGCAAGTCCACACTTGTCAACCAGATGGTCGGGACCAAGGTCGCCATCACCTCGTCCCGCCCCCAGACCACCCGCAACGCCATCCGCGGCGTGGTCACCGGGGAGGACTTCCAGCTCGTCCTGATCGACACACCCGGTCTCCACAAGCCGCAGAACGAGCTCGGCAACAGGCTCAACAAGCTGGTTCACGGGACCCTCGGGGAGGTCGACGTCGTCCTGTTCGTCATCGACGCCACCGCACCCATCGGCCCGGGTGACCGGATGATCGCCGATCGGCTCATCGAGTCCGAAGCCGATGTCGTTGTCGCGGTCAACAAGGTGGACAAGGCCTCGAAGCCGGAGGTCGTTCGCCAACTCGTGGAGGCGGCGGAGTGGCCGTTCCCCGAGGTCTATCCGGTGTCCGCCCTGACCGGCGACGGCGTCCCGGAGTTGCTCGAGGGTCTGGTCGGCAGACTCGAGGAGGGCCCTGCCTACTACCCGGAGGGCATGGTCACCGACCAGCCGGAGTCCCAGATCGTGGCCGAGATCGTGCGTGAGAAGTTCCTCGACCGGCTGAGGGAGGAGTTGCCGCACTCACTGGCCGTGCGGGTCGAGGAGATGACCCAACGCGAGGACGGTCTCATCGACATCGACGCCGACGTCATCGTGGAGCGAAAGAGCCAGAAGGGAATCGTGATCGGCAAGGGCGGCGAGATGCTCCGCACCGCCGGCACCGAGGCTCGCAAGGAGTTGGAGGTCATCCTGGGGGAGCGGGTCAACCTCATGCTCCAGGTGGTGGTGGAGAAGGATTGGCAGCGGCGCCCGCAACTCCTCGACCGTCTCGGCTTCGAGAAGTGATCTTTGTCCCCCTGGGCGTCAGCGATAGGGGGAAGGGACCCGACGGCATTGCCGTCGGGTAGGGGCAGTGCCGAACCTGTGGACTACCTCAGTTGAGTGCGTCGATCTGCGCCGCCAGCGAGGTGTCCTTGGCCGTGATGCCACCTTCAGAGTGCGTGCTCAGACGCAGCGTCACCTTGTTCCATCGGATGTCGATGTCCGGGTGATGGTCGGCGGCTTCCGCCACCTCGCCCACGCGGTTCACGAACTCGAGGGACCCGGCGAAGTCGTCGAACTCGAACGTCCTCTGAATGGCGGAGTCCTCGAACAGCCAGTCCGGGTGCCCGGCGAGGAAGCCCTCGATCTCGTCGAAGTCGATGAGTGCCATGACTCGAACCATACGCAGTCTCGGTGATCCCGGGCGTTGGGCTCCTGGCGCGAGAGGCTTGCGAGGTGCTTCACGCACCGACCGAATACCCTGACCCCGTGGCGATTCGGCATGACCAGGGCATCGTTCTTCGGTCCTATCCATTCGGCGAGGCCGATCGGGTGGTCGTGCTCCTCAGCCCGAACCGGGGGAAGATCCGGACGGTCGCCAAGGGGATCCGGAAGACCAAGAGCCGCTTCGGTGGCCGTCTCGAGCCCTTCACTCACGTCGACCTGGTGCTCTACGAGGGCCGCAACCTGGACACCATCACCCAGGTGTCGGTCATCGAGCACTTCCCGAACATGCGTCTCGATCTGGACGCCGTCGTGGCGGCCGGGACCATGGTGGAGGCGGCGGACGTCGTCGTTCAGGAAGACCAGAGCGCGCTCCGCCTGTTCCTGCTCCTGCAGCGCGGCCTGCGCGCCCTCGAGGCGGGGAAGAAGGGGAGTGACCTGATCACTTCGTTCCTCCTCAAGCTCGCCGACGTCGTCGGTGTCGCTCCGGCCCTCTCCAACTGCGCATCGTGCGGGCGTCACGAGCATCTCGATCGATTCTCGTTCTCGGGCGGGGGAGTCCTGTGCGATCGTTGTGGATCCGAAGGGTCGGTCAGGCTGCGCCCGGGTCTCACCGAACACCTCGCCGCCCTCGCCGCCGCCGACTTCTCGGCTCTCCCCGAGTCCAACCTGAACATCGCCGGGGAGGCCATGGGCGTGGCCCGGCGGTTCGTCGAGTTCCATCTCGACCGCAAGCTGGCATCCCTGGCGGTGATGGATTGAGCCTCGACCTGTCAGGTCTCGACCCGGAGCGCATCCCCGCCCACGTCGGGCTGATCCTCGACGGAAACGGGAGATGGGCCAACGCCCGTGGGCTCCCTCGCACCGCCGGGCATCTGGCAGGGGAGGCCGCCCTGTTCGACACCGTCGAAGGTGCCCTCCAGATCGGGATCGAGTGGGTCACCGCCTTCACCTTCTCCACCGAGAATTGGTCCCGGGATCCCGAGGAGGTCGAGTTCCTCATGTGGTTCAACGAGGACCTGCTGACCCGTCGCCGTGACGAGCTCCACGCCCAGGGCGTGCGGATGCGCTTCGCCGGGGACATGTCCGACCCCCGGATCCCCGATCGGAACCGGCAACACATGAAGGAGGCCGCCGAGCTCACCGCCGGGAACGACCGCCTCCACCTCGTCTTCGCTTTCAACTACGGGAGCCAGCGGGAGATCGTCGACGCCGCCAGGAAGCTGGCTGTACGCGTCCGTGACGGCGAGATCGAGCCCGAGGACATCACAGTCGACGAGTTCACCCGCTCCCTCTACATCCCAGAGATGCCCCCGGTCGACCTGATCATCCGGTCGTCGGGGGAGCACAGGTTGTCCAACTTCCTGCTCTGGCAGGCCGCCTACGCCGAGTTCAGCTTCCCCGGGATCCTCTGGCCCGACTTCAACCGTCAGCACCTCCTCGAGGCCGTCATCGAATACCAGCAGCGGGACCGGCGCTTCGGCGGAGCCAAGGACGCCGTCCGGATTGACTAAGCAGCCGAGACGCGGCACCGTTCAGTCCTCATGACCCAGGTCACTCTCGAGACGATCTCCAATCTCGCCAAGAAGCGCGGCTTCGTGTTCCAGTCCTCCGAGATCTACGGGGGCATCCGCTCCGCGTACGACTACGGGCCTCTCGGCGTCGAACTGCTTCGCAACGTCAAGGAGCAGTGGTGGCGATCGTTGGTCCAGCAGCGGAACGACGTGGTCGGTCTCGACTCGGCGATCATCCAGGCGCGAGCGGTCTGGCGGGCGTCGGGTCACGAGGAAGTGTTCACCGACCCGATGGTCGAGTGCCGCAACTGCAACACGCGGCACCGTCTCGACAAGCTGGAGGACCCGGAGCAGTGCCCGTCGTGTGGCAAGCGGGGCACCTTCACCGAGCCCCGTCAGTTCAACCTCATGTTCAAGACGCACATGGGCCCCGTCGAGGACGAGGACAACCTGGTCTATCTCCGGCCCGAGACGGCCCAGGGCATCTTCATCAACTTCGAGAACGTGCGGCGGTCGAACCGGATGAAGCTCCCGTTCGGGATCGCCCAGATCGGCAAATCGTTCCGCAACGAGATCACGCCGGGGCAGTTCGTGTTCCGGACCCGTGAGTTCGAGCAGATGGAGATGGAGTTCTTCTGCCGCCCCGAAGAGGCGGACGAGTGGTTCAACTACTGGGTGGAGCACCGCTTCTCCTGGTACACCGACCTGGGAATCGACCCCGACAAGCTCCGGCTTCGCCCGCACGACGCGGACGAGCTCAGCCACTACTCGGCCGGGACGTCGGACATCGAGTTCCTCTTTCCCTGGGGCTGGGACGAGCTCGAGGGCATCGCCAACCGCACCGACTACGACCTCAAACAGCACACCGAGCACTCCGGCGAGGATCTCCGGTACTTCGACCAGGAGACCAACGAGCGGTTCTTCCCCTACGTGATCGAGCCGGCGGCAGGCGCCACCCGCACCACTTTCGCCTTCCTCATCGACGCCTACACCGAGGAGGAGGTCAACGAGGAGACCCGGGTCGTGCTCCGTCTCGACCCCAGGCTGGCCCCGTACAAGGCGGCCGTGCTGCCGCTCTCCAAGAAGCCCGAGTTGATCGAACCGGCGGAGAAGATCGCCACCGAGCTCCGGCGCAAGTGGATGATCGAGGTGGACACCACCCAGTCGATCGGACGCCGCTACCGCCGCCAGGACGAGATCGGCACGCCGTACTGCGTCACCGTGGACTTCGACACGCTCGAGGACCACGCGGTCACCGTCCGCGATCGCGACAGCATGGCCCAGGAGCGGGTCTCCACGGACCGGCTCCTCGAGTACCTGTCGGGTCTGCTCGACCGCTGAGACCCCGCCCACCCGGTCACCGACCCTCCGTATCATCGGCCCATGGCTGATGGCGACCGCGATCGGGTCCGCGAGGCGACGGACATCGTCGACCTGATCTCCGAGGTGACCAAGGTGCGCCGCTCCGGGCGCACCTTCATGGCCATCTGCCCCTTCCACGAGGAGAAGACGCCGTCGATGTCGGTCGACCGGGCGCGCGGCTTATACCACTGCTTCGGATGCGGCGAGGGCGGCGACGTGTTCACCTTCATCGAGAAGACCCAGGGCGTCAGCTTCCCCGAGGCCCTGGAGATCCTCTCCAAGAGAGCCGGGATCACGCTGACCCGGGATCCGTCGGCCAGCCGTCGCAGCGGCCGCCGGGCCGAGGCGGTCGAAGCGTTGCGACAGGCGATCGGGATCTACAACGAGCGTCTCAAGAAGGCAGCCGACGCCGGGCCGGCTCGTGCGTATCTGCGGTCCCGGGGCTACGACGTCGACGTCATCGACGAGTGGAAGATCGGTTTCGCCGGCACCGACTGGGACACCCTCACCAAAGCGCTGAAGGCCGCCGGGGTGGGGGACCGGGCGCTGATGGATGCCGGGCTGTCACGACGGGGCCGCCAGGGCATGTACGACGTCTTCCGGGGGCGTCTCATGTTCCCGATCCACGACCTCAGGGGCGACCCCGTGGGCTTCGGTGGTCGGAAGGTCGAGGGCGTGGACCCGAAGATCACCAACAACCCGGACGCCAAGTATGTGAACTCGGCCGACTCCATCGTGTACAACAAGTCCCGGGTGCTGTTCGGCCTCGACCGGGCCCGTCAGGCGATCGCCTCATCGGGTCAGGCGGTCATCGTCGAGGGGTACACCGACGTCATCGCCATGCATCTCGCCGGGGTGAAGACCGCCGTTGCCACCTGCGGAACGGCCCTCGGTGACGGCCACTTCGACCTGCTGAGACGGTTCACCGAGCGGGTGGTGCTCGCCTTCGACTCCGATGCCGCCGGCTCCCGCGCCGCGCTCCGCACCGACGATCTCGAGTCGCCGTTCCGTCTCGATCTCGACCTCCGGGTGGCGGTCATGCCCGATGGGCTCGACCCCGCCGACCTGGTCCAGGAGGGACGAGCCGCGGAATTGGCCAAGGCCGTCGAGAACGCCACACCGCTGCTGCAGCACCGGATCGAGGCCGAGGTCGCCAAGCACGACCTCTCGGGGCCGGAAGGTCGGGCTCGTGCGCTTCACGCGGCGATCGCCCATCTCGGCAGGGTGAAGGACGAAATCGCCCGGCGTGAGTACGCCCGTCACGTTGCCCGCCTCATCGGTGTCGATCTGCAGACCGTCGAGGACGCGATGGGGTCGCGGCGGAGCGGGGGTCGCCAGGAGCGTCAAGAGACCGTGAACCGGCCGTTCGACCGCTACGAGGCCGAGCTGCTTCGCGTTGCCCTGGCCCAGCCCGGTGCGGGTCTGGAGCTCGAGCCCTCCGACTTCACCGACACGCGGCTTCGCTCGACCTTCGAGGCGGTCGGAGACGATCTGAAGAGCGGGAAGTCGGTGGACGTGTCGAAGATCGCCGACGAGGGGGTGCGCACCGTCGCCATGTCGCTGGTGCTCGACGACCGCCCGCTTCCATCCGTCGAGGATCTGGCGGCGTTGCTCAGACGGCGCCGTCTCGACACCCGGATCGAGGAGTTGAACGAGAAACTGGCCACGCTCGACCCATCCGGACAGGCATATTCCGAGGTGTTCCGGGAGTTGATAGCTTTACAGCAGGAGCGCCGGTCTTCGACCCCATGAACCAGGAAGTAGCCAGAGTCACCGCATCGCTTGTCAAGAGGGCGAACCACCGGGGATTCCTCACGATGGCCGAGGTCCAGCAGGAGCTGGAGGACGTCGACGCCCCGGGGGAGGCGTTCGAGTCGGTCGCCGAGGAGCTGCGGGCCAAGGGCATCAAGCTCATGGAGGAAGGCCCGGGTGTGGCCGAGGAGGAGATCGCGGTCTCCCAGATCCCGGTGTCCGACCCGGTCCGTCTCTATCTCAATGAGATCAGCCGCTACCCGCTGCTCACCGGGCAGCAGGAGGTCGAGCTCTCCATGGAGATGGAGCGGGGCCGCAAGGCCGCCGCCCGGCTCGAGTCGGAGACCGATCTGTCACCGGAAGATCGGGCGCTGCTCCAGCAGGAGGTCAAGGCGGGCCGCCACGCCCACCAGCAACTCGTGCAATCCAACCTCAGACTCGTCGTCTCGCTGGCCCGTCGTTATGTGGGGCGGGGCATGGGTCTCCTCGACCTGATCCAGGAGGGGAACCTCGGGTTGATGCGGGCGGTGGAGCGTTTCGACTACCGCCGGGGTTTCAAGTTCTCCACCTATGCGACGTGGTGGATCCGCCAGGCGATCTCACGGGCGATCGCCGATCAGGGACGAACCATCCGCATGCCGGTGCACGTCCTCGACGCCGTCAACAAGCTGACTCGTGCCCAGCGTGAGCTGACCCAGACCCTCGGGCGGGCGCCGACGATGGAGGAGCTGGCGGCGGATCTGGAGATCGATGTCGATCGTGTCGCGGAACTGAGCCGGATCGCCCTGGACACGGTGTCCCTGGAGATGCCGGTGGGGGAGGACGACGGGGGGACGCTTGGAGACCTGGTGGAAGACACCGACTCCGAGGCACCGTCGGAGGCTGCTTCCTTCGCCTCCCTCCAGGACGAGCTCGCCGAGGCTCTGGAGGGTCTCAGCCCCCGGGAGCGGGAGGTCCTGATCATGCGTTTCGGTCTCGCCGACGGCCGGATGCGGACCCTCGAGGAAGTCGGTGCGCACTTCAACGTCACCAGGGAACGGGTCCGCCAACTCGAGACCAAGGCTCTGGCGAAGCTCCGTCATCCCGACCGCTCCGTCAAGCTCGAGGGCTTCCTCGACGGCACCTGAGGAATCTGGATACAGGCCGTCGCGTTGGTAGGATTGACCCACCTTCCGCGGTAGCTCAATTGGCAGAGCAGTGGACTGTTAATCCATTGGTTGTAGGTTCGAGTCCTACCCGCGGAGCAACGCTTTCACCAGGGGCAACACCGAAAACCCCGCCATAGCGGGGTTTTTTCACGGATAGGGACCTCTTACCAACTCTTACGCCACCTTCCCCGAATCGACGCCATTTTTCATCGCTGATGAAACAGGGATGAAACAAACCTGAAGGTGGGAGCCCCTTCACCAGGGGTCGGCGGCGGCAACAGTGGCCTTCATACGTGCAAGCAACCTTTCAACGTGATGAGGCATATGCGAAGTGACAGCAGGGGAAGTGACCAGACCGTCGTCTTCTACACGGCCGCCACCCGGAGATGCAACGGCAAGCTAACCCCCAGCCGAGCACACCTCGAGCTGCGGGTAGACCGGGGGAGGCTCAACCGATCACCACCGTCAGGTGGCTGACCTCCCACCCATCACGTGCGCATTCACATCGGTAGATTCGACGGCCCCCGTCGAGAGGAGCTCTGGTGTCGTTCTTGAGTCTTCCGCCCGCCGACCAGGGTGACGAGGAGTGGCGCGCACTGGTCGAGAATGCCGAGCAGACGCTGGGCTATTTGCCGAACTACCTCCGGCTGTACAGCCTCCATCCCGAGGCATATCAAGCCTGGAGAGGTTTGGCGTCGAGCATCTTCGGCCAGATGGATGAACGACGGTACGAATTGGTCACCGTGGCGGCGGCCCGTCGTATCCGCAGTTCCTATTGCTCGCTGGCACACGGGAAGATCCTCGCCGAGAAGTTCCATACGCCGGACGAGGTGACCGCCTTCTACAGGGGAGACGACCCCGGGCCTCTTGACGATGTGGACCGGGCCGTCGTCGATCTCGCCGACAAAGTCGCAGCCGACGCCACATCCGTTACCCGGGCCGACGTCGAACGCCTCCGCGATCTCGGCTTGAGCGGTCGGGACATCCTCGACGTCATCCTGGCTGCCGCTGCCAGGTGCTTCTTCGCAAAGGTGACCGACGCGGCCGGCGTCCTACCGGATGCCGCTT
>Ga0209075_1002052_pt1 | contig 18242 bp, 13 predicted proteins | sample Stecom2011_FD_187523 | JGI IMG/M metagenome (GOLD analysis project Ga0209075, IMG submission 187523) | Agricultural soil microbial communities from Utah to study Nitrogen management - Steer compost 2011 (SPAdes) (version 2) | ecosystem: Environmental > Terrestrial > Soil > Agricultural land...
CACGCTATTCACACTCTTCGGCTTGTTTTCACCCTCTCCATAAGCTGAAAGTCTTGCTCCGTCAATACCTTTCGATGTCAGATAAGTGACAACCGACTCTGCACGACGCAAAGAGAGGTCCCGGTTGTAAGCGTCCGATCCCCGGCGGTCGGTATGGGCAATGAGTTGAATGGCTATTTCCGGATGATCTGTAAGCAACAAGATCAATCCATCCAGTTCCGTTTTCGAATCGGGACGAAGGGTGGCACGGTCGAAATCGTAATAAATATTCTCAAGGATGACCGGCTTGTTGTAAGGGGTCATCTCAAAATCTACATAGTATATTGTATCATTCACCGTGGAAGATGTATGGAGCGATTGTTTTTGATTGAGAAACCCTTCGGCTGTCGCCATAAACAAATAATCTACCCCCCCCCTGGCTGTAAACCTATACTCCCCTTTCCTGTTGGATGTAAACTGCATCTGTGAGCCATCATTGCCTATCACGGAGAGTGATGCCCCGGGAATAAGCTGATCTTCCCGGTCGACGACAAACCCTTCTACAAGGATTTGACGCATTGACAATGAAAATGAATAGAGGTGATCATATCCGCGCACATCGTCTCTGTTGGAGCTGAAGAAACCATTTTCTCCTACCTGTGTAAAGGTAATACCGAAATCATCGGCTGAGGTATTGAGAGGTGATTGCAGATTGTCTAACTGCCACCTGCCGGTTACCGAAGAGTAGGTAGCTTTAAAAAGATCAAGCCCCCCCATACCGGGATGTCCGTCAGACGAAAAATAGAGGGTAGTATCATTTCGCATAAAGGGAAACATCTCGTTCCCCGGGGAGTTGATCTCGGGGCCGAGGTTTTCTACACCCATCACTTCACCTGTCTGTGTGATGAACGCTCGCCATATATCCTTCCCTCCCTGTCCGCCGGGCATATCAGAAACGAAACAAAGATACCGCCCCGAAGGAGAGATAGCAGGATGGGCAAAGAGAGAGATTGAATCACCTTTCCTTATTTGTAGCGGCTGCCCTGCAGACCATACACCATTGATTCTCCGGGAGTGGTAAATCTCCGTGCCGGTGGGATGATCGGGATCGACACGACTGAATGTGTAATACATCTTATCCCCGTCAGGTGTGATGGATGGTGTCCCTTCATCAAAAACGGTGTTTATCTCCGATTCGATCCGTTGTGGCTTCTGCCATTCACCACGGCTATTTTTTGAGGTGAAATATAAATCATTGTATTTCATGCCGGTAACAGGACTTTTTACTTCACCGGCAGCATCCTCTCTCGAGGACGTGAAGTAAAGCAACCCGTCGTTGTGTGCCAGCATCGGACTGAACTCAGCGTGACGGGAATTGATGAGATCCATTCGCTGAACGACATATCGTGTTGGATTCAGGCTCCACTCCCCGGCCAGCTCAGCTCCCCTGATACCGTTAAGCGCCATCATTTCGCCGGGTTTTATTTGCAAAAAAACGCGGTAGGCTTCAGATGCCTGTAGATAATTGCCTTCCCTGTGCAGCATCTGTGCATAATGAAGATACATCAATGTATCGGGATATTCGAAACGGATGGCATTGCTGTAGGCGGTAACAGCGTGGGCGGATTGATTGAGTTTTCGGTAATTTTCCGCCATCTCATATGAAATCACTCCGCGCAAAGCGTGCTGATCGCGCGGTGTGCCTCTGTAGAGATCCCGATAAACGCGGCTCGCAGCCTGGTACTCACCGGATACATATAGCGCTCTTGCATCACTCAGCACCGCCGGGTTACAGGAAATCATAAGTGAGGCTAATGTGATTATGATAGGGTTTTTAACCCCTCTCAGTATGAGCGATGCACTCCTGATGGTTTTACCCGGCACAGAAAGCGAGTTATGATATTCTTTGTGCAATTTCAAATGAATCCGTTTATTGACATAAACGGATTTTTTAGCAGAATATTGTATGGGATCCTCACTCTTCTCATCAGCACTACAATAACAGTAAAGTGTGGTTTCCACGTTTCAACTTACTGATGCTCGGGTCTTAACAGATCATTCACTGTCTTCACCGGATTGAAGGTAGAGACGGGAACCTCTACAAAGATGGTGTTCCAGTCGCTCATGGCACCGTTCCACAATCCGGGCAGTTCCAGTGCTTTGAGCTCGTTTCCGTTTTTTGATTTATGAGAGATGAATCCTGTGTTCGGATCTACAAACTTTGTCAGGTCGAACTTGTTGCCCTTATGACATTTCACACCACACACCAGATCCACAGGATTGAAATGGGAACTGTTTTTAAAGGCTTCCAATGCGTTGGGATCGTTCTTGTTGATCTGCGAACTTTCCAAAATCTGGAGTGAGGCTGTTCCATCGGCATTCACCACAATAAAGGGGCCCCCACCCGGTTCACCTGTGTTTTGTACCATCCCACAAACCCTGAACGGCCGGTCGAGCTTCCGCATCAAATAAGCTTTCAGATCATCGCCTACGTCGAACTGTTGTGCAGGAGAGATGGTCAATTCATTTTCGGTGAAAGCCAGCATCTCCGCCAGCTCTTCCGGGTTAACCACTCCCGATTCCAGCTTCGTCATGTAGGCGTGAGCCCGCGCCTGCAAGGTGACCAAAACACCTGCCAGCAGCTGCTTATAGTGTGCCTCTTCATCCTTCAGTCTGTCAGGTACAACATTGTCTATATTTTTAATGAAGATCACATCCGCCTCTATGTCGTTCAGGTTTTCAATCAATGCACCATGTCCCCCCGGGCGAAACAACAGTGTACCTTCATCCTCCCGGAATGGCTCGTTGTTCAGATCCACAGCAATGGTATCGGTACAGGGCTTTTGTATACTATACGAGACAGAGAATGTTGCTCCCAGCTTAATCTGGTAGCTCAATTTTCTTGCAGCTACAAGCAGCTCGAACAGCTCCTTATGCTCTTTAGACACCGTAAAATGAACGTGCACGCTACCCTCTGCATTTTTGGCATACAAGGTGCCTTCAGAAAGATGTTCGCCTACGGGTGTGCGGTTACCTTCGGGATAGGTGTGAAAAAGCAGCAGCCCCTTGGGCATACTTCCATAATCAAGACCCTCGGGATGAAGCAATGCCATAACCACCTCTTTGTACCTACCCTCCTCACATAATGCCACAGCTCCTTTTTTGAACAGATCCTTACAGGTCTCATCCAGCAAGACAAAAAATGCAAACTGCTGAATATTGGAGAAAAATGTTTGTTCAAATGCAGTTGTCGGCACCTCGTAACCGGCATCAAGGAATGTGTACAGATCTTTAAACATACGACTTGCTGCACCTGATGCCGGAACAAATTTGGTAATGGTTTTATCGCTTTTAAGGTACTCCTGCCAAGCTTTCAAATAGATATCTACATCCTCACTCTTCACTCTCATGATCCCTTTTTCAACAGAGGCAGCTGCCACAATAGGTAAAAAAGGGAATCCACTTTTGAACTGATTCAGCTGTCTGTCAATCTGGTCAGTGGAGATTCCTTTCTCTCTCAGCAAATCAAAATCTTGTTGTCTGTACATAATATAGGGATTAAATTAATCTGTAAAAACTGAGAAAATCAGTTATTTGATATCTCTCTACCTCCAAAGATAGAAAATTCTTCTGATATGATTGTGTGGTGAATTATAAAAATATGAATTAAAACAGCAGTAGAGTCCGACATATTGGCAGAATCTGCAAAAGGACAATTTTTGGCACAACATTTGAAAAAGAAACAGTGTATGCGAATAAACCTACATCCGTATATGTAATGGATCGTTTTTTACATATCAAATAGAAAAGAACTAAATTAAACAATATAACAAACTATGAGTAAAATAATCGGAATTGACCTGGGAACAACCAATTCGTGCGTATCTGTAATGGAAGGCAACGAACCAGTTGTAATCCCTAACAACGAGGGAAAACGCACAACACCGTCTGTTGTGGCTTTTATGGATAACGGCGAACGAAAAGTAGGTGATCCTGCCAAGCGCCAGGCTATCACTAATCCCGGACATACAATCTCTTCCATCAAAACATTCATGGGTGAGACATTCGACAGGGTACAGAAAGAGATCGGCCGTGTACCCTATAAAGTAGCACGTGGTGACAACAATACACCTCGTGTAGACATAAATGGCCATCTCTACTCTCCGCAGGAGATATCAGCCATTGTATTGCAGAAGATGAAAAAGACTGCTGAAGATTATCTCGGACAAGAGGTGAAAGAGGCAGTGATCACTGTGCCAGCTTACTTTAGTGACGCACAACGTCAGGCCACCAAAGAGGCGGGAGAAATTGCAGGGCTGACAGTTCGTCGTATTGTGAACGAACCTACTGCTGCCGCCCTGGCTTACGGCCTGGACAAACAGAGTAAAGACTCAAAAATTGCTGTTTTTGACCTGGGTGGTGGTACATTCGATATCTCCATCCTGGAACTTGGTGATGGTGTCTTTGAGGTGAAATCAACCAACGGAAACACACACCTCGGAGGGGATGACTTTGATCACCGTATCATCGACTGGCTGGCAGAAGAGTTCCTGAAAGAGGAAGGAATTGACCTCCGTCAGGACCCTATGGCCCTTCAGCGTCTGAAAGAGGCTGCTGAAAAGGCAAAGATTGAGCTCTCCAGTGCCACCACCACCGAAATAAACCTTCCCTACATCATGCCGGTGAACGGAATACCAAAGCACCTTGTGAAAACATTGAGCCGTGCGAAATTCGAACAGCTTATAGACGATCTGCTGCATCAGTGCATTGATCCCTGCAAGACATCGATGAAAGATGCGGGATTAAGCAATTCAGATATCGACGAGGTGATCCTTGTGGGTGGTTCAACCCGTATACCTGCTGTGCAGGAAATGGTAGAGAAACTGTTCGGAAAGAAACCACACAAGGGAGTGAACCCCGATGAGGTGGTTGCCATTGGAGCAGCAATCCAGGGTGCTGTTTTGTCAGGAGATGTAAAAGATGTACTGTTGCTTGATGTGACACCTCTCTCACTCGGAATTGAAACGCTGGGTGGTGTGATGACGAAACTGATTGATGCCAATACCACCATCCCTACAAAGAAAAGTGAGACATTCTCTACGGCGAGTGACAATCAGCCATCCGTACAGATCAACGTGCTGCAGGGTGAACGTGCGATGGCACGCGACAACAAACAGATCGGCGTGTTCAACCTTGATGGTATCCCCCCCGCACCACGTGGTGTGCCACAGGTGGAAGTAACATTCGATATAGACGCGAACGGTATTCTGAGCGTATCGGCCAAAGATAAGGCATCAGGCAAGGAACAGAAAATACGCATTGAAGCATCTTCCGGTCTGAGTGACGATGAAATCAAACGTATGAAAGAGGAAGCTGCGGCCAATGCCGAAGCAGACAAACAGGAGAAAGAACGTATCGATAAGCTGAATCTTGCCGATTCAACCATCTTCTCAACAGAGAAGCAGTTGAAAGAGCTTGGAGATAAAATCCCTGGCGACAAGAAAGCGCCAATTGAAGCTGCCCTCAGCAAATTGAAAGAGGCTCACAAGGCGCAGGACCTTGCAGCCATCGATGCCTCTATGAATGAACTGAACAGTGTGTTTCAGGCAGCATCGCAGGAGATGTACAATGCATCCAACGCTCAGGAAGGAGCACAGGGAGGACCTGAGGGGGGGCAGCAGCCGCCACAGGACGAGAGTCAATCCTCAGATGATGTAACTGACGTGGATTTTGAAGAGGTGAAATAACCCGCACAAGACAGGGTAAATAAATAACAGGTTCTATCCGCTGTGAATTCAATATTTACAGCGGATTTTTTCATCTATTAATGCAGGATCGGGGATTATTACAGTTAGAATTTATCTGTCAGCATTTAAAAAAACAGATTCTATTGTATTGATATTTAAATTAATATTTTTATCTTTGCAGCCCAAATAGAAGGGAGGTTATTGCAATATTCAGGAAAAAGAAGAGAATTTAAACATCTAAAATTCACATTTCCAGAACTGGAAACAACAGATTGAATGTCCGTTCATAATGCTATGGGCTGCATATAAATATATGTACATCCCTACTGTGAAAGCGACAGACAGGATAGTTGTTATCTTCAGAAAAGATGATAGTTGTCACAATACCGTTAAGAACGGAAACAGCAGACACATCATTCAACGCAATAATAACCAACAAAAAATAAATTACGATTAAAATGATAGTAATACAATTAAAAGAAGGCGAAAACATTGAAAGAGCCTTGAAGAAATTCAAACGTAAATATGAGAAAACAGGTGTTGTAAAAGAACTCCGCAGCCGTCAGGCATTCATCAAACCGTCTGTAGCAAAACGCAAGAAAAAACAACACGCCGTTTACGTTCAGAAATTACACGAAAACGAAGAGTGATTTCGATAAGCGAGAGCAGAGACAAAACTTGTTTTGGTTTTGCCGAGCGTAGAAATTACCTGATACGATCGAATGATTTCGATAAGCGAGAGCAGAGACAAAATCTTGATTCTGGTTATGCCGAGCGTAGAAATTACCTGATACGATCGATTAATTTCGATAAGCGAGAGCAGGAGCAAAACCTGTTTTGGTTTTGCCGAGCGAAGAAATTAACTGAAGCATTCGAATAATTTCGATAAGCGAGAGCAGAAGCAAAATCTTGATTTTGGTTATGCCGGGCGTAGAAATTATCTGATAAAATCTGAATATTTCCACTATAATGTGTAGTTTTTTCTTATCTTCGTAGTTCCATCATTAGTTAGTGAGCTACGGCATGTGGAAAGAAAAATATATCAAATATCTCCGTTACGAGAAGAACTACTCTTCTCTGACGGAGATTTCTTATTTAACCGATTTAACACAATTCGAATTATTTATCACGATTGAGTGCGGCATCTTCGACCCGACAGCTGTTGACAGCGACCTGATTCGCATATGGATCAGCAGGTTGATGGAGCAGGGGCTGAAAGCCCGCACAGTCAACAGAAAGCTCAGTGCAGTGAAATCGTTCTTCAGGTATCTGAAAAAGAACGCGGTTATCGCAACGAACCCCGCCGAGGCTGTCTCAGGTCCAAAAGTGACAAAAAGACTCCCCTCGTTTGTAAACGACAAGGAGATGACACAAATAATTGACGACCCCCGGAATTATTCCGATGATTTCCGCGGGCATCGCGACCAGTTCCTGATTGAGCTGCTTTATCTTACCGGTATGCGCCGGGCAGAGCTTATCTCACTCAATGACAAAGACATCGACTTTGGTGCATGCACCCTCCGGATTACAGGTAAAAGAAACAAACAACGCATCATCCCTTTCTCCGAAGAGACAAAAGAGAAATTAAAAAAATATATCGGAATAAGAGACGCAGAAATAGAGAACAAATCCTCATTTCTGTTTGTTAAAGAAGATGGAGAGCCGTTGTACCCTAAACTCGTTTACAACATTATTCACAGCCATCTCAGCAGCATTTCAACCTTATCGAGAAAAAGCCCGCACGTGCTGCGCCACTCATTCGCTACCGAGATGCTGAACAACGGGGCTGAAATAAACGCGGTGAAAGAGCTCTTAGGACACTCCAGCCTGGCATCAACAGAAGTATACACACATGTAACTTTTGATGAATTAAAGAAAGCATATGATAACGCTCATCCAAGAGCAAAAAAATGAAGGAGGAATAGCATGGAAATAACAATTCAATCTGTAAATTTTGACGCAACTGAACAACTGAAAGCATTTGTTGAGAAAAAAATAAAAAAACTAGAACGATACTCTGAAGACATTATGCTGGCAGAAGTGATTCTGAGGGTGATTAAACCGGAGAGTGCCAACAACAAAGAGGCTGCGGTGAAATTAAACCTTAGACACAAAGAAGCATTTGCAAGCAAAACCGCTGACTCATTCGAGGAGGCGATCGATCTGTGCACCGTGGCACTGGAGAAACAAATACTTAAAACCAAAGAAAAAAAAGGATTGATTACGCCAAAAAAATAATGAAATGTTTTGGCAACATAAAAAATATCACTACCTTTGCGACCGTTTCTCTCCTAACTTTGGAGGGGAACGGTTAAATAAAAGAATATTAGCCTCTTTAGCTCAGTTGGCCAGAGCACGTGATTTGTAATCTCGGGGTCGTTGGTTCGAATCCGACAAGAGGCTCAGAGAATTTAGAAAGCGGGAAAGTGAATTTTCATAATTGCAGTAAGGATCAGATGATTATGAAATCACGGCAAGGTATTGACACTTTAACTGGGCAGTTACCAGAGTGGCCAAATGGGGCTGACTGTAACTCAGCTGGCTTACGCCTACGGTGGTTCGAATCCATCACTGCCCACAAACCAGTTTGCCAATAGGCAAATGAGTCAGTAAGCTAATTGAAAACAGGATGATGAATCCCTCACGGGATGCCAACCAATGGCACATCGGCATATTGATGATTAGCATATTGATTACGCGGAAGTAGCTCAGTTGATAGAGCATTAGCCTTCCAAGCTGAGGGTCGCGGGTTTGAGTCCCGTCTTCCGCTCTTTTTGCCTATGTAGCTCAGTGGTAGAGCACTTCCTTGGTAAGGAAGAGGTCGCGGGTTCAACTCCCGCCATCGGCTCATTAACAGATAGTTCGGCGTCTCATCAAGATAAAGGCGAATTGCCCCGTGTCTTGAGTTTCACTGTTTATAAACAATAGATACAGAATACAATTTTTTATTTTACACTAATTAATAGGACATTTTATGGCAAAAGAACATTTTAACCGGACGAAACCGCATGTTAACATCGGTACGATCGGTCACGTCGACCACGGTAAGACAACTTTAACGGCTGCTATTACTACCGTTTTAGCGAAAAAAGGATTCTCGGAACTTCGTTCGTTCGATTCAATCGACAACGCTCCTGAGGAAAAAGAAAGAGGTATCACCATCAATACTTCACACGTTGAATACCAGACTGAAAATCGTCACTATGCACACGTTGACTGTCCGGGTCACGCCGACTATGTGAAGAACATGGTTACCGGTGCTGCTCAGATGGACGGTGGAATCATTGTAGTTGCCGCTACTGACGGTCCGATGCCACAGACACGTGAACACATCCTTCTGGCACGTCAGGTAAACGTTCCCAAGCTGGTTGTTTTCATGAATAAAGTGGACCTTGTTGACGACGAAGAAATGTTGGAATTGGTTGAAATGGAAATGCGTGAGTTGCTTTCGTTCTACAATTTCGATGGCGATAATACACCTGTTATACAGGGTTCAGCCCTTGGTGGTTTGAACGGTGATCCTAAATGGGAACAACGCATCCTTGATCTGATGGAAGCTGTTGATACATGGATTCCGCTACCTCCGCGTGATGTAGACAAACCATTCCTTATGCCAGTTGAAGATGTATTCTCAATTACCGGTCGTGGAACTGTAGCTACAGGACGTATCGAAACTGGTATCATCAAAACCGGAGAAGAAGTTCAGATTATCGGACTCGGTGCTGAAGGAAGAAAATCAGTAGTGACGGGAGTTGAAATGTTCCGTAAGATTCTTGATGAAGGTCAGGCTGGTGACAATGTTGGTTTGTTGCTTCGCGGTATCGACAAGGATGATATCAAACGTGGTATGGTAATTTCTCATCCTGGAAAAGTGAAACCTCACTCCAAATTCAAGGCTGAAGTATATATCCTGAAGAAAGAAGAAGGCGGACGTCACACTCCGTTCCATGATAACTATCGTCCTCAGTTCTACATCCGCACACTGGACGTAACCGGAGAAATCAAGTTGCCCGAAGGAGTGGAGATGGTGATGCCCGGTGACAACGTAACCATTCAGGTGGATCTGATCTACCCGGTAGCATGTAACGTAGGTCTTCGTTTCGCTATCCGCGAAGGTGGACGTACCGTAGGTGCCGGACAGATTACTGAGTTAATAGATTAATATAAACCCTGTGACTCTTCCGCAAAGAGAGACAGGGGAACCTATAACCAAACAGAGCCCTGCCTGCGACAGACTCTCCTCTTGAGGAGGGAATGGGCAGGGCTTATACGGGTCTAGCTCAGTTGGTAGAGCACTGGTCTCCAAAACCAGGTGTCGGGAGTTCGAGCCTCTCGACCCGTGCACATACGATCTGAATTAAATGAAAAAAATAGTTGCATATCTTAAGGACGCTTATAACGAATTAGTGTTTAAAGTGTCCTGGCCATCCAAAGAAGAACTCTCCGGCAGTACGGTGATTGTATTAATTGCTTCCCTTATAATTGCCCTGATTGTGTTCGGAATGGATTCTTTATTTGAGTGGGTAGTAAAACTCCTCTACGGTATTTTATAAAAATCTGAACAAAAGAGACGATGACTGAAGAGAGAAAAAAATGGTACGTTCTGCGTTCCGTTAGTGGAAAAGAAAATAAGGTCAAAGAGTATCTTGAGTCAGAGATTAAAAAAACCGATTTAGGAAAATACATTTCTCAAGTTCTCATCCCCACAGAGAAGACTTACATTGTACGCAATGGAAAGAAGGTGCTCAAAGAGCGTGCTTATCTTCCGGGCTACGTGCTTATTGAGGCTGAACTGACGGGTGATGTAATTCACGAACTGAAGAATATCAATTACGTTGCCGGCTTTCTGCCCAACACAACCAATCCTCAACCCTTACGGGAATCTGAGGTGAAGCGTATCCTTGGTACCATGGATGAGTTGGAAGAAGCTGGAGACGAAATGGATATGAAATTCTACGTGGGTGAAAATGTGAAAGTGATTAGCGGTCCTTTCAGCAGTTTCTCCGGTGTAGTAGAGGAAGTGAATGACGAGAGAAAGAAACTCAAAGTGATGGTGAAAATTTTCGGAAGAAAACAACTCCTCGAGTTGAGTTATATGCAAGTAGAGAAAGAATAATCAGATATTTGGTTACGCAGATTCTGTAAATTCTTCAATGTGTTTCGAAAACCGTAATTAATTAAAATCAAGAAAATGGCTAAAGAAGTTGCCGGACAACTAAAATTACAAATCAAAGGAGGAGCTGCAAATCCATCTCCCCCGGTAGGACCCGCGCTGGGTTCCAAAGGGATCAACATCATGGAGTTTTGCAAGCAATTCAATGCCAGAACTCAAGACAAAGCCGGAAAAGTATTACCAGTGGTAATCACTTACTACGTCGATAAGTCTTTTGATTTTATTGTTAAAACACCACCGGTTGCGATTCAGTTATTAGAAGCCAGTAAGCTTAAAGGCGGTTCACCAGAACCTAATCGTAAGAAAGTAGCTGAGGTTACCTGGGAACAGGTGAAAACCATTGCTGAAGAAAAAATGACCGATTTAAACTGCTTCACTATTGAATCTGCAATGAGAATGGTAGCCGGAACGGCTCGGAGCATGGGTATCACAGTAAAAGGGGATTTTCCTGAAATTATTAATAATTAAAACTTCAATTAAGAAATGAGTAAACTGACAAAAAATCAGAAGTTGGCTTTAAGCAAGATTGAAGTGGATAAAACCTACACACTGAAAGAAGCGTCTGCATTGGTTAAAGAAATCTCTACGACCAAATTTGACGCCTCTGTTGATATCGATGTACGCCTCGGCGTAGATCCGCGTAAAGCTAACCAGATGGTAAGGGGCGTAGTGTCTCTGCCACACGGAACAGGAAAACAAGTAAGAGTTCTTGTATTGTGTTCTCCAGAAGCTGAAGCCGACGCAAAAGAAGCCGGCGCAGACTATGTGGGACTCGATGAATATATCGAAAAAATTAAAGGAGGTTGGACCGATGTGGATGTCATCATCACACAACCGCAAATCATGGGTAAAATTGGTGCTCTCGGCCGTATTTTAGGGCCGCGTGGATTAATGCCAAACCCAAAGAGCGGAACTGTTACTCCCGACGTGGCGAAGGCTGTGCAGGAAGTAAAACAGGGGAAAATCGACTTTAAAGTAGACAAAGCTGGTATTATTCACACCTCTATTGGAAAAGTATCTTTCACGCCGGAACAGATTCGAGACAACGCAAAAGAATTTATTCAAACGTTGATCAAATTAAAACCGACAGCAGCAAAAGGTACCTATATTAAGAGTATTTATCTTTCCAGTACGATGAGTCCAGGTATTAAAGTGGACAGTAAGTCGGCAGAAGAATCTAATTAACAAAGAAGAAGTCTATGAAAAAGGAAGATAAACAACGAATAATAAAGCAGATAGCAACAACACTTCAGGAGTACGACAACTTCTACCTTACTGATATCTCTACACTCAGTGCAGTGAAAACAAGTAAGTTGAGAAGAGAATGTTCGAAAGAAGATATTAAGTTGCTGGTGGTAAAAAACACCTTGTTGCACAAAGCATTTGAGTCGCTCGAAAGAGATTATGAAGAGATGTATCCCATCTTAAAAGGGAATACAGCCATCATGTTCTCCAACGTGGCGAATGCTCCTGCAAAGCTTATTGATAAATACAAAGCTGAAAAAATACCCTCTTTTAAAGGAGCGTATGTTCAGGAAAGTTTCTATATCGGCGCTGATGCGTTGAAAGACCTTGTAAATATCAAGAGCAAAACGGAGCTTATTGGAGAAGTTATCGCACTCTTACAGTCACCTGCAAAGAATGTTATTTCCGCACTCCAATCCGGCGGTACAATACTCCACGGTGTATTGCAGACGTTGTCGGAAAAAGAATCATCCAATTAAGCAGGAGCAAAACAGATCTGGCTCCTCCCTGGCTAAAAACAGGTTTTGTATCGTTTTGACAGGCCGGATAAAGAGGAAGAGGGATCGTTGTTTTGCAGTGCGAAGAGATGTTCGAAAGCATTCAGAATTCATTTACAATCAACAAACAGAATTAGTAATCAATTTTAATAAATACAAAAAATGGCAGACTTAAAAAAATTTGCAGAAGAATTAGTTAACTTGACAGTGAAAGAAGTTAACGAACTGGCTGAAATTTTAAAAACGGAGTACGGTATCGAACCGGCTGCTGCGGCTGTTGCTGTAGCTGCAGGTCCTGCTGCAGGCGGTGAAGCAGCGGTGGAAGAAAAATCTTCTTTCGATGTGATTCTTAAAAGTGCCGGATCAGCTAAGTTGGCTGTGGTAAAGGCAGTGAAAGAACTTACCGGACTCGGACTGAAAGAAGCAAAAGATTTAGTGGACGGAGCTCCCAGCGAATTGAAAAAAGGTGTAACAAAAGACGAAGCAGACGCTTTGAAAAAACAACTTGAAGAGGCTGGAGCAGAAGTTGAACTTAAATAGCATTTACCTAAATTAGGTTAATATGGTTAGGAATCTTCTTCCTGAAGATTCTTAACCTTTTGTGTCAATATATATTAGGTTCATAAACTCATTTCCATGTCTTCAAATAACGCCAATCAAAGAATCAATTTTGCGTCGATTACAAATCCGCTCGATTTTCCGGATTTTCTGGAAGTACAGTTAAAATCGTTTCAGGATTTCATTCAGCTTGACGCCCCCCCTGAGAGTAGAAAAAATGAAGGATTGTACAAGGTTTTTACGGAAAACTTCCCTATCACTGACACCCGGAATAATTTTGTACTTGAATTTTTAGATTACTACGTCGATCCTCCGCGCTATACGATTGAGGAGTGTGTTGACAGAGGTCTCACCTATAGTGTTCCGCTAAAGGCAAAGCTTTATTTGTATTGTACCGACCCTGATCATGAAGACTTCACCCCTGTAATTCAGGATGTCTACCTGGGTACGATCCCCTATATGACAGAAAAGGGAACATTCGTGATCAACGGAGCTGAGCGCGTTATTGTTTCACAACTACACCGCTCTCCCGGTGTATTCTTTGGTCAGAGCCTCCATGCCAACGGAACTGTTCTTTACTCCGCCCGCATCATTCCGTTCAAAGGGTCCTGGATTGAGTTTGCTACTGACATCAACAGTGTGATGTACGCGTATATCGACCGTAAAAAGAAATTACCCGTCACCACGCTGCTACGTGCCATCGGTTTCGAGAGCGACAAAGATATCCTTGAAATCTTTGATCTGGCAGAAGAGGTGAAAGTGAACAAGACAAACCTGAAGAAGGTTGCCGGACGCAAGCTTGCCGCCCGTGTACTGAAATCATGGATGGAAGATTTCGTGGATGAAGACACCGGCGAGGTGACCTCCATCGAAAGAAACGAAGTGATCATTGAGCGTGAGACGATACTTGAACCGGATCATATGGAGAGTATCCTCGAGTCAGGCGTATCCTATATTCTGCTGCACAAGGAGACGACGAACGCATCTGATTACTCCATCATTTACAATACACTACAGAAAGATCCGAGCAACTCGGAGATTGATGCCATACGCCATATCTATCGCCAGCTGCGTAGTGCCGAGCCGGCAGACGATACCAGTGCCCGTGAGGTGATCAACAATCTTTTCTTTTCTGAGAAGAGATATGACCTTGGCGATGTGGGCCGTTACAGGATAAACAAAAAACTCAATCTCGATATAGATGTCAACGTGAGTGTACTCACCAAGGAAGACATCATCGAGATCATCAAATACCTTATCGAGCTAATCAACTCCAAGACGGTGGTGGACGATATTGACCACCTCAGCAACAGGCGTGTACGCACGGTAGGGGAACAATTATACACCCAGTTCGGCGTGGGATTGAACCGTATGGCACGTATCATTCGTGAAAGGATGAACGTACGTGACAATGAGGTCTTCACCCCTATCGACCTGATCAATGCGAAGACCATCTCGTCGGTGATCAACACCTTCTTTGGTACCAATGCGCTTTCGCAATTCATGGATCAGACGAACCCACTGGCTGAGATCACACACAAACGCCGTCTCTCTGCGCTCGGGCCGGGCGGGCTCTCACGTGAGCGTGCAGGATTTGAAGTACGTGACGTTCACTTCACCCACTATGGTCGTCTTTGTCCCATCGAAACACCGGAAGGACCGAACATCGGACTTATCTCCTCGCTTTGCGTTTATGCCAAGATCAACGACCTTGGCTTCATTGAAACACCTTACCGTAAGGTAGAGAACAGTGTGGTAAACATTAAAAACGAGGAAATCATCTATCTTGCTGCCGAGGAAGAAGAGAACAAGCTCATAGCGCAGGGTAATGCCCCACTCGATGAGAAGGGTAACTTTATCAACTCGCGTGTGAAAGCCAGACAAGATGCCGACTATCCTGTGATTGCACCGGAGGATGTGGAGCTGATGGACGTATCGCCCATGCAGATAGCCTCCATTGCAGCATCACTCATCCCCTTCCTTGAGCATGATGATGCCAACCGTGCATTGATGGGATCGAACATGATGCGCCAGGCTGTACCACTGATGAGAACCGAATCACCCGTGGTGGGCACCGGACTGGAGAATCAGCTTATCCAGGACTCCCGTTCTCAGATCATGGCTGAGGGCAACGGTGAGATTGTCTACATGGATGCCACGACCATCAAGATAAAGTATGAACGTAGCGAAGATCAGGATTTCACCAGTTTCGACGCTCCGGAGAAAACGTATTACATTCCAAAATTCCGCAAGACCAACCAGAATACCACCATCGATCTGCGACCTATATGTAAAGTGGGACAGAAGGTGAAGAAGGGTGAGATCCTTACCGAAGGATATGCCACTGAGAATGGTGAGCTGGCAATAGGCAAGAACCTGAAAGTGGCATTCATGCCATGGAAAGGGTATAACTTCGAGGATGCCATCGTGCTGAACGAACGTATGGTGAGCGATGATGTCTTCACCTCCATCCATGTGGAAGAATTTTCACTTGAGGTACGTGAGACAAAGCGGGGGCTGGAAGAACTCACCTCCGACATTCCTAATGTGAGTGAAGAGGCAACGAAAGACCTTGATGAAAAAGGTATCGTACGTATAGGTGCCCGTATCAAGCCGGGAGACATCCTTATCGGAAAGATTACCCCCAAGGGGGAATCAGACCCCTCACCCGAAGAAAAGCTCCTTCGTGCCATCTTTGGTGACAAGGCAGGCGACGTGAAAGATGCATCAATGAAAGCGTCTCCCTCACTCAAGGGTGTGGTTATCAACACCAATCTTTTCTCTAAAGCTTCCAAGAAAGGAAAAACGAAACTCTCCAATAAAGCGCTACTTCCCAAACTCGATGAAGAGTATGAAAACAAAATGGAAGAGTTGAGAAAAGTGCTTATCGACAAGCTGCTGATGCTTACCGACGGGAAATCGTCGGCAGGTGTGAAGGACTACACCAACATGGATATTGTTCCCAAGGGTGCGAAATTTACACTAAAGGTTCTCTCAGACATCGATTTCCAGTCTGTACAGCTTAACAAGTGGACCACCGATGCCCATAAGAACGAATTGATCCGCTCAACAGTGATCAACTACCTGCGCCGTCACAAGGAGCTCGATTCTGAAGTAAAACGGAAACGTTTTGATTTCACCATTGGAGATGAACTACCTTCGGGAATCATGCAGATTGCCAAAGTGTACGTGGCAAAAAAACGGAAGATACAGGTGGGAGACAAAATGGCTGGACGTCACGGAAATAAAGGGATTGTTTCCAGAATCGTACGTAAGGAGGATATGCCTTTCCTTGCCGACGGAACAACCGTAGACATCGTATTGAACCCCCTGGGTGTGCCATCACGTATGAACCTCGGACAGATCTTCGAGACTGTGCTGGGATGGGCTGGAAAAGAACTGGGAGTGAAATTTGCGACACCCATTTTCGACGGAGCCTCGCTCGATGACCTCACTGTCTGGACAGACAAGGCCAAATTACCGGCATTCGGGAAAACCTATCTCTACGATGGAGGTACAGGAGAACGTTTCGACCAACCGGCAACGGTAGGTATCATCTACATGCTCAAACTCGGCCACATGGTGGAAGATAAGATGCATGCCCGTTCCATTGGTCCCTACTCACTCATCACCCAACAACCCCTGGGTGGTAAGGCACAGTTTGGGGGACAGCGTTTCGGAGAGATGGAGGTTTGGGCACTCGAAGCATTCGGTGCCGCTCATATCCTTCAGGAAATCCTTACCGTTAAATCGGACGACGTAGTAGGACGCTCTAAAGCATACGAAGCAATCGTGAAAGGAGAGGCTATGCCTTCTGCGGGCATACCCGAATCACTGAACGTACTGCTTCACGAGCTCAAGGGACTGGGGCTTAACATCACCCTCGATTAAGATATTCCGAATCAGACCTGTGTGTCATACTTAGTGACACCCGGGCTCGGAATAATGATTTAAAAAATTCCGATAACTCTTTATACTCATAACATATATGGCATTTAGAAAAGACAATAAAATAAAGAGTAGCTTTTCAAAAATTACTATTGGGCTGGCTTCGCCCGAACAAATTCTGGAAAACTCTTTTGGCGAAGTGCTGAAACCCGAAACGATTAACTATCGTACGTACAAGCCCGAACGCGACGGTTTGTTTTGCGAACGTATCTTCGGGCCGGTAAAGGACTATGAATGTCACTGCGGTAAGTACAAACGCATTCGCTATAAAGGCATTGTATGTGATCGTTGCGGTGTGGAAGTGACTGAGAAGAAAGTACGACGTGAACGTACGGGACATATCCATCTGGTGGTTCCTGTGGCACACATCTGGTACTTCCGCTCACTGCCCAACAAAATAGGTTATCTGCTGGGTATACCCACCAAGAAGCTTGATACCATTATCTATTACGAACGATATGTGGTTATTCAGGCGGGACTACTGGAAGAGAAGGTCAGCAAAAGAGACCTCCTCACTGAAGAGGAGTACCTCGATCTGCTGGAAACACTCCCCAAAGAGAACCAGATGCTCGAGGATAGTGATCCCAACAAATTCATAGCGAAGATGGGCGCCGAAGCCATTCTCGATCTGCTGGAAAGATTGAATCTGGACAAGCTGGCCAACCAGCTACGCCACCGTGCCAGCACCGACACATCGCAACAACGTAAGAACGAAGCGCTGAAACAACTGCAGGTCGTAGAGGCCTTCCGTGGATCGAAGAACATCAACAAGCCGGAATGGATGATCATGAAAGTGGTCCCCGTGATACCACCCGATCTGCGCCCACTGGTACCACTGGACGGGGGTCGTTTTGCCACCTCCGACCTGAATGATTTGTATCGTCGTGTCATCATCCGTAATAACCGTCTGAAAAGACTGATCGATATTAAGGCTCCCGATGTGATCCTGCGTAATGAAAAGCGCATGCTTCAGGAATCTGTGGACTCACTCTTCGACAACTCACGTAAATCAAGCGCCATCAAAACCGAATCGAACCGTCCGCTGAAATCCCTCTCCGACAGTTTGAAAGGTAAACAGGGGCGTTTCCGTCAGAA
>Ga0209075_1002053_pt1 | contig 18237 bp, 14 predicted proteins | sample Stecom2011_FD_187523 | JGI IMG/M metagenome (GOLD analysis project Ga0209075, IMG submission 187523) | Agricultural soil microbial communities from Utah to study Nitrogen management - Steer compost 2011 (SPAdes) (version 2) | ecosystem: Environmental > Terrestrial > Soil > Agricultural land...
TCGCGCCGCCGTGGGCCGGGCCCCAAAGAGCCGCAATGCCAGACGCGATACAGGCGTAGGGGTTCGCACCGGTAGAGCCTGCGAGCCTGACAGTAGAAGTCGATGCGTTCTGCTCGTGATCAGCGTGCAGAATAAAAATCTTGTCCATGGCGTTCGCCAGGACCGGGTTCGGTTTGTACTCTTCACACGGCGTGCCGAACATCATATGCAGGAAGTTCTCCGCATACGACAGGTCATTCCGGGGATACATGAACGGCTGGCCCATGGAGTACTTGTAGCACCAGGCAGCAATGGTCGGCATCTTGGCGATCAGACGGTGGCCAGTGATCTCGCGCTGCTTGGGATCAGAAACGTCCATCTGGTCGTGATAGAACGCTGACAGCGCTCCCACAACACCACACATGATGGCCATCGGGTGCGCGTCACGGCGGAAGCCGTTGAAGAAGTTGCGCATCTGGTCATGCAGCATGGTGTGATTTTTGATGGTTTCGTGGAAACCCTTGTTTTCTTCCTCGCTTGGCAATTCGCCGTGGAGCAGGAGGTAGCATACTTCGAGGAAATCGGAATGTTCGGCGAGTTGATCGATCGGGTAGCCCCGGTGCAGCAGTACGCCGTTGGCGCCATCAATGTAGGTAATGGCGGACTCGCAGGCTGCCGTGGAGACAAAGCCTGGATCGTATGTGAAAACGCCTTCCTGGACTAGGCCGCGTACGTCGATAACGTCAGGGCCGACGGTGCCGGAATAAACCGGAAGCTCAATGGACTTGTCTCCCACCGAGAGCGTGGCTTTCCTGTCGGTCATGGTGCTCTCCTGTTGATTTAGCTTTTACAGCTCTTTGCATTTATAGATGCGCGAGAAGGCGCGTATTATCGCAAAACTGGCGGCAAAATATAGGGTGTCAGCTTTTTTTGTCAATGCATTGGGGGATAAAACCCCGAATTGGCCGGTACACGCTCAACTCGGAAGCTCCAAATATCGGTGGTTGACGGCGATAAATGCGTTTGTCAATAAGCCTAATAGAGGGGGCGGGTATGCGGCTGGCACGGCTTTCGGCGCTGTTGCAAGTTTGTAATTACCGGGCCGTCTCCTTATAATCCGTAGCCCGGAATCGGGGATGCGCCAGCCTGCAGGCTTGAGTATAGCAAGCTATCGGGTTGTCATCCGCCCTCCTGAACCAATCGGTTATCGGTATCGTATCGATTCTCCGGTCCCAACATACTAACCATCCGCTGCCGGAATATCGGCTTCGCGGAACCAAGAGAGAGTGTGAGAGCGCTGTGAATAGCAAACGACCAGTAAATCTCGATCTCGGCAAGTTCCATTTCCCGCTGCCAGCCATTACATCGATCCTGCATCGCATCAGCGGCATCATCATCTTTGTGGGTGTTGCTTTTCTGATGTACGGCCTGGATCTCTCCCTGTCCGGAGAAGATGGCTTCAACCGCGTAAATGAACTGCTGGACAGCTTCCTGGCAAAGCTGATTACCTGGGGCATCCTGTCTGCTCTGCTGTACCACCTCGTTGCGGGTATTAAACACCTGCTGATGGACGCGGGTGTCGGCGAAGAGCTTGAGAGTGGTCGCCTTGCCGCGAAAATCACGCTAGTGGTTTCCATTGTTCTCATTATTCTGGCAGGAGTCTGGGTATGGGCATGAACAGTGTAACGAATATCGGTCGTAACGGGATTCAGGACTGGATCATTCAGCGGGTCACTGCCTATGTTCTGGCTGCTTATACGTTGTTTCTCCTGGGTTTCTTTTTGACGACTGACGTTGATTACCAGTCCTGGACAGCACTTTTCGCTCAAGGATGGTTCAAGATCTTCAGCCTGCTGGCGTTGTTGTCTATCGCAGGGCATGCGTGGGTCGGCTTGTGGACCGTTTCGACAGACTACATCAAAGCAGCAATGCCACGTTTCCTGTTTCAGGCTGTCTGCATTCTCGTGATGTTTGTGTATGTAGTTTGGGGCATTCAGATTCTTTGGGGGCTTTAATCGATGGCTAACATCAAAACCATGTCTTACGACGCGATTGTAATCGGTGGCGGCGGCGCCGGTATGCGTGCCGCCCTGCAGCTGACAGAGTCTGGTCTCAACACCGCGTGTATCACCAAAGTATTTCCAACCCGTTCGCACACCGTATCCGCCCAGGGCGGTATTACCTGTGCGATCGCAAGTGCCGATCCCAATGACGACTGGCGCTGGCACATGTACGACACCGTCAAGGGCTCCGACTATATCGGTGATCAGGACGCTATCGAGTACATGTGTTCGGTCGGCCCGCAGGCTGTTTTTGAACTGGAGCACATGGGGCTGCCGTTCTCCCGTACCGAGCAGGGTCGTATTTATCAGCGTCCGTTTGGTGGTCAGTCCAAGGGTCCTAACGATCCGACCCAGGCTGCGCGTACCTGCGCTGCTGCCGACCGTACCGGTCACGCACTGCTGCACACGCTCTACCAGGCCAACCTCAAGGGCGGCACCAGCTTCCTGAATGAGTGGTACGCTGTTGATCTGGTCAAGAACGCCAAAAACGAAGTGGTTGGTGTTGTCGCAATTGAAATCGAAACCGGTGAGGTTGCCTACATTAAAGCCAAGGCGACAGTGTTGGCGACCGGTGGTGCGGGCCGTATCTACGCGTCCACAACCAATGCCCTGATTAACACTGGTGACGGTATTGGCATGGCGCTGCGTGCCGGTTTCCCGGTTCAGGATATGGAAATGTGGCAGTTCCATCCGACTGGTATCTATGGTGCCGGTACTCTGGTAACAGAAGGTTGCCGGGGTGAGGGTGGTTACCTGATTAACTCGGAAGGTGAGCGCTTTATGGAGCGGTACGCTCCGAACGCAAAAGACCTCGCCGGCCGTGATGTTGTAGCGCGCTCGATGGTTCTGGAGATTCTGGAAGGCCGTGGCTGCGGACCAGAGAAGGACCACGTTCTGCTGAAACTGGATCACCTGGGTGAAGAAACCCTGAACCTGCGTTTGCCAGGCATCTGTGAGCTGTCCCGTACCTTTGCTCACGTCGACCCGGTAAAAGAACCGGTTCCGGTTGTGCCTACCTGTCATTATATGATGGGCGGTATTCCGACGAACGTAGGTGGTCAGGCTCTGACTCAGGATGAAAACGGCAACGATCAGCCGATTCCGGGCCTGTTCGCTTGTGGTGAGGCTGCCTGTGTATCCGTACACGGCGCTAACCGTCTGGGCGGCAACTCGCTGCTGGATCTGGTGGTGTTCGGCCGGGCAGCGGGCCTGCATATTGAAGAGCAGATTCGTGGTGGCTTCGAAGTGGATGGCGCCAGCGATGAGGATATCAAGCGAGCCATGGCGCGCCTTGATCGTCTTGATAGCACGTCTGAAGGCGAAGATGTCGCTAAGGTCCGTAAGGATCTGCAGAACTGCATGCAGCTTTACTTCGGTGTTTTCCGTGACGGCAAGAGCATGGAAGAAGGTCTGAAGAAGCTTGAAGCTATTGGCGAGCGCGTTCGCAAAACCAAGTTGGCCGATACCAGCAAGGCTTTCAACACGGCTCGTATCGAAGCGCTTGAGCTCGACAACCTTTACGAAGTTGCGCTGGCTACAGCCATCTCTGCCAATGAACGTAAAGAGAGTCGTGGTGCTCATGCCCGTAACGATTTCACCGAGCGCGATGACGAGAACTGGCTGAAGCACTCCATGTACTTCCCGCTCGAAAAGCGTGTTGGCAAGCGTGATGTGAACTTTGCGCCGAAGACTGTTCCGACCTTCGAGCCGAAAGTCCGGACCTACTAAGGGGAGATCCTGAATATGTTGGTAAGTCTGTATCGCTACAATCCAGAATCCGATAATGCCCCTTACATGCAGGATGTAGAGGTCGAGATCCCGGAAGGCAAGGATCTTATGGTTCTGGACGTGTTGAATCTTGTGAAGGAAAAAGATCCTTCCATGAGCTACCGTCGTTCCTGCCGTGAAGGTGTTTGCGGTTCCGACGGTATGAACATGAACGGCAAGAACGGTCTGGCTTGTATCACACCGGTTTCCGATGTGGTCAAGAACAACAAGCTCGTGCTTCGTCCGCTGCCAGGGCTTCCGGTTATCCGTGACCTTGTGGTGGATATGGGTCTTTTCTACAAGCAGTACGAAAAGGTCATGCCCTATCTGGTAAATGATAAGCCAGCGCCCGCCATTGAGCGCCTTCAGACTCCGGAAGAGCGCGAAAAGCTGGACGGCCTGTATGAGTGTATTCTCTGCGCGTGCTGTTCTACAGCGTGCCCGTCCTTCTGGTGGAACCCGGACAAGTTCATTGGGCCGTCCGGCCTGCTGCAAGCCTACCGGTTCCTCGCTGACAGTCGTGATACGGCTCAGGCCGAGCGCCTTGAGAACCTGGATGACCCGTTCAGTGTTTTCCGCTGCCGGGGCATCATGAACTGTGTCAGTGTGTGTCCGAAGGGGCTGAACCCCACCAAGGCCATTGGCCATATTCGGAACCTTTTGCTGCAAAGGGCCACCTGACCGGCAAAATGTGAAGAACAGGCTATACTGGTGTTTTAGTGCCAGTTAGCATCCCAGAAGGCCTCGCTTATGCGGGGCCTTCAACCAAAGGCTTATAGGCAAAAGTCTTACCGGGGTGCAAACTTACGTTTGTTGCCTGATTGCCTTATCCAGGAATCCGGGCAGCGTCGCTGAGTATAAAAATCACTGGGGACGGAAAACATCCTTGCAGGGTGTGGTGGCCGAAAGTCATGCCGTAATATCCCGTATTGACTGAGATTTACCCCTGGCCGACCATACTCGCTCCCCCGCACCAGCCCAAGGTGAGCTATTCAAAATGCACGAAAGCATCATGGAGCAGTTATGGCAGACTTCCCACTTGCAGGGTGGAAATCTGGCCTATGTTGAACAGCTTTTTGAAACCTACCTGACAGACCCCAACGCAATTCCTGAAGAGTGGCGGAGCTACTTTGACAAGCTCCCCAGTGTTGATGGCCATCACGGCCGCGACGTTGTTCACTCGACCATCCGCGAACAGTTCGAACACATTTCCCGCAATCAGCGCTTTCTGGCAAATGGCGGCGTGCCAGCCAGTGCCACGTCGGACGCTGACAAAAAGCAGATTCGTGTTCTCCAGCTGATTAACGCCTACCGTTTTCGCGGACACCAGGAATCGACGCTCGACCCGCTTGGCGTCTGGCAGCGTGAGCCTGTTGAAGATCTTGACCCATCGTTTCACGAGTTGGGCGAATCCGATCTTGATCTGGAATTCCAGACCGGTTCCCTGAGTTTCGGCTCCGAGACGATGAAGCTGAGAGACATCGTTCAGGGCTTGCGCCAGACCTATTGCAAGAGCATTGGCGCAGAATATATGCATGTGGTTGATACCCGCATCAAGCGTTGGTTTCAGCAGCGCATGGAGCCGGTTCGTTCCCGTCCTGAGTATGAGGTGGAAACCCGCAAACATCTGCTTGAACGTCTGACTGCAGCGGAAGGCCTTGAGAAGTATCTCGGTTCCCGCTATCCGGGCGTCAAACGCTTCGGTCTGGAAGGTGGCGAAAGCCTGATTCCTTGTCTGGATGAATTGATCCAGCGTGCAGGCTCCTATGGTGCGAAAGAAATCGTTCTGGGCATGGCACACCGTGGCCGTTTGAACGTTTTGATTAACACGCTCGGTAAAAACCCGAAAGAACTGTTTGATGAGTTTGAGGGTAAAAAGCTTGCGGACTCCGGCTCAGGTGACGTCAAGTATCACCAGGGTTTCTCGTCCAACGTGATGACTCCTGGCGGTGAAGTTCACCTGGCCATGGCGTTTAACCCGTCTCATCTTGAGATCGTTTCTCCGGTGGTTGTTGGCTCTGTGCGTGCCCGCCAGGATCGTCGTGGTGATACCGATGGCAGCAAGGTGGTGCCAATCGTGATGCACGGTGACGCGGCGTTTGCCGGCCAGGGTGTGGTCATGGAAACCTTCCAGATGTCCCAGACCCGGGGCTTCGGCGTTGGCGGTACGATTCACATTGTGATCAATAACCAGGTTGGCTTCACGACCAGCAAGCAGGAAGACGCTCGCTCCACGGAATACTGTACCGATGTTGCCAAAATGGTCCAGGCTCCGATTCTGCATGTGAATGCAGACGATCCGGAAGCCGTCATGTTCGTGACTCAGATGGCCATGGATTACCGTAACGAGTTCAAGCGGGACGTGGTTATCGACCTGGTTTGTTACCGTCGTCGCGGCCACAACGAGGCCGACGAGCCGGCAGCAACCCAGCCGCTGATGTACGAGAAGATTCGTAAGCTGAACACCACTCGTGGCATTTACGCTGAGCAGTTAGTCGCAGCTGGCGTGATCAGTGAAGACGAAGCCAAGCAGATGGAAACAGACTACCGTGACGCCCTGGATAAAGGTGAGCACGTGGTCAAGTCTCTGGTTAAAGAGCCGAACAAAGAGCTTTACGTTGACTGGGCTCCGTATCTGGGCCACGAATGGACGGCCAAGTGCAAGACCAGCGTAGCGCCCAAAACGGTTCAGAAGCTGGGCAAGAAGCTGACTCAGGTGCCGGAAGGCTTCAGTGTGCAGCGTCAGGTTTCCAAGATTGTGAATGATCGGGAAAAGATGACCGCCGGCGCATTGCCATTGAACTGGGGCTACGGTGAGATGATGGCGTATGCCACGCTTCTCAACGAAGGCCACCCAATTCGGTTGACCGGTCAGGATGTTGGACGGGGCACCTTCTCTCACCGCCATGCCGTGTTGCATAACCAGAAAGACGGGGCAACGCACGTCTCCCTTCAGGAGCTGTCGGAAGATCAGCCGAAGTTCAACATCTATGACTCGTTTCTCTCTGAAGAAGCGGTTATGGCATTTGAGTACGGTTATTCAACCACCAAACCGGATGCCCTGATTGTGTGGGAAGCGCAGTTTGGTGATTTTGCCAACGGCGCCCAAGTGGTTATTGATCAGTTCCTGACCAGCGGTGAGCACAAGTGGGGTCGTCTATGCGGCTTGACTCTGTTGTTACCCCACGGCTATGAAGGGCAGGGGCCTGAGCACAGCTCGGCGCGCCTGGAACGATTCCTGCAGTTGTGTGCGGAGCACAACATCCAGGTTTGCGTACCGACAACGCCATCTCAGGTCTTCCATATGCTGCGTCGCCAGGTGAAACGCCCGCTGCGCAAGCCGCTGGTGGCGATTACACCGAAGAGTCTGCTGCGCCATAAAGAGGCAATCTCCAGCCTGGATGACCTGACTTCGGGCACGTTCCAGACTGTTCTGCCAGAGAAAGAGCCTTCTGATCCAAAGAAGATTACCCGCGTCATCATGTGCAGCGGCAAGGTCTACTATGATCTTTTGGAGAAGAAAAAGGCGGATGAGCGCGACGATGTGGCCATTGTGCGCATTGAGCAGCTCTATCCGTTCCCGGGCGACGATCTGGATGAAATCCTGGGCCAGTACCCCAAGCTGAAAAATGCGGTCTGGTGTCAGGAAGAGCCGATGAACCAGGGCGCCTGGTATTGCAGTCAGCACCATATGCGTAATGCGCTGCAACGCCTGAGCCCGAAACTCTATCTTCAGTATGCCGGTCGTGAGGCTTCTGCCGCTCCAGCGTGTGGGCACATGTCTGTGCACATCGAAGAGCAAAAGAAGCTGGTTAACGACGCGTTCGAAATCTGACGAGCTACCGAACTAAGGATCCGTAATGTCAACAGAGATTAAAGCCCCCGTTTTCCCTGAGTCGGTTGCCGAAGGCACCGTTGCGACCTGGCACAAGCAGCCTGGCGAAGCCTGTTCCCGTGACGAGCTGATTGTCGATATCGAAACCGACAAGGTTGTGCTTGAAGTGGTTGCACCGGCTGACGGTGTGATTGAAGAGATTTTGAAAGGCGAAGGTGACACCTGCGAAAGTGGCGAAGTCATCGGCCGCTTTAAAGAAGGTGCTGCGGGCGAAGCGAAGCCAGCCGAAAGCAAGGCGGAAGCCAAGGCTGACGCACCAAAAGCCGAAGCAGCCTCTGAAGCCGCTTCCGGCGATGCGATTCTGAGCCCGGCCGCACGCAAGCTGGCAGAGGAAAACAGCATTGATCCGAGCGCAGTCAAGGGCACCGGCAAAGACGGTCGTGTGACGAAAGAAGACGTGCAGAACCACGTGGCGAGCAACAAGTCTGGCGCTCCAGCAGCTGCCAAGCCTGCCGCCATGCCGGAACTGAACGTTGCCCAGGGTGAACGCGCCGAGAAACGTGTTCCGATGACTCGCCTGCGGGCAAGCATTGCTAAGCGTCTGGTTGATGCACAGCAAACGGCTGCGATGCTGACCACCTTCAACGAAGTCAACATGGCGCCCATTATGGAGCTGCGCAAGCAGTACCAGGAGAGCTTTGTTAAACGCCACGGCATCAAGCTGGGCTTTATGTCGTTTTTTACCAAGGCTGCGACTGAAGCCTTGAAGCGTTTCCCGGCGGTTAACGCGTCTATTGACGGTAACGACATGGTCTATCACGGTTATCAGGACATCGGCGTTGCCGTTTCCACTGACCGTGGTCTGGTTGTGCCGGTCGTTCGTGACGTTGACGCTTTGGGTCTCGCCGATATCGAGAAGAAGATCGTTGAATACGGTACCAAGGCGAAGGACGGCAAGTTGGGCATCGATGACATGACCGGTGGTACGTTCACCATCACCAACGGTGGCATCTTCGGTTCACTGATCTCTACGCCGATCCTGAATCCGCCGCAAACCGCTATTCTGGGGATGCACAAGATCCAGGAGCGCCCAATGGCGGTGAATGGCAAGGTTGAAATTCTGCCTATGATGTATCTGGCGCTGTCTTACGATCACCGCATGATCGATGGCAAAGAAGCTGTGCAGTTCCTGGTGGCCATCAAGGAAATGCTTGAAGACCCGGCTCGCATTCTGCTGGACGTGTAAGCTGACATTCACCGAATCTGAGAACAGGAAAGATTATGTCCGATAAGTACGACGTTATTGTCATTGGTGCTGGCCCCGGTGGATATGTTGCGGCTATCAAAGCGGCTCAGCTGGGTTTGAAGACTGCCTGTGTCGAATCCTGGACAGCGGAAGACGGTAAGAGCCAGGTGTTGGGCGGTACCTGTCTGAACGTGGGCTGCATCCCATCCAAGGCACTGCTGGAAGTTACTCACAAATTTGAGGAAGCCAGTCACGATTACGAGTCCATGGGTATTATGGCAAAAGGCGTTGAAATCAACGTTGCCAAAATGATGGAGCGTAAGGCGGGTATCGTTAAACAGCTGACCGGTGGCATCGGTGGCCTGTTCAAGGCCAATGGTGTCACACCGATTCATGGCCACGGCAAACTGCTGGCCGGTCGCAAGGTTGAGGTAACCGACAAAGACGGTAAAACCAAGACCTACGAAGCTGACAATGTCATTCTGGCCAGTGGCTCCAAGCCAATTGAGATCCCGCCGGCTCCCTTCGACGGTGACTACATTGTCGATTCTGAAGGTGCACTGGAGTTCACTGAAGTACCCAAGCGCCTTGGTGTTATTGGTGCCGGTGTTATCGGGCTTGAGCTCGGCAGTGTCTGGGCCCGGCTGGGTGCGGAAGTGACCATCCTGGAAGCTCAGGATACCTTCCTGCCGGTCGTCGATCAGCAAATTGCCAAAGATGCGCTGAAGCAGTTCAAGAAACAGGGCTTGAACATCATCACCGGTGCCCGAATGACCGGTGCGGAAGTAAAGCGCAAGCTGGTGTACGTGAACTACGAAGACGCCAAGGGCAAACAGGAAGCCAAGTTTGACAAGCTGATTGTGGCTGTTGGCCGTCGTCCCTACACCGACGGGCTGCTGTCCGAAGATTCCGGGGTCAAGCTGGACGAGCGCGGGTTCATCTTCGTCGATGACAACTGCAAAACGGAAGCGCCAGGCGTTTGGGCTGTAGGCGATATCGTTCGTGGTCCAATGCTGGCACACAAAGCGTCTGAAGAAGGCGTGATGGTTGCGGAACGTATTGCCGGCCACAAGCCGCAGGTCAATTATGACTGCATTCCGAACGTCATCTACACCGCACCGGAAGTTGCCTGGGTTGGTAAGACCGAAGAGCAACTGAAGGCAGAGGGTGAAGAGTATAACGTGGGCACCTTCCCGTTTGCGGCCAATGGTCGTGCCATGGCTGCGAATGCGACCGGCGGCATGGTCAAGATCATTGCAGACGCGAAGACCGACCGTATTCTGGGCTTCCATGTCGTAGGTCCACAGGCGTCGGAAATCGTTGCCCAGGGCGTGATTGCCATGGAATTCGGTTCCAGCGCAGAAGATCTTGCCCTGACCTGCTTTGCGCACCCGACTCTGTCCGAGTCTGTGCACGAAGCGGCTCTGGCTGTTGCTGGTGGCGCGATTCATATCGCCAACCGCCGCAAGAAGAAGTAACGCATTACCGGAATACGGGGCGCCATTACAGGCGCCCCGCTGCCATCATAACGGCAGGTTTCTGTATGCGTAACCGGTGGGCGAAGGCGATCCCTTGCCCGCCAGAACGAATTCGCAATCGGTACACCAGGGTTGGTATGCCGGCGGGTTCTTTTCCGTACGTGGTTATCCTCCATCAAATGACGGGACACTAACTATGAATTTGCATGAATATCAGGGCAAGCAGCTGTTTGCTGAATATGGCCTGCCAGTATCCCAGGGCATCGCTTGCGATACGCCTCAAGAAGCTGTTGACGCTGCCTCTGAAATTGGCGGTGACGCATGGGTTGTCAAGGCACAGGTTCACGCCGGTGGCCGCGGTAAGGCCGGCGGTGTCAAGCTGGTTAAAGACAAAGAAGAAATCCGTGCGTTCGCTCAGAAGTGGCTGGGCCAGAATCTGGTGACATACCAGACTGACGAGAACGGCCAGCCGGTCAGCAAAATCCTGGTTGAATCCCTGACTGATATCGACCAGGAACTTTACCTGGGCGCGGTCGTGGACCGTGGCACCCGTCGCATCGTTTTCATGGCTTCTACCGAAGGCGGCGTTGAGATCGAGAAGGTTGCTGAAGAAACTCCAGAAAAGATCCTGAAAGCGGAAATCGATCCGCTGGTAGGCGCTCAGCCGTACCAGGGCCGCGAGCTGGCTTTTAAACTGGGCCTGGAAGGCAAGCAGATCGGCCAGTTCACCAAGATCTTCATGGGCCTTGCCAAACTGTTCGAAGAGTGCGATCTGGCCCTGGTTGAGATCAACCCGCTGGTGATCACCCCGGCCGGTGATCTGCACTGCCTGGACGCCAAGATTGGCGTAGACGGCAACGCTCTTTACCGCCAGAAGAAAATCCACGAAATGCGTGATCCTTCCCAGGAAGACGCCCGTGAAGCGGAAGCGGCCAAGTGGGAACTGAACTACGTTGCCCTGGAAGGCAACATTGGTTGTATGGTTAACGGCGCTGGTCTGGCCATGGGTACCATGGACATCATCAAGCTCGCCGGCGGCCAGCCAGCCAACTTCCTGGACGTAGGTGGCGGTGCGACCAAAGAGCGCGTTACCGAAGCGTTCAAGATCATCCTGTCTGACGACGCAGTACAAGCCGTTCTGGTTAACATTTTCGGTGGTATCGTCCGCTGCGATATGATCGCTGAAGGCATCATCGGTGCCGTTAAAGAAGTGGGCGTTAAGGTACCGGTTGTGGTTCGTCTGGAAGGCAACAATGCTGACCTGGGTGCCAAGGTTCTGGCCGAAAGCGGCCTGAACATCATCGCCGCCACCAGCCTGGCGGATGCCGCAGAGCAAGTCGTTAAAGCCGCAGGGGGTAAATAATGAGCATCCTGATCAATAAAGACACCAAGGTTATCTGCCAGGGCTTTACCGGCGCACAGGGTACTTTCCACTCTGAGCAGGCGATTGAGTACGGCACCAAAATGGTGGGTGGCGTCAGCCCCGGAAAAGGCGGTACCAAGCATCTGGGCCTGCCGGTGTTCAACACCGTGCGTGAGGCAGTAGAGCAGACCGGTGCAGAAGCGACCGTCATCTACGTGCCGGCACCGTTCTGCAAAGATGCCATCATTGAAGCCGCAGATGCAGGCATTCAATTGATCGTGTGCATCACTGAAGGCATTCCGACCATCGACATGCTGTATGCGAAAGAATACGTTGATCGCAAAGGCGTACGTATGATCGGCCCTAACTGCCCGGGTGTGATCACTCCAGGCGAATGCAAAATCGGTATCATGCCGGGCCATATCCATAAGCCGGGTAAAGTCGGTATCGTTTCCCGTTCAGGTACGTTGACCTACGAAGCGGTCAAGCAGACCACGGACTTCGGTTACGGTCAGTCTACCTGTGTTGGTATCGGTGGTGATCCGATTCCGGGCTCCAACTTCATCGATATCCTGGAGCTTCTGCAGAAAGATCCGCAGACTGAGGCCATCGTGATGATCGGTGAGATCGGCGGCACCGCGGAAGAAGAAGCGGCTGCGTTCATCAAAGAGAACGTAACCAAGCCAGTGGTTTCCTACATTGCCGGTGTTACTGCACCTCCAGGCAAGCGTATGGGCCATGCCGGCGCCATCATTTCGGGTGGTAAAGGTACGGCAGACGAGAAGTTTGCCGCTCTGAACGACGCTGGTGTCAAAACCGTGCGTAGCCTGGCCGACATCGGTAAGGCTCTGAAGGAAGTGACTGGCTGGTAAGCCCGCTCACAATCTTCACCAAAGCCCCCGGATTCGAGAGAATTCCGGGGGTTTTGCGTTATGGGAGCACGGTTTTATCCGAGTGCGCTTAACGCAGGCGGGTGTTACGACTATAATGCCCGGTCAGCCTGATTCCAGAGGCCGTATTATTGCGGTGGAATCAGGCGCCTTTCAAACAGCAGAAGGAGTTCGTGCTTTGAGTTCTGTCGATTCCCAGCAAAGAGTGTTGTCCGGCATGCGTCCGACCGGCAAGCTGCACCTCGGCCACTACCACGGTGTGCTGAAAAACTGGGTGAAACTCCAGCACGAGTATGAGTGCTTCTTCTTCGTGGCAGACTGGCATGCGTTAACCACCCAGTATGACGATCCCTCGGGTATCGAACAGAGTGTCTGGGACATGGTGATTGATTGGTTGGCTGCCGGTGTGAACCCGGGTTCCTCGACCATGTTTATTCAGTCGCAGGTGCCCGAACACGCGGAATTGCACCTGCTGTTGTCCATGATTACGCCGCTAGGCTGGCTGGAGCGCATTCCAACCTACAAGGATCAGCAGGAAAAGTTGCGGGAGAAAGACCTCGCAACATACGGTTTCCTGGGCTATCCGTTATTGCAAACCGCAGACATCCTGATGTACCGGGCAGGCAAGGTGCCGGTGGGCGCGGATCAGGTGTCGCACGTCGAGATTACCCGTGAGATAGCCCGTCGCTTCAACCACATATACGGCCGTGAGCCGGGTTTTGAAGAGCTGGCGGAAGCGGCCATCATCAAGATGGGCAAGAAGAACGCCAAGCTGTACCGAAACCTGAAGAAGCGCTACCAGGAAGAGGGCAATAACGAAGCTCTGGAAACGGCTCGGGCATTGCTGAAAGAGCAGCAGAACATTTCCCTGGGGGACCGTGAGCGTCTGTACGGCTTCATCGAAGGGGGCGGCAAGGTCATCCTTCCGGAACCACAGCCGTTGCTGACTCCGGAGTCAAAAATGCCAGGGCTGGACGGGCAGAAAATGTCGAAGTCCTACAATAACTACATTGGTCTTCGGGAAGAACCTGACAGTGTGGCCCAGAAGATCCGTACCATGCAGACAGACCCGCAGCGGGTGCGTCGTACCGATCCGGGCGAGCCGGAAAAATGCCCGGTCTGGGGTATGCACAAGGTCTACTCCAGTGTCGAAACCTGTGATTGGGTGCAGCAGGGCTGCCGCAGTGCCGGTATTGGTTGCCTGGACTGCAAGAAGCCATTGATTGACGCCATCGTTGAAGAGCAGAAGCCGTTGCATGAGCGTGCCCGGGAATACGAGAGCAACCCGGACCTGGTGCATTCAATCCTGCAGGAAGGCCGGGAACATGCGCGGGATGCCGCACGGGATACGCTGGAAGAAGTTCGGGCCGCCATGGGACTCAGCTACCGCTGATCCAGAGCCGGCAAATGGTAATGACAGGCGGAAGATGGCATGACGGAAGAAACCAGGGAACCGGCTGAAGCGCAGCCAGATACCCCGGAGCAGGTGCCGCTTGCCCTGGTGTCTGGCAAACCGCTGGTGGATTTGCCGAAAGACCTCTACATCCCGCCTGATGCCCTTGCGGTATTTCTGGAGGCCTTCGAAGGGCCTCTGGATCTGTTGCTGTATCTGATTCGTCGCCAGAATATGAATATTCTGGAGATTGATGTCAGTGAGATTACCCGGCAATACATGGACTACATCGGCGCGGTTGAATCGATGCGTTTCGACCTGGCGGCCGAATACCTGGTGATGGCGGCCACTCTGGCTGAGATAAAGTCCCGTATGCTGTTGCCGCGCCAGGAAAGCGATGATGAGGATGATCTCGATCCGCGAGCAGAACTGATTCGACGGCTCCAGCAGTATGAACGCTTTAAACAGGCAGCTGAAGATATTGATCAGATGCCCAGAATGGAGCGGGACACATTTGCCGGTTCTGCGGCGTTGCCCAAAATGCCATCGTCCCAGCCGCACCCGGATGTGGACATGCGCGAACTACTTCTGGCGCTGCACGGCGTGCTCAAGCGCGCCGACCTGTTCACCAGCCATCATGTTGAAAAAGAGCGCCTGTCTACCCGCGAGCGTATGTCACACATACTCTCGGTGTTACAGGGTGATCGTTTTGTGACCTTTGAAAGTCTGTTTACGATTGAAGAGGGTCGGCTTGGTGTAGTAGTCAGTTTTCTTGCTACGCTGGAACTGGTGAAAGAGCAGTTGATCGAGATAGTGCAGGCAGAGCTTCTTGGTCCGATTCACGTCCGGGCCAGAGCTGTTACCTGAGGGATAGAGACCGCCATGAATGAAGAGCACCTGGCAAGAATTCAGGCTATCGCCGAGGCCGCGCTGTTGGCCGCTGGAAAGCCACTGTCGATAGAGCAGTTACGGGAGTTGTTCCTGGAGGAAGAGCGGCCCGCCCGTCAAGTGATGGAGCACGTCATGGTCCTGTTGGAGCAGTCGTGCACTGGTCGGGGTTTTGAGTTGAAACAGGTTGCCAGTGGCTATCGGCTACAGGTGAGGGAGGAGTTTGCGCCCTGGGTTGGCCGCCTGTTCGAGGAAAAGCCACAACGCTATTCGCGTGCTCTGCTGGAAACCCTGGCACTGATTGCATACCGACAACCGATTACCCGTGGTGAGATTGAGGATATTCGGGGCGTTACGGTAAGCAGCAATATCATTCGGACGTTACTTGAGCGAGAGTGGGCCCGTGTAGTGGGGCACCGGGATGTGCCGGGCAGGCCAGCGATGTACGCCACCACCAAACAGTTTCTGGATTATTTCAATCTTACGGGCCTGGATGAGTTACCGCCTTTGTCCGAAGTCCGTGATCTGGAAGAGATCGGCCGTGAGATTGAAAAAAATATGCAAGGTGAGATCGAATTTGAATCCACCACAAGCGACAGTACGCCCCCTGCGGAAGACGGCTCAGGGGAAGGTATTTCATCAGAGCAGACAATTCACTGATGCCGTGACGGCATCAGCTACTGAGTAAGGAAAGAACACATGGCGGCATCAAGCCCCGGAAAACCAGGTGCAGGAAAAAAACCTGTACGTGGTGAAAAATCCCTGACGGAAGGACCAGAGCGCGTACAGAAGCTTCTGGCTCGGGCAGGCGTTGGTTCTCGTCGGGAAATTGAAGGCTGGATGGAAGCCGGACGTTTGTTGGTGAATGGTCGGCCAGTGGAGCCTGGCCAGAAAGCCACCATTGCCGATCGTTTCGAGCTCGACGGCAAGCAGCTGGATGTATCCTCTGCGGGCCAGGTGGTTCGTCGTGTGCTGATCTACAACAAGCCCGAAGGCGAAGTGACCAGCCGTAAAGACCCGGAAGGCCGGCCAACAGTATTTGACCGCTTGCCTCGTTTGAAAGACCAGCGCTGGATCTCAATCGGGCGGCTTGATATCAACACCACCGGTCTGGTGCTCTTTACGACCGACGGTGAGCTCGCTAACCGGTTGATGCACCCCTCCAGTCAGATTGACCGGGAGTACGCCGTTCGGGTTTTCGGCGATGTTGATGAAGATATGCAGAAACGGCTGCTGCAAGGCGTACTGCTCGACGATGGTCTCGCACAGTTTTCCGACATCTCACCGGCCGGTGGCAGTGGTATGAACCAGTGGTTCCACGTCACACTGCTGGAAGGCAGAAATAGGGAAGTCCGTCGCCTGTGGGAGTCCCAGGGGGTCAGAGTCAGTCGTCTTAAACGAGTACGCTATGGCCCGATTTTTCTGCCGAGCCGCCTGACTTTGGGTAAGTGGGAAGAGCTGGATCAGAAGGCTGTCGATCTCCTCAGCCGAGCGGTAGGGCTGCAGTCGGTAGAAGTGCCCCAGAAAACGCCCGGTGAGCAGGCCGAGCACGATCGTAAACGTCGTAAGAGCCCGGGCAAATCGCTTCAGCGAGCGAAGCGGGGCAGTTGGCAGGTGAGTGAGTCAGCACCTGCAAAGCCGAAGAGAGATGCAAAAAAGGGCGGTACCGGTGGTGCACGTCCTGCCAGGAACAACCGGGGGGCATAGCGCCCGGTTGTATCAGGAAATGCTGGCGAATACCCGGGTGCAATTCCGGCCATTCGCTTTGGCGCGATAGAGCGCCTCATCTGCGCGGGCCATCCACTGCTCGGGTTGTTCGTCAACCAGGTGCATGGCAACGCCGCAGCTGGCGGTAACGGTCAGCGGTGTTTCACCGCCATCCACGCGTATGGCCTCCAGTGCCATGCGAATGCGTTCAGCCACATCGCGGGCTTCGTGCTCGCCGGTGTGGGGTAACAAAATCGCAAATTCTTCCCCGCCAAACCGGTAGACCGAGTCGGAGTTGCGTACCGCCTGTTCAAGCTTTTCAGCTGTTTTTGCCAGGATATGATCACCAACCACGTGGCCATGGTTGTCGTTAATCCGCTTGAAGTGATCCAGATCGCACAGAATCAGTGAACAGGGCGCACCAAGCCGGTCAGCGAGAGACGCTGCCCGCTTCAGCTCTTCATCCAGAGCTCGCTTGTTGCCGATGCCGGTCAGTGCGTCGGTCAGAGCCGCCTGTTCAATTGCGATGAATTGGCAAGCGTTACGCAACGGACAAATGGCTGCTGACAGCAGCATCTCGATCCCCGCGAGTTCGTCGTCAGCAAATTTCTGGCGTCGATGAAAGGTCAGGCAGCCATAGTTGGTGCCTTCCAGGGTCAGTCGGTATTCGCACCGGTGTGGTCCGCCGATGCCGGTCGAGAACACGAAATCCTGTCGGGCAATCCTGTGCCGGTATTGCATTGAATCAAACGGAATGGTCGCTGAGATCTCCTCGGCAACGATGCTGAGCTGGTTCTCCAGAGACAGCGTCGTCGACAGCCGCTTTGTCAATCTGGTCAGCACGTCTGGACCACGGCTCCAATCCTGGTACGCCTGTTTTAACGCGGCCAGGCGGGCAGGTTGCGTTCTGGATGGCTGGATCGATGTCAGATTTTTCACATCAGCTCACTCTGTTCCGGATCAGGATAGTGTGAGATGACAAGCATGTTTGATGCCATCGAAAAATACTTCAATAAAACCATAAGTCTAGCGTTCTAATCAGTAAATTTGACGCGTTCAGGGTGGTGTCTTTGCGGGTTTGTGTCATTTTTCCGGCAGGGACTTGCCGGGTCAGCGAAACCCTGCAATCAAAATGTCAGACAAGGGGGTGGGGCGCGCAGATCGCTGTGATAAACTTCTGCGCTCGAATGTGTTGAACGAGCAGCAGTTGTATGAGATTTGAGGCGCCAGAGAGTCTTTCAGAGCAAATTGCCCAGCATATCGGCCAGCGGATCGTGGTCCGTGACCTGAAGCCGGGGGAGCGTATTCAGGAACTGAAAGTGGCGGGTGAACTCAACGTCAGCCGTGGTTCGGTCCGTGAGGCCTTACTGATTCTGGAGCGTCGGCATCTGGTTGAGATCTACCCGCGCCGAGGCGCTGTTGTCTCTGAGCTGACCGTTGATTCCGTGAACGCGCTTTACGATATTTACATAGATTTGCTCTGCATGCTCGGTCGCAAAGTTCTTGAACGCTGGCCTGGCAATGAACTGGGCGGATTGATGGGGCAGGTTGATGAACTCAGGGAAGTTATTGATGCGCTTAATTCGAATGCCGATGACGCTGCAGAGCGTGTAATTGAGGCTGGCTTT
>Ga0209075_1002054_pt1 | contig 18230 bp, 15 predicted proteins | sample Stecom2011_FD_187523 | JGI IMG/M metagenome (GOLD analysis project Ga0209075, IMG submission 187523) | Agricultural soil microbial communities from Utah to study Nitrogen management - Steer compost 2011 (SPAdes) (version 2) | ecosystem: Environmental > Terrestrial > Soil > Agricultural land...
ACTTAGAAATATCAAAATTAAACCAATACAAAGTTACCTTATCTAAACCATAATATTTAGCATAAGTATTCGGTTCTAGATAGCGGTCAATAATAATTCGCTCCTGATAATCGGAATCAAAGTGAATGCGAGGAATTTCTACGTCGGTTAGATTTTGTTTTTTAAAGTCCTCTATCATTGCCAACTGTACTTTATTCTGCTGAATCGCACTGTTGTACACCGGTAAAATTTGGGTAAAGTATTCTATACCGAAAAGAAATAATAAAAGAAAAGTACAAGAAAAATATAAATACTTTGCCTTTACGTTTAGAACAATAATTTCAGTTAAATGATATAATGCAAATGAAATAGCTATCATCAAAAAGATAAAAGCTCCAGACATAGAACGTCCAGGATATTCCGGGGATAAAAACATCATAAAATCAGAAACATAAGATCCCAGGGCAAATATAATTGAGATACTAATAAATGATATTTTTTTGTCTTTATTAAAAACTTTTAAAGGTTGGAACAGATAAATAATTACATAAAGTATAATTAAAAATAGTACTGGATACTTTAAAAACTCCCAGTAATTACTATCAAATTTGTCCATTTTTTCTGCCAAGGACACTCCTTTCCATTTTATTCCCCGCCATTCTTCTAATCGATTCAGCCTTACCTGATTTCCAGGAGATAAAACAAGAAGCGCTCCTCCGATAGCATTGAATAGAAAAGCTATTCCGAGCTTTACATCGATTTTTTTATTTATGTATATTTTTGAAAGCAACAACAAAAAGGTAAACCCAATGATTATCGGAGCGGTGTTTTCATTTGAACAACCAGCTATTAAAGCCAAAAAAAACAAAGTATATGAAAATTTATCTTTATAGTAATAATTCAATAGTACTACTAAATAAATACAGATAATAAGATTTGTCCACAAGTAATTTGCAGATCCTGTTATCCAAAATACTCCATGTCCCAAAGAAGGATGGAATAACCAAAAAAGCGAAGAAATAAAAACAAATGCTATCAGGTTAGGGTATTTCGATTTCTTATAAGAAGTTATTTCAGGTAATTGAGATACATAATGAAGAAGCGCCATCAACCCTAACGTCTGAACAATGGTAATGAGTGTTTTATTCTTAATTAATAAAATTAAAGGGCTTATAACGTTGGCAACAATCCTACCACTCCAACCCAAATAGTGTTCCTTTTGTTTCTCCCAAGAAATCCCTCTCATCTCATACGAAAAATCATCAGAATGTAAGGGTGTCAAAAAATGTATTATAAAAGCTAATACAGCAAAAACCAAAACAGCTAATACGTAAATTATTTTTTTGTTTTCTTTCATGATAAATTATTTCTTTAGTCAAGAAGGCTAGGAGTTAAATAGTATCTCATAAACTTTAAAAAACATTTTCGATATATTTATTCCTCATAATATTTTGAACAAAAATACATTTATTTTCATACCTTTTTCCTTACTTTCTAAATTAAATACGCAATGTTTTAACTTTCAAGTTTCTTAATATATTACTTATATTTGTAAAGTTTTTTAGAAGCCTGAATATGATTAAGGTTGTGCATGTTGTCGAAGCCCTCGGAGGAGGAGTTCATACCTATTTTAAGAGTTTAACTTATTTTTTTGGTTCCATTGAAGTCTCAAAAGAGATAGAAACCGTTGTTATATATAGCAGTAAAAGAAAAGAAATCGTTCCAGAAAACATCCGAAAAGAGCTTTCTAAAAATGTTACTCTTATCGAAATAGACATGGTTAGAGAACTTTCGCCTTTTCATGATTTCCGCTCAACATTAAAACTCAGAAAACTTCTCAAACAACTAAATCCAGATATCATTCACTTGCATTCGTCAAAAGCAGGAGTGCTCGGTAGATTTGCAAACAGTTTGTTGTTTTCTAACAAGAAAAAAGTCTTTTACACTCCTCATGGTTATTCGTTTTTACGTCAGGATATTTCATCTTCAAAAAGAAAATTATTTCGATGTATTGAGAAATATACTCAACGTTTATTCGGGGGAATCACCATTGCTTGTGGAGATACAGAATATGAAATTGCTCAAGGGTTAGGAAAATCTCTTTTAGTGCGAAACGGAATTAATATTGAAAATACAGAGCAACCCTACGAAAAAACTAAGAATATTAAACTAACTATTGGTACAATAGGGAGGATTATGGCTCAAAAAAACCCGTCATTATTTAATGATATCGCACTTTGCTTTCCCCAATATGATTTTGTTTGGATAGGAGACGGAGAAGACAGAGAAATGCTAACTGCTCCAAACATTAAAATTACGGGTTGGTTTACAGATAACAGTGAGGTGTTTCCGTTGCTGAACCAATTAGATATTTATCTACAAACTTCGTTATGGGAAGGCTTACCTATTGCGGTTTTAGAGGCAATGAATTATAAAAAACCTATTGTAGCGACAGATGTTATTGGCAACAAGGATCTTGTTATAGAAAATGAAAATGGCTTTTTGTTTCAAAACATCAATCAATTGGATACCGTATTTAGCCAATTAGAAAGCGAATCTTTTCGACAGCGTTTAGGAGAAAAATCATTTGAATACTGTAATGAAAAGTTTAATTCAGAGAAGAACTTCCAGAAATTAGTGGAAATATACAAAGACCATTTGTAGTATATTACCCAGAAAGAACTAGTTAATCTTGCTTTTTTTCACTGTTAAGGAATCTGGAAAAAACAAGTGTCAGTCCAATATACGTGATCCCTATCTGTCTGTGAATCAGGTTTTCAGAAAACAAAAACAAGAATAGCAACAAGACCAAAGCTGTAGCATAATAGTTTTTCCGATTTTCTGTTAAAACAAAAAACAGAAATCCTATAAAACACACAAAGGCAATTATTCCCATTGCGTAATATACCTCAATGTACTGATTATGTGTATTAAATCGCTCTCTGACAAACCATTGTTTTTGATCTTCTGTATAGAATTTGTCTCGGGTTTGATAACAACTCACGAGCTCAGCTTCGGTTTGTTCGAATCCTTTTCCGAACAAAAAAGAAACTGTATTTTGTTCCATTCCGGAAGCACATTCCCAAATGTGATATCTGGGTTCATGGACCAATCTTTCGCTTAAAACAAAATCTTTACTCGTAGAAAGATAAAATCTTTTTTTCAAATTTTCGTTGAATGAAATCAACAAAAAACCTAAAATCAATATGCCTCCCACTACCCCTAAAGATGCTTTTAATCTTTTTTTGGAGTAAAAAACCAACGCAAAAAGGATAATAACCAAGCTAATAAGAGCCATTCGTGCAGTAATAATCAACACAAATCCCACAAACAAAAGACTGATGAAATACCACAGTATTTTTGCAACTCCTAATGATTTATCAGCCAAAAACCAACACAAACAAGCAGATGCTACATAAATCATCCCTAGATAAGGACGTTCTCCTAAAAGCAAAGTATTGATATGTTCACCCAAAGTAAAATCAAAAGAACCCGAGCTTTTAACATATAAAATTATTTTTACAGAAGAGATTAACAGCAAGGTTAAACTGCTCAAAACAAACGCTTTAACAGGTGCAATATGATCTTTTACAGGCAGAGAAATAATCACAATAGCCACTATGGTTATTAAACGAATCATAAAATTGATATCGTCCCATCTTTGAAAAATAAAGATTGAAACCAATCCAGTTATAATCAACAATCCTAATAAGTAAAGCCATTTTACTTGAAGCTTTTTAAAATCCTCTTTCTTGATAACAAAAAAGAAGAAACCTGCAAGAACTCCAATAAGAATATTTGGGATAGCTTTAGAAACATCCGTAAACGGTATAGAGACACAAAATAAAGTGAACAAACAAGTGTATATACTACGGATATTACAAAGTTTAACTAACATAAATTATTTTCGGATTAGTTTCTTTATTAGATTAGAAAAGTCTCTTGAAATGTACAACAGTACAAAACTTCTAAACAGCCCGTAAATAGGGTAAAACCCAAAATAAAAATGTTCTTTAATAATAGAAATGCGTGCTTTTACTTGCTCGGTTCTGCCTTTGGCAGAAAGCGAATTCGGGTTTACTTCATAATCTAAAAGTACTTCAGGCAGGTTTTCAGCCTTAAATTTTTGAATCGCATTAAAGTAAAAAGCATAGTCTTCTCCGTTGCGCTTATATTTTTCAGGGAAAAAACCTATTTCTTTTATAATGTCAACATAAAAAATAGTAGTTGAGTTGATAAAAGTACTGTTCAGGTACATTTTTCTTTTGATTTGGTCAAAGCTCGTAGGGTGTTTTAGCACAAACAGTAGTTTCCCGTTCATGTCAATCATATTTCCCCATGTTCCCAATATTTTAACTTCAGTGTTTTGAGCTAAATAATCCAGTTGCTTTTTATAACGGTTTGGATGATTCAGGTCTCCACAATCAAGTCTTCCTGTGAGCGTGTAACCTAATTCTATTATTTTTTCGAGCCCGATGTTGGTTGCTTTTCCTACTCCGACATTCTCAGGCAGCAATTCCAAAAAAACCTTTCCACCTTTATAAATAGACCTTAAGTGTTCTAAATCAGGTTTTTGAGAACTTCCATCATCGACAATCAAAACATCAATATCAATATCTTCTTTAATTGAAAGTAATGAAGCCTCCAAACCCGAAGGATTGTTATAATGGCAAATGAGAGCTATAAAAGCAACATTCATATTTAATAGTTAGATTTATAAAATACTTTTCGGTAATATAGGTAATTGCTCAGGTTAGCAATAACAAACGCTCCTAACATAGCCAAAATTAAACCGTGATCTCCAATAATAACTATGGCAACATAGCCCAAAATAACCATCATCAGAGCAGCATACAAATGTGATAAAAACAGCGGATAGGTTACTTCTTTGACTTTCAAAGCAATAGCTATCGGTTTTGTAGAAATAGCGATAAGTTGCGTGAGCCACATAATGAGGATATATGCCAATCCATCACCGTAACTATCTTGGTAATAAAGCGTATATACACCATACATAAACGGAATTACAAGCAGGTAAATCAGAAGAGTTTTCTTAAAATGACTTTTGTAAATATTTTCGGTAGCTCCAGAAATAGAACTTTCGGCAACCACTGCTTTTTCGGTGAATAAAGGTGTCAAATAATTTTCCATTGCTACCATTAAAATGGTAAAAATACCAAACAAATTTTGAATGGTTCTGGTTTTGGCAATGACAAAATCAGATACTCCTAAAACACTTCCGTAAATATAAATTCCTTGTGTATAAACCCAAAAAGACACACTTCCTAACAAAATCCATTTAGAATAGTGAAAATGAGTCACAAAAATCTCTCTGTTATAAGAGATATCTGCAGCTGTTTTGCCTTTGAAATTCACCTGAGTAGATTTCGAAAAAATAAAAAAGGCAAGTGTTATAACCACCATACAAAGCAGATAAGACAAGGTATATATAATCAAAATCAGTTCGAGTGTGAGTTGTTTTTTATATAAAAATATTCCTCCAAAAAAAAGAAGATTTACCAGTACAGACGAAATCGGAGCATAAATCAGTGAGGTCGATTTGGTTGAAAAAACAAATCGTTTGAGCATATCGGTAGCAGACATCCCGACAATCACCAAAAAGAACAACCAAAAAGGAGAATTAGGTATTTGCTTTTCTAAGAAAAAGAATTCTGATACGGCAAGTAAAAACCCAAAAAAAACCAGCGAAACGCTGTTTGAAAATAGATAATTAAACTGCGTATTGCTCCACCTTTTTGTTGCAAAAACCAACATAGGCGAAGAGAAAACAGCAGTTAAAATAGTGTTTGCCAAGGTGATGTAACCAAACAATACGACAAATTGGGTGAATAAACTTTCAGATAAAAAGCTTGACAGGAAGAAAACAGCTCCAAAATTCATTACAGACACAAGGGCTTGGTCTGAAAGTATATAATATTTATCTGAAAAAAAGTTCTGAAAAAAACGCATACAACAATTACATCAATACAGCAAATTGTTTATCCTAAACAAGACTTCAAAGCTAAGTATAATAATTATATTAGAGGATAAAAGAGATAATTAATTTAAATTTTCGTTAATAATACGTAACTTTGAAAACTACTAAAACTTGAGGAAGAATCTTAAATGAAAGACATAATAAAAAAGCTAATCGGTAGGAATAAAGACAATTCTGTTTATAAATTCAGCTCTAGGTTCTATAAAAAATATGCTCCTTATATCACTGTTTTCACCAATATGTTTTATGATTTGTATTTTTTCTGCAAGCATTCTAATGTGTTTTCGATAAATACGATTCAAAAAATTGAAGCCAAAATCATTCTTGATTATCACTCTATCGAAAAGGGATTGCTTCACAAAAACTTGCGTTTGGGCTTTGGTAAAGAAAAAGTGGTTCGTCTTCAAAAATACCTTAACGACAAAAAATTACAACAGTGTGTCAATTTGTCTCAAATTGAAGTGGGCTATAGAGTAATGTGTGAATATTACGAACTCCATCAAGAGCATAATTTTGATATTTCTGATTATTTCCAGCAGCAGACCTATTTGAACTACAAGAATTACCTAGGAGAAAAATATAATAAGGAGTTCAAAGGATATTACGATTTTACGGCTTTAGATTATTTCAGCCCTACAATGGCTTCGTTCGAACAATTCTCCTATTCCCGAAAAAGTGTACGCAACTTCTCACCTGAGCCGGTAAGTGACGAATTGATAGAAAAAGCCGTTCAGCTGGCAAGCAATGCTCCTTCGGTATGCAACAGACAGCCCTCGAGAGTATATTATGTAAAAGACAAAAAGAAAATCGAGCAAATATTAGAACTTCAGGCAGGTTTGGAAGGTTATTCTAAGGATATTAATCAACTTTTGGTAGTAACGGCCGATGTGAATTATTTTTATTTAGTAGGCGAACGCTATCAGCACTATATAGACGGAGGCTTGTTTTTGATGAATTTGCTCTATGCTTTACACTATTATAAAATTGCTGCATGTCCTGCCAATTGGGCTAAAGAGAGGTCTGACGAAAAAAAGATTAAAATGTTGATTTCCATCAAAAAATCAGAAAAAGTGCTTTGTATCGTAGCCATCGGAAATCCTACAGAAACCTTTAGAACCACCTTGTCGAAACGTAGAGATGTAAGCGAAATTCTAACCAAGATTGAATAATAATGAGCGGAAAAAAAGTTGGAATTTTAACCTTGCCTATTAAAAATAATTATGGAGGAATCATTCAGTTGGTTGCTCTATATCATTTTTTACAGACTAAAGGTCATAGCCCTATTTGGATTGACAAAAAACACTGGCATAGCCCTCTGAAAAGAAATCTTATAAAACTATTAGAGAAAAATCCGCTTTATCAAGTATACGACCCAAAAGATTTTGCAAAAATTGATTCCCTTCACCAGCAAATTCGACCTTTTTTAAAGAAATATTTACCCAGCCAAACTCAGGAAATATATAATTTAACACAGCTAAAAAAAGCCACTCAAGATATAGATACTTTTGTAGTGGGTAGTGATCAGATATGGAGATTGGAGTATGTTAAAGATAATTATCCTACCTATTTCTTAGATTTTGTTTCGCAAGAAAAAATAAAAATAGCTTATGCCGCCTCTTTTGGCAAAGAATATTGGGAAGGAGACGAAAACTCTATCCAAACAGTATCAAAACTCCTTAAAAACTTTGATTTTGTATCTGTTAGAGAAGATACAGCAGTATCGGTTTGTAGAGAAACCTTTGATTACGATAAAGCTGTTCAGGTATTAGATCCTACTTTTTTGCCAGAGGTATCTTTTTATGAAAATTTAATTAATTCTATCGATTTCAATAAGAAAACAGAGCTTTTTAATTATGTACTTGACGCAAACCCGTTCAGTGATGAATTGGTCGAAAGTATTTCAAATCAAAAAAAGCTTGCTGTCCATAAAATTTATTTAAATAACTCTTCCTCAGAGTCAAAAACCTCATTAGTCGAAAACTGGTTGGCTCATTTTTATTATGCGGATTTTGTAATTACCGATTCGTTTCACGGAATGGTGTTTTCTATAATATTTAACAAACAATTTTTAGTGATTGGAAATAAAGAAAGAGGTCTTACACGCTTTACTTCACTTTTAAAACTGTTAGGATTAGAGAATCGAATAATTACGAATAAAGATGATTTTCAAGAAAAAATAACAGACCAAAAAATAGATTACAACCTAATTAACAGCAAATTAGACATCCTAAAAAAATACTCACAAAGTATATTGTTAGAAAACATCACAAATGACTGTGAATCAGAATAATTCAGACCAAAAAGGATTGATTTAGAATACTGTTTATACATTCAATAACAGTATATAGTTATTTCTCTACAATGGAAGTGGTTTCATTATTTTTTGTGTCAAACATAAATTTTATAAGCACAGCCAGACATAGCCAAAAACCATACTGTTTGAAGTGATCTACTTGTAACCAATTTACTGCAAATCCCATAAAAGAAGTAAACAGCACTAGGCTGGCAACGCGTATATTGCCTTTTGGAGTGCTTTTCCACAATCTGTAACTATATACTATAGTTAATGTCAGCATTAAGACAAACAAAGAAAACCCTATAATACCCGTTTCCGACAGAAGTCTTGTATATATGTTATAAGCCGGAGGAAAAGACTTTATTTGCTGATTTTTATATACATGCTCGTATTCCCAGTTTTTATAGGTTGACCAATACGGATATTCATATATTTTATGATAGGTTTCCTGACCCAACCCAACTCCGGTTATAGGGTTTTGTTTGAATACCTGCAAAGAAGCATATTGCATTCCGAAACGCGTTCGGTTAGAGATATCATGGTCTGTTTTTTTTGTGATATCTAGCGATTCTATTTTTGCTACTACATTGGTGATGATTGTTTTGGAATTAAACACCAAAGCAACTGCGATGATAATAAACGATGCACCAACCAAACGAACAACGTGTTGTTTGTAATCACGACTGAAGTAAAGAACCGCAAGAAACACTACTAGTTGAAAAATCACATTGACAAGTGCTGTTCTTGAGCCTGAAAAGAACATCAGAAAAAGCACCATCAAAGTAGGTATAAACCGGTAAAAGCCTTTATGGGTTAATATATAACTAAACATCCAGGCCGAAATATAGACAAGATAAGTCCCTAAATCAGGTACTCTATGAGATACTCCTTTAATTCTTTTCAGACTTCCTTCTAAATATAAATCTACATTCACAAACGGGAATACTTCAAATAATTTTATTACCGGAAATAATTGCCCTATTCCGAATACTACTATAGCCGTTTCAATCACACCATATACAAACACAAAAACAAGTGCTACAAATAAGGTTTTTCTAATAGTTAACAGCGTTTGTTCAAGAGTCATATTACGGACAACATTCCAAAATAGAGAAAAGAAAATAAAAGCAGAAAGGGTTAAAGAAATAAACTGTCTGATAAACCGACTTATTCCTGAGGTCTGTTTATAATAACTATCCAGAACTGTAGGTAGATTAAATAAAGTAGCAAGAATAGTCCATAAAACAAAAAGGCAAACTACTTGAAAAATTATATTGTTGTAAGGCAAATTTATAGAACCCTTCAAAACAGATTCTACGCAAAGTACCAAGAATCCTATTATAAAGAGATACGAAGCGGCCTCTCTCTGATATTCCCCTAAAAGCGGAAGCCCTTCAAAATTGTTAAACGGTATAAAAAATAATCCGACTATGAATAAAACAGTATAAATATGTCGTAATGTTATCATAGTTATTTATGCTGCGGATTGTTTTTGTTTATTGATTGTTATGTTACAATTAAATCACAATCAATTCTGTATAAAAACAGTTTTAATGGTGTTATTAAACTGCTTCAGGGTTATTGTATCTCTTATATGTTTTTCTGATAAAAGAAAAAACGATAAAGAGGAATATCAATATAATGGGAATAACAATCATATTGGATATTGATTTAGATTGAATATCAGAAAAACGAGTAACTTCATAAATAATCTTCTCTTGTTCTATCCTATTGATTTTAGATTTATTTATTCTATCAATAATACCACTTTTGTTATTAAGGAGATCATTAGTTTGAGCATGATTTTCAATGTTTACATCGTATGCTGAAGTTAATTCGGTTTGTCCTAATTTTTCGAAGATAGCATTAATGCTTTTTACCGAATTCTCATATTCTTCGATTTTTTGTTCCAGATTAAGATTTTCGATTTTTTGTCTTTCCAAGAAATAAGGTTCTTGATTTAATTTATCCAAAAAGTTACTAACAATTGCCCCATCAGAATCGGTTTGATCTGTGTAAATAGTCAGCAAATGATACTTATAAATCTTTTCGGCCTGACCGCCTGGTTTATGCTCATGAATGTTCAAATTGTTAGAATTCATAAACTCTGCGATTTTCAGATTATCCCATCTATCTGAAATAAAAGCAGAAACATCAATAACAGGTTCTATTTCGGCAGCAACAATATTATCAAACTCATTTGATTTTAAGGTATTTATCTTTTTGTACAAATAAGTAGAACTGTCAAAATTAGGGATTACAACTACCTGATACTTATGTGTTTCTTGTTTTTTACCGTCTAAAAAATATCCTATCACCACTCCCAAGATAACCAATATTATAAAAAAGATAATGTTTTTTAAGAAAAAGCGTAAGAGTTTAAACATTATAAAGCCCATGCTATCCATAAGCTTTACGATTTTTTGCCAAACAAAATTTAAAGTTATCTCTTGAGAGTTAGTGGTATTGTAATTAGAACTCATAATCGTAATTGTTGTTCAGTTTAAAAATATTTACAAATATAGAATAATAAAATTAACAATAATTCTTATTCCTCAACCTCCACAAAATTATAAGCTCCCATATCTTGCGAACTTCCATTTCTAGGGTTTCCGAGAATATCATTAGTAGTACTAAAATTTGAATTAGCGGTTCCTTTTGCAGCGGAATTGTCTAAAATCCGAACATCGTTCTGGACCGGATTCACAAACTCAACCTTATTGTTGAGCGAGTTTACTGCAATAATCGAATTGACAAAAAGCGAAGTATTATCAAACTCATACAACGGATTATTGACATACCTATTATTGATGTCGATAAATTTGATGAGTGAGTTTGTAAAGGAATAATTAAAAACAGAATTTTCGGCTTTATTGATATTCAACTCAATACTATTCGACCCGAAAACAATACAATTTTCGAAGTGAGCATTCATTGGGATAAATCCTTCAGGCATTTCAAAAGTATTATCGATAATAAGCGCAGGAAGTGAACGATGTCCTCGGTTCCAATAATTAGATAGTGTAGAATGCACAAAATTATAATTTCCTCCTATAGTACAAGCAACTGAACTCTGACCAGCATTGTTTACAACCACATTAAACGCGTTTATATTCGCATTGGTAGCCATAATTCCGAAGTTAGAAGAATTGTAGATTTGCACATTTTCTAGCTCCAAGTCACAAACCTGGACATACAATCCGATAGTAGAATTTTTAATAATCGCATTGTGGATACTATTATTCACGCTTCCATTCGTAAGCCAAATGGTTCCCCATTGCCCTGGAACCTCCGAAAAGAACGGTTCTAATCGATCGCCTTCAAAAACAACTGGGTTTTCAAGAGTTCCATCAACCTGAATCGAAGCATTAGAAGCTACGATAATCCCTGAACTGTCATGAAAATGTACTTTCGTTCCTTCCTGAACTTGTAATGTTTTTCCGTTCGGAACAGCTGCATATCCATAAATTACATACGGTTTTTGGTTGGTCCAAACGAGTTCGTTTCCGTTAATTGGGTCGTTTTCATCAAGTTCAAAACCATAAATCACATCGTCAGAACCTTCAACAGGAAGCCCTTCATAAACTCCATCTTCATCCCGGTAAGGATACAAGAAAACAGCATCTTGAACCAGTGTTACCAATTCTACTTTTTGATACCTGTCACCTGCATCAAATTCAATTTTGTCAGTATATAAAAACGTAGTGTCAGAGTTAGCATATTCGTTATAATCAATGGTAGTTTCTATAAAAACAAACATGCTGTCTTTTGCCAAAAGTTCTACATTATTAAAAACTTTTCCTGACATTCCGTCTACCATCAATCGGTATTTTGAATTTTCTCCTTCTCCTAATTTGATACTCGGAATTTTAATGTCTTTATTACTTCGGTTATAGACTTTAAGCGTATAAGTACTTGAACCAATGTTGGAAAAAACAGTATCCAAATAAACCGTATCACGTGAAAATTCTAACTTTCCCGTGCTTGGTTCAAACTCAAAATCATTTCGGCAAGACGAAACCAAAACCAACAGAAAAGCAACAAAAAAATAAGGTAGAACTCGCATTTATTTTATTTTTTGTGTAAAAGTACTAAAAAAAGAAATCATAGAACAAACGTGAAAATTATTGGTATAGTATTTGGATTGCAGAAGAATATGTTTAATTTTGTATAATTAAGGATAAAAATGATTAAAAAATACGTTACATATTTAGTTTTTGCTTTGACACTGTCGATAAGTTCTGTTGCTTTGGCACAGGACAAACAAGTTGTTGCTCAAAAAACAGAACTCAATTTTTATCCGAATCCTGTGAGTGACGGGAAAGTTTTTATTACTTCTACTGTTACTACATCAAACAAAGAAGTTGAAATTTTTGATGTGCTCGGAAAGTCTGTTCTTAAAGCTACTGTGGTTAGAGAACTTAATATCAGTTCACTTTCTCCCGGAGTTTATCTCATCAAAATCAAAGAAGGCGAAAATTCAGTAACTCGAAAACTTATCATAAAATAAATTTAGTCTCTCTAAATAAATTTATAAGCTAAAAAAAGCTGCCTGGATAAGGCAGCTTTTTTATTACTTCTTTCTTTCATACATGCAACAATGATGAAGTTTTTCGTAAGTTTCATCATCGGCTTTTATTTTTTCGGTATCGTGTCCTACGTTAGCAATAGCTTTATGAACCTCTTCTATCGTAGTTCTATTTTCATCAAGGATGATATGTACATCCTGGTGGTCTTGATGCCATTGTGCCGACTTTACGCCTTTAACCGAATAAGCCGCTTTTTCGATACGCTTTTTACACATCCCGCAATTTCCGTTTACCTCAATGTCATACTTGGCATTTTTGTTTTTCTTCACTTGTTTTTCTTGTGCTTCTGCTGTAAGTCCTACAAAAGCTATGACTAAAAATACAATTAGTTTTTTCATTTTCATTATAATTAATTTGTTTATTACTCTATTTTAAAACGCAGTCCTGCATAATACATTGCTCCAAAAACAGGTCCGTATATCATCGAACTATCAAAATATGTTCCGAAAGCATCATCTGCTCCAATAATCGCGTCTTTTTGTTTGTAATTGGTAATGTTTTCTCCTCCAATATACACCTCAAAAACAGGCGAAAAACTATGGGTTATTTGAGCATTCATAAGCGTTAGGTTGGGCGAAAACTCTCTTGCCTGATACTGTGCCGGGTTAGAACCTGTAAAAGGCATTTTCTGTTTCCCGATAAGGTTCATTGTCCAGTCAAACTTCCATTGTTTTCCTTTGTCCGAAACGTGAGTTTCATAACCTACGTTAGTAAAAAATCGATGCTTTGCTTGTAATGGTCGAAGGTCACGACCTCCGAGATAGTCCGTTTGAACGTCATAATATTTATAAGCTGTTCGAACATTGAAATGATGCGTAATATCAACATTGAACTCTAATTGAAAGCTATTTGCAAACGAAGAACCGTCAAGATTATAAAACAAAACTTGTTGTGGGTCAGTATACAAATCAACTACTACTTGATTTTGGAAATTTGTTCTGTAAAAATCAGCAATTACTTCTGCTTTTTTTCCGAAAAGATGAAAATCTTGCATCAAGCTCACTCCATAATTCCAAGCAATTTCAGGATCTAATCCGTAGATTTTTCCGTTGGTGTTCAGAATATTGAAATTTCTTGACGAAGCAAACAAATGTTGATTTTCTGCAAAAATGCTCGCACTTCGGATTCCTCTTCCGACAGAAGCTTTTAGGGTTCCTCCTTCCCAAGGATTATATCTGGAATGAATTCTTGGAGTTACAAAAGTTCCCAATCGGTTGTGATTGTCCACACGAACTCCCGCAACTAAACTAAAATCATCGGTGTTGTCATACGTATATTCGAAAAATGCTCCGACAGAATTGTCTTTTCTAGAAAAATCTGTAGTAGAAGTTCCATCCAAAGAACCTACAAATTCTTTGTAACCATCATAAGTAAAACTTACTCCTGTTGCGAATTTGTGCATCGTATTAGACAATATGGAATTATAAATCAAATTCGAATAAAAGCTATTCTGATGAATATCAAACGTTCTTAAGCCAAAGTAAGAATCTTGATTATGCGAATTGAAAGAGTTCTGAAAACCAATACTTTTCCAAGGTGCGTCTGGAAAAACATATCCGATTTTTGCCGAAGCATCAAACTTTTCGGTCAGCAGTTCTGAGCCCCAATGATTTTCTGTAAGTTTATCTCTTTTTTTATCAAAATCAACACTTCCTGACTGTTTGTCGTCATTCATATAGCGGAAATTAAAGAATCCTACCCAGCCTTTTTCAGCGTTGGTATATTGCCAGCGATTCATCACATTGATTTGATTTCCGAGCGGATTATCCAAAAATCCATCATCATTCATATCATTTTTGGATGTTCGTGCATTTCCGTGCAAAAACAAAGAGGTACTCCATTTATCAGAAACTTTTTGGTTCAGATGCGTATTCAACTCAAAACGAGAATCGGTTGAAGCGTATGCATTCACAAAAAGCGGAATATCATTAAACGGTTTAATCAATTCATAATTGATTTGACCTGAAATACTTTCGTATCCATTCACTACGCTTCCTGCTCCTTTAGTAATCTGAATACTTTCGACCCAAGTCCCTGGAATAAAAGAAAGCCCATAAGCTTGCGATGCTCCTCTGACAGAAGGAATATTTTCTTCTGCCATCAAAATATACGGACTGTTAAGCCCTAACATCCGAATTTGTTTGTTTCCCGTAACCGCATCCGAAAAGTTTACATCAACCGAAGGATTGGTTTCGAAAGCTTCAGAAAGGTTACAACAAGCGGCTTTGAGGAGCTCAGAGCTTGAAATCAGCTGAACATTTGTAGCCGATGTTTTAATTCTCGAAAGACTTTGTCTTTTGCGTTGAATTACGATTTCTTCAATCATCGTATCCGGATAAAGCGTAACCGAAATTTCTTCGTTCGGCTTCACCGAAATTTCTTCGGCTCGCATTCCGATAAAGGACACGATTAAATTTGTATTTGCTCTGTAGTTGAGCTCGAATTTTCCATTTATATCGGTTTGTGTTCCTTCTGTAGTGCCTTCCCACAATACGGTTGCACCAATGAGAGGTAGGTTTTTATCATCAAAAGTGTTTTCATAAACAACTCCTTTGATTTTTTGTTGAGAAAAACCGTAAAATCCTATAAGGATAAAGAGAAATATGATGTGTTTTTTCATTTTTTTTACTTAATTTATTTAATAATCAAAATCAGGAACAGAACAGACTGTTTTATTCCTTTACAGTGAAAAAATAAATAATTAAGCGTAATAAATCAGACTACAATAGAGCTTGTAGAGAGGTGGGGCATTAGAGTTATAACTATAATAGGGATAGTCTGGTTTGAAATCTTCTGAATATTCAGCGAAGTCAAATATTAATTCGTTCTCAAAAGTTACAAATGCATCAATATTAAACGAAAATATTGTAGTAGTGATAACATCAGAATTGTCTTGTGAGATGTATTCATCTTTGCAACATTCGGAGTGGTCGTCAGCAGAACCACAACAAGATTTTCCTAAAGAACAATCTTCTTCAGTATGTGTGTGGTGTGATTTTTCGTGATTACAAAGTTCTCCTGTTGTTTTTGAGTAAACTATTTGAGAAGCGATTTGTTCTTCTCCACAAAAATGTACGTTCAAAGCCAACCCGATGTTCGAAAACATCAGGAAAGAAGCAAATAACAAAGCCGTATATTTTTTGGATAAACTCATCTTTAAGGGTTTGAGTTAGGCAAAGGTAATAATTTTTTGGATTATTTCAGGTTGTATATCCTGATTTTAAGATACACTACTAAATTATCTTATGGAAGTATTATTTTTGATAAACTCAATGTTTTCTTTTTCTGTAATTATCCACATATCCAATTCGTACATAAAAGAATTTCTGTTATAAAAGCGAATCTTTTTTTGGTTTGAATTTAACTTTACTCGAGTTCCTTTTTGCAAATAGGTTGAGGTATAGTGATAAATTTCAGCCACAGAATCTTTGATGCGGTAAGGATAAGTCTGTGTGCCCGAAGGTAAAAATTCCTTCGTAGTGGTGCTGTCAATTTTTATTGTAATGATGCTAAATAAATGATTGTTAGAAACCTTTAAACCCACTATTTTTCCGCTAAATTCCACATTATTTGCCAAGAGTTCATCACTATTTGTTTTTTGGCTATTCCATATGATAAAAAGCACAAAAAATCCCGACAAAATCAAAAGTAACAAAAATATTAGTCTATGTTTTTTGCGCATGGGATAAAATTGATTTAGTACCCTAGTTTTTCACGAACTCTTTTTAATACGTTATCAGCAACTTTACTTGCTTTTTTGGCTCCATTCATCAGGATTTTCTCTACTTCATCAGGGTTATTGATATAATGGTTGTATTTTTCTCTTTCGGCTTTGAAATTTTCTATGATGAGTTCGAAAAGAGCTTGTTTGGCATGACCATAACCGTAATTGCCACCTAGATAATTATTTTTCATAGTTGCAATTTGTGTTTCATTAGCAAGCAAACTGTATAAAGCAAAAACCTTACACGTATCTGGATCTTTTGGTTCTTCGAGAGGCGTACTGTCGGTCTCAATACTCATCACTTGTTTGCGTAATGACTTGTCATCTAGAAAAATATCAATATAATTATTTCTGGATTTACTCATTTTTTGACCGTCTGTCCCAGGTACAATCATCACATTTTCTTCGATTTTGGCATTGGGTAAAACAAAGGTTTCTCCCATTTGATGGTTGAATCTGGAAGCCACATCGCGAGTGATTTCCAAATGTTGCAATTGGTCTTTTCCAACAGGCACAATATCAGCATCATACAGCAAAATATCAGCAGCCATAAGCATCGGATAGGTAAATAATCCTGCATTTACATCCTCGAGGTAATCTTGTTTGTCTTTAAAAGAATGAGCCAATGTCAATCTCTGAAATGGAAAAAAACAGCTTAAATACCACGAAAGTTCACAGGTTTGAGGCACATCGCTCTGACGATAAAACGTAACCCGATTCACATCCAATCCGCAGGCTAACCATGTCGCAGCAACACTTAGTGTGTTTTGCTTAAGCAAAGTTGCATCTTTAATTTGTGTAGCAGAATGCAGGTTTGCGATGAATAAAAAGGATTCGTTTTCAGGACTATTCGCCATTTTAACAGCCGGAAGGATAGCCCCTAATAAATTCCCTAAATGTGGTGTTCCTGTACTTTGAACTCCTGTTAATACTTTTGCCATTTCAAATAAATCAAATTCGTGCAAATTTAATTCATTTTGTACAGATATTCACTACTTTTGGAGCTATGAAATTTTTAAAAGCACCTTTTCAGCTGTTATACAGAATTTGGTTTTACATTTTGGTAACCGTTCCGATATTGGTATTGTGTCCGTTTTTACTGATCTCTATATCCAAAGAAAAATGGTATCCGTTCTCATTTAAATTAGCTCGAATTTGGGCTAAAACCATTTTGTTCGGAATGGGATTTATCGTTTCTGTAAAAAAATTACAATCCTTCGAAAAGCAAAAAAGCTATATGCTGATTTCGAATCATACCTCAATGACAGACATTATGCTGATGCTTTACGTAGTAAAAGACAATCCGTTTGTTTTTGTGGGAAAAAAAGAACTCGCCAAAATTCCGATTTTTGGTTTTTTTTACAAACGAACCTGTATTTTGGTAGACAGAGGAAGTTCTAAAAGTAGGAAAGAGGTTTTTGACCAGGCTCAAAAAAGATTAAATCAAGGTTTGAGCATTTGTATTTTCCCCGAAGGTGGAGTTCCTCACGACAGATCAATAATTCTAGATCCATTTAAAGATGGTGCCTTCCGTTTAGCTATCGACCATCAAATCCCGATTGTTCCTATGAGCTTTTATGATAACAAAAAACGTTTTTCGTATAAGTTTTTCAGCGGAAGTCCTGGTAAAATGAGAGCTAAAGT
>Ga0209075_1002055_pt1 | contig 18229 bp, 31 predicted proteins | sample Stecom2011_FD_187523 | JGI IMG/M metagenome (GOLD analysis project Ga0209075, IMG submission 187523) | Agricultural soil microbial communities from Utah to study Nitrogen management - Steer compost 2011 (SPAdes) (version 2) | ecosystem: Environmental > Terrestrial > Soil > Agricultural land...
CTATCATTTCTGACAGCCTTTTTAGAATTATTGGTTAGATAATTATTCTTCTTTTCTTACGGTGTGATTGATATCATTTCTATGAGTTATGATTTCAAAATTCGTATCTACAAAATAGGCACTTCCGAAACCATTTACATAGGCACCTTTAATCGGAACAATTTCAATCATAATAAAATCATCCATTCCTGTTAGAATCTCAAGTATTTTCCCGTGATTTTCTGTAAGCCCAGCTACAGCTTTATTCCACAATTCCGTACCTCTTTCTATTTGATTAGTAGTAGCATCAATAGTTAATCGTTCACGAGCATACATTTGTTTGGTGTCTGATTCATCTTCGATAAACATAACCGAAACTTTTTTCATATCTCTTAGGTTCTTCGTATGACGAGCCATAAACGACACTAAAACATATAATTTATTATTAATCATTACGTACGGAACGTAACTTGAATTCGGATTTCCTTCTGAGTCAATTGTAGCTAGAATAACAGTTTTACACCTTGCCATAAGCTCTTTGACTTTTGGTTCGATTGGCCTATTTTTACGCTGTGCTTGATTCACTTTATCTTGAACATTCATAGTACTTTATTTTTTTATATTATAAAAATCGTTCAAAGATAATTCTTATTTAGAACATTTTAAAATAATAATCGACTTTTAGTTACACAAACTATTTAATTCTGAATCTATTATAGAAAATTAGTTTTCATCTATATAAAAATAACTTGTCTAAATGTGATATTCAGACAAGTTATTTTAGTAGATAATTTTAATCTCTTATATTATTTTGAATACTTTATGTTTTCGACAAATTCATCGAATAGGTATTCTGAGTCGTGCGGTCCTGGGCTTGCTTCGGGATGATATTGTACTGAAAAAACAGGTTTATCTTTCATTCTCATTCCTGCTACTGTACCGTCATTTATATGTACATGAGTAATTTCAAATTCTGGATGATTTTCTAAAGCTTCTTTATCTACTGCAAACCCGTGATTTTGAGAAGTTATTTCTCCCTTTCCGGTAATTAGATTCATCACAGGGTGATTAATTCCTCTGTGTCCGTTAAACATTTTATACGTTGTAATTCCATTAGCAAGTGCAATGGTTTGGTGTCCGAGACAGATTCCGAAAAGTGGTTTTCCTTCCTCGATAATCTTTATTGCTATTTCTTGAGCATTTTTCAGAGGTTCTGGATCTCCAGGTCCGTTTGATAAAAAATATCCATCCGGATTAAAGCTCTTCAGATCTTCGAAACTTGAGTCAAAAGGAAAAACTTTAATATAACAGTCTCTTTTAGCTAGGTTTCTCAAGATATTTTTTTTAATTCCTAAGTCTAATGCAGAAATTTTATATTTTGCATTTTCGTCTCCGAAATAATAGACTTCTTTAGTAGAAACTTTAGAGGCTAATTCTAATCCTTTCATATCAGGAGCTTGTGCAAGTTGCTTTTTTAATGCTTCGATATCTTCGGTTTCAGTCGAAATAATTGCATTCATAGCTCCATTGTCACGAATATAACTTACCAAAGCTCGGGTATCTACATCAGATATTGCAACTATATTATACTTTTTCAAGTATTCGATTAAAGAAGAGTTGGCATTGGTTCTTGAATAGTCAAAACTGAAATTTTTAACCACCAATCCTGCAATTTTAATCGAATCTGATTCTACTTCTTCAGAATTTATTCCATAATTTCCGATATGAGGTGTTGAAGCTACCATAATCTGCCCAAAATAAGAAGGGTCAGTAAAAATTTCTTGATAGCCTGTCATTCCAGTATTGAAACAAATTTCTCCGATTGTAGTTCCTTCGGTTACTGATTTTCCATAGAAAATCGTTCCGTCTGAAAGTAGTAAGACGGCTTTTTTTCTGGTTTGGTATTTCATTTTGTGTGTTGTAAAGTTGTGCAAAAATACATCAAAAAAAAAGTTTTCACAATTAAAAAGAACGGATTGTCATTTTAAGGAAAAAAATAATTGTTTGGTTTCAAAAAGTTTATTTTTTAGTATAAAAAAAGGACTAAACATTATTGTTAGTCCTTTTTTAAATTGTAAGAATACTATAAATTTATTCTTTAGTTTCTGTATTTTCTGCAGTTGTATCTGCTTGCGGAGTTTCTGCTTCTGGAGCTGTTTCTTCTGCTGTAACTTCAGCAGCTTTTTTAGCACCTCTACTTCTACGAGTTGTTTTCTTAACTTCTTTCTTTCCTCCGTTGTAAAGTTCGTTAAAGTCCACTAGTTCGATCATTGCCATATCAGCATTATCTCCCAAACGGTTTCCTAATTTGATGATACGTGTGTATCCTCCCGGACGATCTCCTACTTTAGGAGCAACTTCTCTGAACAATTCAGTTACAGCATATTTGTCTTTTAGGTATGAAAAAACAATACGTCTGTTATGTGTTGAGTCTTCTTTTGATTTAGTTACCAATGGCTCAACATATACCTTAAGAGCTTTAGCTTTAGCTACTGTTGTGTTAATACGCTTATGTTCTATTAACGAACAAGCCATATTAGCTAACATTGCATCTCTGTGCCCTTTTTTTCTTGATAAGTGATTTACTTTTTTTCCGTGTCTCATTGCTTTCTACAATTTTAAGTCTGTATAGCAGACCTTATTCTTTATCTAATTTATATTTTGATAAATCCATCCCGAAATGTAGGTTTTTTGAAGCTACTAACTCTTCTAGTTCAGTTAAAGACTTTTTACCGAAATTACGGAATTTCATTAAATCACTCTTGTTATAAGAAACTAAGTCTCCAAGAGTATCAACTTCTGCAGCTTTAAGGCAGTTAAGAGCCCTAACAGAAAGGTCTAAATCTACCAGTTTTGTTTTCAGAAGTTGTCTCATATGCAATGACTCTTCGTCATAAGACTCTGTTTGAGCGATTTCGTCTGATTCAAGTGTAATTCTCTCATCCGAGAATAGCATAAAGTGATGAATAAGTACTTTTGCTGCCTCTGTAAGAGCATCTTGAGGAGCTATAGAACCATCTGTTTTGATTTCAAAAACCAATTTTTCGTAGTCTGTTTTTTGTTCGACACGATAGTTCTCGATAGTATACTTAACGTTTTTTACAGGTGTATAAATCGAATCGATAAAAATAGTTCCTATAGAAGCTGTTGATTTTTTATTTTCTTCAGCCGGAACATATCCTCTACCTTTTTCGATAGTAAACTCAAAGTTCAACTTAACTTTACTTTCAAGATTACAGATAATCTGGTCTGGATTCAACACTTGAAATCCTGAAATAAATTTCTGTAAGTCTCCTGCAGTAATTTTATCTTTTCCTGAAATAGAAACAGAAACAGTTTCGTTGTCAATATCCTCTATTTGACGTTTAAATCGAACTTGTTTGAAATTCAATACAATTTCGGTAACGTCTTCTACAACACCTGATATGGTCGAGAACTCATGTTCTACACCCTCAATGCGGATCGAAGTAATTGCGTATCCTTCTAGGGCTGAAAGTAAAACTCTGCGAAGTGCATTACCTACTGTCAATCCGTATCCTGGTTCCAAAGGTCTGAATTCAAACTTTCCTTCGAAATCGGTGGAATCAATAAGTATAACTTTATCAGGTTTTTGAAAATTAAATAGTGCCATAGTTTAGACTTATGTCAATTTATTATTTGTTGTATAACTCAACGATTAGTTGTTCTTTGATGTTTTCAGGAATCTGAATTCTTTGAGGAACAGCTACAAAGGTTCCTTCTTTGGTATCGTTATTCCAAGTAATCCACTCATATACGTGAGATGAGTTTGCTAAAGAATTTACGATAGCTTCTAATGATTTAGATTTTTCGCGAACCGCAACTTTATCACCTGGTTTTAATTGGTACGAAGGTATATTTACTAACTCTCCGTTCACTGTGATGTGTCTGTGCGAAACAATTTGACGAGCTGCTCTACGGGTTGGAGCAATTCCCATTCTGTAAACCACGTTATCTAAACGAGATTCACATAATTGAAGTAAGATTTCACCTGTAATACCTGAAGCACTACTTGCTTTTTCGAACATTCTTCTAAATTGACGCTCTAAGATACCATAGGTATATTTTGCTTTTTGCTTTTCAGTAAGCTGAATTGCATATTCAGATTTTTTAGCTCTTCTTTTAGCTAATCCGTGTTGCCCTGGAGGGTAATTTCTTCTTTCAAGAGCTTTATCAGCTCCGAAAATAGCTTCTCCGAATTTACGTGCTATTTTCGATTTAGGACCAGTATATCTTGCCATTTTAAAATTGATTATTGAAACAGAACTATGAATTCAGGTCTAATCCTCCGATAGTTTGTAATCTGTTTCGTGTTATACTTAAATATTAATTAAACTCTTCTTCTTTTTGGAGGACGACATCCGTTGTGTGGCATTGGAGTTACGTCAATGATTTCTGTAACTTCGATTCCTCCGTTATGGATAGAACGTATAGCTGACTCTCTACCATTCCCCGGTCCTTTCACGTAAACTTTTACTTTTTTAAGTCCTGCTTCAAGAGCAACTTTACTTGCGTCTTCAGCAGCCATTTGCGCAGCATATGGTGTGTTCTTTTTAGAACCTCTGAATCCCATTTTACCTGCTGATGACCAAGAAATAACTTCACCTTTTTTGTTTGTAAGCGAAATGATGATGTTATTAAAAGTAGCACTGATGTGAGCCTCACCTGTAGACTCTACAACAACTTTACGTTTTTTCGTATTAGTTTTTGCCATAGCTATTTATTATTTAGTTGCTTTTTTCTTGTTAGCAACAGTTTTCTTTTTACCTTTTCTTGTTCTCGAATTATTTTTGGTTCTTTGTCCACGTAGCGGAAGACCGTTTCTGTGACGGATTCCTCTTTGGCATCCAATATCCATCAAACGTTTGATATTTAATTGAACCTCTGAACGTAATTCTCCTTCAATTTTAAAATTAGATACCGCCTCACGGATTGCTCCAATTTCATCGTCGTTCCAGTCAGAAACTTTTTTGTCTTGACTAACTTGAGCTTTTTCTAAAATCTCAATAGCTCTGCTTTTTCCGATACCGAAAATATAGGTTAAAGCTATAACTCCTCTTTTGTGTTTAGGTATATCTACCCCTGCTATTCTTGCCATAATTATCCTTGTCTTTGTTTAAATCTAGGATTTTTTTTGTTAATAACATATAAGCGTCCTTTTCTGCGTACGATAATACACTCGGCACTTCTTTTCTTTACTGATGCTCTTACTTTCATTTTTTAAGCCTTTTAATATCTATAAGTAATTCTTGCTTTTGACAAGTCATAAGGACTCATCTCTAATTTAACTTTATCTCCGGGTAACAATTTGATGTAGTGCATACGCATTTTACCCGAAATATGAGCAATTACAACGTGTCCGTTCTCTAACTCAACTCTAAACATTGCGTTAGACAATGCCTCGATAATTGTTCCGTCTTGTTCTATTGCAGATTGCTTTGCCATACTATGCTAATGATTTTCTATTTTTACCGGTTTTCATCAAACCATCATACTGTTTATTCAACAAATAAGCGTTGACTTGCTGAATTGTATCAATTGCAACTCCAACCATAATTAACATAGAAGTTCCTCCGTAGAACATAGCCCAACCTTGTTGAAGATCCATAAGAGAAACCACAATAGCTGGCAAAACAGCGATAACCACCAAAGCTAAAGATCCTGGGAATGTGATTAGAGACATAATTCTGTCTAAATAATCAGCTGTTTCTGTACCAGGTTTAATTCCCGGAATAAATCCTCCGCTTCGTTTTAAATCGTCTGCCATTTTGTTAGTAGGAATTGTAATTGCTGTATAAAAATACGTAAAAAGTACAATCAACAATCCAAATACAAAGTTATACCAAAATCCGAAAATATCCGTAAAAGTAGTTGCTATTCCTTGAGCTGATTCTGAAGTTGACAATCCTGCTAAAGCAGCTGGTACAAACATAATAGCCTGTGCAAAAATTATAGGCATTACTCCCGAAGCATTTACTTTAAGTGGAATCCATTGTCTGTTTCCTTCTTCAAAACCTCCTCCTGTTGTACGTCTTGCATATTGTACAGGTACTTTTCTAACTGCCTGAACCAAGTACACACAAGCTACAATAACTAACAGCCAAACAATTATTTCAATAAGGATTAACATAATTCCTCCGTTATTTCCTGTTGTTCTGTAGGCAAGCTCTTGTATAAAAGCCTGAGGCATTGTTGCCAAAATTCCTATCATAATCAAAAGCGAAATACCATTTCCGATTCCCTTATCTGTAATTTTTTCTCCTAACCACATTGCAAAAATAGTACCTGTAGATAAGATGATTACTGATGAGAAAATAAAGGCAAATGAAGATGGAGCCATCAAGAATGCATCAGGAACTTGTCTTGACAAGTTATAGATATATCCAGGTCCTTGAATCAAAGTAATCCCGATAGTAAGCCAACGGGTAATTTGATTCATTTTCTTTCTTCCGCTTTCTCCGTCTTTTTGTAGTTTTTGTAAGTATGGTACTGCAATTCCCATTAATTGAACTACAATCGAAGCAGAAATATAAGGCATAATTCCTAATGCAAATACAGAAGCTTGCGAAAACGCTCCTCCTGTAAATACATTAATAAGCCATCCGATTCCTCCCTCGGTTTGATCTTGAAGACCTTGTAATTTATTAATATCGATACCCGGAAGTGGAACATGGGCTCCAAAACGATAAACCAATAATAATCCTAAAGTTAAGAGGATTTTATTTCTAAGCTCCTCAATTTTCCAGATACTAGCGATAGTTTCAATAAATTTTTTCATCTTTCAAGAACAATTATTATAATTCTACTGCTTCTCCTCCGGCTGCTTCTATAGCTGCTTTTGCAGTTGCAGTAAATTTGTGAGCAGATACTTTTAATTTAGTTTTTAATTCACCTCTACCTAAGATTTTGATCAAATCATTTTTAGTAGCCAATCTGTTTTCTAACAAAGTAGTAAAATCTACTGTGTCAGTTGCAAATCCGTTATCCACTAAACTTTGTAGAGTGTCTAAATTAATACCTTGATATTCTACTCGGTTGATGTTTTTAAAACCAAATTTAGGCACACGTCTTTGAAGTGGCATTTGTCCTCCTTCAAAACCTAATTTTTTAGAGTATCCTGAACGAGATTTAGCTCCTTTGTGTCCTCTTTTAGAAGTACCACCTTTTCCGGAACCTTCTCCTCTACCTACCCTTTTATTTTGGTTATGTACTGAACCTTCTGCAGGTTGTAAGTTACTTAAATTCATAACTGATTTTGTTATTATTTAGCTTCTTCTACAGAAACCAAGTGTTTAACTTTATTTACCATTCCAAGGATAGCAGGACTTGCATCATGTTCAACAACCTGACCTATTTTGTGAAGTCCTAATGATTCCATAACTCTTTTTTGAGTTTGTGGACATTTAATTTGACTTCTTACTTGTTTTACTTTAATCTTTGCCATGTTCCTTTGAATTAACTTTTAAATACTTTCTCTAAAGAAATTCCTCTTTGTTTAGCAACCATAACGGCACTTCTCATTTGTAATAAAGCATCAAAAGTAGCTTTAACTACGTTATGAGGGTTAGAAGAACCTTGAGATTTTGATAATACATCTTGAACTCCTACAGATTCCAATACTGCACGTACTGATCCTCCAGCAATCACTCCTGTACCTTCAGAAGCAGGCATCAAATAGACTCTTGCTCCTCCGTACTTTCCTAATTGCTCGTGTGGAACAGTTTTACTGTGCAACGGAATACGCACTAGGTTTTTCTTAGCATCTTCAACTGCTTTTGCTATAGCTTCAGAAACATCTTTAGATTTTCCTAAACCATGACCTACTACTCCGTTTTCGTCTCCTACTACAACAACAGCAGAGAATCCGAATGCTCTACCTCCTTTTGTAACTTTAGTAACGCGATTTACACTTACCAAACGGTCTTTTAGCTCAATTCCACTTGGTTTTACCAGTTCTACGTTTTTATAATTCTGATACATAGTTTGTTAAAATTTTAGTCCTGCAGCTCTAGCTCCGTCTGCTAATGATTTTACACGTCCGTGATATAAATAACCTCCTCTATCGAAAGTTATTTTTTCGATTCCCGCCTTTACAGCTTTCTCAGCAATAGCTTTACCTACTTGCTCAGCTACCTCAATGGCTGTTCCTTTTGCGTTTATATCTTTATCTCTAGATGAAGCTGCTACTAAAGTTATACCTTTTGTATCATCAATAATTTGAGCATAAATCTCTTTATTACTTCTGAATACAGACAGTCTTGGCATTTCTGCTGTTCCTGTAACAGTTTTTCTGATTCTTAGCTTAATACGCTGTCTTCTCTCAACTTTTGTTAGTGACATAATTCTTTATTTTTAAGCTGATTTACCTGCTTTTCTTCTTAATACTTCTCCTACAAACTTAACTCCTTTTCCTTTATAAGGTTCAGGCTTACGGAAACTTCTAATTTTAGCAGCTACGTGCCCTAAAAGTTGTTTATCATGAGAAGATAGTTTAACAATTGGATTCTTTCCTTTTTCGGATACCGTCTCTACTTTTACTTCAGGAGCAATTTCCAAAACGATATTGTGTGAAAATCCTAAAGCTAAATCTAACTTTTGACCTTGGTTAGAAGCTCTATAACCTACTCCAACCAATTCTAGTTCTTTAGTAAATCCTTCAGACACTCCAACAATCATGTTGTTTATAAGAGAACGGAATAATCCGTGTTTAGCTCTCTCGTCTTTATGATCAGATGAACGCTCAAGCACAACTTGTCCGTCTTCTATTTTAACAGTAACGTCTGAGTATTCTTGTTTTAGTTCACCTAACTTTCCTTTAACTGTAATAACTCCATCTTTAACATCAACTGTTACTCCTGATGGTATAGTTATTGGGCTTTTACCTATTCTTGACATCTCTTTAAAAGTCTTTTTAGTATACGTAACAAATTACTTCTCCACCAACATTCAATTGTTTAGCTTTCTTTCCGGTCATTAAACCTTTTGAAGTTGAAACAATAGCGATTCCTAATCCGTTAAGGATTCTTGGAAGGTCAGCAGATCCAGCGTATTTACGCAAACCTGGTTTACTAATTCTTTGAATATCTCTAATTACTGACTCTTTTGTATCTTTATCATACTTAAGAGCAATCTTGATAGTTCCTTGAACGTTGTTATCCTCAAACTTGTAGCTCAAGATATAACCTTGTTCAAATAAAATTTTTGTGATTTCTTTTTTCAGTTTTGATGCAGGAATCTCTACCACTTTGTGGTTTGCCATAGCTGCATTTCTGATTCTTGTTAAGAAATCTGCAATTGGATCTGTATACATATAGTTAAATTTGCGGTTTTAGTATTCAGTAAGCACCACACCTACCGAACTTGAAACCAATTAATATTCTAAATAATTTATTGCTTACCAACTAGCTTTTCTAACTCCTGGTATCAATCCTTGGTTAGCCATTTCTCTGAAAGTTACACGAGAAATCCCAAATTGACGCATATATCCTCTTGGTCTTCCTGTTAACTTGCAACGATTGTGAAGGCGAACTGGTGAGGCATTTTTAGGAAGCTTTTGAAGAGCTTCGTAGTCTCCTGCTTCTTTTAATGCTTGTCTTTTAGCAGCATATTTTGCTACTAATTTTTCTCTTTTCACCTCACGGGCTTTCATTGATTCTTTAGCCATGTCTTAATTCTTTTTAAAAGGTAAACCTAGTTCAGTTAACAATGATTTTGCTTCCTTGTCTGTCGATGCATTGGTAACAAAAGTGATATCCATACCTGCGATTTTATTCACTTTATCAATATTGATTTCAGGGAATATAATTTGCTCAGTAATTCCTAAAGTATAGTTTCCTCTACCGTCAAATCCTGTAGCTTTAATTCCTTGAAAATCTCTAACTCTCGGAAGAGAAGCAGTAATCAATCTATCTAAAAATTCATACATACGCTCACCTCTAAGGGTTACTTTTGCACCGATCGGCATTCCTTTTCTAAGTTTGAACGATGCTACGTCTTTCTTAGAAATAGTTGCGATTGCTTTTTGTCCGGAAATTTTCGTAAGCTCTTCTACTGCATAATCGATAAGTTTTTTATCTGATACAGCTGCTCCTACTCCTCGAGAAATAACTATCTTCTCAAGTCTTGGTACTTGCATTACGTTTTTATATCCGAATTCTTCTTTTAAAGCAGAGATTACTCTGTCTTTATATTCCTGTTTTAATCTTGGTATATAAGTCATGACTATAATACTTGATTAGATCTTTTTGAAAATCTTACTTTTTTATCACCTTCCATTCTAAATCCTACTTTTGTAGTTTCTTTAGTTTTTGGATCTACTAAAGCTATATTAGAGATATGGATAGGTGCTTCTTTTTTCACTATACCACCCTGAGGATTTTGAGCACTCGGTTTTGTATGCTTTGAAACCACATTAACACCCTCTACAATAGCGGTATTTTTGTCAGCAAAAATTCTTACGATTTTTCCTTGCTCACCTTTATGATTTCCGGCAATAACCTTTACTAAATCTCCTGATTTTACTTTTAACTTTGTCATCATTATAAAAATTAAAGCACCTCAGGTGCTAATGATACAATTTTCATGAATTGTTTTTCACGAAGTTCTCTGGCTACAGGTCCGAATACACGTGTACCTCTCATCTCTCCTGCTGCATTCAATAAAACACAAGCATTGTCATCGAATCTGATATATGATCCGTCCGCTCTACGTACTTCTTTTTTGGTACGAACAACAACTGCAGTTGATACAGCACCTTTTTTAACGTTTCCGTTTGGTGTTGCATCTTTAATTGAAACTACAATTTTATCTCCGATAGAGGCATAACGACGTTTCGTTCCTCCAAGCACACGGATAGTCAAAACTTCTTTTGCACCCGTATTATCTGCTACTTTTAATCTTGATTCTTGTTGTACCATAATTATTTAGCTCTTTCAATGATTTCAACTAATCTCCAACATTTAGATTTACTTAAAGGTCTTGTTTCCATAATCCTTACAGTATCTCCAATATTGCAATCGTTCGTTTCATCGTGTGCAACATATTTTTTTGTTTTCAACACGAATTTACCATACATAGGGTGTTTTACTTTTTTAGTTTCAGCAACTACAATAGATTTCTCCATTTTGTTACTTGTAACAACACCTATTCTTTCTTTTCTTAAATTTCTTTTTTCCATCTTTAGGCAGATTACAATTATTGTATCTCTCTTTTGGTAATTTCAGTAGCTACTCTAGCAATTGATCTTCTAACCGTTCTGATTTGTAACGGATTTTGGATTGGCGAAACCACATGAGCTGATTTTAAATCTGCGTATGATTTTTTTAGCTGAGCAAGTTGTTCTTGTAATTCAACTACCGATAGATTCTTAATTTCTGATTGTTTCATAATGTAATAAGATTATGCTTCGAAATCTCTAGCAATAACAAATTTAGTTTTAACCGGAAGTTTTTGCGCTGCCAATCTTAAAGCTTCTTTAGCTACAGATAGAGGCACTCCTCCTACTTCAAACATTATTCTTCCCGGTTTAACAACTGCTACCCAATATTCAACAGCACCTTTTCCTTTACCCATACGTACCTCTAGAGGTTTTTTCGTAATTGGTTTATCCGGGAAAATTTTAATCCATAATTGTCCTTCTCTCTTCATATAACGAGTTGCTGCAATACGAGCCGCCTCAATTTGACGAGAAGTAATAAAAACTGAATCTAATGCTTTGATACCAAACATTCCGTTTGAAAGTTCATGCCCTCTTTGAGAGATGCCTTTCATTTTACCTTTCTGTACCTTACGGTATTTTACTCTTCTAGGTTGTAACATTTTTCCGTTTTTAAATAATTATTACTTTCTCTTACGAGCATTTGGTCTACCTCCCGGTTTACCTTGACCTCCTTGCCCTTGTGGTTTTCCGGACTGTTGTTTTTTGTCCATTCCTACAAGTGGAGAAAGATCGCGCTTACCGTAAACTTCACCTTTCATAATCCATACTTTGATACCCATTCTACCGTAGGCAGTGTGAGCTTCAGCCAAAGCATAGTCGATGTCTGCTCTGAAAGTAGATAGAGGAATTCTTCCTTCTTTGAAATGTTCTGAACGCGCCATTTCAGCTCCGTTCAAACGACCAGAAATCATAATTTTGATTCCTTCAGCATTCATACGCATTGCAGCCGCAATAGCCATTTTAATAGCTCTTCTGTATGAAATTCTGCTTTCGATTTGACGAGCAACGCTATTTGCAACTAAATAAGCGTCAAGCTCTGGACGTTTAATTTCAAAGATGTTAATTTGAACCTCCTTGTCAGTAATCTTCTTAAGTTCTTCTTTTAACTTGTCTACCTCTTGACCTCCTTTACCGATGATGATACCAGGACGAGCCGTAGTGATAGTAACGGTTACAAGCTTTAAAGTTCTCTCGATGATTATTTTCGATACACTAGCTTTTGATAAACGAGCATGGATATACTTTCTGATTTTGTAATCTTCGGCAATTTTATCACCGTAGTCATTACCACCATACCAGTTAGAATCCCATCCTCTGATAATCCCAAGTCGATTTCCTATTGGATTTGTCTTTTGTCCCATACTGTTTATTAATTGCTTTGTGTGTTATTAATAGCTCCAAGCACGATGGTTACGTGATTAGAACGTTTTCTGATTCTATGTGCTCTTCCTTGAGGTGCAGGACGAAGTCTTTTAAGCATCGTACCACCATCAACTCTGATTTCTTTAATGAACAACCCAGCATCCTCAATGCTTGCGTCTTCATTTTTTGCTTGCCAGTTAGCAATTGCAGAAAGTAATAATTTTTCTAACTTTCTAGACGCTTCTTTTTGACTAAATCTCAAAATATTTAAAGCGTGTTCTGCTTTCTGACCTCTTACCAAGTCTGCCACCAAACGCATTTTTCTAGGCGAAGTAGGGCAGTTATTCAACTTTGCAAAAGCAATTTGCTTATTCGCTTCCTTTCTAGCTTCTGCTGCTTCTTTTTTACGAACTCCCATAACTTACTTATTTTTTACCTTTGTTTTTAGCCCCGGCATGACCTCTAAACGATCTTGTCGGAGAAAATTCTCCTAATTTATGTCCTACCATATTCTCTGTTACGTAAACAGGAACAAACTGACGACCATTGTGAACTGCAATGGTTTGACCTACGAAATCAGGAGTAATCATAGAAGCTCGGGACCAAGTTTTGATCACATTTTTGTTTCCATTCTCAGCATTCTCCTGAACTCTTTTCTCTAATTTATAATGAACAAAAGGTCCTTTTTTTAATGAACGTGCCATATCTTACTTACTATTTCTTTCTACGTTCTACAATATACTTATTACTTGGATTTGCCTTAGCTCTAGTTCTATAACCTTTAGCTGGCATACCTTTTCTTGAACGAGGATGTCCTCCAGATGCTCTTCCTTCTCCACCTCCCATAGGGTGATCAACCGGGTTCATCGCAACAGGTCTTGTTCTCGGTCTTCTACCCAACCATCTTGAACGTCCTGCTTTACCAGAAACAATAAGTTGGTGATCGTGATTTGACACAGCTCCAATGGTAGCTGAACAAGTAAGTAAAATCAAACGAATCTCCCCTGAAGGCATTTTGATAGTAGCATATTTACCATCACGTGCAATCAACTGAGCAAACGTTCCAGCAGAACGAGCAATAACTGCTCCTTGACCTGGACGCAACTCAATACAAGAAATTACAGTTCCCAAAGGAATTTTAGCAAGAGTCATAGTGTTTCCTACTTCTGGAGCAGCATTCTCTCCTGAAACTACCGTTTGTCCTACTTTCATTCCGCTTTGTGCAATAACATAAGTTTTTGCTCCATCAGCATAAGCCAACAAAGCAATAAACGCTGTTCTGTTCGGATCATATTCAATTGATTTCACCGTAGCAGGAATTCCTGTTTTGGCTCTTTTAAAATCAATAATACGATATCTTTGTTTATGACCACCACCAACATATCGCATGGTCATTTTTCCTTGACTATTTCTACCTCCTGAGTTTTTTTTCGGTGCTAGCAAGCTACGCTCCGGCTTATCAGTTGTAATAGCGTCAAAACCATTAACAACTCTAAAACGCTGACCCGGGGTAATAGGTTTTAATTTTCTAACTGACATTTTAGTCTTTACGTTTTATTAGATATTAGTATATAAATCTATAGTTTCTCCGTCTTTCACTTGAACAAAAGCTTTTTTGTAAGCTCCCGTCTTAGCAGTGATAAGTCCGGTTTTTGTATATTTTGTAGAACGATTAGCTCTGCTGATACTTGTATTAACAGATACCACAGAAACTCCATAAGTTTGCTCCACAGCTTTCTTAATCTGAATTTTGTTAGCTTTTTTATCGACTACAAATCCGAAACGATTTTGCAACTCACTTTCTTTGGTTGCTTTTTCGGTAAGTATAGGTTTAATTATTACACTCATCACCTTACTATTTACTTAAATTTTCTTCAATTCCCGCTAACGAACCCTCTAAAAGAACTAAACTATTTGAATTTAAAATAGCATAAGTATTTAATTCACTGCTAGTTACAACATTAGTCGCTTTCAAATTGCGAGACGACAAATATACATTTTTATTTGATTCAGCCAACACAAATAGAGATTTTTTATTCTCTAACCCTAAAGCCTTCAATACATTGATGAAATTTTTAGTGTTTGGAGCATCAAATTGGAAGTCTTCTATAACCACAACTCCACCTTCTTTAGCCTTTGCACTCAATACTGATTTACGAGCCAAACGCTTAAGGTTTTTGTTCAATTTAAAAGAATAACTTCTTGGTCTTGGTCCGAAAATTGTTCCTCCACCAGTAAAAAGTGGATTTTTAACACTTCCCGCACGAGCCGTACCAGTTCCTTTTTGTTTTTTAATTTTACGAGTCGAACCAGCAACCTCATTTCTCTCTTTAGATTTATGAGTTCCTTGTCTTTGGTTAGCCAAATATTGTTTCACATCCAAGTAAACCGCATGATTGTTTGGCTCTATACCGAAAACTGAATCCGAAAGAACCACTGTTCTACCGGTTTCTTTACCATTGATATTTAAAACTTTTACTTCCATTGCTTCTTACTTCTGAATGATTACGTAAGAATTTTTGTGTCCTGGAACTGCTCCCTTAATCACAAGTAAATTCTTTTCTTCAACAACTTTTAAAACTACAAGGTTTTGAACAGTTACATTTTTACCTCCTGTTCTACCTGCCATTCGCATTCCTTTGAATACTCTTGACGGATAAGATGAGGCACCAATAGAACCTGGCGCTCTAAGACGATTGTGCTGACCATGAGTAGTTTGTCCTACTCCGCCAAAACCATGTCTTTTAACAACTCCTTGAAAACCTTTTCCTTTAGAAACACCTTGCACATCTACATAATCTCCTTCATTAAAAAGAGACACAGTGATCACATCACCTAATTTGTAGTCTTCTTCAAACTCCTTAATCTCAACGACTTTTTTCTTAGCCTCAACACCAGCTTTTTTGAAGTGTCCTACTTCAGCTTTTGTAGCGTGCTTTTCTTTTTTGTCATCGAAACCAAGTTGTAACGCTTCATACCCGTCAACCTCATTGGTTCTGACTTGGGTAACAACACACGGGCCAGCTTCTATAACAGTACAAGGAATATTCTTCCCGTTCTCGTCAAAAATGCTGGTCATACCGATTTTTCTTCCAATTAACCCAGACATATATAATAATTATTATTAAAAATTTACGTTTTTTGTTCTAAAAAAGGTTGCAAAAATAAGCATTAAGTTTTAAAAACAAAACTTAATGCTTATTTTTTTACAATCTAATTTTATCTATCAGACTTTTATTTCTACTTCAACTCCTGAAGGAAGCTCTAGTTTCATTAGAGCATCGATAGTTTTAGAAGAAGAAGAATAAATATCTAACAATCTTTTGTACGAGCTTACCTCAAATTGCTCTCTTGCTTTTTTGTTCACGTGTGGAGAACGTAAAACAGTAAAGATTTTTTTATGAGTTGGTAACGGAATTGGCCCTGTTACTACAGCCCCTGTACTTTTTACAGTTTTCACGATTTTTTCTGCTGATTTATCAACCAACATATAATCGTATGATTTTAATTTTATTCTGATTTTTTGACTCATTTTCTTTAAAAATTAAGCGTTACCTCTTGCTTTTTTGATTACTTCCTCTGCAATATTAGAAGGCGTTTCAGCATAATGAGAGAATTCCATTGTAGAAGTTGCTCTACCCGAAGACAACGTTCTAAGTGTTGTTACGTATCCGAACATTTCTGAAAGTGGCACAGAAGCTTTTATTACTTTAGCACCTGCTCTATCTCCCATGTCGTTTACCTGTCCTCTACGTCTATTCAAATCCCCTACAATATCTCCCATATTTTCTTCTGGAGTAATTACCTCTAACTTCATGATTGGCTCGAGAATTACAGCTCCAGCAGCCTTAGCCGCTTCTTTGTATCCCATTTTAGCAGCCAATTCGAAAGACAATGAATCTGAATCGACAGCGTGGTAAGAACCATCTGTTAAGGTAACTTTCATAGAATCCATTTCGAATCCAGCCAAAGGACCTTGCTTCATTGCCTCTTTAAATCCTTTTTCTACAGAAGGAATATATTCTTTAGGAACGTTACCTCCTTTTACTTCGTTAACAAACTGTAATCCCATAGGAACTTTTCCGTCAACTTCATCAGCAGGACCAATAGAGAATACGATATCAGCAAATTTACCACGACCTCCAGATTGTTTTTTATAAACCTCTCTATGATTTGCCGTACGAGTAATAGCCTCTTTGTACTCTACTTGTGGTTCTCCTTGGTTTACCTCAACCTTAAACTCACGTCTCATACGGTCAACGATAATATCCAAGTGAAGCTCACCCATTCCAGAAATAATAGTTTGTCCTGAAGCTTGGTCTGTTCTTACTGTAAATGTTGGGTCTTCTTCTGCTAATTTAGCTAAAGCAGTTCCCATTTTATCAGCATCAGCCTTAGTTTTTGGCTCAACAGCAATACCAATTACCGGATCAGGGAACACCATTGATTCAAGAACTATAGGGTGTTTTTCGTCACACAAAGTATCTCCTGTCTTAATATCTTTAAATCCTACAGCAGCTCCAATATCTCCCGCTTCAATATATTCGATTGGGTTTTGCTTATTAGAGTGCATTTGGTAAATACGAGAAATTCGCTCTTTACTTCCTGAACGCGTATTTAAAACGTAAGAACCGGCATCTAGTCTACCTGAGTAAGCTCTAAAGAAAGCCAAACGTCCTACGTATGGGTCAGTAGCAATTTTAAATGCTAATGCAGCAAAAGGATCAGATACAGAAGGCTTACGCGATACAGGCTCATCCGTATTTGGATTTGTTCCATCGATAGCTTCTTTATCTGTTGGAGCAGGTAAATAACGACATACTGCGTCAATCATAAACTGCACTCCTTTATTTTTAAACGATGAACCACACATCATCGGGATGATACTCATATCAAGAGTAGCAGCACGTAAAGCGGTGTGAATTTCTTCTTCAGTAATAGACTCTTCGTCTTCCATATATTTTTCAAGAAGATTTTCGTCATAAGCAGCAATTTCTTCAATTAACTGACCTCTGTACTGTTTTACGTCATCAACCATATCAGCTGGTATCTCAACAACGTCAAAAGTACTACCGAAGTTTTCGTCATGCCATACAATAGCACGGTTCTTAACCAAGTCAACTACTCCTTTAAAATCAGCCTCATCTCCAATAGGTAAAACGATAGGCACTGCGTTAGAACCTAACATCTCTTTTACCTGATTACAAACTCCTAAAAAGTTAGCTCCTTGACGGTCCATTTTATTAACGAACCCTAAACGAGGCACTTTATAGTTATCTGCTAATCTCCAGTTAGTTTCTGATTGTGGTTCAACACCATCCACAGCACTAAACAAGAACACCAATCCATCAAGTACACGTAGAGAACGGTTTACCTCTACAGTAAAGTCAACGTGCCCTGGAGTATCGATAATATTAAAATGATATTCTTTTGTTTCAGCTATTTTTTGCCCTTGTTCTGTTGGAAACTGCCAAGTACAAGTAGTGGCTGCCGATTGAATAGTAATACCTCTTTCAGCCTCTTGCTCCATCCAGTCCATCGTAGAAGAACCTTCGTGAGTTTCTCCCATTTTATGGTTTTTACCTGTATAGAACAATATACGCTCGGTAGTTGTTGTTTTCCCAGCATCAATATGTGCTGCAATACCTATAT
>Ga0209075_1002057_pt1 | contig 18212 bp, 18 predicted proteins | sample Stecom2011_FD_187523 | JGI IMG/M metagenome (GOLD analysis project Ga0209075, IMG submission 187523) | Agricultural soil microbial communities from Utah to study Nitrogen management - Steer compost 2011 (SPAdes) (version 2) | ecosystem: Environmental > Terrestrial > Soil > Agricultural land...
GGGCGGGGAACTGGGCTAGGATTAGCGCTGGTCTACAGCATTATTGAAGACCACAGCGGCAGTATTCAGGCACAAAGCCCGATTAAGGACGGTAAAGGCACACGCTTCGTTATTACTTTGCCCGCCGTAACCGCACACACCGTAAGCAATGGGATCATCACATGAGTCATGTTCTGATTGTTGAAGATGAGCCGGTTATTCGCAGCGCTCTACGCAAGCTGCTAGAACGGCACGACCACAGCGTGGTTGAAGCCAACTCCGTTGAGCAGGCCCGCAGCCATAATCTGCACGATTTCGATCTGATTATTAGCGATCTACGCCTACCTGGTGAGCCAGGCACGGAATTGATCCAGCAAGCACGCCCCACCCCTGTGCTGATTATGACCAGCTACGCCAGTCTGCGCTCTGCCGTGGATGCGATGAAGCTTGGCGCAGTGGACTACATTGCCAAGCCCTTTGATCACGACGAAATGATCATGGCAGTCGATCGCATTCTGCAGGTACGTGTGTTGCGCCGTGGTCACGACGCACTGCGTGCCGACCTAGCGCAGCGTTACCCTGTTGGCAACATGGTGGCGCAAAGCGCCGCCATGCAACAACTCGTCCAGCAGCTTGATCGCATCGCCGACAGCGACAGCACGGTGCTAATTTTCGGTGAGTCCGGCACCGGCAAGGAGTTACTCGCACGTACTTTGCACGATCGCAGCGAGCGCAACCGTGGACCGATGGTGTCAGTCCACTGCGCGGCCATGGCCAGCGACGAGCTAGAGCATCAGCTGTTTGGTGTTGAGGACGGACAAGGCCGCGCAAGCCTAGTCGAAGCGGCTGATGGCGGCACCTTGTTCATTGATGAAATCGACGAACTATCCAGTTCGGCACAAGGGCGGTTACTGCAGCTACTGGAAAACCAGATGGTCCAGCGTATTGGTGTCAGCACCGAGAAACGCCGTATCGATACTCGTGTTATCGCAGCCAGTCACCGCGACCTGCGCCTGCTGGTCAAAGAAGGCCGCTTTCGCAAGGATCTTTATTACCGTCTGCAGGTGGTTCAACTACCACTACCGCCACTGCGCGAGCGCGGGGAAGACATCCAGCTGCTGGCCGAGAGCTTGCTGGAGCGCATCTGTCTACGCCTCAACGTAAAAACAGCCGGTTTTAACAGTGAAGCCCGTGACGCAATTGAGCAGTACCCTTGGCCTGGCAACGTGCGTGAGCTGGAGAATGCGATTGAGCGAGCGTTGATTTTAGCCGATGGCCAAGAGATTAGCGTTGAGCTACTGGGCATTGACGCTTCTGTCATGCCACCACGCACCCTGCATGACCCGAACGAAGAGCTCTCGCTAGAGGATTACTTCACCCGCTTTGTTGTCGACAACCAAGATCACATGACCGAAACCGAGCTGGCACGCAAGCTGGGTATCAGCCGTAAGTGTCTGTGGGAGAGGCGCCAACGACTAAGCATTCCGCGCAGCCGTAACAGCGCGACGGGAACCTAGGCCGAGCAAACGTAACAGAAGTGTTACCGTCCTACACGAAAACCACAAAAACTTACTTTGACTAATAGCTTGATAATATCAGAAAAAACATAACTTATTGATTTTTATAATATTAACACGATATTGCAATGCCTCGGCAGCAACGGCACCATAACTTCCACGCCACATAAAAACAAAAACGGCGATATGGCTCCCGGATCTAATAACAACAGCCGGAAGAAATAATAAAAACAACAGTGCTACGAGCCAATACAGCATGGTCGGCCAAACAGGGCAGACCTAAGGCAAAACCAGAAAGCCAAAAATAATAACAATAGAATCAGCGCATAGGGGGTCACAGCGGAGCTGTGACCCCTTTTTAATTATACTCTCCCCTTGTTTCATCCCCTGTTCACTCTCTGTTGCTATATCTGTTGTTATGTTCGCCAGCATTAATTAGTCCCTCGCCAACATTGCTATTACCCGCCTACTGCGCAGCAGTGTTAACATCCTTGGCTTCATTGACAGTCGCAAGGTCATTTCGTTTCATGCTTCGCAAGATTGCTAATTATTTATCACAACCGCTCGGCCCTGTGACTCGGCTACTCGGACGGAGTTCCGCTGCCACCCTACCGGTGCCAGAAATTCATTCCCGCGAGCATCACGATATTTCCCGGCGTGACATGAGCCGAGCAGCACTCGACGTGCTGTATGGGCTGCACAAGAATGGCTTCGAGGCCTATCTGGTTGGCGGCTGCCTACGTGACATTCTCAGAGGCGTTAAGCCGAAAGATTTCGATGTCGTGACCAATGCCACCCCCGAACAAGTACAGGGGCTGTTTCGTCGCGCCCGTGTTATTGGCCGACGTTTTAAAATTGTGCACGTCTACTTCGGTCGTGACGTTATCGAAGTCGCCACCTTTCGCGCGCTATCAGAGCCTGATGAGCGCGAAGAATCCGATCAAGGCATGATCCTACGCGACAATATTTACGGCTCAATTGAAGAAGACGCGCTACGCCGTGACTTCACCCTCAATGCGCTCTACTACAACATCGATAACTTTGCCCTGTACGATTTTATGGGCAGCCTTGATGACATTCGCGCCAAACGTATTCGCATTATTGGTGACCCAGAACGCCGCTACCGGGAAGATCCGGTACGCATGCTGCGGGCGGCCCGTTTTGCTGCCAAGATGCAGTTTGAGCTAGACCCAGAAACTGAAAAGCCCATTCATCAGTTAGGTTTAAGCCTGCACCAAGTGCCACCGGCACGAATGTTCGATGAAGTTTTAAAGCTTTTTCTTAGCGGCCATGCACTAGCATCACTGCGCTCACTACAACAGCTTGGTCTACTCGAAATTCTGATTCCCGAAGCGGGCAACCACTTGCATGGCGAAGCGCTGAGCGATGTCTGGCAAAAGTTAATTGAGTGCGCCTGCATCAATACAGATAAACGCATCGCTGAAAGTCGTCCTGTAACACCGGCATTTTTATTTGCTGTATTGCTCTGGCCGGCGGTCGTCGCACGCACGGAAAAACACCTCGCCAATGGCTTACCATTTGCACCTGCTCGGCAACGTGCAGCGGGACAAGTTATCCATAGTCAAAATGAAATCACCGCCATTCCTAAACGCTTCACCCAGGTGATGCGTGAAATTTGGGACATGCAATTACGCCTAGACAAACGTCATGGTCGCCATGCTGAAACACTGGTAGCTGATACTCGCTTTCGTGCGGGCTATGACTTTTTGTTGCTGCGCGAACAAGCCGGAGAAGTTGAGCCAGGTCTTGGCGACTGGTGGACCCGCTATCAAGAAGAAGACGAGCATGGTCGTATGGACATGGTACGTCAGCTTAGCCGCAGCACTGCGCCTGCTACCAAGAAGCGCCGTCGCCGGCGCAAGCCCGCCGCTACAGGCAACACATGACCGAGATCTTTATCGGCCTTGGTAGCAACTTGGGCGATAGCGTAGCGCACCTAGTAGCAGCACGCAGCGCCCTAGACCAGCTAGCCAATAGCCGAATCACGGCAGTGTCATCACTCTACCGCAGTGCCCCCATTGGGCCGCAGGATCAAGCAGATTTTTTTAATGCGGTAATACGCCTTACCAGCGATCTTGCGCCAGCAGCACTGCTCGCCGCATTACAACAGATAGAACAGCAAGCGGGCCGAGTACGCACTCGTCACTGGGGTGAGCGCACCCTTGATCTCGACATCTTACTGTACGGTGAGCGCGTCCTTGATCAAGCCGACTTATGTATTCCTCACCCACGGCTACATGAGCGCGCTTTTGTACTGCTACCCCTACTAGAGATTGCCGCCGACCTGCATTTGCCTAACGGTCAACCACTACAGTCCTATTGCGCCGCGGTGAGCCACCAGTCAATCTGCCGGCATGACGATGAACGCTGGAGTGCCCTCCCTTGAGCGAAGCCACAAGCAGCAACCCACCACGCTATATTGTTGTTGAGGGTCCAATCGGTGTTGGCAAAACTTCGCTGGCACGTAAGTTGGCCATGACCTTCAACTACGACATGTTGCTGGAACAAGCACAGGACAATCCCTTTATTGCCCGCTTCTATCAATCACCGCGCCAGTACGCCCTGCAAACCCAACTGTTTTTTCTCTTTCAACGGGCCGAGCAGATGCGCCAACTGGCGCAGAACGATATGTTCAGTCCGTTGCGAGTAAGTGACTTTTTACTACAGAAAGATCGATTGTTTGCCGAACTTAACTTGGATCAAGATGAGTTCGCCCTCTACGACAAGGTTTACCAGCACCTGTCCCTGCAGGCACCAACGCCAGATTTAGTCATTTACTTGCAGGCACCCAGCGACGTGCTGCTACAACGTATTCATCAACGCGGCCTAGAACATGAAAGGCCGATCAGTGCCAGCTATCTGGATCGACTGAACGAAGCTTATGCGCGCTTTTTCCACTTTTACGACGAAGCGCCACTGCTGATCGTCAATGCCACTGATATTGACCCCGTGCACCGTGAAGCTGACTATGCTCAGCTACTAAACCGAGCACTGGACATCCGTTCCGGCCGGCACTACTTTAACCCCCGCCCACTGGTCGGCTGATTTGTCAGCCCACCAGTCCGCCTGATTTATCGGAGAGCAAACCATGGCTGTGACGCTCCGCACCTTGCAACAGCGCAAACAAAACGGTGAGAAATTCTCCGTCCTGACCGCCTACGATGCTTGCTTCTCTCGCTTAATCAGCGAGGCAGGCGTGGACGTCATGCTGGTCGGTGACTCCCTCGGCATGGTGCTACAAGGACACGACAGCACCTTACCGGTGACCACCGCGCAAATGGCCTACCACACCGCCGCCGTGGCCCGTGGCAATCAGGGCAGCCTGATCATGGCAGACCTACCCTTTATGGCCGGCGCCACGCTAGAGCGAGCACTCACTGCCGCCCACGAGCTTATGCAAGCGGGAGCCAACCTAGTAAAGCTCGAAGGCGCTGGCTGGCTGGCTGACACCATTACCGTGCTCAAGCGTAACGGCATACCGGTATGTGCCCACTTGGGGCTGACACCACAGTCGGTTAATGCCCTTGGTGGCTACCGGGTACAAGGCCGCGAGCAAGCCGTCGCCGAGCAGCTGATTGCCGACGCCAAGCAGCTAGAACAAGCCGGCGCAGATGTACTGCTACTCGAGTGCGTACCCCGTGAGGTCAGCGCCGCCCTCACCCGCGCCGTCTCCGTGCCGGTCATTGGCATTGGCGCCGCCCCTGAGTGCGACGGCCAGGTGCTGGTCATGCATGATTTGCTCGGCATCAGCCCCGGCAAGCCGGCCCGCTTTGTGCGCAACTTTGCCGCCGAAGGCCATGACATCCGCGGCGCTTTTGCAGCTTATGATAAAGCGGTAAAAGATGGCTCCTTCCCCACCGCTGAACACTGCTTTTAAGCGCTCTACATCGAGAAGCATCAATGCAAACTGTGCACACCATTGCTGAACTGCGCCAGCAGGTCCGTGACTGGCGTCAGGCTGGTCTGAAGGTTGCCTTTGTACCGACTATGGGCAACCTCCATGCCGGCCACATTAGCCTCGTTGAGACTGCTCGCCGTCATGCCGATAAAGTAGTCGCCAGCATCTTCGTCAACCCCACTCAGTTCGGCCCGTCAGAAGACTTCGATAGCTACCCGCGCACTTTAGATGCGGACAGCGCCAAACTCGCTGCGGGCCACTGTGACTTACTTTTCGCGCCCAGCATCGACGAGATGTACCCAGAGAAAAATCGTACCTGGGTTGATGTCGACGACCTCGGTGATTACCTCTGTGGTGCCAGCCGGCCCGGCCATTTCCGCGGCGTCACCACAGTGGTGAGCAAACTGTTTAACATCGTCCAGCCGGATGTGGCCTGTTTTGGCGAGAAGGACTTTCAGCAGCTGGCAATTATTCGCCGCATGAGCCAAGACCTGTTCTTCCCCATTGAGATTATTGCTGTGGCCACCGCCAGAGAAAGCAATGGACTAGCCATGAGTTCGCGTAACGGCTACCTTAGCGCCGCACAGAAAGAGCAGGCCGCCGAGCTTTATGCCGTCCTGCAGCAGTTAAAAAGTCAGATTGAAGCCGGGGAACGAGACTACCCAGAACTAGTCAAAGTCAGTACCAAGAAATTGACTCAGGCTGGTTTCAGTGTTGATTACCTAAGCATTAACAGCGCCAGCACGTTGGCACCCGCCACCTTAGCGGACCAGCAGCTGGTGGTCGCCGTAGCGGCCAAACTAGGCACCACTCGATTGATAGACAATATTAGCCTGTCAATTGCGTGTGACTGATGATTCATAGATACTGACGCCCCATTTTTGGTACCAATGGCGTAGTCAAATATGTCATAGGTAAGAAACCATGTTGTCTATCATGGGGTAGCTAAGAGAGGTATTAGCCATGCAGTGCACCATGCTGAAAGCCAAGCTACATCAGGCCCGCGTCACCCATGCGGAGCTTGAGTACGAGGGCTCTTGTGCCATTGATGGCAACTTGCTGGATATGTCCGGCATTCTGGAATATGAACAAATCCAGATCTACAACATCGACAACGGTGAGCGCTTTACCACCTATGCGATTCGCGCCGAAGAAGGCTCGAACATGATCTCCGTCAATGGTGCTGCAGCCCATAAGGCTGGCGTCGGCGACCGAGTGATTATCTGCGCTTACGCCAACTACAGCGCTGCTGAACTGATTGGCTTTCATCCACGACTGATCTATATGGCTGAAGGCAATGCCGTCAAAGGTGCCAGCAACGCCATTCCCGTGCAGGTTGCCTAAGCGGCTGCGCAAACCACCAACAAACTCCTTAAAGAGAAGCCGGCAAATGCCGGCTTCTCTTTAATTGGTCTTTCTTAGCCTCATCCTTTCTCGCCTCAACCTTAAATCACGCCACCTACGTTGACGCCCGATACCCCTCTCGGTCTGGCCAACTCAGCGTAATAACTCGCGTTGTCGCGCTGTACAAATCATTGACATGAGCTGAAAGTTCCTCAGTATGTACGGGCTGACACGCTGTCGGCAAAAACCATAAACAAGGAGATTCAGATGAAGAAAATTGCCCTAGCAACTGCAATTGTTGGCACCATGATGCTTACTGGTTGTGCCGCTCCGTACAGTAGTGGACTTGCTTTTAGCGCTTACGATCGTCCGCTGTCAGTACGTGACAACGCCACTGCCTGCACTAAAGAAGGCAAGTCATCCATGGTTAACATTCTTGGTCTGATTGCCACAGGCGATGCTAGCGTAGCAAAGGCCAAAAGCAATGCCGGTATCACCAAGGTTGGCTCTGTTGACACCAACTACAACAGTATCCTTGGTATTATTTCCACCACTACTACTGTTGTTTGTGGTGAATAATTCCGTCTAGCTACGGAATAATAGAGCCCGCGCAAGCGGGCTTTTTTATGACTGTAAAAACGATCAAGCCAGAAACAATAAACCCCGGACATGCCGGGGTTTATTGTTAGAGCAACACAACGGTTAGCTTAGCCTTCGCTAGCTTCCAGCTGTGCTTCTTTCATCGACAATTTGATACGGCCACGCTGATCTACATCCAGCACTTTGACCTTAATCATGTCGCCTTCATTAACGTAGTCAGTGACTTTCTCAACGCGCTCTTGCGCGATCTGAGAAATATGCAGCAGACCTTCAGTGCCTGGCATGATTTCTACGAATGCACCGAAGTCCACTACACGAGTGACACGGCCGTCGTAGATCTCGCCCACTTCCGGCTCAGCTACAATGCCTTCAATGCGAGTCACCGCATCCTGTGCTGCTTCGCGGGTAGCGCCGTAGATCTTGATGGTGCCATCATCATTGATATCGATGTTGGCGCCAGTCGCTTCGGTCAGGGCACGAATGGTCGCACCGCCCTTACCAATAACGTCACGGATCTTCTCGGCGTTGATCTTGATGGTCAGCAACGTCGGCGCATTTTCGCTCAGCTCATCACGGGACTTCGACATGGTCTTGGCCATTTCACCAAGAATATGCAGACGGCCTTCACGGGCTTGGTTCAGCGCCGCCTCCATGATTTCTTCGTTAATGCCTTCGATCTTGATATCCATCTGCAGCGCGGTGACGCCATTAGCGGTACCGGCCACTTTAAAGTCCATGTCGCCCAAGTGATCTTCATCGCCAAGAATGTCGGAGAGAACGGCAAAGCGCTCGCCTTCCTTGACCAGACCCATAGCAATACCAGCAACTGGTGCTTTAATCGGTACGCCAGCATCCATCAACGCCAGAGAAGTACCACACACAGAAGCCATGGAAGAGGAACCGTTCGACTCGGTAATTTCCGACACTACGCGAATCGCGTAAGGGAAGGTCGTCTCATCTGGCAGGACAGCCTGAACACCACGGCGAGCCAAACGACCGTGGCCAATTTCGCGACGCTTAGGACTGCCAACCATGCCAGTCTCACCGACACAGTATGGAGGGAAGTTGTAATGCAGCATAAAGCGATCGGTGCGCGAGCCTTCCAACGCATCAATGTTCTGCGCATCACGCATGCCACCAAGAGTAGCAGCGACGATGGCCTGAGTTTCACCACGGGTAAACAATGAAGAACCATGTGCCTTCGGCAGCACGGTAACTTCGGTTTCGATACGGCGCACAGTGCTCAGATTGCGGCCATCAATACGTGGCTTACCATCCAGAATGGCATCACGTACGGTACGGGATTCCAGCTCAGCAAACTGCTTGATGACTTCGCCTTTCTCTGGCGCACCTTCTTCACCGGTAACCAACGCCTCTACTACAGCAGCCTTCAGTTCGCCGATGCGCGCATAACGCTGCTGCTTATCAGTAATGCTATAAGCGGCGGCCAAGTCTGTACCTACCTTAGCTTTCACTGTCTCGTACAGAGCGGTGTTTGTTGCAGCTGGCTGCCAATCCCACTTAGCAGTGCCCACTTCTGCGGCGAAGCTCTTAATCGCACTGATTGCCGCCTGCATTTCCATATGGCCAAACAAAACAGCGCCAAGCATTTGATCTTCGCTTAGCTCTTTCGCTTCGGACTCAACCATCAGCACGGCACCTTCAGTGCCCGCTACTACCAAGTCCAAAGCGGATGTTTTCAGCTCAGTGTAGGTAGGGTTAAGCACATACATGTCGTCAATAAAGCCAACACGGGCAGCGCCAATCGGGCCGCTAAAAGGAATGCCAGAAATGGCCAGTGCTGCAGAAGTACCAATCAGTGCGGCAATATCTGGATCAACATCTTTGCTGGCCGACATCACTGTCGCGATAACCTGCACCTCATTCATGAAGCCTTCAGGAAACAGCGGACGAATAGGACGGTCAATCAAGCGGCAAGTGAGTGTCTCTTTTTCAGAAGGACGACCTTCGCGCTTAAAGAAGCCACCGGGGATGCGGCCGGCAGCATAAGTCTTCTCTTGATAGTTAACAGTCAGCGGGAAAAAGTTCTTTGAGGGATCTGCCTCTTTCTTACCAACAACGGTAACCAGCACGGCAGTTTCGCCGATGGTAACCATAACGGCACCGGTAGCCTGGCGCGCAATACGACCGGTCTCAAGGACAACGGTGTCACGGCCAAACTGGAATTCTTTGCGAACGATCTTAAACATGGTTTCTCTTCTCTTGGTTTCGTATTTGTCTTTTTCGTATTAGCCTAGGGCGTAGGCCGAAATGATACGGCAAAAGGCGTTGCCATTCACCCATCTAGATACGCCATAAACGACAAAAGCCCGGCGAGCCGGGCTTTTGCTTGATCGTGCAGAGCTGCTTAATTAACGACGCAGCGCCAGACGCTCAATCAGGGACAAGTAACGAGCACGATCCTTGCGCGCCAAGTAATCCAGCAGCTTACGACGCTGGTTTACCATGCGGATCAAACCGCGACGGCTATGGTGATCTTTCTTGTGCTCTTTAAAGTGACCCTGCAGATAGTTGATGTTGTGTGTCAGCAGTGCAACTTGAACTTCCGGGGAACCGGTGTCGCCATCTTTAAGGCCGTACTCTTTTAGCAAAGCGGCCTTCTGCTCGAGTGAAAGTGCCATGTTTCTTCTCCAGTTGAATATGCAAACAATGATTCACGTACAGCCATGCATATTTATAGCTGTCGTGAGTTGCCGATCAGGAAGCGTGCTTCAAGATTCGGCGACAAGACGACGAGGCGCAATACGCCCGTCTTCAAGTATTTCCCCAACCCCCAGAAAACGCTTATCTGAGGCTTGATAAAGTGTCACCCAGCCCTCACGAGGGCGGTCGCTGGCCATGACTGCCTGACCCTGCAGCAGATAAAACGCTGCATTATCGCTCAACTCAACGGCGCGCCAGTCTGCCACAGATGAGGATAAAGGCAAGAGCTGTTGGTCGAGAGCGGCAAAATCACCCTGCTCTTTGATCGCGCCAAGCTGATCCAAGGTGAGCATACGCTCCATCGGGTAAGGACCTGCCGTTAACCGGCGCAGTGCTTGCACATGGCCACCACAGCCAAGCTTTTCGCCCAAGTCCTCAACCAGCGTGCGCACATAGGTGCCCTTAGTACAGGCCACCTCAAAATCCACTTCATCGGCACGCACATCCAACACCGTAATACGGTGAATGGTCACATGGCGCACCTTGCGCTCAACCTCAATACCCTGACGGGCTAACTTATACAGCGGCTGACCGTTATGCTTAATCGCTGAGAACATCGACGGAATTTGCTCAATATCGCCAACAAACTCCATCAGTGCGGCAGTAATAGTCGCCGCATCGACGTTAACCGGGCTTTGCTTCACCACCTCACCATCGGCATCACCGGTATTGGTGACCACACCCAGCTTAGCGGTGACTAAGTAGCTCTTGTCCGCATCCAACAAAAACTGACTGAACTTGGTCGCCTCACCAAAACAAATCGGCAACATGCCAGTGGCCAGCGGATCCAGACTGCCGGTATGGCCGGCCTTAGCTGCGCCATACAGTCGTTTAACTATTTGCAGTGCGCCGTTACTGGTTACACCGGCAGGCTTATCAAGCAAAAGAATGCCGTTGACCGCACGGCCACGATGACGTTTCGCCACCTAAACTTACTCCTGATCCGATGTGTCGTCGTCACCAATGTCGCCGCTGTCACTGGCGGGGTGCATGCTGTCTTCGTGCAATGCCTGCTGGATAAGGGCTGAAATTTCGATGGCCCGCTCGGGCAACTCATCGTAATGAAAGCGCAATCGAGGGGTGGTCCGCGTGTTCAGCACTTGGGCCAATTCGCTACGAAAAAAGCCGGCGGCGGCGTTAAGTATGTCCTGTGCCGCGCGGCCTTCTTCCGCATTTTCGCCCAGCAACGTGTAGTAAACATCCGCCCAACCAAGATCCTTGGAGATGCGGACGTCCTGCACGGTGACATTACCAATGCGCGGATCTTTCATTTCTTCGCGAAACAGACGCGCCAACTCACGTTGAACGTGGTCGGCGATCCGATCGGTACGCTGGAAGCCCTGTGGGCGGCGATGTCTCGTCATGATCAGAGTGTGCGAGCGATCTCGCGCACCTCAAACACTTCGATCTTGTCGCCTTCACGGACATCGTTGTAGCTTTTTACTGCCAAGCCACACTCCATGCCGTTACGCACTTCTGCCACGTCTTCTTTAAAGCGACGCAGTGATTCCAGTACGCCTTCGAACACCACCACATCATCACGCAGTACGCGAATTGGGCGGTTACGATACAGCGTGCCTTCAATAACCATACAACCCGCCACTGCACCAAACTTGGACGAGCGGAATACGTCGCGCACCTGGGCAACACCGAGAATTTCTTCACGACGCTCGGGTGGCAGCAAGCCAGACATCGCCTTTTTCACGTCGTCGATCATCTCGTAGATGACCGAGTAGTAACGTAGGTCGATTCCTTCACGCTCACACAGCCTCTTCGCAGAAGAGTCGGCGCGAACGTTAAAGCCTAGCAGTACAGCATTAGAGGTCAGCACCAAGTTGACGTCGGATTCGTTAATTGCACCGACACCGCCAGCGACAATATTAACTTTCACTTCATCCGTGGACAGCTCGTTGAAGGCACCAATAATCGCTTCTAGCGAACCGCGAACATCCGCCTTCAGAACAATGTTGACCTGCTTTTGCTCAACCGATGATTCCATCGAGGCAAAAACGTTTTCTAGCTTCGATGCCTGCTGGCGTCTGAGCTTAGCTTCACGGTCACGGCTTTGACGAGACTCTGCCACTTCACGAGCCTTACGCTCGTCTGGCACCACCATAAAACCCTCGCCCGCTTCCGCCGCACCATCCAAACCCAACACTTCTACAGGGATAGATGGGCCAGCCTCTTTAACTTGCTTGCCGTTTTCATCACTCATTGCGCGCACGCGACCAAAGTGACCGCCGGCAAGCAAGATATCGCCAATTTTTAACTGACCTTCCTGGACCAGCACGGAAGACACCGCACCACGACCTTTTTCAATGCGCGATTCAATCACGACACCACGAGCCGGACCCACTGGGCTGGCTTGCAGCTCAAGCAATTCTGCCTGTAGCAAAATAGCGTCGAGCAAGTCATCAATACCCATGCCGGTATGAGAGGAAACATAACGGAACTGGTAGTCGCCGCCCCACTCCTCCGAGATAACTTCGTGCTGTGACAGCTCGTTTTTAACTCGGTCAACATCTGCGGATTCTTTATCCATTTTGGTCACAGCAACAATCACTGGAACCTGAGCAGCCTTAGCATGGTTGATCGCTTCAATGGTTTGCGGCATCACGCCGTCATCACTGGCGACAACAATCACGACAATGTCAGTCGCCTCAGCACCACGGGCGCGCATCGCGGTAAAAGCAGCGTGGCCGGGGGTGTCGAGGAAGGTGATCATGCCTTTGTCGGTGGTGACGTGATAAGCACCGATGTGCTGAGTAATACCACCGGCCTCGCCTTCCGCCACTTTGGCGCGACGAATGCTATCTAGCAGCGACGTCTTACCATGATCAACGTGACCCATGATGGTAACCACCGGGGCACGCGGCGCAGTTTCACCAGCGCTGGACACGGAGCTAGCGATCGTGTCCTCCAAGGTTGAGTGCGTATCTTTTACAGCCTTAGGCGTATGACCTAACTCTTCCACCAGCAGCATCGCTGTTTCTTGATCGATAGGCTGATTGATGGTGACCATCTCGCCCATCTTCATCAACGCTTTCAACACCTCACGGGTCTTCACGTTCATGCGCGGCGCCAACTCCGCAACGGTAATGGTTTCTGGTACTTCAACCTCGTAAACCATTTTCTCCGTCGGACTCTTAAAGCCATGCTGTTTGTGGAACGAACTTTTCATCTGGCCATGAGCGACCACTGGCACAGTGCCTTCGCGGTCTTTGCTGCCAGGTCTGCGGCGACGACGCTTGGACGAGCGCTCTTCATCGCGCCAGCTTGCCTCCATCGCTTCAACAACAATGCTAGCGCCGTCATCAACTTCTTCTGTTTGCGCTGGCTGTTCTGTTTCGCCACGCTTTTCTAACTCTGCAGCAAGGCGCTGGGCCTCTTCAGAGGTTTGCCGTGCAGCCTCCTCTTCAAGCTTGCGACGGTTCTCCGCTTCGGCCTTGCGACGCGCCTCTTCTGCCTCGCGCTTACGTTTCTCTTCTGCTTCACGCTCAGCTCGTTGCTCGGCGGTTTCATTAACCACTTTTTCATCGGCTTTTTTGCCGGTGCCTTTCGGCATCTGCAAGCGCTTAGCTTTTTCTTCCGCCGCTTTGCGCGCTTTTTCTTCTGCGTCTTTTTGTGCTTCTGGCGTCATAGCCGCCCGTTCAGCCTCATCACGCTGACGCTGGGCCGCTTGCTCTTCTGCTTGCTGGCGAGCTTCTTCTGCCGCTTTGCGCGCTGCTTCCTCAGCAGCAATACGCTCAGCTTCTAGGCGCTCCTGCTCTTCGCGTTCACGCTCTTCTGCTTCCAGCACTTCACGCTTAACGTAGGTGCGTTTCTTACGCACTTCAACCGCCACAGTCTTCGCCTTACCGGAGCTGCCGGTGGTCTTAATCGTGGAGGTGGTTTTACGCGTGAGGGTAATTTTCTTTGGCTCGGCATCTGCTCCGCCTTGCGCCTTGCGCAGATGGGCAAGAAGCTGCTGCTTCTGCTCATCGGACACGCCTTCATCCGCCGCCTTATGGGGCAGCCCCGCGTCACGCATCTGTGTCAGCAACGTATCAACCGGTGTTCCCACCAGCTCTGCCAACTTCTGAACCGTCGTTTGTGCCATATTACAACCTTGCTCCTGTTCGTTTCGTCACTTAACCAGCCATACAGTGAATTATTGGCCGGCAGCTTCCTCATTTTCGAACCAGGGCGCACGCGCCGTCATGATTAGCTCTGCAGCACGTTGTTCGTCCATCCCGTCAATTTCCAGCAGATCATCTACCGCCTGCTCAGCGAGATCTTCCATCGTCACGACACCACGTGAAGCAAGCTCTTGTGCCAACTCGCGGGTCATGCCATCCATGTTTAACAGATCCTCTGCTGGACCAGTACCAGCATCCGATGACAACGCACGAGTTAATAAAACATCCTTGGCGCGCTGGCGCAGTGCGTTAACGATGTCCTCGTCAAAGCCATCAATGGCGAGCATCTCTTCCACCGGCACATAGGCCACTTCTTCAATCGTGGAAAAGCCTTCCTCTACCAGCACTTCAGCAATATCGTCATCCACGCCAAGCTCACGAACAAACACGTCCATGGACTCTTGCGCTTCTTCTTCCTGCTTTTCCTGCGCCTTATCTACGGTCATCACGTTCAGCTCCCAGCCGGTCAGCTCGGAAGCCAAACGAATGTTCTGACCGCCACGACCAATGGCTTGGGCTAAAGCAGACTCATCTTCCACGGCTATATCCATGGAATGCTTTTCTTCGTCGACCACAATAGAAGCCACTTCCGCCGGCTGCATGGCATTAATTACCAGCTGTGCGGGGTTGTCATCCCACTGAATGATGTCGACACGCTCACCGGCCAGCTCGTTAGAAACGGCCTGCACACGTGCACCGCGCATACCAACACAGGCACCGATCGGATCGATACGCTGGTCGTTGGTTTTCACGGCAATTTTTGCGCGCGCGCCAGGGTCACGAGCGGCGCCCTTAATTTCAATCAGCTCTTCACCGATCTCTGGCACTTCAATTTTAAACAGCTCAATCAGCATTTCTGGGCAAGCGCGGCTAGCAAACAGTTGCGGGCCACGATTCTCCGTGTTCACGCCGAGCAAGTAGGCACGCAGTCGATCGTTTTGGCGAACCATTTCCCGCGGAATCATATGCTCGCGAGTAATCAATGCCTCGGCATTGCCGCCTAAATCTAGAATAATGCTGTCGCGGGTCACTTTCTTAACAATGCCGCTGATCAGCTCGCCAATACGCGAACGATATTCTTCAACGATTTGGGCGCGCTCCGCTTCGCGCACTTTCTGCACGATAACTTGCTTCGCCGCTTGCGCACCGATGCGACCAAAGGCCACCGACTCGACCTCTTCCTCCCAGACATCGCCGATTTGTAGCTTGGCATCTTTTTCCTGGGCTTCGTCGAGAGTGAGCTGTCGACCAAACTCGTACAGCTCTTCATCCGGCACTACGTGCCAGACGCGATAGGATTTATAGCCGCCCGTCTCCCGGTCAATTTTGACGCGGATTTCGATGTCTTCCTCTTCGTGGAAACGCTTACGCGTGGCCGCCGCAAGAGCAAGCTCAATGGCTTCGAAAATGACCTCACGACTGACGCCTTTTTCGTTCGATACGGACTCTGCTACTAACAGGATTTCTTTGTTCATGGCCAAGCCTTTACAAAGACAAAAAATTCTTTGACAACACCGGGAAAACTAATCGAATTTAGCGATCAAATTTGCCCGATCCACTTGTGCGAACGGCACTCGCAGTGCCTCGCCTTGCACGCTCACCAGCAACTCATCGCCTTCAATAGCGCTGAGCGTTGCTGTCAAACGCCGCTTGCCCGCCACAGGGGCCAACAAACGCATTTGCATATCCTCGCCCAAGTACTGAGCCCACTGCTCTAACGTGAACAGCGGTCGCTCCAGACCAGGAGAAGAGACTTCGAGATTATACTCACCAGAGATCGGATCCTCGACATCGAGCACGCCGCTTATCTGATGACTAACCAAGGCACAGTCATCAACACTGATACCTTCTTCTTTATCGATATAAATGCGCAACGTAGCACCGCGACCTTGAATATACTCAAGCCCCCAGAACTGAAAGCCTAAGCTTTCTACCACCGGCATTAACATCGCCTGAATTTCATCGCTTCTGCGTGACACAGTTCACCTAAACGGCAAAAACAAAAAATGGGCGCAACGCCCACCTTCACGTTGCAAATCAGACGCAAAAAACAGCCCGACCGCAACACAAAAAAAGCCCCTAAAAGGGGCTTTGGTAATACCAGGCCGCCTGCCAAACAGAACCGCAGACTTCCTCTGTTTGGTAGCGGGGGCAGGATTCGAACCTACGACCTTCGGGTTATGAGCCCGACGAGCTACCAGACTGCTCCACCCCGCAACTTAACTTGATGCCGTTTTTACGCCCCGCATCGGGCGTTGCTCCGTTTGGATGCGCATCCAAACGAGGAGCCGCACTATAGTAGCGATACCCACCACTGTCAATCTGAATCGGATCTGTAGGAAAAGAAATACGCTTTATTTAGCGGCGTTATTCTTAATTGGTGCCGAAGGCGGGACTTGAACCCGCACGAGCATTGCCCACCACCCCCTCAAGATGGCGTGTCTACCAATTCCACCACTTCGGCTTGTGCTGCTTACTCCACCACCGGTACATCAGCGGCGGGCGATTCTACCTCAACTTGTGGGAACTCGGCAGCGCTTTCTTCCACTACCGGCATGCCAGTTTCTACTTCAGGCACTTCCTGCTGAATTTTTTGCAACGCTGGCAGCAAGTCTGTATCGGCATTGGCCGCCTGACGCGCCTGCCAAGCCAATGCCAAACTGGTGAGCATAAACACTGTCGCCAGAATAGCTGTAGCACGAGTAAGAAAATTAGCGGAGCCTGCGCTGCCAAAAAAGCTTTGCGATGCACCACCACCAAACGAAGCGCCTGCATCAGCACCTTTGCCGTGCTGAATCAGAATTAGACCAATAAGGCCTAAGGCTGTTAGCACATGCACTACATGAAGAAGGATATCCATGACTGTCCGTATTATTTTGCTGTTGCCGCCTGACAAATGGCGAGGAATGTCGCTGCGTCCAGTGACGCCCCCCCGATCAGGCCACCATCGATATCGGCCTTGACGAAAAGAGAGGCGGCATTATCCGCATTTACACTGCCGCCGTAAAGAAGCCTTAACGATTCAGCGACGGCAATACCAAAACAAGCCTTCAAGCGTGCTCGAATATGGGCGTGTACAGCCTGCGCCTGCTCAGGACTGGCTGTTTTCCCAGTACCAATTGCCCACACTGGCTCATAAGCGATCACTACGCCACTCATCTGTTCCGCAGTGATATCTGAGAGCACTGCGTCGAGCTGCGCATCAATAACCTGTTCGGTCTGCTCAGTCTCACGCTGCGCCAGCGTCTCACCGACACACAGTATTGGCTGCAAACCTGCTGCCAAGGCGCGGCGAAACTTACTCGCCACCACAGCATCATCTTCTGAAAAAAGTGTGCGCCGCTCCGAGTGACCAACCAAAACATAGCGGCAGCCAACATCCGCCAGCATCTCCGCCGATACTTCGCCCGTGACAGCGCCGTCTGTCAGTGCGGCAAGGTTTTGCCCCCCCAGCCGTACCTGGCTGCCGCGACTAGCAGCAACAACGGTATCAAGATAAACCAACGGTGGGCACAGCAGCACTTCCACGCCGGCCGGAACCGCCGCCACAATATCTGTAGTCAACTGCGCTGCCGTGGTAGCGCGGCCATTCATTTTCCAGTTGCCCGCAACCAGCGGTATACGGCTCATTTTTTTCTCCCTGCTCGAGCAGACAATCCAAGTGGCACCTACGCCACCTGCTCTATTAGGCAATAACCTTAGTCACTACATCGGCAAGACGCTGACAGACCTGCTCAACCTGCGCCTCATCCTCACCTTCCACCATGACCCGCACCAGCGGCTCGGTACCAGAAGGGCGCAGCAGCACTCGACCACGGCCAGCCAGTTGCTGCTGCGCCTCTTCTAATGCTTTCTTTACCACTTCGTTTTCCATAAAGCCGTTACGGTTAGCGCCACGTACGTTGATCATTTTCTGCGGCACTGTTTTCAGTCCAGCCAAGGCATCACGCA
>Ga0209075_1002058_pt1 | contig 18201 bp, 16 predicted proteins | sample Stecom2011_FD_187523 | JGI IMG/M metagenome (GOLD analysis project Ga0209075, IMG submission 187523) | Agricultural soil microbial communities from Utah to study Nitrogen management - Steer compost 2011 (SPAdes) (version 2) | ecosystem: Environmental > Terrestrial > Soil > Agricultural land...
GGAAAATATTTTGTCCGGATCATTGAAGACAGCAATGGAAACGGAAAATGGGATAGCGGAAATTACTTAGAACAGCGACCACCCGAAAAAGTTGTCAATTTCACGAAAGAATTAGACCTTCGTGCCAATTGGGAATTGAACGAAACCTTGGTAATGCCATAAAAAAAATGAGGTTTAAAAACCTCATTTTATAGTTAAATTAATATCTTGTTATGGCTGCAAATCCATTAAATTTTTCGAGTTCTCCTTTTGGAAGAAATACGGCATCTCCTCCAAAATCCATATTTAACTCGATCAACTCATCATAAATATCATCGATTACATCTTTGTCCGCTCGTTTGTCATCCTGTACATAAACGATGCTGTCATCTTCAATAACTGCCGGCTGAAACAAGCCTTGTTCTATAAACAATGTCTGTACTCTGCCTTCTTTGATCGCACGGTAAATTTCATTCGTATCACTTAAAAATTTATTCGATGAGACTGCTTTTTGAAGTTCCGTTTTACGGTCATTATTTTTTTTGATATAATATTCCTGAACCATTTTCCAGGCATCTGATACAATAACATAATCTTTCTCTGTTTGTCGGCTCCGATTCAGAAATATATCAAAAATGGTTTCCGGTTGATCAGCTATTTTCAGATATTCGTGATAATTCTGCTGATCTGAAGAGATTAAAACCGGAAGCGGATGATCTTTTCTAGCCTGATTGACCACTTTATCAACCTGATTAAAAAACTCTGCCGTAAGATTTCTCAGACGACCTGCATCTGAAGGTTCTGCCTTGTAGGATGTTTGAGCCAACTCATTTTTGAAAGGAAACGGAGCACCCAATTCTTTTATTACCTTATCGTCAGAAGCCTCGATGAGTCGGGCTTCATCTTGACTCAATACCAATATATAATAATTCGCCCGATGATGCAATCCTCTTATCAAATCACGGGTAGCAAATGTATGATCAATAACTACACGGTCTTCTACCGGAATCGGTAATCTGACAAACTCTGCAACATCTTTGTTTACAAACAAAATCAGGCTTTCCAGATTCTGTCTATGGTCAATGGAATTGGCAAGAGTATTTAGTTTATCCGTCAACCCACGGACTTCTTTTTCGGAAAAATCGTTTAAAAGCCTGTTTTCTGCTTCTTTGACTAAATTTTTTAACAGGAGCGCATCTTTCTGATTGTCAGGAAATGTTCTGTGCGTATTGAGAATAATAGTAATACTGTTCTCTGACGTAAGATTTTTGAGTTTTTTTAATTTGATTTCCATAGGCTTAAAATTTTGTTTTTTATTTCCTTAAAACTACAAAAAATAACCGGAACGGTCAAATTATAATTCCTTCTATTGCAAAGTTGGTGTTTTTATTGATTGAACCTATATAGCTGTACTTTTGTCTGAGCACCACACGCAGATTACGATTTTTTAAACAATGAATCCATTGATTTTCCTCTCAGGCAGGGATTTATAACGCTTTCTCAATACTTTTTTGTCAAATTGGGTTACATAAACTAAATTTATACTATTTTTATAAAATAAACGTTTCAATGTTTAAACGGATGAATATGAGATTTTGTTACCAGTTATTTTTTCTATTATTAACAATAGGTTCTTTTGCACAAAACCACTTGTGGAAAGGCTATTATTCCTACAATGAAACTACTGCTGTAGAACAAGACGGGCAGTATATTTACTTTGCAACGACCAACGCTGTTTTTGTCTATAATCAAAGCTCGGGAGAACGCGAAATTTACAATTCCATCAATGGTTTTAAAACTGACGAAATTGTCTCGATCGCCTATGCACCCGATTACAAAAAACTGGTTGTAGGAAGTGCTAACGGAAAAATAGCTTTGATTGACCTTGCAGCAGATAAGGTTTATCATTTAAACGATATTTACAACAAAACCAATATCCCCGACAATCAGAAAAAGATCAACCGTATTATTATAAATGCCGGTTATGCCTATTTGGCAACCGGCTATGGAATTACAACTGTCCGGCTCAATGACAATCATTTCGGAGATACTTTCTACGTTGGTAGTGGCGGTGATATGGTCAATGTAAAAAGTGTGGCTGTTTTAAACGATCAAATTTATGCAGCAGCTGAAAATGAAGGTTTGAAAAAAGCTTCTTTAAACAACAGCCTTATTGATTACAACAACTGGCAGGTTATAGATTTTGGAAACTGGTTAGACATTGTATCGTTTGAAGGACAAATGGTTGGCGTAAAGGACGATTTGTCTTTAAATACTATTTCTACATCCAATACAATCACTCCGGTTGATACGGTTTGGGGTGGCTTTCTAAGATTGAATGTTTCCAGCGACATTTTGATTGAAGTTGCTGAAGAAACAATCCGCCTGTTTGAGGATGACTTATCAGTTACAGCCGATTTTTTGTGGACGGGAAGTGAACGGGGCGGATTAGCAGATGCTACTTTTTCAAACGGGAATTTTTATATAGCAACAAATACTCAAGGCGGATTAAGAGTTCCTGTATTTGATAAATCGAATATACAAAACATCTCGCCGGAAGGTCCGCTGAGCAACAATGTTTTTGCTTTAACGCTTCACAACAAAGATTTGTGGGTAACTTTTGGAGGATACGGCGCAGAAATGAACCCTTATGTCCCTAATGGATTAACGCTTTACGGATTGAGTTATATGAAAAACCTGCAAAACTGGGAGCAAATCTCTCCTCAGGATTTGAATCAGTTTAAATCAACCGCTAATGTAAGTTTTAACCCACAAGTTCCCAACACAGCATATATCAGCAGTTTTCACGATGGCTTAGGACTATTGGATCTTAATTCAGATAATTTCACCGTTTACAACGACCAAAATACAGATGCCTTAAAGGCCATTGCCCCTAACGATGTACGTATTAACGGAGTAGCATTTGACAGAAATGGTACGGGATGGATGACCAACTCCGGAGTAAAACCTTTTTTGGTTTCCATAGATAAAAACAATCAGTTCAATGGTTATTCTTCGGCAGTTTTTGAAAGTATCAGTGCAGAAAATGCCTTTCTAAAACCAGTTATCGACAAAAACAACACCAAGTGGATTGGTAGTTATTTTAACGGACTATTCGCTTTTAATGATACCCAGAATAACAAATCAATGCAGATGACTACAAACCATAATCTGCCTAGCCGAACCATAAAAGCCTTAGCAATTGACTACAATAATCAACTTTGGATTGGAACTGCACGCGGTCTGCGGATCATTTCTAATGTAGATCAATTTCTTACCAACAGCCAGCTAACACCCACTAATATCGTAATCGAAGACGACGGAAGACCTCAGGAACTGTTTTTTGAACAGGATATTTTAGCCATTACCGTTGATGGTTCCAATAATAAATGGGTATCGATTGCAGAATCGGGTGTCTTTTTGATTTCCGGAAACGGTAGTGAAACCATTTATAAATTCACTGCAGAAAACTCACCTCTTCCAAGCAACGAAGTATTGAGCATTGTGATTGATGGAACAACAGGCGAAGTCTTTTTTGGTACACGCCAGGGGATTGTTTCATTTAAAAATTATGCCACTACCCCCACAGACAATTTAGATGATATAAAAGTATATCCCAACCCGGTAAAACCGGAATTTACAGGAGAAGTAAAAATTTCGGGCTTGGTAAGCGGTGCAACTGTAAAGATTACGGACATTGCCGGAAATTTAGTTTTCGAGACAAAATCGTTAGGCGGTACAGTAACGTGGAATACTTATAGTTTCTCCGGAACAAAAGTTCCTTCCGGAGTATATATGGTCTTTGTAAGCTCTGACGATGGTACTTTATCAGGAGTCAAAAAGTTAATGATTATCCGTTAATGCAGGTAAAGACCAATGCCATTGTGTTGAATGCTTTGCGCTATCAGGAAAAAAGCCTGATTGTGAAGTGCTTTACCAAAGATTTTGGTTTAAAAACCTATTTTGTCCGAAATGCTTTTTCCAAACGAAACAAAAACCTCAACAGCGCGTATTTTCAACCGTTGAACCAACTGCATTTAGATGCTGTTCATAAAAATAAAGGTTCAATGGAAAACATACGTGAAATAAAACTTGCTTATGCTTACCGGACTATTCCGTTTGATTTTTACAAAAATAACGTAGGAATTTTTCTGGCAGAGGTTTTATCCGGCAGCATTAAAGAAGAACAAGCAGACAATGGACTGTATCTTTTTGTGGAAACCGCATTAATATGGTTGGATGAACACGATTTTAATGCCGATTTTCATTTGTGGTTCTTGTTAAACCTGAGCAAGTATGTGGGTTTCTATCCGGATAATTCTGATCAGAATAGCAAGTACTTTAACCTTCGTGAAGGTCATTTTACCGATAAAATTTCTGCAGACTGCTTCAATGAATCTGAAACCGCATTGTTTCGGCGATTGATGAATCTTTCTGTTTACGAACAATCACCAGTTTTCAAAAACGAAGAACGAAGAACAATTCTGAAATTACTTCTCAGTTATTACGATATACATATTGCCGGTTTCAGACAAATTAAATCTTTGGAAATCCTGCCTGAGTTGTTTCAATAAAAAAACCGGAAGAAATTCTTCCGGTCTTATCTCTGTAATTTCATTTAAAAACGGTATCCGATATTGATTCCGGCATTGATTTCAATACCCATAAATTCATCGGCTACATCTTCATTAAAGTTGCGCGCAATATTAACAAAAGGCGAAACGGTAAACGCATCGTTTTTTACTAATTTATAACCTGCTCCCACACCAATAATAAACGAATTCATATCGGTTTCTTTAATGGCATAATTATCGTTTTTGTCTGCATATTCATAAGTACCAAAACGATATTTCAAAAAGGGTTGTGCATACAGTCCTGATGCGTGTTCGTCATCTTTTCCGCCAAAATAAAAGCTGTAATTTACAGCAATAGCATTGGTATTAAACTGCTTAAATTTCTCTGTCTTTTTGTTTTGTCCGAAGTAAGAAAAACGGTCGTTGATTAATAAATCTATTCCAACAGACTGATCACGGTCAATAAAATGCTCATAACCTATTTCAATCGACTGATTGACAATAGTATTAAAAATGTTCAATTCTACTTCGTTCAAAGCCTGAGCCTGTACGTTTGCCGTTGCGGTCAATGCGCAAATAGCAATTGCTAATTTTTTCATATTCATTCTAATTTTTGGCAAATATAAAATTTTTATTTTTAATTTCTACCTTTTTCCTCAGGATATAACAACGGCAAAGAATCGCTTTGCCAATATTCTTTGGTGTCGGCGTTTAAGACAGTTAGCTTTCCTGCAAATGCTGCGCCGGTATCTACGTTCCATACATTGGCATAATTCATCGGAGCCGATGCACCAAAACGGGTAACAGGTGTATGACCAACAAAAATTTCTTTATATAACTTCAATCGTTGCGGATAGCGTATGTCGTTTGGGTCGAGGTTGCCTTCGACAGCCATAGCGGTTTCCCACAACGTTCGATCCCACCAAAACATTCCGCGAAAATATTCAAAAGAAACACCTCTTAGATGCGTAAAACCTGCGTGTACAAACAAACGGTTTTCGGTGTCAATATAATATTCTTTTAAATTTTGAAGAAAATCGATGTGTTTTAAAACCGTAACTTCCGACTGGTGTTTATACGCTTGCACGGTCACTTCGCCTCCGTGGAAACGCCACAATTCATTGTCGTCTTCTTTCTGCAACCATTTTAGCAGCATTTCTTCGTGATTTCCCCTCATAAAAATACAATGATGTGTTTGCGACAAAGCAATCAAAAAGTCTAAAACCTGGGGAGATTCGCTCCAGCCATCTACATAGTCGCCTAAAAATACCAAGGTATCATCCGTTGTAATTCGAGCCAATTCCAAAACCTGTTTCAATGCTTTAAAGCCCCCGTGTATGTCGCCAATCACGTACGTATTACCTGTTTTCATGCTGGGTTTCATATTTTAATTTGCGCAAAATACGCATCACTTCTTTAAAAGAGGTGTATAAAAAAGGAAAATCAGAATTTTTAAAGATTTCTTTGTGCTCAATCAGCACCTCTTTAGCGTTGTTGAAACCGTGAAGATAGCACAACATTAAAGAATAACAAAGGTTTTTCAGGTCGTTTTGCTCGGATTCCGACAGCCTTATGTTGTTTCTCAGCTTTTTAAGAACAGTAAGATAATAATTGTAAAGATGATACAAATGACGCTTATCTACTTCGGGTATTTTAAAAATAATTTCCGATGTGATTTTATAGGTCATTTCATCGTTAAAAACAATCTTTTGTACACTAAACGGAATGTATAAGTTGTTTCGTTTAAACGAGAGTTTCACGTATTCGGTAATGACAAATTCATCTTCATTATAGGTAATCGTAACCTCATCCAGTGCCGAATAGAAAATTTTCAATTGTTCATTGATCAGTTCAATATCCACCCGGGAAAGATAGGTCTGATCATTGACCGTTTTTTCGATACCCGCCCAACACAACGTAAAATATTCTTTGAAAACCTGATATTTGGGTTTCATATCCGGATGCTTTTTGGTCATAAAATCCAAGACACTGTCAATAGTACTTTTAAGATTGTTGGCAGATACTTTTAAGATGCTTTCCACCATTTCCGAATTATCAATTTTTGGGCGAGCGTATTGAGGAAAGGAAATGCTTCCTGTCCGCGAAAAAGCCGTTCCTGCTTCAATAGTATAAATCTTCTTTTTAAAAGAACTTGCTCCGGCATTGGGATAAATAGTTACCAATCCCACCACTTGTCCGTCTTCCAAATGAGGAAACACCACATTTTCATATTGAATCTGTGGCGGATTGTTCAGATAAGCATTGATCAGGTTCTGAATATGGCTGTCGTCATAAAAATCCGTTCCCACAATCAGGTTTTTTTCATCCTCAATACCTACGAGAATGAACGAAAGATTTTCCGGATTGGAATTGGACAACGAACAAACATGCTTTAAAAATTTGCCTTTTCCCTCTAAACTATGTAAGTTTAGCTTTTGTTTCTTATCATAGAAACTGTTCTCGGTATGATGTGCCAGTAAATTCTTAATAAGAAGCCTTTTATTAATCACGATATTTTGTTTTGTCTTAAAATTATAAAAAGAAAATGATAATTCATACTTAAAGACCATTTAAGACAGTGCATTTTAACCATTTGTTAACAAGCTGAAAGAATAAATTTTAATCAATTTGTACCACGAATATAATTTAGACAAGAATATAATGGAAACAACAACAGCCACGACCGATATTCGTTCAATCAATGAGAAAATTGAACGCGAGAGTGCTTTTATAGATTTACTGGTTGCCGAGATGAACAAAACCATTGTAGGGCAGAAATATATGATTGACCGCCTGTTGATTGGTTTATTAGGACAAGGGCATATTTTATTAGAAGGAGTCCCGGGATTGGCAAAAACATTGGCAATCAACACGCTTTCCAAAGCCGTTGACGGATCTTTTAGCCGCATTCAGTTCACTCCCGATTTGTTGCCTGCCGATGTAGTGGGTACGATGATTTACAACATAAAGGAAAACGATTTTTCTATTAAAAAAGGTCCCGTTTTCGCCAACTTTATCCTTGCCGACGAGATCAACCGTGCACCCGCAAAAGTGCAATCGGCACTGTTGGAAGCAATGCAGGAAAAACAGGTAACCATAGGCGATACCACGCACAAACTTCAAAGACCATTTTTGGTAATGGCAACACAAAACCCTGTGGAACAGGAAGGAACCTATTTGCTGCCCGAAGCGCAGATGGACCGTTTTATGCTGAAAACCGTAATCGATTATCCTAAATTAGAAGAAGAACGTTTAGTGATCCGCCAGAATTTAGCAGGAACTACACCAAACATTAATCCCGTAGTTTCTTTAGAACAGATTTTACGTGCACAGCAAGCCGTAAAAGAAGTTTATATGGACGAAAAAATTGAAAAATATATTCTGGATATTATTTTCGCTACCCGTTATCCTGAACAATTCAAATTAGAAAGTCTCAAACCATATATCAATTACGGAGCTTCACCTCGTGGTTCGATCAACCTGGCAAATGCCGCCAAATGTTACGCTTTTATTCGTCGTCGTGGCTATGTGATTCCAGAAGATGTCCGTGCCGTGGTTTTAGATGTGTTGCGCCACCGCATCGGAATTACTTATGAAGCCGAAGCAGACAATATCACCAGCGTTGACATCATCAACAAAATTGTAAACGAAATCGAAGTGCCTTAATCCCCTCCTAACCTCCCCAAAGGGGAGGAATTTGAGGTTTGGGAAAAATTTGTAAAGAATATTAAGTTATATTTTCAATAACAGTTCCCCTCCTTTGGAGGGGTTTAGGGGAGGAAAATGGATACAAAAGAGCTACTTAAAAAAGTACGGAGGATCGAAATCAAAACACGCCGGCTGAGCGATCATATTTTCTCAGGCGAATACCATACTTCATTCAAAGGAAAAGGGATGTCTTTTTCAGAAGTACGCCAATATCAATATGGTGATGATGTACGTGCCATTGACTGGAATGTAACCGCACGCTACAACGAACCCTTTGTCAAGGTGTTTGAAGAAGAGCGCGAACTGACCTTGATGCTGATGGTGGACGTGAGCGGTTCACTGGATTTTGGTTCATCCGATGATTTTAAACGCAATATTGTTACTGAAATTGCCGCTACTCTGGCATTTTCGGCAACAACTAACAATGATAAAATCGGACTGATCTTATTTTCAGATCAAATTGAATTGTTTATTCCGCCCAAAAAAGGAAAATCGCATATATTGCGCATTATCCGGGAATTGATTCAATTTCAGCCAAAGAGCAACCAGACCAATGTTGGTCAGGCATTGGAATACCTTTCTAAAGTTATGAAAAAGAAAGCCATCGTTTTTGTGCTGTCGGACTTTATGACCAAAGATTACGAACGGATTTTACGCATTGCTGCCAAACGGCACGATGTTACGGGAATAAAGGTTTATGATAAACGCGAAAAAGAGCTCACAAATATTGGTTATGTCCTGATGCAGGATGCTGAATCGGACGAAGCAATATATGTAAACACAGGCAATGCCGACATAAGAAAAGCATACAAGGAACATTACGAAGAATTAGAACATTATTTTACAACATCATTTACAAAAAGTGGTGCGGGAGTGATAAAAACCCGTACCGATGAAAGTTACGTTAAAAAGCTATTGGCATATTTTAAAGCACGTTAAAAAATGAACAAAGTATTATTTGCGTTTTTCACGGGATTGTTTGCACTGACTTCTTTTGGTCAGGTAACATCGGGCGTGGATTCTACCGAAATAAGGATTGGTTCAGCTTTTCAACTGACCATTAAAGCCAATGCGTCTAAAAACAGCGAGGTTGTTTTTCCGGATCAGCAAATGATCGGTCCGTTTGAAGTTTTGGAACAAAGTCCGATTGATACCTTGTTGGCAGACGAACGTATGGAACTCATCAAAAAATACACCCTTACGCAGTTTGATTCCGGTTCTTATACCTTGCCGCGACTATCGGTTTATATCGATAAAAAAAATCATCAGACCGATTTGTTTGATATTAAAGTCCACGATGTAGAGGTCGATACACTAAAACAACCGATGCACGACATCAAAGCACAGGTTGAAGCCACAACAGACACGGAAAAAATGTGGAAATACCTCGTCGGTGTATTGTTGTGTATCGCAGCCGGTGTTGCCGCTTATTTTATCATCAAACGCCTTCAGAACAAAAACTTAACCGAAGAAGATTTATACAAAACACCGTTGGAAAAAGTAACGAAAAAGTTACAATTACTCGATTCAAAACGGTTGGTAATGAACGGCGATGTAAAATCGTATTATTCGGAAATGACCGATGTCATCAGGGATTATATCGAGGAAGTTTTTGAAATTCCCGCCAAAGAATCGACCACTTCTGAATTGATTCAACATTTATTGATAACTATCAAGACCAAAAAAATCAAGTTACACAAAGAAACGGTCAACGATCTAAAACGTGTGCTGCAAACCGCCGATTTGGTGAAATTTGCAAAATCGGAACCGATGATCAACGAAATTGAACAGGATCGGAAAATATCAGAAGTTATTTCGGTTTCGATTGATAAAGCTATTCCCCGTTTTTCCGAAGAACAATCAGAACGGGTGAAATTACGCGAACGACGATTTCAAAAACGGAAACAACTGCGCATTTGGCTGCCAATCGGCATTACAGCATTATTGCTGTTGGTTACAGGAATTGTTTATGCAGTACAAACCATACGTGCCGGTGAAGAATGGACTATGTTTGAATCAAACAAAAGACTGTACAACCGCGAATGGGTAACATCTGATTACGGATTTCCGGCAATAATTATTAGCACACCCGAAGCTTTAATCCGTGTCCGGCAACCACAGTCTGATGCGGAAAAACAGCAATCAAAAAGTAGTGTCTTTGCTTATACCAACTTAAAAACACAGTTGGCTATTTCGGTAGCAACAACAGCCGGACAAGCCAATGATTCATTGGATTTGGAACAGTTATTAAAGTATAAGTTAGAACTTACCGCCACGCAATACGGAGCACAAGATGTAATTTCAAATGCCGAACAGTTCCAGCAGGATGGTGTAAAAGGCATTCGTGGAACGGGAAGCTTTACAGCTCAGAACTTTGTTTCGGGCGAAGCAGTAAAACTTCGTTACGATATGTATCTTTTTGTTCAGAAAAACGGCATACAGGAAGTGACAGTGTTGTTTAAGGAAAATGATGAATACGGAGAAAAAATCAATCAACGGATCATTGAATCCATTCAATTAAATGTAGCAAAATCAAATGAATAATATCACGTTTTTACATCCGCATTTTTTTTGGTTGCTGCTGCTGTTGCTGCCTCTGGGCTGGTATTGGTACAACAACCGTAAAAATGAAAAAGTAGCTGTAAAAATCAGCAATATTCAGGGGTTTAAAAACAAAAAGACGCTGTTATCAAAACTCTACCCATTGCTTTTTATATTGCGTGCGGTGGCATTTATAGCGTTGATTGTAGCTTTGGCACGTCCGCAGGCAGTAGATCAAAGCACCCGAACCAAGATTACCAATGGAATTGATATTGTTTTGGCAACCGACGTGTCGGGTTCAATGTTGGCGCGCGATTTAAAACCCAACCGTCTGGAAGCTTTAAAAAGTGTCGCTTCAGACTTTATTAAAGACCGGGTCAATGATCGTTTGGGAATTGTGGTATATGCGGCAGAAGCCTACACCAAAGCTCCGGTAACCAGCGACAAAAACGTATTGCTGAATCAGTTGGCTGATATCAAATACGACCGTATCATTCAGGATGGAACCGGAATCGGTGTGGGGCTGGCAACCGCAGTGAACCGGCTGAAAGACAGTGAAGCAAAAAGTAAAGTAGTCATTCTGATGACCGATGGTGTTAATAATTCAGGATTGATCGATCCGCAAATGGCTGCCGATATTGCCAAAGAGTTTAATATCAAAGTTTATACAATCGGTATCGGAACCAACGGAATGGCAGAAACACCGGTAGCCATCAAACCAAACGGAGAGTTGGAATACAAACGGATGAAAGTTGAAATTGACGAAGAGCTGATGAAAAGCATTGCGCTGAAAACCGGCGGACAATATTTCCGGGCAACCGATACCAAAAGTTTGGAAAGAATTTATAAAGAGATCAATCAGCTGGAGAAAACTAAAATCGATGAACAAAATTTTGTACAACGCAGCGAATTGTTCCGTCCTTTGGTACTTTTGGCATTGATTTTATTGTTGGCAGAATTTATCTCAAGAAAAACATTATTTAAAGGATTTGTATAAAAATGTGGGGATTAGATACGGCATACTATTTTTATTTACTTCTGTTGATACCGTTATTAATTGCGGTTTATCTGTGGAACACCATGTGGAAGAAAAAGAAAATAGCAGAATTTGGTTCGGGAAACTATTTAAAACGACTGGCACCTGAAGCTTCCACCACAAGCAAACCTTTTATAAAAATGGTTTTGCTGGCAGCAACGGTTTTTGCTTTGATTTTTGCATTAGTAAACCCTAAATTCGGGACAAAAATTGAAACGGTTAAGCGTCAGGGAGTGGACATTGTTTTTGCCGTGGACGTTTCCAAAAGTATGCTTGCCGAAGATATTGCCCCCTCTCGTTTGGGCAAAACCAAACAACTGGCATCGCAAATCATCAACAATCTGGCGTCCGACCGGATCGGAATTGTAGGTTATGCGGGCTCGGCTTTCCCTATGCTTCCCATTACGACCGACTACAGTATTGCAAAGATATATCTTCAGGATATGCACACCGATATGGTTTCATCAATGGGTACGGCTTTGCGCGATGCGATTGAAGTAGGAAGTAATTATTTCGACGATCCGGAAACCAGTAAGGTAATGATCCTGATTTCTGATGGTGAAGACCACGGCGAAGGAATCGGTGACGCAATTGCGATTGCCAAAGAAAAAGGAATCAAAATCATTACCATTGGTGTCGGAACTCCCGATGGAGGACGAATCCCTATCAAACAAAACGGGAAAATCGTCGATTATAAAAAAGACGTGGACGGAACTGTGGTTGTGACCCAACTCAATGAAAACACGTTAAAAGATATTGCAAAAGGTACCGGCGGGATTTTTATGTACGGAAACAAAACAGACGAGGTTTTACAATTGGTAGATCAAACCTTGCAAAAAATAGAAAAAACAGATTTTGAATCGCAGCAAATCGCCGATTTTCAATCACAGTTTCAATGGTTTGTGGGATTGGCATTGCTGTTGTTAATTATAGACAGTTTGGTATTGGAACGCAGAACAGCGTGGATGAAACGGATCAACTTATTTAACGAGAAATAAAATGAAACACTTTGGGTATATGATTTTTATGTTGTTTTTTGTAGGATTTGCCGTTCAGGCTCAATCCTATAAATCACAATTGGCAGACGGAAATCAGAACTTTGGTGTAAAAAATTATACCAAAGCCGAACAAAGCTATCGCAAAGCTGCTGCCAAAGACAAAGAAAACACTTCTGCTTTGTACAACAAGGCAAACAGTATTTACCGGATGCAGTCGATGAATGAAGCTGTTTCATCGTATCAAACGGCATTGAAATCGGCAAAGACCAAGGAGGAAAAACACCAGGTTTTTCATAATATGGGCAATGCTTTTATGAATTTGAAAGATTATGCCAATGCAGTGGAGGCTTATAAAAACGCTTTGAGAAACAATCCCGCCGATGAACAAACGCGCTACAACTATGCCTTAGCAAAAAAAATGCTGCAAGAAAATCAGGATCAGCAAAATCAAAACAACGATAATAAACAAGACCAGCAAAATCAGGATCAAAAAGATCAAGACCAAAACAAAGACGATCAGAACCAAGATCAGGAAGAAAATGAAGAGGGTCAGGATCAAAAAGACGAACAGCAGAATCAGGATGGCAAAGAGGATCAGGAACAACCTAAACCTGATCCGCAACAACAAAGACAAGAGCAAACCAGACAGCAGATGGAAAATATGCTGAAAGCTCTGGATAATCATGAACAAGGTGTGAGAGAACGTATTCAGGAACGGGAACAAAAAGGCAAACCGGTTTCTGTTCCGTCAACAAAAGATTGGTAAACCATGCACACAAAACATTTCATATATACGTTTTTAGCTTTATGCACAAGCATTGCTTCCTGGGCACAGTTCGAATTTTACGCCCAGGTAAGCAGTCAGTCTATTGGCATTAATCAGCGTATTGAAGTGCGGTTTACGATGACTGAAAGAGCAGAGAGCTTTAAACGGCCTTCGTTTGAACATTTTGATATTGCAGGAGGTCCTATGCAGTCTGAAAATTATATCTGGGTCAACGGTCAATCGAGAAATGAATACAGTTATTCCTTTTTTATCCAGCCACAAAAAAAAGGCACTTTGACCATTGGTTCAGCAAGTGTCGAATACGAGGGCAAGGTTTATAAAACGCAACCAATAACCATTCAGGTGGGCGATGCGGTACAGGAACAGCCCCGGCATTCGCAACGTCGCCGCGATCCGTTTGCAAGGTTTTTTGAAGAAATGGAAGAGGATTTTAACCGGCGCCGCCAACAGCAACAACAGATACAACAAAACTTAGGTGAAGGAATTCATCTGGTAGCAAAAGTTTCCAAAAACAATGTCTATCTCAATGAACCGCTTACCATAGAGTACGGTTTGTATCTCAGCTATCATTCGGGATTCAATTCCTTAGCTATCAAGGAACTTCCGAAATATGAAAATTTCTGGAATCATTCCATAGAACAAAAAGATCTGCAGGTAAAGGAAGCAACTTTAGACGGTAAAGTATACCGCTATCTGCCCTTGCAAAAAGCAATTCTTTTACCTCAAAAAGACGGTACATTAAAAATAGAGGCGCTGGAAATTGAAATAGAAGAACAATTTTATACCGGACGCGCAGATGTGTTTGGTATTCCCGAAATCGGTATCCGAAAAAAAACGTATTCTTCGGGTGCGAAAAACATTACCGTAAAACCACTGCCTTTGGACAATCAACCGGAAGGATTTACCGGAGGAGTCGGGTCTTATACTTTTACAGCAAATGCCGACAAAACCGTATTGAAAGCTAATGAACCATTAGAATTATCAGTAACCGTTCAGGGAAAAGGGAATTTGGATTTGCTTACACTGCCCAAACCGATTGTTCCTAATGCATTGGAGCTTTACGATCCCGAAAAAATCAACCGGGTAACCAAAAATATGTCGTCGGGAATGCAGGGTACTAAAACGGAAAAATACGTCATTGTGCCGCAATACAAAGGAACTTACACCATTGAACCGCTGACGTTTTCTTATTTCGACATTGACTCAAAATCTTACAAAACCATTACCACAGAACCGATCACAGTAGAAGTGACCGAAGGTCCGGAAGTGCCTACCAACACGAATCAAAACAATCAGGCTGATATGGTCCGAAGCAATGACATGCAGCCTTTGGATGGAAATATCGATTGGTTTACCGGTAATTTCGTCACAGAAAACAATACCTATTACGCCTGGTGGCTGGCACCGTTATTATTGTTGCCAATAGTACTTGTCGTAAAAAGCCGATCAGACAAAAACAATCAAAACACTGAAGGCAAACGACTGAAAGCAACGAACAAACTGGCGAAAAAATACTTGTCGGAAGCGAAAGCACAAATCGGACAGAAAGAAGCTTTTTACGAAGCTTTGGAACGTTGTATGCACAATTATCTCAAAGCGCGTCTGAAAATCGAAACATCGGAAATGAGCAACGAGACCATTACTGAATTGTTACACGAACACAAAGTCAACGAAGCAGATGTCGCTACTTTTATGCAGATTAAAACCACTTGCGAAATGGCACGGTATGCGCAAATGAACATTCAAACAATGCAAAACGATTTTGAATTGGCGGCGCAATTGATTCATTCCGTAGATAAACAATTAAAAAAGTAAAATGATGAAAAATTACTGGTTGCTTTTCCTGGTTTTCCTTTTTTGTGGTGCGCTGTCTGCACAAAACAACGACTCCCTTTTTTCGCAGGGAATCGCGGCATTTGACCAAAAAGATTACGAAACATCAACAAAGATTTTTTCGCAATTAGTGCAAGACGATTCGTTAAATGCGACCCTGCATTACAATCTGGGGACTTCTTATTTAAGGTTGCAAAATACAGGGTTGAGTATTTATCATTTGGAAAAAGCCCTGAAATTCCGTCCCGATTACGAACAGGCACGCATCAACCTCAACTTTGCCGAAAAGCTGAAAACCACCATCTCCAAGGGCAGTTTACCTGTCCCCCGGCAACAAATGTTGTACAGCGTCTTTAATTTTTTAAACCCGAATACGTGGGCATATCTGGCATTGGGTACTATGCTTGCAGGAATTGGTTTGTTGATTTTTTATCTTTTTAGCCACAAAGCTGCAACAAAGAAAATCCTATTTTCCATCGGAATATTTGCTGTGGGGATAAGTATTTTAAGTTATTTTATTTCAAAAAACCAATCCAACTATCTTTTGGAACATCATTATGTGATTGTTACCCAAAAAGGAACGGTATTGATGCAGGAACCGCGCAACATTTCCAAAGTGTTGCAAAACATTACCGAAGGTTCTAAAGGATTGATCAAGGAAGAAACCAAGCAGTGGATCAAAATCCAACTCGAAAACGACACCACAGGCTGGGTAGAAAAAAACAAGGTATTGAAATATTGATTTTTGAATGGCAAGATAAATATCTTGCCATTTTTATTTTATACTTTTAAAACAAAAAACGAAAATGACACAGACCGACAGCACCAAAACCCTTTTAAAAACGGTAGAATGTTCTTTTTTTAAATGGCGTGATTTTAGTTTATCCGATCGTATTGCTATTGTAAAGGACATCAGAAACCGTTTGCTTGAAAACAAACACGAATATGCCCGGGCAATCACAACCGATATGAACAAACCCATCCAACAGGCACTTGCCGAAGTGGAAAAATGTGCGTATCTGTGTGATTACTATATCGAAAATGCACCAACATTTTTAAAAGACCGCAAAGTAACAACAGGCTGGAGTGAAAGTTCTATTGTCTTTCGTCCATTGGGCGTGTTGTTGGGGGTAATGCCCTGGAACTTTCCTTTTTGGCAGGTTTTCCGTTTTGTGATTCCAAGTTTGTTGGTGGGCAATACCTTTGTGGTCAAACACGCTTCAAACGTTCCGCTGAGTGCACGTGCTTTGGAAGAGGTTTTCAATGTTCCAACAATTAATTTCCCCATTTATAAGAACCTTTCTATTAAAAGCGATGAGGTAGCCGCAGTGATTGCTGATCCTGTGATAAAAGCCGTTTCGCTTACAGGCAGCGAACAAGCGGGAAGGTCGGTAGCGGAAACCGCCGGAAAATACTTAAAAAAATGTGTATTGGAATTAGGCGGAAGCAATGCGTTTATCGTGCTGGATGATGCCGACCTGCAACAGGCAGCCGAAAAAGCCGTCAAAGCAAGAATGCAAAACGCCGGACAAAGCTGTATTGCCGGAAAACGTTTTTTGGTTCAGGAAACCGTTTATACACAGTTCCTGGATTTGTTTAAAGAACAATTAAACACGTTAAAAACAGGAGATAAATTTGATGAATCGGTCAATTTCGGAGCAATGGCTCGCGAAGATCTGGCGGAAGAACTGGAAAAGCAACTGGCAGAAAGTGTTTCACTCGGAGCAAAAATTGCAGCCGGCGGAAAACGAAAAGGTGCTTTTTTTGAACCTACCATTGTTACGGATGTTTCCGTTGATATGCCTCTTTTTCAACAGGAAACCTTCGGACCAGTAGCTGCAGTTCTTCCGTTTAAGACAATAGACGAAGCTCTTACTTTAAGTAACCAATCAGATTTTGGTCTTGGTGTAAGTATTTTTACAACTGCACCTGAGAAAATTCAGCCTTATTTGCCTTTATTTGAAGAGGGAGCTATTTTTATCAATGAAATAGTGGTATCTGATCCGCATTTACCTTTTGGAGGTATTAAAAATTCCGGTTACGGACGAGAATTGTCAGAGTTTGCCCTGTATGAATTTTCCAACATACAAACGATTGTGATAAAGTAGTTTAGCTGTTGATTTTAGTATGGAACTATTTGTAAAAGAATAACATTCACAGCTTTGTTTTCATTAAAATAAGATTTCTTTATGACTTTACTTTTACTTTTGGCACGGCTATTGTCTTTAGATTAAGTATAACACAAAAATAAAGAAAAATGAAAAAGTTAATTTTAATGATCGCAATAGCAGTAGGAACAACAGCTTTTGCACAGGAAAGAAAAATGGACAAAAAGCCAATGACTTCTGAAATGAAAGTTGAAAAGATGACCAGAGAGCTCAATTTGACTACCGAACAACAAGCAAAGGCAAAGGCACTTTTTGATGCCAAAGCAGAAGCAAGGAAAGTTAATAAAGAAGTAAGCAAAGAAGCTTTTGCAGAGAAGAAAGCATCGCGTGAAAATTTTGACAAGGAGTTTAGAAGTATTCTTACCGATGAACAGGTTCAGAAATACGATGCCAAAAAAGAACAAATGAAACAAAAACGAGGAGAAAAGTTTGGTAAAAAAGGCAAAATGATGAAAAAAGGTAAATGGAAAGGAAAAGACCTTGAAAAAACCAACAGTTAATCCTCTGACTTTTGTCGAATAATCCGGCACAGGCTTTTAAGTCTGTGCTTTTTTATTTTTAAATGATTATCGGAAAG
>Ga0209075_1002059_pt1 | contig 18197 bp, 15 predicted proteins | sample Stecom2011_FD_187523 | JGI IMG/M metagenome (GOLD analysis project Ga0209075, IMG submission 187523) | Agricultural soil microbial communities from Utah to study Nitrogen management - Steer compost 2011 (SPAdes) (version 2) | ecosystem: Environmental > Terrestrial > Soil > Agricultural land...
CGCCGCCTTCGGTGGTTACAAGAAGTCCGGCGTGGGTCGCGAAACCCACAAGATGATTCTGGACCACTACCAGCAAACCAAAAACCTGCTGGTCAGCTATGGCACCAGCCCGCTGGGCTTCTTCTAACTCCAACCTTAAAACCGGCACCCTGAGGCCGGTTTTCCACTTCTCTGACAGCCCGGCTCTCCGGGCTGTTGTGTGCTCGGCACCCGACACAGTTGATTGGTTAACGAAAGCCCAGACAGACAAGGTGACAGTGTTATAACAAACCATCACTGGACTGCAGGCAAAAAATAGCATCGGAATATTTGGAGCCTCACACGCCTAAGTTAAAGCCTTGAACCGGTCAAACGAGCCGCCAAAGCACTCAACCTCTGACTTGCCTTAACAGATACGTCCGCTTGCTGCTAGACAATGCGGGGGCAACTCAGGTAGCTTTGCAATCAAAACGACATCAAGCAAGGTACTGACAGATATCAGGGAGCGGTCTGGATGCTGAACGACTCAATATCAATTGAAAACCTAGGGATCTTGCTGATCGAGCCTTCGGCAGTGCAGCAAAAAATTATAGTCAGTCTGCTAAATAAACAAGGGCTACAAACTCTCGAGGTTGCAGGGTCAGCGCAACAGGCGCTGGAAAAAATGCAAACCTTTATACCTGACTTGCTGGTCAGCAGCCTATACCTGCCCGATGGCGATGCCCCCACACTATTCGCAGCCATGCTGGAGCAACCGCAACTGGCCGGAGTTGCCAAGATGGTCGTATCCAGCGAACAGAAAAAAGAAAATCTTGAGGCTGTACGCCAGGCCGGTGTGTTGGCCCTGCTGCCCAAACCATTTGATCGCACCCATCTGGAGCGTGCGCTCACCACAGCGCTGGACTATCTAACCCATGACGAGATCGAACTGGAGCTTTATGATGTTCAGCGCCTGCGCGTACTCGTGGTAGATGACTCACGCCTGGCGCGCAACCATATTAAGCGTGTCTTGCAGCAACTGGGCGTCATACGTTTTGACGAGGCTGAAAATGGCGAACAGGGCATAGCCCTTCTGCAACAAGAAAACTACGACCTGGTCGTAACCGATTACAACATGCCGGTACTGGATGGCGAAGCACTGATCAACCACATCCGGCAGTCTGACACTTTGTCACACATCCCTGTCATGCTGGTCACATCTGAAGATGAATCCCGCTTGGCATCAGTCCGTCAGGCGGGTGTATCTGCCATATGTGACAAGCCATTTGAAATCTCTCACGTCCGGCAGCTACTGGCTTCGTTACTGGATGGGTAGTATTGGACCAATAACACTGCAGGAGCCACTTCAGTGGCAAACGAAGCTTGAACGAAACACCTGCAAGCGCTGTGGTCAGTAACCAGTAAAGCTCTCGCTGAAAATATCATCTTCATCGATGCCGGCGCCTTCGAGGATGTCGTACATGGCCTCGACCAGTGCTGGCGGGCCGGACAGGTAGTACAGGGGTTGCTGTATGTCCTGACAAAACCCTGTGATAACCGCCTCATTCAGATAGCCCGTCGCACCCGTCCAGTGTGCCGCGGTGCTGGCCATGTTGGTCATGGTTGCCAGCATGCGAAAGGTGGGAATAGTGCACTCCAGCGCTTGCAGTTCGGCAAGAAAGGCGCAGTCTTCAGGGCGACGGTTGCTGTACAGCAACCGTACGGGGCGCTGTGACTGCCGATAGGCAGCATCCCGCAAAATGCTGATAAAGGGGGTGATGCCAATGCCGCCGGCAATGAGCACCAGCGGTCGCTGTGTGCTGTCGGGCACAAGAGCCGTACCAAAAGGGCCGTCCAGCCAGAGGGGTGTGCCTTCGGGCATGCTGCCCAGGGTACGCTTGTATTGGCTGTCACGCATGCGCGTGGCCAGGGTCAGCTGTGGCTCGTGGGGGGCGCTGACCAGAGAGAAGGTATGACTCACATTTTGCAGCGTCTGCCCTTCCGTGGTCTCAACCAGCAAAAGATCAACCGCTTGCCCAGGCTGGTAATCAAAGCTGGCCGGGCGCTCCAGGTAAAATGCCCGGGTGCCTTCTGCCAGTTGCTCACTGCCCGTTAGCCGGGTGGTAAAAACAGTCATGGTGTTGCCTCCTGCATGCGTATGCGCGGAAAAGAGCTGAACAAACCGCCATAACAGCCTCACGGCAACCCATTGGGGTTAGCCTGACGCTCTGTTTACAACTGTGTTTGTTCAGCGGTTCCCGGGGCTACAGTTTGAACTGACTCACCAGTCGTCGCAACTCTGCCGCCAGCTCAACCAGCACTTCACTCTGTTCGTGGGTAGCGGTTGCGCCACGGGAGGTGCCGTCTGCCGCTGCGCTGATATTGGCGACGTTACGGTTGATTTCTTCTGCGACGGCGCTTTGTTCTTCTGCGGCGGCGGCGATTTGCAGGTTCATGTCATTAATGCCCGTAACCTCTATAGCAATGCTGTTAAGCCCCTGTGAGGTTTCTTCAACATGGCCGACGCTCTGCCCCGCACGCTGCCGAGCTGCCTCCATGGCCTGTACCGCATCGGCCACAGCCTCATGCAGCCGCTGGATCATCTGCTGGATTTCGCCAGTGGAGTTTTGTGTACGCGCAGCCAGAGTGCGCACTTCGTCGGCCACTACAGCAAAACCGCGCCCCTGCTCACCTGCCCTGGCTGCTTCAATGGCAGCATTGAGCGCCAGCAGGTTGGTTTGTTCGGCAATTGAGGTGATAACACCAAGCACCTCGCTGATGCTGGACGAGTCTGCCTGCACCCGCCCGACCACTTGTGCGGCATTCTCAATTTCACCGATCAGCATGGCAATGGCTTCACTGGCCCTGGCGGCGACTGCAACACCTTCACGGGTTGCACTGTCAGCATTTTGCGAGGCCTGTGCCGTCTGCGCTGCATGGCCGGCGACTTCTTGAACGGTAGCGCTCATTTCGTGCATTGCTGAAGCAACCTGCTCGGTCTCCATGCGCTGCTGTACGACCTGCTGCAAGGTGTCATCAGCCACACTGGAGACCTGGTCTGATACCTGCCCAAGCCGCCCGGTAACCTCAGCCACGGCCTGCAAGCTGCTACGAAACTTGGCAATCATCTGATTGAAAGCATGCCCCATTGCACCGACTTCATCGTTGGCCTGAATACTGACAACCTGGCTCAGGTCATCATTGCGGGTCATGTCTTCCATCACTCTGCGCAAGGCATTGACCCGTACAATCACCACCCGACGAACAAGATAAATGATCACGGCCAGTCCGCCCACCAGCAGTGCGGCCTGAATCAGTGCGGATGTCCACAGGTTGCGCAGCACTTGTCGATCCAGATCTTCCAGCGAGTAGCTGATGCGTACCGCCCCGACGACCGAATCCTCCGGTACCATGTGGCACATCAGGCAGTCAGTGCCACGGTAGTTTTTAGACGCATGGATGGGGTTGATGACCGTAAGGATGCGGTGGCCACTGCTGCGGTCGATATCAACTATGGCTTCATCCTGCAGTGCGCGCTGGTCAAGCTCGTCAGCGGGTGCCTGATGGTCATACCCTGGGCCGAACACCGAAGTGATCGCCTCGTTGCGCACAATGCGGGCATCCACCACACCCGGTCGCTCGAGGATTTTTTCACGCAACACATCACGCTGCGCCATGGTACCGGTCAGCATCATTGTATTGATGCTGTCAAAGTAGCTGTCTGCAGCATCTTTTGTTTGCTGCTCAACCACTTCAAGCACCAGCCTGCGCTCACTGATGACTGAAAACGCCAGCGAAGCCACCATCGTGGTAAAAAACACTATCAGCAAGGCAAGGTTAATCTTGGTTTGCACCGACATTTGCCGTGCTCGGGGACTATGGCTCATACCGTTGACTCCACCACTCATGGGTACAGGTTATTCAAAACTTTACGGCTTGCCACACATGGCACGCAAAGATTACAAATGTCTTGGCGCCATTGTTATGACATACCTCAAGCAACTGCATACAACCAAGCAATTGGCGCGCCAACTTGCATAAACATAAAGAGGGCGGGTGCATTTTGGCCAAATCTGAGTGCACTCCGCCCCTTTATGGTCCCCCTTATGGCTTTACCACATCAGGTCATCAGGTACCTGATACGCGGCATATGGGTCGTCTTCGTCGGGTGCCTCTGTCTGGGTGTTCAACAGTACAATACGCCGGGCGTCACGCTCCTGAATTTTTAGCGCGGCATCACGCGGGATGATTTCGTAACCGCCAGCATGGCTGACAATCGCCAGGCTGCCTTTGCTGAGTTTGTCCCGCACCAGATCGTTTACGGCAATGCGTTTGACCTTTTTTTGGTCAACAAAGTTGTAATAGTCTTCAGTGTCCAATTTTGGCAGACGGCAGTTTTCTATCAACTGTTTGACTTGCGCATTGCGGGCTTTACGGTCGGCTTTCTCTTGCTGCTGAAGGTTCAGTTCCTGGTCCCGTTTGGCCTTTTCGGCCAGTGCCTGTGCAGCGGCTTGTTGTGTGCTCAGGTCAGCTTCTGCCTGGCCTCTTTTTACCATGCGCTGCTGTTTCTTTTTTTGCCGTTCGGCCTGCTTCGCCTGTTTTTCATTAACCAGACCGGCTTTGAGCAACTGGTCACGCAAAGACAAACTCATCTTCATCTTTCCTTTTTAGCTATATGTACTCACCCACTCCGGGTGAAAATTCATTTATACAAGGAGCGGCTTTGGCCGCGACCAGAGGTTGCCCTGAACCGGCCTTGGCCGCGACCCTGGGTGTCTCGTTCAAGCCCCGTTCGCCACTGAAGTGGCTCGTACAGTTCGGCTCTACGGGCACCATTTGAGTGAATTCACAGTCCAGGCATCTGGTATACCCATGGAGTACACAGGGTTCCATGGCTATACCCGAGGTGTTTATGCCGCTTATTCGTCACCACCATTTGCCAGCAAGCGCTTGGCTTCATCCCACAAGGTGTCAAGTTCCTGCAAAGAGCAGTCCTGCAGCTGCCGGCCACTTTGTGCAACCTGTTGCTCAATATAGGAAAAACGCTGACTAAACCGTTGGTTGGTGCTGCGCACCGCCTGCTCGGGGTCAATACCTGCATGGCGTGCCAGATTGGTCACAGCAAACAACAGGTCGCCAATTTCGTGCTCAAGTGCCTGATGCGAGCCGCCAGCCAGCGCTTCTTGCACCTCGGCCAGTTCTTCATGAATCTTTTCCAGTACGGGTTCTGGCCCACTCCAGTCAAAACCGGTACGAGCTGCTTTCTTCTGTAGTTTCACTGCCCGGGTCATGGCCGGCATATTCAGGGGCACATCGGCCAATATCGAAGTGGTTTCGTCCTGGCCCTGCTCCTGTCTTTCTTGCGCTTTAATTGCCTGCCACTGGCCGGACACCTCATCGCGAGCGACTGTCTGCCCGTCATGACAGGCTCGCAAGTCTCCGTCTGGAAACACATGCGGATGGCGACGCACCAGTTTGCGCACAATGCCATCGACCACATCGGCAAATTCGAAACGCTCCTGCTCCTTGCCAAACTGTGCGTAATACACCACCTGGAACAACAGGTCGCCCAACTCGCCGGGCAGCTCATCCCAGGCCTCACGCTCAATGGCATCGGCCACTTCATAAGCTTCTTCCAGGGTGTGCGGGACGATGCTGTGAAAATCCTGCTGCACATCCCAGGGGCAGCCGCTTTGCGGGTCACGCAAGCGGGCCATCAAATAGAGCAAATCTGCTAACTGATATCGCTGATCAGGCATCTGGCTCCTCCGTCAGTTCTTCAAACTGGGTGGCGTGCAGACGGGCATAATAACCGTTTTCTGCCAGCAGCTGGGCATGGGTGCCGCGCTCAACAATACGGCCCTGATCCATCACCAGAATCAGGTCGGCCCGCTCGATGGTACTCAGGCGGTGGGCAATGACCAGCGTGGTTCGGCCCTGTACCGCATGTTCCAGAGCAGCCTGAATGTGACGTTCAGACTCGGTATCCAGCGCCGAGGTAGCCTCGTCCAGAATCAGCAATGGTGCGTCTTTGAGCAGGGCACGGGCAATTGCCAGCCGCTGACGCTGACCACCGGACAACAGCACGCCATTCTCGCCAACCAGCGTCTGATAGCCGTTTGGCATGCGCTCGATAAACTCGGCAGCAAAGGCGGCTTCAGCCGCAGCGTGCACTTCTTCTTCGCTCTTGCTGGCCAGGTCACCATAAGCAATATTGTTGAATACCGTATCGTTGAACAGCGAAACCTGCTGGGTGACCAACGCTATATGGCGACGCAGGGTCTGCAGTGGCAACTGGCGAATCTCGACACCATCAATCAGTATCTCGCCATCGCTATGGTCATAAAAACGTGGAATCAGGTTGGCCAACGTCGACTTGCCACTACCCGAGCGCCCCACCAGCGCCACCATTTGCCCCGGCTCAGCGACAAAACTGATGGAGTCGAGCACCTGTTTGTCGGTCTGGGGGTAAACAAAGCTCAGGTTGCGTACCTCCAGCCGGCCCTGTACCTGTGTCAGCTGTTGCGTGCCTGTATCCATTTCCTGCGGCTCGTCGAGCTGTTCAAAAATGCTCTCCGCGCCAGCCACACCACGCTGAATGGTCGAGCTGACTTCTGACAACTGGCGAATTGGCTTGGGCAGCAGGCCAGCCAGCGTAATATAAGCCACCAGGTCGCCGGGCGACGCATCGCCACGCAGCCAGAGCACCAAAAACAACAGCACCGACATCGCAGAATAGATCACCAGCTGCAATGATGGCGTATACACCGAGGTGGTTTTGACCATTTTGAGCTGGCGTCTGGTATTTTGCTCACTGGCATCCAGAAACCTGTCCTGCTCATACTTCTCGCCACCAAAGCTGCGCACCACCCGGTGGCCCTGAATGGCCTCGGACGCGACGTGGGTTACATCGCCCATGGCCACCTGGATTTTTTTGCTTTGCTTGCGAAATTTTTTGCTGGCACTGCTGACCATCAGGGCGATAACCGGCAGGATGGCTACCATCACCAGAGTCAGCTTCCAGTTCATCCATAACAGCATGCTGAACAGGAACACCACCGTCATGCCTTCACGTACCACCACCTTGATCGCTTCAGTGGCCGCCCCAGTGACCATGGTGACGTTATAGGTGATACGGGAAATCAGGTGGCCAGAGTTATGGTGGTCAAAATAACTGTTGGGTAACGTCAGCAGGTTATTGAACAGCTGCACCCGTAAATCATGCACCAGCCCCAGTGAGGTTTTGGCCAAAAAGAAATTACCCAGAAACGAGCCCACACCCTGCCAGAAGGCAATCAACACAATCAGCAGCGGCACAGCTTGCACCAGCCGCAGGTCGGCCAACCAGGCCACATTGGGGAACAACACAGCTTCCGGGTTGGTCAGGCCGTCAACAAAGTATTTCAGGATATAGCCCAGCATTGGCTGGGTGGATGCAAAAATCAGGTAACCAAGGATACTCAGGCTAAAGTAACCAATATAGGGTCTGACGTACCGCAACAGGCGAAAATAGATTTTAACACCCGACAGGGTTGGCTGAGGGGCTTCTTTATCAGTCATGCTGACTCGCTGTCCAATTCAAAAGGAAAACACACGCACTTGTACATCATCCAACCCCACAAGAGCAGTTTATCTGGCCTGCTCTCCTTGGCCACTCTGCCGGTTCACCCAGCCGGACCACCCTGTAGGAGCGACTTCAGTCGCGAGCAGTGCACTATCAAATCTACACGCCTGAACCTGCCTTCGCATCGCGACTAAAGCTGCTTATTATCCCCAAACAGGACATCTTTGACAAAAGGTATGGTTAATTTGCGTTGCGCCTGCAAAGAAGCCTGATCCAGCCGTTCCAGGGCAGCGAATAAAGCATCCATGCTGCGCGTCAGGCGCCCGAGCAAAAAACGTCCTACTTCGTCAGACAAAAACAATCCCCGCCGGGAAGCACGTAACTGCAAGGCGCGCAATTTTTCGTCGTCATCCAGCTCTTGCAGATGAAACACCAGCGCCAGATTGAACCTTGAGTGCAGGTCAGGCAGGTCAAGAACCACTTCACGGGGTGAGCGATCAGCACTGACCAGCAAACGTCCCCCGGCATCACGCAACCGGTTGAAGGCATGGAACAGTGCCTGCTCCCAACTTGTCCGGCCGGCAACCATGTGCACATCATCCAGCGCCAGTAGATTGCAGTATTCAACACCATCAAGCACTTCGGGGCCATACTCCAGACACTCACGCAGGGGCAAATAAAGCACTCGCATGCCAAGCTCCTCGGCTTGTAAACAAGCAGCCTGCAACAGGTGGCTGCGCCCTGAGCCCGGCTTGCCCCACAACCAAATAAAGCTCTCTACCCAGCTTTCTTGTGCATGGCAAGCGCGCTCAACATAGCCTTGTGCCGCCGCATTGGCACCCGCATAGTAATTGGCAAAGGTTGCATCATCCCGCAGACGAATGCTCAACGGAAGCTGGACTGGCGTTTGTGTCCGTGTCATATCATTTCTGTCGATACAAATCAGAAGCCTGGTAGCGCTGATAAAGATAACGCAACCATACCATCAGGACCGCCGCCACTGGCAGCGCCAACAACACACCGGTAAAGCCAAACAGCTGGCCACCAGCAAGAATGGCAAATATTACAGCTACCGGATGCAAACCAATACGGTCCCCCACCAGCAACGGTGTCAGCGCAACCGACTCAAGCACCTGGCCTATCAGGAACACGCCAACAACGCCTCCGAGCATCAAATAGTCCAGCCCAAACTGGAAAAACCCGGCAATCAGGGCAATACCAATACCAACGATGAAGCCCATATAGGGCACAATACTGGCCAGACCTGCCACCACCCCAATCAGCAAGCCGAGTTTGAGGCCCAGCAACATCAGGCCCAGTGCATAAACCACGGCCAGTGCCAGCATCACCAACAGCTGCCCGCGCATGAAAGCCCCCAGCACCTCATGGCATTCACTAACCATGCGCACCACTAGTGGCTCATGCCGGCGCGGCAAAAGCACCCGCACTTTGTCTACAATCAAACGCCAGTCACGTAGCAGGTAAAATGTAACAACAGGCACCAGAAAGAGGTTGGCAAGCCAGCCTGCCAGCGCAATTCCCGAGCTACCCAAGGCTCCCAACATCGTGCTGGCCAGGTTCGGAGCCTTGTCCAGGTGACTGCCCAGCTCCTGCTTGATACGCTCAAGCTCCCAGACATCCTCTTCGAGCCCCAGAGTATGCTGTAACCAGGGCAACAGGCTTTGCTGAAGCCAGTCCAGCAAATGCGGAGTGAGGGCATACAAGTCGGCCAGCTGGCGTCCCAGCATCGGCACCAGCACGAAGAACAGCAGCACCAGCAGCCCGGTCAGTACAGTAAAAACAATGACGACTGCCCAAGTTCGTGACACCAGCCGCTTACGCTGCAGTCGCTCTACCAACGGATTACCCAGGTAGGCAAGCAAGGCCGCCAGCAAAAAAGGGGTCAGCACAGGCAGCAAAACATAGCCCAGCAGAAGGGCTGCGAGGATCGCCAGCCAGGGCCACCAGCCCTGCAGTACTGTTGCAGGCGTCATGCGATCAGCGCGCAAACAGCAGCTTTGGCAAAGCTGTGGCGGGTTCGTCAGTGATCGCCGCCCCAGAAGATGTCAGCTCACGAAAACCATACAGCGCCAGCTGGCTGCGCACCTGTTCTGGCAACGCCACTATCTGCCATACGGCCTGATCTCCTTGTAAGAAAACCAGCTTGCCATCAAACACCTGCAAAGCTTTTTCGGCAGCCAGCATACCGTCCAGATCCAGCCGTTGCAGGCGTACCTGCAAACTCTCACCCAAGCCCGGCACCACCGCATACTCACGCGCCATTTCTTGCGCCAGCTGCTGAAACATCTGATCTGCAGCCATTACCGCATTGTCGCCAGTCAAAGAGCCTTTAAGCTTCAATGCACTGCCCAGCAGCTCCCAACTGCCAGTCAGACCATCAGCTGTCTCGCGGGTTTCAGCAACCAAAAGAGCATCCCCCCCATAACGCTGCAGCAACTCTGCCAGCTGCCCCTCGTCCGTCGCAAGCCAGCCCTGATCAGCCCTGACCTGCTCGCTCAGGTCCGCAAGTGGAAAGCGTGTCGGCAAACCGCGATGCAGCGCAGCCTGCTGCAAGTTCAATGAACGATTCTGGCCATCACCCAGCAACTGGCGGCCGTGCAGACCCTCTTGTACCCACCAAAGCAAAATCACCGGACGTTCACTGCCCCAGACCGGCATCTCTGCCTCGCGCAGAACTCGCATGACGCTTGTCGGGTCAAAACTTACCTGCAGCTCATCCTCCTGATAGGTGTAGCCCAGCGCCAAACTCTGGGGCTTGGCTACATATGCAGCCAAAGCGGCCTTTTGAGCGCTATCAGCACTGCCAGTGAGTCTTTGCAACAAGGTTGCAAAGGCACGGGAGAATGTTTCTTCGCGCCCCCCGTCTGCCTCCTGTACCAAGGGCTCGCGCACCTGGTACAGGCCTGCAACCGGAGCAGCCAGCGCTGCATGAACTGCCAACAGAAGGGTTCCGCCCAAAAATGCTGCCAGAAGCTGTTTCATGTACACCTCTACTTACTACCGACCTGCCTCACACTTTACCCATGCGGTTGGCACGCCTGTCGACACAAGTAGGATAGTGTATAAGATTCGGCAACGAAAAACCGCATGACTTTGCCTGAGTACAGCCAATAAAAAACCCTGACTGCCTGGCAGTCAGGGCTTGGACACACAAAGACGTTTTACTCGACTGTCAGCTGATGACGAATTCGCTCCAGTGTGGCAAGGCCAATTCCCTTGACCTCCAGCAGCTCGTCTACGCTCACAAAAGCCCCCTGCTGTTCCCGGTAATCAATAATGGCCCGGGCTTTGGACGGCCCTATTCCACTCAGCTCCCTCACCAGGGTATCTGCGTCAGCAACATTAATATTGACTGTTGCTGCCTGCTCTGCACTGGCCACAGCTTGTGTTTCAGGTTGCGCATACGCTGTAGATGCCAGTGGCAGCGCCAGCATAGCGGTAAACAGTAATGAAGCCAGATTCTTTTTCATAGTGATACTCTCCTTGTCAATTCGGCAAACCGGCGTTATACATGCCGATCATCCTGTTTCCTTTTGCAACGCCAATGTATCAGCGTTGCAAAAAGCACCCATGAAGATAGTCCATGTCTGGGTAGTATCCGACTTTATTACAAAACTGTGAGGCAGGTCACACAACCGCAGCGGGCAAAATCAGAATCCGGCAAACTGCAAATAACTGCGGGTAATTTGTTCGCCCCAAATAATCGCAATCCAGCCTGCAATAGCCAAATAAGGTCCAAACGGCAGTGGTTGCGCCAAACCCTGACGCTGCAAACGCAGAACAATCACACCCAGCACCGCCCCCACCACCGATGACAGCAAAATAGTCAGCGGCAACACTTGCCAGCCGCCCCAGGCTCCCAGCATGGCTAACAGTTTAAAATCACCATAGCCCATGCCTTCTTTGCCTGTGATCAGCTTGAACAACCAGAAAACCGACCACAATGAGAGGTAGCCAAAAGCTGCCCCGTACACTGCATCCGGCAAGCTGACAAACAATTCAAAGCTGTTTAACAGCAACCCCAGCCACAGCAACGGCAACACCAGCACATCGGGCAGCAACTGGTGGTCTGCATCAATCAGGCTAAGCGCCAGCAACCCCCAGGTCAGTACTAACATGGCCGCTCCTTGCCCGCTGTAACCGAACTGCCAAGCCACCAGTACCGCCAACAGACCAGCGGCCAGCTCCACCAGCGGGTAACGCATGCTGATGCGCTCTTTGCAGGAAGCGCAACGGCCACGTAACAGCAACCAGCTGATCACTGGAATGTTTTGCCACGCCCGGATGGCCGTAGAGCAGTGTGGACAACATGATGGCGGCCACAACAGGTTAAACGGCCGGGTATCGCCATCTTGTGCCAGCTCCAGAACTTCTCGCGCCTGCTTTTCCCAGTCCCGTTGCATAATGACCGGCAACCGGTATATCACCACATTAAGAAAGCTGCCAACCAACAGACCCAGCAAACCAGCAATCAGCAACAAAAAAGGCTGATTGCTGCGCAGCAACTCCAGAAAATCCATCAAACTACCGCACCCAGCTGGAAAATCGGCAAGTACATGGCGATGATCAAGCCGCCCACCAGCACGCCCAGCACGGCCATGATCATTGGCTCCATAAGGGCTGTCAGGCCATCGACGGCGTTATCCACTTCAGCCTCGTAGTGTGTGGCTACTTTGTCCAGCATCTCATCCAGTGCGCCCGACTCCTCGCCAATAGAGGTCATTTGAAGTGCCATTGCAGGAAATACCTGGGTCGAACGCATGGCAATGTTGAGCTGGGTACCGCCGGTCACTTCCGTTTTGATACTGTGTACTGCATTTTTAAACACCACATTGCCGGTGGCTCCTGCAACCGAATCCAACGCGTCAACCAATGGCACACCGGCAGAAAACGTAGTCGCCAGCGTACGGCCAAAGCGCGCAACCGCCGAGTTATAAATAATATTGCCGACCACCGGCATTTTCAGCAACAGGCGGTCAATACTGTCACGCAGTTTCTCCGAACGCTGCCTCGCTGTGCGAAACAGGATGGCCCCAGCAATCAGCGCCACGAGCACAATCAAGCCGTGCTCCTGCAGCATCTCGGACAAGCCGATAACCATCATGGTAAAAGCTGGCAGCTCGGCACCAAAGTTGGCAAATACTTCCTGAAACTGAGGCACCACTTTGATCAGCAAAATAGCCGACACAATCACCGCAACCACGATCACCGCGATCGGATAGTTCATCGCTTTCTTGATTTTGGCCTTTAGTGCTTCTGTCTTTTCCTTATACGTCGCGACCCGGTCCAGCAAGGTCTCCAGCGCACCAGATTGCTCTCCCGAATCCACCAGGTTGCAGTACAGATCATCAAAATATTTGGGATGCTTGCGCAAGCTGCTCGCCAAACTGTTACCGGCCCCAACGTCTGTCTTGATCTGCTCTACCAAGCGGGTCATGTTGGGGTTTGTCAATCCTTCAAGAATAATGTCAAACGATTGCAACAACGGCACACCGGACTTCATCATGGTCGCCAACTGACGAGTAAAGACGGCAATGTCCATGGGCTTGATTTTTTTGCCTGAGCCAAACAGCTGTATGCCCTGCTTGCGCACCCTGGTCGGATTGATTCCCTGCTTGCGCAGTTGCGCCTTGATCAGCGAAGGATCCTGGGCAGACATCTGCCCCTTGATCTTCGTGCCCTGCCGTGTGGTGCCTTCCCACAAAAAAATTGACTCTTTAGCTGCTTTGGCCATGATTTATTAATCCTTGGTTACACGGTTCACTTCTTCCAGGCTGGTCACGCCCTGGATAACTTTCATCAATCCCGATGCGCGCAGATCATTAAAGCCGTCCTTGCGCATTTGCTCACTGATATCAATCGCATTGCCATCTGCCATGATGATGCGTTGCAGATCTGGCGTAACACGAACTACCTCATAAATGCCCACACGCCCCTTGTAACCGCCATTGCAGTTGTCACAACCTTTAGGGCCATACACCTTAAACGTGCCCAGCTGTTCCTTGGTGAAACCCTCGCTCAACAACACTTCATCCGGCACGCTGACCTCCTGCTTGCACTTGCATAACCGTCGTGCCAGCCGCTGGGCAATAATCAGGTTGACCGACGTTGCCAGGTTAAACGCAGCGACTCCCATATTGCGCAAGCGCGTCAGGGTTTCTGCAGCACTGTTGGTATGCAGCGTAGACATCACCATATGGCCGGTTTGTGCTGCTTTGATGGCAATTTCGGCGGTTTCAAGGTCACGGATCTCCCCCACCATGATGATGTCAGGGTCCTGACGTAAAAACGCCCGCAGCGCCTGGGAAAAATCCATTCCCTGGCGGGGGTTCACGTTGACCTGATTGACACCCTCAAGGTTGATCTCGACCGGATCTTCAGCCGTTGAGATATTCACACCAACGGTATTGAGGATATTGATACCCGTATAAAGCGATACAGTTTTGCCCGAGCCGGTTGGCCCGGTTACCAGAATCATGCCTTGCGGCTGCGCCAAGGCGTCCAGATACAGCTCTTTCTGGGAATCTTCATAACCGAGGGCATCAATACCCATCTGCGCACTGCTGGCATCCAGAATGCGCATTACGATCTTCTCGCCCCACAACGTTGGCAAAGTGTTTACCCGAAAATCAATCGACTTGCTAGCCGAAACCTTCAACTTGATACGACCATCTTGCGGCTTGCGACGTTCGGATATGTCCAGCCCGGCCATAACTTTCAAGCGGGCGGAAATACGGTCACGCAACTGAATGGGCGGCCGTGCCACTTCATGCAAGACGCCATCGGTACGAAACCGTACACGATAAGATTTCTCATAAGGCTCAAAGTGCAAGTCGGACGAACCGCCCTTGATCGCATCCAGCAGCATCTTATTGACAAAGCGCACCACCGGAGCCTCATCGGCCGGATCCATGGAAACTGCGTCTCCGTCATCCTCGCTGTCATGCTCCGACTCAAAACCATCCAGCTCAAGATCGTCCAGCCCTTCCAGTGCGGCCGCCGGCGAATCGTACAAGCGATCGATGGCTTGCCCCAGCTTGTCGTCTTCAACCAGCAAACCTTCAACAGACAGGCCCGTACTAAACTGGACATCATTTACTGCTTGCTGGTTGGCCGGGTCCGACATGGCAATGTACAGTTTGTTGCCACGCTTATACAAAGGCAGAATGCGGTGCTGCCGCGCCAGCTTTTCCGACACTGAATCCTTGGCAAAAACTTCGGGATTGATCGCATCCAGATCCATGTAGGCCACGCCAAACTGGTCAGCTGCCAACTCCATCAAGCGCTTTGCCGGTGCCAGCTTGTTCTGCACCAGCCAGGTCACCAGTGGTGTAGAGTTGCGTCTGGCTTGCTGCATTGCATCTACCGCTTTGCTTTCTTCCAGCAACCCGGCATCCACCGCCGCGCGTGCCAGACCAACAAGATTAACCCTAGAATTCATGCGCTTTGTCCATTATCAAAAAACCTGTAACTATCAGCTGCAACAGCCATAGCCTTATACCCTATCCTGCTTTGCAGCACCAAAACCGGCGCACACTTTAGCAAACTCATCCGGACTAGCTAACACAGATGCGGTTGCGGCCAGCTCTTTTAGCCCGATACATTCTTTGGTCAGCCAGTTCAATAAGTTTTTCCATCGAGCTGGCGCAGTCAGCCTCACGCTCTGCCAGCCCCACACTTGCTGTCAACGGCCCACCATCTGGACGCAGGCCGAATCCTTTTGCTTGCAAACGCTGAAGTATTTCATAGGCATCCGCACGCTTCGCTTCCAGCAACAAGACAAACTCCTCCCCTCCCCATCGCACAAGCAGATCCTGCTCTCTCACGGTAGCACCCAGCAGTTGAGTGAACTGGCACAGCACCTGATCCCCTGCGTCATGACCATATGCATCATTAATTACCTTGAAATGGTCCAGATCAAAAAAGGCAACCGACAAAGGCTCGCCCCGCCGAACCGAGCGTAACCAATATATGTGCATGACCTCCTCGCCGCAGCGCCGGGCATACGCACCCGTCAGAGGATCGAACATTAGCTGGCGAACCAAAACCAGCATAAAAGCCAGCTGGCTCATACTGGCCATCGTTACTACCGCTGCAATCAAAAGCAACAGCCAGGTACCACCAACAAAAGATGGCCAGTTCAAAGTGGACCAATTCAAGTAACCAGCCAGCAGCTGAGCTGTCATCACCGCTACGGCAACCAGAAAATTTTCTTTTACTGTCAACGGGAATATCGCTACCCCCGCCATTAGCACAAAGGGTAAAAATGCATACCCCGTAGCTACTGCCTGCGAAAAATCACTCAGCTGATTGCCAGACAACAGGTTGTGCGAGGCAATATAAAACAACGTAGGTATAGCAAACAAAAGCATCAGGGCCCGGTAGGCGTCCCGCATTTGCTCGCGCGCAGGAAGCAGCAACAACCCAATAAAGCACCCGCTGGCAGCCAATCGCAAACCAGCCAGATAATACCAAAGCGGGGCCTCAAACACCCAATAGTCAACCGCACACCACATTGGTGTCAGCACTGCAAACAAAAAAGCAAACAGCCGCACCCTGTTGATAACCAGACGCGCACGACGTGTGCTCAGCATCAGCGGATGCCCTTTGGGCGACAAGAGATGCCTCCAGTCACCTGTTTCAAGTTCGAGCGGAAGTAAAGTCTGCAGTCGTTGACGGATACGCTTCAAAAATTCACTCATAACCTTGTATTCTTAAGTTGTGCGCAGCCAACGCTTAACCAGCCGCACAGGCCATGTTACAGCACCCTGTACGCTACAAAATACCGATACATGTCAACAACAGCCTGAATTAGCCCGGGCCAGAGGCCACCACAACCTCACCCGGATGCCCCTTGTCGGCAAACTTTTGCTCAATGGCCTGCTGCAACACCAGTTTGGCCCGTTGCTCACCATGCACCAACCGCACTTGCTGCGGCCAGCGCTGCATACCCGTAACAAAGCGCAACAAGCCAGCCTGGTCCGCATGTGCCGAATACCCCCCGACAGTGGCAACACCGGCACGAATGGTTAGCCGCTTGCCCTGCAGATCCACATAACCATTTTTTGGCCCGTACAGCTGAATTTTCCGCCCAAGCGTACCCTCTGCCTGATAACCGACAAACAACACGTTGTGGCGCGCATCTTCCAGCATTGCCGCCAGATAGTTAACAATTCTGCCCCCTTCACACATACCACCACCAGCGATCACAATAGCCGGACGGCCTGTACGGGCAAGAAAGCTGACCATCTGTTCATGCGCGGCATGCTCATCCACCGTCAGCAAATGCAAAAAGTCCAGCGGGTTACGTCCCTGACCCAACCGCTGTCGTGCTTCGCCATCCCAGAACTCGTGCAGCCGCTGATAGGCAGCCGTAAACCGGCTTGCCAGTGGTGAGTCCAGAATGACAGGAATGTCCTCCCAATGTGGCGCAGCTTCCGGGTTATGCGGGCGGGTAAACAGCTCCAGCGGGTCAGCAACGCAGCTGCGACAGCCTGCTTCATACAGAATAGCTTCAAGCTCATAGAGAATTTCTTGCGTGCGACCAATGCTAAATGCCGGGATTAAAACTGTTCCCTGGTCACGCAAAGCTGCTTCGATAGTTTTTTTCAGTTGTTGACGGCGGTTGCGACGGTTGCCATGCAGACGGTCCCCATAGGTGCTTTCCAGCACCAGCACATCAGCACGATACGGTGGTTTCGGAGCCATTAAAATGGGGGCATAGGGTGCGCCCAGGTCACCAGAAAACAGAACCCGGAGCGCCAACTCACCCGCTGCACGCCGGGCCAGCTCAAACTCCACATAGGCCGAACCCAGAATGTGCCCAGCCCGCTGCAAACGCATACGAACCTGGGGACCCGGTGCCAGGGACAGCTGTATCCACTGGTTATAGGGTACAGCCACAATGCGCTTGTGCAGCAAACGCAAATAACCGTCCACCAACTCACGCTCGCGGCTAATGCTCAGCTTGAAGGCATCTTCGAGCACAATCGGCAAAAGCTGCGCGCTAGGCTCGGAACAATAAATGGGGCCATCAAAACCGGCATCCAGCAGCCAGGGAATACGGCCAACATGGTCAATGTGCACATGAGTAACAACCAGTGCCTTGACCGTGCTGATATCAAAATCAATCGCCAGCCTGGCATGCACACCACGTTCGACATCTGTGGTTTCTGCACCCTGAAACAGGCCACAATCAACCAGATAACTGGTCTGCTCATCAGCAAGCAGCTGATGACAAGAACCGGTTACCCCTGCATGTGCCCCATGATGAATAATCTGCGGCCATTCGCTACCCTGCATTTGGCACGCTCCTTCTTCATTTTACGCAGCAGCTGCATTGCGCCAAGAATTAACGCACCGCAGCCGTCAGGTTACCCAGCACCCGCTGAAACACATGCTGGCAAAACTCTATGTCTTCATCGGCAATGCCATTAAATGCCTCATTGCGCAGCTGCTTGGCGATTGCTTCTATTTCAATGGCAAACTCCCGCGCCTCGTCGGTAAGCAGCACCCGCTTGATACGCCGATCAACCTCACAGGGCTGACGCTTGACCATGTTCAGGCCCTCCAATGCATCCAGCGTACGCGCCAAGGTAGGGCTTTCGATACCGATCAGGTCAGCCAGCTCGCGTTGTGTAGGTGGTTGCCCATC
>Ga0209075_1002060_pt1 | contig 18195 bp, 14 predicted proteins | sample Stecom2011_FD_187523 | JGI IMG/M metagenome (GOLD analysis project Ga0209075, IMG submission 187523) | Agricultural soil microbial communities from Utah to study Nitrogen management - Steer compost 2011 (SPAdes) (version 2) | ecosystem: Environmental > Terrestrial > Soil > Agricultural land...
AATTGCGAGATAACAGCTTAAGGTGGTTATTGCAATGGGGCTCACCTCTTACCATTCCGAACAGAGAAGTTAAGCCCATTAGCGCCGATGGTACTGCATTTGTGGAAGAGTAGGTCATCGCCTTTTTTAGAGTCCCGATTCATTTTAATGGATCGGGACTTTTTTTTTTATAACTTTTTTTGAATCTACAACCAACCTTTTCCAAAGGTCTTTTGGAATTTTATTATAGAATATGTTTGTATCTTTATATAAATTTGTAATGAAACGATTTATATATTATTCTTTTGAAAAGTAATCAAGAACTAGACTTAGCATGGGCTTTTATCAATAATACGTCCAGAAATATATTTCTAACTGGAAAAGCGGGGACTGGTAAAACAACTTTTTTACATAAACTAAAAAAGGAGTCTCTTAAACGTCTTATTGTTGTTGCACCCACAGGAGTGGCAGCTATTAATGCTAAGGGCGTTACAATACATTCATTTTTTCAAATGCCTTTTGGCCCTCTAATTCCTGGGGATGAAAATCTCCAAAATTCCAACTTCAATAGAAAATTTAGTAAAACCAAAATTGATATTATTAAATCGTTGGATTTGTTAATTATTGATGAGATTAGTATGGTTCGAGCCGATTTATTGGACGGTATTGATCAGGTGTTAAAACGGTATAGGAAATCTAATAAACCATTTGGTGGTGTACAAGTTTTAATGATTGGTGATTTACAACAACTATCACCAGTTATTAAAGATCACGAATGGAATCTTTTGAAAGCTTATTATAAAACTGGATTTTTTTTTAGCAGTAACGTATTTCAATCTTGTGAGGCTTTAACGATTGAATTGAAACATATATATAGACAGGATAACCAGAGATTTATCCAGATTTTAAATGAAGTTAGAAATAATACGCTAACACAAGCATCAGCCGATGAACTCAATATGCGCTATATTGAAGACTTCAAGCCTAACCCTTCAGAAGGTTACATTTATTTAACCACACATAATAGAAAGGCAGAGCAAGTTAATTTGGAGGAACTGAAGTTATTGTCTTCTAGAGTTTATAGCTATAAGGCAGAAGTAGCAGGTAAATTTCCAGAATATGCCTATCCTAACGACGAAAAATTGGAGCTAAAGGTTGGTTCTCAGGTCATGTTTATTAAAAACGATAGTTCTCCTGAAAAGCGTTATTTTAATGGAAAGATAGGAAAGGTTATTGAACTGAATAAAAGTGAAGTGATTATACGTTGTCCAGAAGATGATTTCGACATAAGCACAAGTCCGGAAGTTTGGGAAAACATCAATTATACGGTAGACAATGAAACGAAGGCTATTAAAGAAGACAGAATAGGTTCTTATAAACAAATGCCTTTACGTTTAGCTTGGGCTATTACCATTCACAAAAGCCAAGGTTTAACTTTTGAAAAGGCGATTATAGATGCACAGGGTGCTTTTGCTCATGGTCAAACCTATGTGGCATTGAGTAGATGTAAATCTCTAGAGGGATTGGTATTGAAAAGTAAAATCAATTCTAGTCAGATTATTAGTAATGATGATATTAGTTCATTTACTAAACAATCTGAAGCAAATTCGCCCAATGAAGATATTTTAAAACTTTCACAAAGAAAATTTCAATTGGACTGCATTTTTGAAATCTTCAATTTTCACGACTTTCTATTTCCCGTTAATCGCGCTTTGGACATTTATTATAAAAACAGAACTAGTGTAGAAGGAATAATTGAGCAGGCTCTATTATCTATAAAAGATGAAGCTATTATTCCTTTTTTGAAAATTAACACCAATTTTATTGATCAGTTGAGTAGTATGCTAATTAACGGAGAACTTCCAGAAGATAGTACACTTGTTCAAGAACGATTTACTAAGGCTATTGATTATTTTTCGAAACATACGGATACGGTTATTGTATCTGCATGGGAATCTCTTCGTTTTACAACAGATAATAAGGAAGTTGAAAAGGAACTAACAAAACATTTCGATGTACTTGAGGAATTGTTAGAGGTAAAACTACTTTACTTTAAAGAGTTACATAATAGATTTAGTAGCAGTAAGTTCTTAGGATTAAAAGCAAAGTCTGCATTCATAACTAAAGAGAAACCTAAGACAAAAAGGAAAACCGTTGTTGAAGGTACATCTAATGTGATATTATTTGAATTACTAAGGGAATTAAGAGATTCCATTGCCAAGGAAAATGATTTAATCCACTATCAAATCTTCACTCAAAAGTCTTTATACGAAATGTGTGAAGTTTTACCGACTTCAACAAAAGAACTGCTACAAATTAATGGTATGGGAAAAATGCGTGTCCAAAAATATGGAAATGCTATTTTAAAAGTGATTGGTGATTTCTGTGAAGATAACCATATAGAAGTCCCTCAAACCAATTATGAAATTGAACTAACGCCAATTAATAAAAAGAAAGGGGATACTAAAAAAATATCACTAGAACTCTTTAAAGCAGGTAAAAGCATACAGGATATTTCTGAAGAAAGGGAGTTAAACGAAAATACAATTTTCGGGCATTTGGCTAGTTTTATACCTTCAAAAGAAGTTAAAATAACAGATTTAATGTCTGAAGCACATTTTAAAGAATTGAAAGAACTTATTCCTAAGAGAACTTTTGAAAGTCTTTCAGATTTAAAACATCAGCTCGATGAAAAATATACGTATGGAGAATTACGATTGGTTCTTGAAAGCTTGAAAGGCTAAGTGCGATTCCTCTCTTTTTACCAGTCTGTTTTTTATCAACTTGCTTTTTTAGAAGAAGGTTTATCGAACATACTATCCATAATGGTTTTTAAACCGTTAAAAGCGAGATAAACTGCAAGTACGCAAATTAATATAGCAACAATTAATATAGGAATATACAAGGGTTTCTCTTGATTGCTAAAAGCTACATAGATTAAAGTAGGACCAAGAAACATGCATAATAGGGAAAGCCCCATTTTTTTTAGGCCTTTTATTAAGACATCTTTATTTGTTCTTTTAGTATCCATTTTTATATTTTTTTATTGCTTCACGAACATTTTTATATTTGTTTAAAAGCAATCGAGCTTCACTTTCTGAAATATTAAGTTCGGTCATAATCATTTTTGTTCCTCTTTCAACTAGTTTATTATTGCTTAGTTGCATATCCACCATTTTATTTCCTTTTACATGTCCTAATTTAATCATGGTTGCTGTTGTTATCATATTTAGAACTAATTTTTGGGCTGTTCCAGCTTTCATTCTAGAACTTCCCGTAACAAATTCTGGTCCGACAACAACTTCAATAGGATATTTTGCTGTAAGCGACAAGGGGCTATTTTCATTACAAGTTATACAACCGGTAATAATACGGTTTTCATTGCAGGTTTTTAAAGCATGGATAACATAAGGTGTTGTACCAGAGGCAGCAATACCAATTACGACATCGTTTTTTGAGATGTTATATTTTTGTAGATCTTCCCAGCCTTCTGTTGCTGAATCTTCTGCAAATTCCACTGCTTTACGTATGGCAGAATCGCCTCCAGCAATTATGGCTATTACTAAATTATGTGAAACACCAAAGGTTGGAGGGCATTCGGACGCATCCAAAATACCTAATCTACCACTTGTACCAGCACCAATATAAAATAAACGCCCACCTTTTTCAAGTTTTTTAACAATTTGGTTAACTAGGATTTCAATTTGTGGTAAGGTTCTTTCTACAGCTTGTGCGACCGTTTTATCTTCGGCATTAATATTTGATAATAACTCGTGAACCGTCATCTTTTCTAGATGATTATAGTTAGAGTCTTGTTCTGTAGTTTTTATAAATTCCATGATTTCAAAAATACTCAATTTTATATTTCAAGTACTCGTTTTAGATAAGATTATTCTTGTACGACATAGTTTACTTCTGAAACTTCCGACAATCTAAAATATCCTAAAGGATAATTATCCGGATTGGAAATGTTCATACAATTTCCTTTAACGGTAGCTGGCTGCGTTTCAAAAGGGCCCCCGCTTGAACCCGTTTGTTGCAATAGAATATACATAAACTCGTAGAATTGTTTTGATACACCATTGCTTCTTATAAGAACTTCGTCTCCAGGTTTTAATTCTTCTTCTACATAAAAACCAAAAATTAGATTTCCGTTTACAAATTCATCTTTATTGGTATCCAATGTGGCTAAAACAGGAATGTTTGGTATATATTCGAAGAAATAATAATTTTCTTCATCTACAGGATCTGTGAAATATGCTTTAATTTCGGTGTCTTCACCTGAAATACCACCTTCTAAATTTTGTTCAACATATTCAATTTCTGCAACTGGTAAAAGGGTTTCTGTAGCTGTATAAGTTTCATTTTTATATATAACGGTTAAATTATAAACTCCATTTATTTCAGTAATAAAATTAGAGTTGTAATACTTACCGGTTTCGCCATCTTCAACAAAATCGAATACATTGTTATGCTGGTCTATAATGCTTACTTGCGCATTATTGGCAGGAGGGACACCATCATTAAAATACGGAGCAGTAGTGGTTAGTGTGATAACTTGATTATTTCCAGGTGTTCCTTTTACCCAATTTATAGAAGCTTCAATGACCAAACGTGGATCTGAAGTTGGTACGTCTACATCTATAACATCTTCGCAAGAGACAAGAGCCAAAGTTATAAGTACTAAAAAAACATGTTTCTTCATGGTATTAAAATTTGAAGTTATATGATATTGAAGGAACAATTCCGAAAATTGATAATCTCAAAGCTTCATTAACTCGTGTTTCCTCATTTTGTTTAAATGAAATGGAAGCTGCATTCATTCTATTATATACGTTGTAAATTCCAAAAACCCATTCACTTTGCCATCCTGTGTTTTTGTCAGGTTTTGGTGTATAAGTCGCTGAAACATCCAATCTGTTATAAGTTGGCAATCTGTACTCATTTCTCAATCCATAATTTGGAATGTTAAGTCCATTATATACGTATTGAGCATTTGGATAGGTAATTGGTTGTCCTGTTTGAAATAAGAAATTAATGTTAAAACTCCACTTTCTAGTTAAATCGTAGCTAGCTGTGATGGAGACGTCATGGGTTTTGTCGTAAGGTGTTTTATACCAATCACCATTATTTATTCCAGGTTCGTAAGGGGTTCTTCCAGGTGTTCTTTGTTCAGAATTGGACAAGGTGTAGGCAAACCAACCTTTAAAGCGACCTAAGTTTTTTCTAAATAGCACTTCCAAACCATAAGCCTTGGCTTCCCCATTTAAAATAACTTGTTCAATGGCGTTATTTGCAATTAAGTCCGCACCATCGATATAATCAATTCTATTTTTTACTTTTTTATAAAATGTCTCAACTTCTAAGGAATAGATATTGTCTTTAAAGTTTTTAAAATATCCTAAAGCAACTTGATCCAATTGTTGTGGCTTGATATATTTACCACTAGGTGTCCAGATATCCAGAGGTGTTGGAGAACTTGTATTGGACAATAAATGTAAATATTGATTCATTCGGTTGTAACTAGCTTTAATAGATGAACTTGAGTTTAACTCGTAAGCCAGTGCCAATCTTGGTTCTAAATTTCCGAAAGATTCTATCACATCACTACGCTTATAACTTTCAGCTCCTATAGGTACTGCTTTTTGATAAATTTGCAAATCTTGATTATAAATAACAGCTTGGTCGTTTGTGTACATGTTTAATTCATCTTGACCCAAGCGTAAAAACGAGCTATAACGTAAACCATAAGATGCCATTAATCTATTTGTTAGTTTGTGTTCAACATCAATATATATGGCGTTTTCGAAACCATATTTATCTATTAGTTTTTGGGCATTAATTCCGGACTCCGGATTTGAAGGCTCTATTTCACCTGGATTGAATTTATGGTAAATACTGTTTAAACCATACTGTAATTTTATTTTATTGCTGAGATAATGTTTAAAGTCGTATTTTAAATTGAAGTTTCTAATGCCGGAATTCCAGTTAAATTCTATAAAACCTAAATCCAAGCCGTAATAATAATCGGAATAGATTAAAGAGAGATTTGAGAATAATTTATCTGAAAACAAATGGTTCCATCTAAAATTTAATATGGTATTTCCATAGGTATTTTTAAAACTATCGCTAAAACTAAGTACATCTCTTCCAAAATAACCAGATAGATATACATTATTATTCTGATTGAGTTTATAGCTTATCTTGGTGTTTAAATCGTAAAAATAGGCTTTGTTTTCAATGTCGAAAATGGGTAGAAATAAATGTGCATAAGTAGCTCTTCCTCCTAATAAGAAGGATCCTTGGCCTTTATTGATGGGGCCTTCAGCCAAAAGTCTACTAGATATTAGGCCAATGCCGCCATTTACATGAAATTCCTTACTATTTCCTTCTTTTTGATAAATATCCAAGACTGAAGAAACACGTCCTCCATATCTTGCTGGAATGCCACCTTTATATAATTTCAAATCTTTAATGGCATCTGGATTAAACACAGAAAAGAAACCAAAAAGATGAGAGGAATTATAGATAGTAGCTTCATCTAGTAGTATTAAATTCTGATCGGCAGCTCCACCGCGTACGTTAAATCCAGAAGAGCCTTCGCCAGCATTTGTAACCCCAGGCAATAAGGTAATGGCTTTAATAACATCGGCTTCTCCAAAAACCACTGGAATTTGCTTTATGGTATTTGAAGTTAAAGTATTAACACTCATTTGTGGTTTTTTAATGTTTAATTTTTCCACATTCTCCGTAATAATCACTTCGTTTAAATTTTCAAATGCCTCCGCTAAGCTAAAATCTTTGTTTAAATTAGTTTCAAATGAGATAGTTTCAGATATATCCCGATATCCTAAATAGCTAATAACTATTCTATAGGTTCCTTTTGGAATGGTTATGGAATAAAACCCATATTCGTTTGTAGTCGCTCCAGTATTTAATTCAGGAAATAAAATATTTACTCCAATAAGTGTTTCGTTATTCTTAACATCGGATACAATACCACTTAGGGTTACTTTGTCCTGTGCAAAAACGCCATTATTTTTTAATCCAAAAATTATAAACAACCAGAGTATTCGTATCTTCATTAAGCGCGTATTTTTACTAAAGTTATAAAAAAAGCTCCCGGAAGGAGCTTTAATTAACAAAATATTGTTTTTTACTAAATAGCTTGTAAAATGCTATTAAATGTTTGGCTTGGTCTCATAACATTTCTAGTTTCAGTTTCTCCAAATTGGTAATAACCACCAAGATTTATTGGGTGACCTTGTACGCTATTTAATTCTTGCAGAATCTGCTCTTCATTTTCTTCTAATTTTTTGGCAACAGGAGCAAAGGTGTCTTGCAATTTACTGTCTTTAGTTTGTTGCGCTAATGCTTGAGCCCAATACATAGCTAAATAAAAATGACTTCCTCTGTTATCAATTTCTCCAACATTTCTAGAAGGCCCTTTTCTATTATCCAATAATTTTTCTGTAGCAAGGTCTAGCGCTTCAGCTAAAATTAAGGCTTTTGGATTGTTTGTAACTTCACTTAAATGCTCTAAAGAAACAGCTAATGCTAAGAACTCACCCAAGGAATCCCAACGTAAATGGTTTTCTTCCAAAACTTGTTGCACGTGTTTTGGTGCCGATCCACCAGCGCCTGTTTCAAATAAACCGCCACCATTCATTAAAGGAACAATGGATAACATTTTAGCACTTGTACCCAATTCTAAAATTGGAAATAAATCGGTTAAGTAATCTCTTAATACGTTTCCGGAAACTGAAATTGTGTCTTTTCCATCTTTAATTCTTTCTAAAGTGAATTTTGTAGCTTCGAAAGGAGATAGAATTCTAATATCCAAACCAGCCGTATCGTGATCTTTTAAGTATAAATTCACCTTTTTAATTAATTCAATATCATGAGCTCTGTTTTTATCCAACCAAAAAACAGCAGGAGTTTGAGATGCTCTAGCTCTGGTAACGGCTAATTTTACCCAATCCTGGATGGGTGCATCTTTAGCTTGGCACATACGCCAGATGTCTCCAGCTTCAACTTTATGTTCAATCAACACCTTTCCTGAAGCGCCTATAACACTAACAGTTCCATTAGCTGCCATTTCAAAGGTCTTATCGTGAGAACCATATTCTTCAGCTTTTTGAGCCATAAGTCCAACGTTTGGAACAGAACCCATAGTTGTTGGATCGAAAGCCCCATGTTCTTTACAGAAATCGATAGTTGCTGTATAAATACCAGCATAACTACTGTCTGGAATTACGGCTTTGGTATCTTGTAGTTTTCCATTGGCATTCCACATTTTTCCCGATGTTCTAATCATGGCTGGCATGGAAGCATCAATAATAACATCACTTGGTACGTGAAGATTGGTAATGCCTTTGTCACTATTAACCATGGCCAATGCTGGTCCATTTTTATAAGCAGCTGCAATGTCTTCTTCTATTTCTTGACGTTTATTGGTAGGAAGATCCTGTAATTTTTCTATGAGATTTCCAAATCCGTTATTCACATCGACACCAATGGATTTAAAAGTTTCTCCATGTTTGGCAAAAAGTTCTTTAAAAAACACTTTTACAGCATGACCAAAAATAATTGGATCACTTATTTTCATCATGGTAGCTTTCATATGTAAAGAGAAAAGCACGCCTTGATCTTTAGCATCTTTAACTTGAGTATCTAAAAACTCAATTAATGCTTTTTTGCTTAAAACGGTTGCATCTATGATTTCGCCTTCTAAAAGGTTTAGGTTGTTTTTTAAGATTTCAGTTTCGCCATTGGTTCCTTTAAACTGAATAGAAACCGTAGTAGCCTTGTCTAAAGTCATCGATTTTTCATTATGTTCAAAGTCACCTTCGTCCATAGTTGCTACATGCGTTTTAGAATCCTTGCTCCAAGCTCCCATAGAATGAGGGTTTTTCTTGGCGTAATTTTTAACGGCTTTTGGAGCGCGTCTATCCGAGTTTCCTTCACGGAGAACCGGGTTTACAGCAGATCCTTTAATTTTATCGTAACGGGATTTTATTTCTTTGTCAGAATCGGTTTTAGGTTCATCTGGATAATTAGGCAATTTAAAACCTTTAGCTTGTAATTCTTCGATCGCAGATTTCAATTGAGGAGTGGATGCGCTAATATTTGGTAATTTTATAATATTAGCTTCAGGTTGTTTAACCAATTCCCCAAGAATCGCTAAATCGTCACTTACCTTTTGGTCTTCAGTTAAAAAATCTGGAAAAACAGCTAAAATTCTATTTGCAATAGATATGTCTTTTGTTTCAATATCAACTCCAGTTGGTTTGGTGAACGATTGAACAATTGGTAAAAAGGAATAAGTTGCTAAAGCTGGAGCTTCATCTGTTTTGGTATAAATAATTGTAGATGGATTTGCCATAAGAATTTTCAGTTTTATTTAATAGAATTGCTTGTTTTTTAAGCCATGCAAATATATGAAAATATAAACTGTTTTAAAGTGAAGAATCCCTTAAATAGGTGTGTTTTGTCAAGATGATAATAAAGTGAATTGTCTGTTGTCGATTTCGATTATTCTATATCTAAATTATAAGATTTTAGTAGATTTAGAGCTCCTTCCTTAGAGAATTTTGCTTGTTTTAAGCTGTTTAATTCTGGATTTATGAAGAAATTATATGAAGTTCTAAAATCTGCCTTTTGCAAATTGGAATTATTGAAGACACTTTGGTTTAAGTTACATTCTAAAAATATGGCTTGACTTAGATTCGCTTCAGAGAAATCGATATTTTCTAAGAGACAAGTATCGAAATGAGTGTTTTTAAGATTGCATTTATAGAATGAAGAGAAATTTAAGTTGGATCTATTAAAGGAAAACGAGAGTAGAAATGGATTACAATCTGTAAAAGAAACCCCTAATAACTTACATTCTGTAAATACGGCATCTTTAAATGTCGTATTCTTTACTTTAACATTACTCAAGTTACAATCAATAAACTCGCATTCTATAAAAGAGATTGTTGTCAAATAAGAGTCGGAAAAATCACAATCTATAAAGCTACAATTATCGTACTCCGCTTTTTCTAATTCGTTTTTTGTGAAATCGACTTTTTTAAAATCTTGGTCTATAATAAGAGGTAGGTTCATTTTAACGGATATTTTTTTGGAAAGCCAAAGATAGGAACTTTATAAGAAGTTACTATAAAACAAAAAGCCATATCACAATAGATATAAATCTATTTTTGACATGGCTTTCTTTGAAACAGTTTCACGTGATCTAATTTGACATTGCTACCAAATAGTATAAACTTTTGTTCACAACATTAAATTCAAGTGTGACTATTTCAAAAGAAACATTCGTTTAATACAACTTTCAAAATGTATTGACCTGTTGCCGAAATGTTTCTGATAAACTGTTTTTCTTGATGTATTACCTATTGTTTATTGCTATGCAATCTACAATCTAAAATACATTGAATCTGTTGGCTAAATTTACTTTCGTAACATTCAGTTTACACAAACTTTCAACTTCTTCAGGATTTCACTGTCTAAACAGCCAAACCTTCTTTAAGTATCATGATCTCTTGGTATATATGTATTCACACATATCCTTAAAACCTCAAAAAACAATTATAATAAAGAACGTTTCTTTTAGAGTCTATAACTAATTCATTTACATGAAACCAACTAAACGTTGTTTATAAATTCTTGTACTAAGATACGCTAAGATGTCTTTAATTCCAAGCATTTTAACATATTAGATATCAACAGGTTATGAACTGGAGTTGTTAACTTTTGTTAATAAAAAAAGCCCTGTGTTTACAGGGCTTTTCAAAGTTATTAAACGTTTATTAACGTTTCATGTTTTCTTTAATTCTTGCTTTCTTACCAGTAAGACCTCTGAAGTAATAGATACGAGCTCTACGAACTTTACCTTTTTTGTTTACTTCGATTTTTTGTAAGGAAGGCATATTAATTGGCATAATACGTTCTACGCCAATAGTTCCAGACATTTTTCTAATGGTAAAAGTTTCTGTAGAACCAGATCCTCTTTTTTGAATTACTACACCTTTAAAGAACTGAGTACGTACTTTTTCACCCTCTCTAATTTCGTAGTATACTGTAATTGTGTCTCCAGCTTTAAATGCAGGAAATTCCTTTTTTGTTACAAATTCGTCTTGTACAAATTTTACTAAAGATTCCATATCTTTATATTTAATTATAATTAATTCGAAACAACATATACGATTCTCGCCAGAGGTTAACCCGAAATTGGGTGCAAATATAAGTAAAAAGTTTTGAGTTTTGAGTTATGAGTTGTAAGTTTTTTTGACGAATTTTTTGGTTGTCAGTTATACACACTTTAAGTACTGCTATTTCCTAGACTGCTAGTTCCTAATCTCTATTGTATCGGACCTTTTTAACTAGTCATCCAGTAAATCTGGGCGTCTGTTTTTTGTGTGTTCGTAAGCTTTTTCTTCTCGCCATTTTTCAATTTCAGGGAAATTTCCACTAAATAAAACTTCAGGAACTTGCCAACCCTTATATTCTCTAGGACGTGTATAGATTGGAGGTGCCAATAAATTATCCTGAAAGGAATCTGTTAATGCAGAGGTTTCGTTTCCTAAGACGCCAGGAATTAGTCGGATAATAGCATCACATAAAACAGCAGCTCCAAGTTCTCCTCCAGAAAGGACATAATCTCCAATTGATATTTCTCGGGTTATAAAATGATCGCGCACCCGTTGATCGACACCTTTATAATGCCCGCAAAGGATAATGATATTTTCTTTTAGAGATAGCTGATTGGCAATGCCTTGGCTTAAAGTTTCGCCATCTGGTGTCATATAAATAACTTCGTCGTAATCTCTTTCAGATTTTAATTTAGAGATACACTTATCTATGGGCTCTACCATCATAACCATGCCAGCGCCACCACCAAATTGGTAGTCGTCTATGGTTTTGTAATTATCCGTTGTAAAATCTCTTAGATTATGAAAATGAACTTCCACCAAGTTAGCTTCAATTGCTCGCTTTAAAATTGAAGCTTCGAACGGACTTTTAAGTAATTCTGGTAAAACAGTTATAATATCTATGCGCATGATAATACTTTAGAAGTGCAAATATACTTGAAATGTTTTATGTAATTTCGAGTTTTATAGGGAAGTTCCTTTAATTTGGATATATGAAATTTTTATATTGGATATATCCATAGTTAGCGAATTTTGTTTGCTTTTGTAAGTATGTTAAATTGAAAAATTTTAAAATAAAAACAAAAAAAATCTGTAAATTATTGTTTACAGATTTTTAATCAATAGAATTCATTTTCTATTTAATTCATTTTTGTTTATTTAATTCGTCTTGCAACTGACGTCTTACTTTTTGTTCTCTTTCTAAAGCCACTTTTCTGTGCTCTTCAAATTCATCTTCAATATCTGTTAGATTTTTTCTAGCTTCTTTGGTTACTAAATTGCTATTATTAAATTTATAAATAAATAATAGTAAGCAAGCTAACAGTAACCCGATTATAGACCACATAAGGGCATTATAACTAGATTTGCTCATTTGCATCCCAAATAAAGCCATATTGTCTTTCTCTAAGGTTGTTTTGTCTAGCTCTTGTTGCGTATTGGATAAATTAGATTTTAAAGAAACTGTTTCTTCTGCTTGATTTCTTATAACCAATTTTGTATTGTCTAATTGGATTTGAATAGCCTTTAAGGAATCTAAGGTATGGGCCTTTAGAGTATGTAACCAATTGACTTTAACTACTTTGTAATCTTGATAGTTGTTAGAACGTTTTATAACGTAATCGAATTGATTATCAATACTGCCACTGGTTAACGAAAGTTTATCGTCGTCTGTTTGTTCTTGTGCGTAGGTATTAACAGATACAAGGCATAGGACGAACAACAAGGATTTAAAAATTTTCATTTGGGATTTTTGTTTTTTTGATGTTTATAATTACGAAAATAAGAAATTAAGTTAAGTTTTAATTGCCAATTATGAAAAAAGCCTCACACTGTGAGGCTTTATTATATACGGTTGAAATAATATTTTAGATGTTTTAAATACTAATAATAGGTATAACGTCTTACTTTGGCAATGTGCTTTGCTAATCTAATGACTTGATGGCTGTAGCCATATTCGTTATCGTACCAGATATATAACAGCACATTCTTACCGTCTTTTCTAACGATTGTTGCTTTACTATCGTAAATAGCAGGCGCAGAACTTCCAATAATATCGGTCGAAACCAGTTCATCGCTTAGCTCATATTTAATTTGCTCTACCAAATCGCCTTCGATAGCAGATTTTTTTATAATGGCATTGATTCCTTCTAGAGAGGTTTCTTTTTCCAATTCCAAACTTAAAATAGCTAAAGAGCCATTAGGAACAGGAACACGAATGGCATTGGATGTTAATTTTCCTTCTAAAGCAGGTAAAGCTTTTGCCACAGCACTTCCAGCTCCAGTTTCGGTAATTACCATGTTTAATGCAGCCGCACGACCACGACGGTATTTTTTATGAAAGTTGTCAACCAAATTTTGGTCGTTTGTGTACGCATGAATGGTTTCAAGATGTCCGCTTTTTACACCCAGCGCGTCTTCTACTACTTTTAAAATAGGAGTAATGGCATTGGTTGTACAAGACGCTGCAGAAAAGATATCTACGTGATCTGGGTCATGTTCTAAATGGTTAACGCCATGAACAATATTTGGAACGCCTTTTCCTGGCGCAGTAAGCAATACTTTATCCGCACCTTTTGAAGTTAAATGTCTACTTAAGGCTTCTTTGTCTCTAAAAGCTCCTGTGTTGTCTATTACTAGTGCATTGTTAATGCCATAGCTTGTATAATCGATGTCTTCTGGGTTGTCTGCTGAAATAATTTTAACAGTTGTACCATTAATTATTAAAGCACTATTTTTTAAATCTGCAACAACAGTTCCTGGAAAATCTCCATGTACCGAATCGTTTCTCAATAAAGAGGCTCTTTTCTCTAAAACCGTTTGGTCTATAGTGCCACGAGTAACAATAGCTCTTAAACGTAGTTGACTTCCTCTTCCTGTAAGTGTAATTAATTCGCGTGCAACCAAACGTCCAATTCTACCAAATCCGTAAAGAACCACATCTTTAGGAATTATGGTATTTTGTTTGCTGGCATCCTTTAATTTATCGGCAACAAAAGCTAAAGCGTTACTAAATTTCTTCTCTTCCAAATGAAATTCGTAAGTTAACTTTCCAATATCCAATCTGGCTGGTGGCAAATCTAAGGTTTGAATGGCTTGGGCAATTTCAACAGAATCGAAGATAGAAATTGGTTTTTCAACAACTTCTCCTGCGTATTCGTGTAAACTTAAAATTTGACTAACATTTCTATCGATTAATTGGTTTCTAAAAAGTACCAATTCAATCGATTTGTCGTACCAAAGGTCGCTTACAATCTTAATAAATTCCACCGTAGCTTTTCTTCTATCTGCTTGAAAGGCTAACTCGTTTTCAAAAGTTTCGTTAAAACTCATTGTTTTTAATTTTTAGTATGTGTTGTTAAATGTTTTTCAACCATACAAATGGTTGAGTTGAATTTGGATGCAAAAATAAGACATTTTAACTGTATTAGACTCAGTTTGTAAAATAAAAATCCTCTGGAATTTTCCAGAGGATTGTATCTAATTTTCTTTAATTTATTTATTTGAAATTATAACGTTCTATTTCGCCTTTAGAATTTATAAGTTCGATCCTTAAAGGTTCATAATCTGATTTGTTGGATATAATTTCCTGAACATCATCTATATTATATACTTTGCTATTGTTTATTGAAATTACAATATCTCCTTCTTGAACGCCATTGGCTCTTAAATATTTAGAATAGGTTTGTCCCAAATTTGAGATTTTTACGCCATTTGTGGTGTTGTATTTTTTAAGCTCTTCTTTGGTGGCATTTTTTACAATTCCTAACTGTGGAATGGTAAAGGTTAGATTTCTATTTAGTGTAACTGGTATTTCTTTTAAATGTCCGTTTCTTAAGATGGTGATATTCACAATATCATCTGGTCGTTTAGTAGTTAAATAGCCTGTTAAATCGGAGAATTTTGAAATTTTCACATGATCAATTTTCTTTATAATATCACCAGGTTTAAGTCCAGCTTCAAAAGCTCCCGACTGTTCTTCTACCGAGTCAATATAAAAGCCTTCAGTTTCGGCTACACTTAATTTTTCGGCAAAACTACTATTCAAAGCTCCCCCAGAAATTCCTAAAACACCTTTTTGGACGTTTCCGTATTCAAGTATATCTTCTACTACTTTTCTCGCAATATTACTTGGTACGGCAAATGAGTAACCAATATAAGAGCCAGTTTGCGAAGAAATTGCTGTGTTAATTCCTATTAAATCACCTTGGGTGTTTACCAGGGCGCCACCAGAATTTCCTGGATTTACTGCAGCATCTGTTTGAATAAAGGATTGTGTGCTTCTACCTCCTGTTAAATCCCTGGATTTAGCACTTATAATACCAGCAGTTACTGTAGAGGTTAAATTAAATGGGTTTCCAACGGCTAGCACCCATTCGCCAATTTTAGCCTGATCGCTATCTCCAAAAGTGGTATACGGTAACTCTTGTTCCGTGTCAATTTTTAATAGGGCAATATCCGATTTGTCATCTGAACCTATAATCTTAGCGTTGTATGTGCTGTTGTCGTTTAAGGTAACGGTAAGTTCTTTCGAGCCTGCAATAACATGATTATTAGTAATAATATATCCATCTGGAGAAATAATTACACCCGATCCAGAGCCCACTTGAGATCGTTGTGGGGATCTACCAAAAAATAAATCCTCGAAAGTCATCTGTCCAGAATTTCCTAAAGTGGTGTTTTTAACATGGACCACGGTATGAATTGTTTTTTCGGCAGCCATAGTAAAATCGATACTATTTTCTGGAATAAAACTGGAATTGGAATAATTGTTTACAGGGAAAACCACGGGAACGTCCTCCATAAGGACGTTTGCTCGTGGGTTATTATTTTCTAAAAAAAGTTTGTAGGCAGAAAGTGTAATAATTCCACCTAACACCGAAACTAAAACTAGAGTTATGATCTTTTTCATTATTTAATAGAATTATAAGGTTTATAGTTTAATAACGATTAAAATTAATTTATTATTGAATTTGTTTTTAAGTTTTAACGATTTTTAACGTCACATTTAACGTGTGTTTAACAAGATGATTCATCGTCTTAATTCTTATATTTGCCTGACTTATGAAATTTACATTTTACAAATATCAAGGAACTGGGAACGATTTTGTGATGATTGATAATCGTCAACAACAATTCGACAAAAACAATACCAAACTGGTTGCAAACTTATGCGACCGACGTTTTGGCATAGGTGCCGATGGCCTTATTCTATTGGAAAACCATCCAGAATGGGATTTTAAAATGGTTTACTACAATGCCGATGGAAATGAAAGCTCCATGTGTGGCAATGGTGGTCGATGCATTACGGCTTTTGCCAAGCACTTAGGTATTATTCAAAACAAAGCTTCGTTTGAAGCCATTGACGGCATGCATCACGCCATTATTGAAAGTAATATTGTGAAACTGCAAATGCAGGACGTACTTTCAGTAGAAAACCATCCAAATCATGTGTTTTTAAATACAGGATCACCACATCACGTTCAGTTGGAAACCAATTTAAAGGAATTACCCATAAAAGAAGTTGGCTCAAAAATTCGCTATGGACAACCTTATAATGAAGCGGGTTCCAATGTTAATTTCGTAAAAAAACTTTCTGAAGCTGTTTTTCAGGTAAGAACTTACGAGCGTGGCGTAGAAGATGAAACCTTATCTTGTGGCACAGGAGTAACTGCTGTTGCTCTTGCCATGTTTGAAATTGGCCAAACTAAAAACAACATGGTAACGCTTAAAACTGAAGGAGGCGATTTACAGGTTTCTTTTGAAAAAGACAAGGGCATTTATAGAAATATCTGGCTTATTGGACCAGCAGTTAACGTATTTAAAGGAACTTGGACATGCTAACATTAAAGGGAGAAAACATTTATTTAAGAGCTTTGGAACCTGAAGATTTAGATTTTATACACAGTGTAGAAAACGATGAAACTGTTTGGGAAATTAGTCATACCCAAACGCCTTATTCTAGATTTTTAATTATGCAATATCTGGAAAATGCGCATAATGATATATTTGAAGTAAAACAATTGCGTTTAGTTATTTCAAATTATAGTAATATTGCCCTTGGAATGATAGACCTGTTTGATTTCGATTTTAAAAATAGTAGGGCAGGAGTTGGAATTTTAATCAAGGAAACTGCCGAAAGACAGAAAGGAATCGGAAATGAGGCCTTGGGATTATTAATCAATTATTGTAAAACACATTTAAACCTACATCAATTGTATTGTAATATTTCCGAAGAGAACGAAGCCAGCTTAAAGCTTTTTGCAAAACATGGCTTTCAGATTATTGGATTAAAAAAGGATTGGAACTACGTAAACGGTTCTTATAAAAACGAATATTTACTTCAACGAATTAATTAATGTATTTCAAAAAAATTCTTATTGCCATCGCCTTAATCGGACTAGTAATTGCTGGTCTTTTTGCCAACTATATTTACGGAGTTATGTTGGTGGGCAACACAGCCTTCAATAACGATCAGGCGTATATTTATGTGCCTACCAATGCCAATTATTCTGATGTAAGGGAACAATTAAAACCTTTATTAAAGGATATTGAAAAGTTTGACGCTCTTGCCAAACAGAAAAAATACATTTCCAATATCAAGGCTGGAAGATTTCTGATTAAAAAAGGAATGAATAATAACGATATCATCAATTCCATTAGAAGTAAAAACCTTCCGCTAAATCTAGCATTTAATAATCAGCCAGATCTAAAAGCTCTTGCAGGAAGAGTTTCCATGCAAATAGAGGCAGATAGTTTAAAGTTATTTGAAGTTATGAATGATGAGCAATTTCTTACCAATAATTCCTTTTCAAAAGCCACTTCTTTAGGAATGTATATTCCAAATAGTTATGAATTTTTCTGGAATACGTCAGCCATTGAATTTAGGGATAGAATGCTAAAAGAATACCATCGATTCTGGAATGATAGCAGAAAAGCCAAAGCAAAAGCCTTGGGCTTAACAGAAAATGAAGTGATGACCTTGGCTTCCATTGTGCATGAAGAGTCTAAACAAGCCGAGGAGCAACCAAGAATTGCAGGTGTATATTTAAATAGAATACGCATT
>Ga0209075_1002061_pt1 | contig 18187 bp, 11 predicted proteins | sample Stecom2011_FD_187523 | JGI IMG/M metagenome (GOLD analysis project Ga0209075, IMG submission 187523) | Agricultural soil microbial communities from Utah to study Nitrogen management - Steer compost 2011 (SPAdes) (version 2) | ecosystem: Environmental > Terrestrial > Soil > Agricultural land...
CCCTTGTATTCACTGACTTTTTCTTATGGCATGGAATTTGCTAAATCCTCTATAGAGCAGTATTGAACTGCAGTTATCACTTTGACTTAGAGGAGTCATTTGCCATGTCTACCAAGACCCTGTCACTGATTAAAGAGCACAATGCCCAGTGGGTAGATCTACGCTTTACCGATACTTTAGGTAAAGAGCATCACATTACTTTCCCATCAGAAACCTTCGATGAAGAAGCCTTGGAAGAAGGCAGAATGTTTGATGGCTCGTCTATTCATGGCTGGAAAGGCATCGAAGCATCCGATATGACGCTGTTGCCGGATGATTCCACTGCAGTGATGGACCCGTTTGCGACGGTGCCGACGGTGATTGTGCGTTGTGATGTGGCAGACCCGACCACCTTGTCCAATTATGACCGTGATCCACGCTCGATTGCGCAGCGTGCCGAAGTGTATCTGCGCTCCACCGGTATTGCTGACACCGCATATTTTGGTCCAGAGCCAGAGTTCTTTGTGTTTGATGCGGTGACCTGGGAAGAGTCGATGAACAAAGTGGGTTTTGAAATCCACTCCGATGAAGGCGCTTGGGCAACTAAAAGCTTAGCCGAAGGCAAAAATAGCGGCCATCGCCCACGGGTGAAGGGCGGTTATTTTCCTGTTCCGCCCGTGGACTCACTGGTTGATGTGCGCACCGCCATGTGTGACGCCATGAAAGCGATGGGCTTGGGTATTGAAGTGCATCACCATGAAGTGGCCAATGCGGGCCAGTGTGAAATTGGAGTGCCGTTTAACACCTTGGTGAAAAAAGCCGATGAAGTGCAGTTGCTGAAATATTGCGTGCACAATGTCGCGCATGCCTTTGGCAAAACCGCCACCTTTATGCCTAAACCATTGGTTGGCGATAACGGCTCAGGCATGCATGTGCACCAGTCCTTGGCAAAAGATGGTAAGAATTTGTTTGCGGGTGATAGCTATGCCGGTTTGTCTGAAATGGCCCTGCACTATGTTGGCGGCATTATTAAACATGCGCACGCGCTCAATGCCATTACCAACCCCGGTACTAACTCTTACAAGCGTCTAGTGCCAGGCTTTGAAGCACCGGTGATGTTGGCTTACTCAGCACGTAACCGTTCTGCTTCGATTCGTATACCTTGGGTTAAAAACCCTAAAGGCAAGCGTATTGAGTGCCGCTTCCCAGATCCAAGTTCCAACCCGTATTTAGCCTTTGCAGCGTTATTGATGGCGGGCCTTGATGGCATCAAAAATAAAATTGATCCAGGCGAGGCAATGGATAAAAACTTGTATGACTTGCCGCCTGAAGAAGCCAAAGATATTCCACAAGTGGCTTACAGCTTAGATCAAGCGCTGGAAGCGCTGTGGTCAGACCGACATTTCTTGCTGGAAGGCGGTGTGTTTTCTGAAGACATGCTCAGTGCCTATATTGAGTGCAAAATGGGCGAGGTCACGCGCTTGCGTCAGTCTGTGCATCCTGCTGAGTTTGATATGTATTACAGCCTGTAAATACTTATGCCCCTTTTTGGGGCATACTTATTTTTATAGAGACTTTCTGTCAGTAAATCACCTATGAACTCAGCCGTTTTAGGCAATGCCTTACTCGAACAACTCTCCACAGCGGTCTTGCTGCTTGATGAGCACTTATCTGTGCGCTACGCCAATCCAGCTGCGGAGCAGTTGTTTGCGACCAGTCGTACACAGTTGCTGGGGCGCTCGATTGCGCTGTTTTTTTGGGAAGATGATGAGTGCTTGGGCGCGCTCAACAATGCTTTGTTAGATCAGCAGCCCTATACGCGCCGTGAAGCACGCCTGCATTTTCCCAGTAATGGACAAGTGATTACCATTGATTATACCGCCACGCCATTCAATGGCGCTGGGCAAGCAGGCAAGCAATTACTGGTCGAGTTGTTCCCGCAAGACCGTGTTTTGCGTCTGAGTCGCGAAGATAATTTATTTACTGCCCATCAAGTGACCCGTGCTTTAGTGCGCGGCGTAGCACACGAGGTTAAAAATCCGTTGGGCGGCATTCGCGGAGCGGCGCAGCTGCTGGCGCGGCAACTGTCCTCGCCAGAGTTAAAAGAATATACCGATGTGATCATTGCCGAGACTGACCGCTTAAGCCATGTTGTCGACCGCATGCTGGGGCCGCGTCAGCGTTTGAATTTTACTCGGATCAATATTCACCAAGTGTTAGAGCGTGTGCGCCTTATTTTGCAAGCAGAAGTGGGCGAGGCGATTACGCTGATCTGTGATTATGATCCCAGCCTGCCAGAGTTGTATGCCGATTTAGATCGCTTGATTCAAGTGGTGCTTAATATTGTCCGTAATGCTGCGCAAGCCTTATTAGAAAATCCGAGCGAGCGTCCTGCTGAAATCATCTTGCGTTCGCGGGTGTTACGACAGTTTACGATTGGTGCGCACCGACATCGTTTGGTGTGTTTGGTGGAAGTCGAAGATAACGGCCCGGGTATTGATGGACCGTTGCTGGAAACACTGTTTTATCCGATGGTCACTGGCCGCGCTCAAGGCACAGGGCTGGGTTTGCCGATTGCGCAAGGCATCATTCAAGAGCATGAAGGGCTGATTGAGTGTGAGAGCACGCGCGGACGTACAGTTTTTCGTATTTTAATCCCTGTTGACCCGCATCTTGAACCTTACCCAGGAGTACTGCCATGACTGACCAAGTTTGGATTGTCGATGATGATAAGTCGATGCGTTGGGTGTTGGAAAAAGCTTTAAGCCAAGCAGGTTTCACCACCACAACCTTTGCCAGTGGTGAAGAGGCATTGGCGCAGATGGCAGAGACGCAACCTGATGTCATCATTACCGATATTCGCATGCAAGGTATGGACGGTTTGGCCTTGTTAGCCTTAGTGCATCAGCGTTATGCGCATTTGCCAGTGATTGTGATGACGGCGCATTCTGATTTAGACAGTGCGGTTAAATCCTATCAAAGTGGCGCGTTTGAATACCTGCCTAAACCTTTTGATTTAGATGATGCGATTGCCTTAGTGCGACGCGCTTTAGCTCATTCCAAGGACGCTGCTGCAAGCACCGAATACAGTGCTTCTGCTAGCGCTATTATTGGTGAAGCGCCGGCGATGCAGGAGGTGTTTCGGATTATCGGTCGGCTCTCGCACTCGCACATGACCGTGTTGATTCATGGAGAGTCTGGCACTGGTAAAGAGTTGGTGGCCAATGCTTTGCATCAGCACAGCCCCAGAGCGCAGCAGCCTTTTATTGCGCTGAATATGGCCGCGATACCCAAGGATCTAATTGAGTCTGAGCTGTTTGGTCATGAGAAAGGTGCTTTTACCGGGGCCGCCAGTGTGCGCCATGGGCGTTTTGAACAAGCGCATCAAGGCACGTTGTTTCTCGATGAGATTGGCGATATGCCATTGGATACACAAACGCGCTTGTTGCGCGTGTTAGCCGATGGCACCTTTTATCGAGTCGGTGGGCACACGCCGATTCGCGTGGATGTGCGGATCATCGCGGCAACCCACCGTGATCTTGAGGTGCTGGTGCGCCAAGGCTTGTTTCGCGAAGACCTCTACCATCGCTTGAATGTGATCCGTATCCATCTGCCAAGGCTCAGTGAGAGGCGTGAAGACATTGCTACTTTAGCTGCGCACTTTCTGCAAAAAGCGGCGGATGAACTCGCGACTGAAAGGCGCGTGTTATTGCCTGAAACAGAAGTGTATTTAAGCCAACTCGACTGGCCAGGTAATGTGCGCCAGCTGGAGAATACCTGCCGCTGGTTGACCGTGATGGCCTCCAGTCGCGAGGTGATGGTTAGCGATCTACCGGTCGAACTGTTACATCACACAACCGCAGGCGCGGCTTCTCCGGACTGGGAAGTATCTTTGCGGCGTTGGGCTGAGCAGGCTTTGCAGCAGGGCGATAAAGGTTTGCTGGATCGTGCGCTACCGATGTTTGAGCGGGTGATGATTGAAGCTGCTTTAGCCCATGCTAGCGGGCGGCGGCGTGATGCCTCAGAGTTGTTAGGCTGGGGACGCAACACCTTAACGCGAAAAATCAATGAACTGGGCGTGCAAGAAGGTGCTGTCGACGAGGACAACGCAGAATAAAGCCGCTGCGCACAACTTTGGTGCGTGGCTGCATGGTTTTGGTGCGAAAACACCGTGAAAAGACCGGTAAATCTTAGTCTAAGTGCCTGTATGGCGCGTATTTAGGGCGTTTCTATAGGTTGGCCTAATCCTTGCTGAATAGAGAGTAAAGCGCGACAACTTTAGTTGCTTCGCCGCATTTATTTTTTATTTAGATAGGGAGTGTTCCTATGCCTAAGGCAACGCCGCAAGCGCCAACGTCAGAAACTGTCCGAGCTGCAAGCGCAGAGGAAATTCAACACGCGATCGACACAGGACTGTATGCCAATGCCGAGCATGATGCCTGTGGCGTTGGCTTCGTTGCGCATATTAAAGGGATTAAATCGCACGCCATTGTTCAGCAAGGGCTGAAGATTCTGGAAAATATTGACCATCGTGGCGCGGTCGGTGCTGACCCATTAATGGGCGATGGTGCAGGCTTACTGATTCAAATTCCTGATGCTTTTTACCGTGCCGAGATGGCCAAGCAAGGCGTGCAGCTGCCACCAGCGGGTGATTATGGCGTGGGCATGGTGTTTTTGCCCAAAGAAGCTGCCGCACGCCAAGCTTGTGAGCGCGAGTTAGAGCGGGCGATTGCCGCTGAGAAGCAAGTGCTGCTGGGCTGGCGTGATGTGCCGGTCAATCGTGATTTACCGATGTCTGAGGATGTGCGCGCCAGTGAGCCGGTGATTCGTCAGGTATTTATTGGCCGTGGTGCCGACATCATGGTGTCTGATGCGCTGGAACGTAAGCTGTATCTGATTCGTAAAACTGCTTCAGCCAAGATTACTCATTTACGCCTCACTCACAGCTTTGAATACTATGTGCCGAGCATGTCGTGCCGCACGGTGATCTATAAAGGTTTATTGCTAGCAAATCAGGTGGGTCAGTACTACCTCGACTTGCAAGATCCGCAGTTGGTCTCAGCCTTGGCCTTAGTGCATCAGCGCTTTTCCACTAATACCTTTCCTTCCTGGCCGCTGGCTCACCCCTATCGCATGGTGGCGCATAACGGTGAAATCAACACAGTGAAAGGTAACTTTAACTGGATGCGTGCCCGCGAAGGGGTGATGTCGTCGCCGGTGCTCGGTGATGATTTACCGAAACTCTATCCGATCAGCATGGACGGCCAATCCGACACGGCAACCTTTGATAACACCTTAGAGTTGCTGGTGATGGCCGGTTATCCGCTGGCGCAAGCAGCGATGATGATGATCCCAGAAGCCTGGGAAAAACATAATCAGATGGATGCGCAGCGTCGTGCTTTTTATGAGTACCATGCGGCGATGCTCGAGCCTTGGGATGGTCCTGCGGCGATGGTCTTTACCGATGGTCGCCAAATTGGTGCAACCCTTGATCGTAACGGTCTGCGACCTGCGCGCTTTATTGTCACCGATGATGACATGGTGGTATTGGCTTCAGAAACTGGCGTGTTACCGATTCCTGATCAGCGGATTGTGCGCAAGTGGCGTTTACAGCCGGGAAAAATGTTTCTGATCGACTTAGAACAAGGCCGCATCGTTGAAGATGAAGAGCTGAAGCAGCGCTATGCGCAGGCCAAGCCTTATCGTCAGTGGATCGACAATGTGCGTATGTGTCTAGATACCTTAAGCGCCGATGCTGAGCCATTGACCTTTGCCGAGCCGTTGTTAGTGCGTCAGCAAGCCTTTGGTTATAGCCAAGAAGACATTAAGTACCAATTGGCACCAATGGCGGTGAATGCTGAAGAAGGCATTGGCTCAATGGGCAACGATGCGCCATTAGCGGTGCTGTCAGCGCGTAACAAGCCTTTGTACCATTACTTTCGTCAGCTCTTTGCGCAAGTGACCAACCCGCCCATCGATTCGATTCGTGAAGCGGTGGTGATGTCACTGGTGTCCTTTATTGGCCCGCGTCCTAACTTGTTGGATATCAATGCCAGCAATCCACCACTGCGTTTAGAAATCTCGCAACCGATCTTAGATGTCGCCGATATGGCACGTTTACGCCATATCGAGCAGAGCACGGGCGGTAAGTTTCGCAAATGTGAAATTGATATCACCTACCCAAGCCAGTGGGGCAAAGCCGGCGTTGAAGCGCGGATTGCTTATCTGTGCTCGGAGGCTGAAGAGGCGATTCATGCCGGCTGCAATATTCTAATTATCACTGACCGTCACATGAGCCGTGATCAAGTGGCGATTCCAGTGTTATTGGCCTTATCAGCTATTCATCAGTATTTGGTGCGTGCAGGTTTGCGTACCACTGTTGGTCTTGTGGTAGAAACCGGCAGCGCCCGTGAAGTGCATCATTTTGCGGTATTGGCAGGTTTTGGTGCTGAAGCAGTTCACCCTTATTTAGCGTTAGAAACACTGGCCGATATTGCCCCTGAGTTAGGTGTTAGCGCTGAGCAAGCGTCACAGTATTTTGTTAAGGCGGTGGGTAAAGGCTTAACTAAAATCATGTCGAAAATGGGCATCAGTACCTATATGTCGTACTGCGGTGCGCAGATTTTTGAAGTGGTGGGTTTAAGTGAAGAGCTGGTGAATAAGTATTTTGCCGGCACGCCTTCAAAAATTGGTGGACTGGGTATCTTTGATATTGCTGACGAGGCGATACGCAGTCATCAGCATGCCTTTAATCCTGCTGCAGTGGCGAGTCAGCAGTTGGATGTCGGTGGTGAATTTGCTTGGCGTGCTGGCGCTGAAGAACATGCGTGGACGCCAGATGCGATTGCTAAGTTACAGCACAGCACCCGTAGCAATCGCTATGAAACCTTCGCTGAATATGCAGCAATCATTAATGATCAGTCTAAGCGTCATACCACGCTGCGAGGCTTGTTTGAGTTTCGCCTTCAACCTGAGCGCAGCATTGCTGTCGAAGAAGTAGAAGCGGCCAGTGAAATCGTGAAGCGTTTTGCCACCGGAGCCATGTCATTAGGCTCAATTTCCACCGAAGCGCACATGAACCTTGCGATTGCCATGAACCGTCTTGGTGGCAAGAGCAATACCGGTGAGGGTGGTGAAGATCACGCGCGCTATCGCAATGAAATGCAAGGCCAAGCGATTGCGGCAGGGACCTTGTTAAGTGAGGTGATGGGTCAAGACACCGTAGAGGTGGACTACATTCTGCGTGAAGGCGACAGCTTGCGCTCGAAAATCAAGCAAGTGGCCTCAGGACGTTTTGGCGTCACCACTGAGTACCTGGTCTCAGCCGATCAAATTCAGATCAAAATGGCGCAAGGTGCTAAACCCGGCGAAGGCGGGCAGTTACCGGGTAACAAGGTGTCCAACTACATTGGTAAGTTGCGCCATTCAGTGCCGGGCGTGGGATTGATCTCGCCACCACCGCACCATGATATTTACTCCATTGAAGATTTAGCCCAGCTGATTCACGACTTAAAAAACGTCAATCCCAGTGCTGATATTTCAGTCAAGCTGGTTTCAGAAGTGGGCGTGGGCACCATTGCTGCTGGTGTGGCGAAAGCTAAAGCCGATCACATCGTTATTGCTGGTCATGATGGCGGCACCGGTGCAGCGTCTTGGAGTTCGATTAAGCACGCTGGCACGCCGTGGGAGTTGGGTCTGGCAGAAACCCAGCAAACCTTGGTGCTGAACCGTTTGCGTGGGCGAGTACGGATCCAAGCCGATGGTCAGATGAAAACTGGCCGCGATGTGGTGATGGGAGCCTTATTGGGTGCCGATGAGTTTGGTTTTGCTACCGCGCCTTTGGTTGCTTCAGGCTGCATTATGATGCGCAAATGTCACCTCAATACCTGTCCTGTGGGTATTGCCACACAAGACCCTGAGCTGCGTAAGAAGTTTTCTGGCAAGCCTGAAGATGTGGTCAATTTCTTCTTCTTTATTGCCGAAGAAGTGCGGCAGATCATGGCGCAACTCGGTGTGCGTCGCTTCGACGAGCTGATTGGCCGTACCGACTTACTCGACATGCGCCAAGGCGTTGAGCATTGGAAAGCGCAAGGCTTAGATTTTAGCCGTGTATTTGCCTTGCCTACGGCGCCTGCAGAAGTGCCACGTTTACACAGCAGTCAGCAAGAACATGGTCTGGAACATGCACTTGATCAGCAGTTGATCGCTCAGGCGCAGGCGGCTTTGCTACATGGTAAGCCTGTGCGCATTGAAACTCAGGTCAGAAACACTAACCGTACGGTCGGCGCGATGCTGTCGGGTGCGCTGATTAAACATCACCCTGATGGTTTAGCCGATGACAGTATCCATGTGCATTGCACGGGTACTGGCGGTCAGAGTTTTGCTGCCTTCCTTGCTCAAGGGATTACCTTTGATCTAGTCGGCGAAGCCAATGACTACAGTGGTAAAGGCTTGTCCGGCGGGCGCTTGATTGTGCGTCCAAGCCGCGACTTTAAAGGTATGTCGAGCGACAACATCATTGTCGGTAATACCGTGTTGTATGGCGCCACCTCAGGCTCAGCTTTCTTTAGTGGCGTGGCCGGCGAGCGCTTTGCGGTACGCCTATCCGGCGCGAGCACTGTGGTGGAAGGTGTGGGTGATCATGGTTGTGAATACATGACCGGTGGCACCGTCGTCGTGCTTGGGCAAACCGGGCGTAACTTTGCTGCGGGGATGTCGGGTGGCGTGGCTTTTGTATATGACCAAGACGGTCAATTTGCCCTGCGTTGTAACACCGAACAAGTCGGCCTAGAACCGCTGCTGGATCCTACTGCGCAAGCGGCTGCTGGTATCCCATTGCATGCGCAAACAGCCGATGAAACCTTATTAAAGGGTTTGCTTGAAGAACATTTGCATTTGACTGGCTCGTTACGTGCAGAAGAACTACTGGCCAATTGGGCGACAGCCAAAAAGCGCTTTATCAAAGTATTCCCGCATGAATACCGTCGCGCGCTGGAACAGATCAATGCTGCTGCGCAGGCCGCTGCGCCTGTCATCGCCAGTGTAAGTTGCTAGGAGGAATAATCAATGTCAAAAGCTACTGGATTTATAGAGTTTCAACGTATCGAAGAAGAATACGACGCAGTTGAATTACGTCTAAAAGATTACAAAGAATTTGTGCACGGTTTGACCCCAGCACAAGCGCACCAACAAAGTGCACGTTGTATGGATTGCGGCACACCCTTTTGTCACAGTGCTTGTCCGGTGAATAATATTATTCCGGACTTTAATGACTTGGTGTATCGCGATGATTGGCACAACGCCAGCAAGGTCTTGCACTCCACCAATAACTTCCCCGAGTTTACCGGACGTGTGTGTCCTGCACCTTGTGAAGCGGCCTGTACTTTAAATATTAATGCACAGCCGGTCGGCATTAAGTCCATCGAGCATGCCATTGTTGATCGCGCCTATGCCGAAGGCTGGATACAGCCACAAATAGCCAGCCACAAGACAGGGAAAACAGTTGCGGTGGTGGGCTCTGGTCCTGCAGGTCTGGCGGCTGCGCAGCAATTGGCGCGGGTCGGGCACAGTGTCACCCTGTTTGAAAAAAATGATCAAGTGGGTGGTTTGCTGCGTTTTGGTATTCCTGATTTCAAACTGGAAAAAGTGCATATCGATCGCCGCGTTGAGCAATTACTGGCTGAAGGCGTCGAGATTCGCACCAACACCTTGATCGGCGATTTACCTGCCGATAGCAAAGTGACCAACTGGGCTACGCAGAGTGTTAGCCCGAGCAGCCTGCTGCAGGACTTCGACGCAGTATTACTCACCGGTGGTGCCGAACAATCACGTGATTTACCGGTGCCGGGGCGTGAGTTGGATGGCGTGCATTTCGCCATGGAGTTTTTGCCGCAGCAAAACCGCGTCAATGCTGGCGTTGCGATGCCTGAGCAGCTGCGCGCTGAAGGTAAGCAGGTCATTGTGATTGGTGGCGGTGATACCGGCTCGGATTGCGTGGGTACCTCCAACCGTCAAGGCGCCGCCAGCGTAGTGCAATTTGAAGTGATGGCGCGCCCGCCAGAGCAAGAAGACAAGCCGCTGACGTGGCCGTACTGGCCTTACAAATTGCGCACTTCGTCCAGTCATCAAGAAGGCTGTGAGCGAGAGTTTGCGATTGCCACCAAAGAGTTTGTTGGCAGCAACGGCAAATTAACTGGCCTAAAAACTGTCCGCGTGGAGATGCAGCAGGGCGCTTTTGTCGAAGTGCCAAACAGTGAACAACTTTGGCCTGCCGATTTGGTGCTGTTAGCCATGGGGTTTGTCAGTCCTGTGGCCACGCTTCTAGAAGGCTTTGGTGTGGAGTTGGATGGCCGTGGCAATGCTAAAGCCAGTGTTGATGCCCAAGGCGGCTATGCCACTAATGTGGCCAAAGTGTTTAGTGCTGGCGACATGCGTCGCGGTCAATCGCTAGTGGTGTGGGCGATTCGTGAAGGTCGCCAAGCAGCGCGAGCCGTGGATCAATTCTTAATGGGCAGCAGCACGTTGCCGCGTTAACTCTACCTCGATAAGGTCATTATGATTCGTATTAATGAGCACTACCAAAAACTGCAAAACAGCTATTTGTTCGCTGAAATTAACCAGCGCATCCAAACTTTTCAACAACAACACCCTGAGCGTGAATTAATCCGCTTAGGCATTGGTGATGTCACCCAGCCGTTACCCGACGCCTGCGTGCAAGCCATGCACAAAGCGGTCGATGAGCTGGCTGAGAGTCAGACCTTTCGCGGCTACGGCCCTGAGCAAGGCTATGATTTTTTACGCCAAGCCATCGCCAAACATGATTTTCAAGCGCGTGGCGCCAACATCAATGCTGATGATATTTTTGTCAGCGACGGTGCCAAGTGCGATACCGGCAACATTCAAGAACTGTTTGCGCAAGATTTACGCTTAGCCATTCCTGATCCGGTCTATCCGGTCTACGTCGATACCAATGTGATGGCCGGACGCACCGGCGCGAGCCAAGCAGGGCGTTATCAGGGTTTGGTCTATCTTGAGTGCACGGCTGAAAACAATTACATCCCTGAACTACCGAGCGAGCCGGTGGATTTGATCTATCTGTGTTTCCCCAATAACCCCACCGGAGCGAGTATCACCCGTGATCAGCTGCGCCTTTGGGTTGAATATGCGCTTGAGCAGCAAGCGCTGATTTTATTCGATGCCGCCTACGAGGCCTTTATTCAGGATGAGGATGTACCGCATTCCATTTATGAAATCGAAGGTGCTGAAAAAGTCGCGATTGAGTTTAGAAGCTTCTCGAAAACCGCAGGTTTCACTGGTGTGCGCTGTGCTTATACGGTGGTGCCTAAAGCCTGTACTGCTTACACCGCAGCAGGCGTTGCAGTCTCGGTGCGTGACTTATGGATGCGTCGACATACCACCAAATTCAATGGTGTGTCTTACCCGGTCCAGCGCGCAGCAGAAGCGGTCTATAGCCCCGCCGGTAAAGCGCAAGTGGCCGAGCTGATTGAGTACTACCTAAAAAATGCAGCGTACATTCGTCAAGCCTTTCAGCGCATGGGCTTTGCATGCAGCGGCGGTGATAACTCGCCGTACATTTGGATCGAGGTTAAGCAAGATGCCTGGACATTCTTTGATTTCTTACTGAATAACGCTGGGGTGATTTGTACCCCCGGTGCTGGTTTTGGTCGCTGCGGCGAACAACATATCCGCATCAGTGCGTTCAATAATTTCGAGAAAGTCCAACAGGCCATGCAACGCATTGAAGCGGCATTGCTGCACCATTCACCACTTTAAGGGGGCTTGCTGATGCCTATTTCTACAGATTTTAGTCAACGTTTGTACCCAAATCTGCGCAGTATCGCCGCTGAATTTGGCACACCTTTCCATATTTATGACGAGCAGGGTATTCGCGATACCGGTCATCGATTACAACAAGCCTTCGCCAATGTCCCAGGCTTTCGTGAGTACTACGCGGTGAAAGCGCTGCCCAACCCCAGTATTTTAAAGATTATGGCGGATTTGGGCTTTGGCTTTGATTGCAGCTCAATTGCCGAGTTGGTGCTGTCGCGTCAAGCCGGTGGCCGAGGTGAGGACATTATGTTCACCTCCAATAACACCTCAATCGAAGAGTTTGTGGCGGCGCAGGAACAGGGCGGCTGTATTCTGAATTTAGATGACATTGGCCTGATTGATAAAGTCCCAGAGATGCCAGAACTGGTGTGTTTTCGTTATAACCCCGGCTCAGCACGCAGCGGTAACAGCATCATTGGCGTACCAGAAGAAGCCAAATATGGTTTGACCCACGCGCAAATATTTACCGCCTTTAGCAAAGCACAAGCGCGTGGCGCGAAACGCTTTGGCTTGCACACTATGCTGGCGTCCAACGAATGCAATCCTGCCTATATGGTGCAAACCACGCAGATGTTGTTAGAACTCGTGGCTGAAGTTGGTCAAAAACTGAATATTGAGTTTGAATTTATCAATATCGGTGGTGGCTTGGGTATTCCCTACCGCCCAGAAGAAACAGCTTTTGATATTGAGTTGTTAGGCCGCGAAACCGCAGCGTTATTGCAAGCATTTGCCGCGCAGCACGGCTACCAGCCCAAGGTGTATATGGAAAGTGGCCGTTATATTACGGGTCCACATGGGGTGTTGGTGACTGAGGCAATTAACCGTAAAGAGATTTATCGCACTTATGTGGGTGTCGATGCTTGCATGTCAGCGTTAATGCGTCCCGGCATGTACAACGCTTATCACCATATTGATGTGCTTGGTAAAACCTCCAGCGCTGACGATGAGGTCGTCGATGTAGTGGGTTCGCTCTGTGAAAACAACGATAAGTTTGCTATCCAACGCGCGCTGCCAGCGATCGTTGATGGTGACTTGTTGATTATTCAAGACACTGGCGCACACGGTCAGGCGATGGGCTTTAATTACAACGGTAAGCTGCGTCCGCAAGAGTTGTTGCTTAGAGCCGATGGCAGTGTTGAGTTGATTCGCCGTGCCGAAACACTGGCCGATTACTTTGCCACCTTAGATTTTGCCGCTAAGACGTGGTCGTCTAAGTAAAACACGGCTTGGCCAACCCTTGAGTCATGCCTGACATGATTCAGGGGCAAGCAAGTAGTCCAATACTTCACTCATCAACTGATTGATCGCCGCATAACGCTCAGGTGCTGCGGCCATTATTTCGTCGGCGCTTTGGATATAGCGTCCTTTGACCAGTTCAGCTTGGCAGTGGCTGACGAGCGCTTTGGCCGTTTGTTGAGTGGCTTCTAAGTGAAACTGCAAACCAATAATATGTCGCCCGAGCTGAAATGCCTGCTGAGCACAGCCTTGACTGTGCGCTAAACAAATGGCTCCCTGCGGCAAGCTAAAGGTTTCTCCGTGCCAGTGAAACACTTCAATGCAACTGGGGAATTGAAACACCTGATCCTTGCCATGATTGCTAGTGCTGATCGAGTGCCAGCCGATTTCTTTTTCTGGGTTGGCGTATACATTTGCAGCCAAAGCATTGGCGATGAGCTGCGCGCCGAGACAAATACCCAGCATGGGCTTACCGGTGGCGGCAAAGCGGCGAATAAACTCAATTTCATCACGCAGCCAAGGGTACTCAGCGTGATCATGCACACTCATTGGGCCGCCCATAATAAGCAGGGCATCTATGTGTTCAAGGGAAGGCAGGCAAGGGCTAGCGAAAAATTTGCTATAGCTGATCTGATGCTGTGCTTGATTAAGGTAGTGCTCAATGTATCCAAGCCCTTCAAAGGATACATGCTGAAAGACTTGGATATGCATGGTGACTCCTTAGCTTATAAGACGCGTTGTGGTGCAGTACGTACATGCGTTGTGTATAGCGCTAGACCGGTAAACAACAGGCCGCCAGCGAGGTTGCCCAATACGGTAGGGATTTCATTCCAGAGCAAATAGTCCATTACGGAGAAGTCGCCACCCATCAACATCGCCGTGGGAAATAAGAACATATTGACCACCGAGTGCTCAAAGCCCATGTAAAAGAACAGCATTACAGGCATCCACATGGCAATTGCCTTACCGCTGACGTTGGTGGAGAGCATGGCACCTACCACACCCATTGAAACCATCCAGTTGCACAGCATGCCGCGAATGAAAATAGTTACCCAGCCACTGGCACCGTACTCGGCATAACCTAGCGTACGCGACTCACCAATCGAGGCCAGTTTGGCAGCAATAGCGCCCGGTTCGGTCGCAAAACCCATGGTAAAGGTGAAGGACAACAGCAAGGCCACCAGTAGCGCTCCGCTAAAATTGCCTAAAAACACCCAGCCCCAGTGGCGCAGTACCACCCCCGGAGTGACACCTGGTCGACGATCCAGCCATGCCAAAGGTGTTAACATAAGCACGCCTGTTAGCAGATCAAAACCCATTAAATAGAGCATGATAAAACCAACTGGGAACAGCACAGAGGCCAGTAAGTGCGAGCCGGTTTGCAGCGCGACTGTGACTGCAAAGGCCGCAGACAGAGCCAAAATAGCACCGGCCATGCAAGAGCGAATCAGTACATCGCGGCGCGACATGTGCAACTTGGCTTCACCTGAATCGACCATTTTCTTGGCAAATTCACTCGGTATAACGTAAGACATATAAACCCCTTAGTAATCTAGAAAAACATCAGAAAACGATCATTAAAACGGAGTACTGGTTGCTTGCTTTGTAGGGCGCATAACCTGTAAGACATCCCCTTCTAAGCGAACCTGCCATACCGGTAAACGTACTTCGGGTTGCTCAAGGCAATGGCCATCGCGTAACGAAAAGTGCTCTTTATGCAGTGGGCTGGCGACGACAGGTTCGCCTTTGATATCGCCGATGATGCCGCGGGCAATAATGTTCAGGTCGTTAAAAGGGCAGAGGTTGCCCACAGCAAACAGTTGGTTATGTTTTTTTAAGTAAAACAGCGCGACTTGATCGCTGTCGACTTGTGCTCCAACGCCGGCACCATCGATTAAGTCGCTGCGTTGGCCTACGGTTATCCACGTCTGTTGTTCTGTCATGGCGGCCTCCAAAGGCTTAGATTTACACGCTAACAAGAGGGATGTGCTGCGCACGCTCCTGCGCATTCGCGGGGCGTTTTTGTCCTCGTTCTGAGACATAGAGTAATTGTGGGTCGTCTCCAGCACTGTTAATGGTCTGCCGGAAGCGTTTTAGGCTTTCTGGGTTATTCAGTGTGGTTTGCCATTCGCATTGATAACTGGCCACTAAGTGCGCCATTTGCTGGTCAAGGTCAGCATTTAAACCGAGCGAGTCGTGCAAAATGACTTTCTGTAAATACTCCAAGCCACCTTCAAGGCTCTCTAACCAGCGTGCGGTGCGTTCTAAACGTCCAGCGGTGCGGATGTAGAAAATCATGATGCGGTCGATGGTGCGAATTAAACTATCGGTGTCTAAATCCTGCGCAAACAGATCCGCATGACGTGGGCGCATTCCACCATTGCCAGCGACATACAGGTTCCAGCCTTTTTCTGTAGCGATGACGCCAAAGTCTTTGGACTGCGCTTCAGCACATTCACGGGTACAACCACTGACGGCAAATTTAAGTTTGTGCGGCGCGCGAATGCCCTTGTAGCGATTCTCTAAATCAATGGCCAAGCGCACACTGTCTTGCACGCCATAACGACACCAAGCACTGCCCACGCAGCTTTTCACTGTGCGTACGGATTTGCCGTAGGCTTGCCCTGTTTCAAAGCCTGCTTCTATCAAACGTTGCCAGATGGCTGGCAGTTGGCTGAGTTCAGCACCGAACAGGTCAATGCGTTGGCCACCAGTGATTTTGCTGTAAAGACCAAAGTCACGCGCCACTTTGCCCAGGAAAATGAGCATCTCTGGAGTGATCTCACCCCCGGCGATGCGTGGCACCACAGAATATGTGCCGTCTTTTTGCATATTGGCCAAGAAAGCATCGTTAGTGTCTTGCAGGCCGAGGTGATCGGCAGAGAGGACAAAGTCGTTCTGCACCGAGGCAAAAATATTGGCGGCTGTCGGCTTGCAAATATCGCAGCCCATACCCTGACCATGACGTTCTAGCAGTTGGTTAAAATTCAGGATGCTTTCGGTGCGAATCATGTGTTCCAGCTCTTGCCGAGTGTAGGCAAAGTGTTCACACAATGCGCTACTCACGGCCATGCCCATCGCCGCCATTTGCTGCTCTACTAGGCTTTTCAGCTGGCTGCTACAACCGCCACAACCAGTGCTGGCGCGCGAGAGTTCGATGACTTCAGCCACGGATGCACAGCCACCTTGCAAGCAATCCACAATGTCGCCTTTGCTGACATTGTGGCAGGAGCAAATAATCGCGCTGTCTGGTAAAGCGGCCATACCGAGCAAAGGTGTGCTACCAGACTGGCTTGGCAAAATCAGGCTTTCTGGGTGAGCCGGCAGATCCAAACCATTGCGGTAATACTGCATTAAAGTGTCGTAATAGCTGTTGTCACCCACCAAAATAGCACCCAGCAAACGTTGACCATCGGCGGATACCACCATCTTGCGATAGTGCTGGCTGATTTGATCAAGGTAACGGTAGATCTTGGTTCCTACGTTTTGATTGCCTTGAGTGTCGCCAATTGCACCGACATCAACACCTAACAGTTTTAACTTGGTGCTCATATCAGCACCGGTAAACGCCAACTCTTCTCCGATTAAGTTAGCCAGAGCTACTTTGGCCATTTGATAACCTGGGGCGACCAAGCCAAAACAACAGTTATTCCAAGCTGCGGCTTCGCCAATCGCGAGAATCTGCGGGTCACTGCTTTGACAGTGATTGTCCACTGCTACGCCACCGCGCTCGCCCAGCAGTAAGCCAGCAGCTCGGGGCAGTTCATCGCGCGGACGAATACCGGCAGAAAACACAATTAAATCGGTTTCTAGCTTTTTACCGTCGGCAAACTCCACGCATAACCGCGCTCCGAGCCCTTCAGTTACACGCACAGCGGCACGCTGGGTGAGCACTTGAACGCCTAAGGCTTCAATTTTTTCTTGCAGCAGTTCGCCGCCTTCTTGGTCAATTTGCGCATTCATTAAACGCGGCGAGTGTTCAACAACAAAAGTGTCTAGGTCCAAATCACGCAGGGCTTTGGCCGCTTCCAATCCCAATAAACCACCACCAATGACGACGCCGGTATTGGCGGCGTTGGCGCTGCTGCGAATAGCATCTAGATCAGTAAGGGTACGATAGGTAAAACAGTGCTCAAGCGTGCTGCCCTCAATCGGCGGCACAAAAGGGTATGAGCCGGTTGCTAAGATCAATTTGTCATAGCTGAGCTCGGTACCATCGTCGAGCTGTACTTTGCGTGAACACGGCTCGATGGCGGTGGCTTTTACCCCTAAATGCAGCTTAAAGCCCCAATCTTTATATTGCTTTGCACTGCCTAAGGCGAGCTCGTCGCTACTTTTCCCTTGGAAATACTCAGACAGATGTACTCGGTCATAAGCACAATAGTTTTCTTCGCCGATGACCGTCACTTGGAACGCATGAGCTTTAGAACTGGCTGCCAGTTGTTCTAAAAAATGGTGACCCACCATGCCATTGCCAATGACCACTAAATTCAGCTTGTTCATAGGATCTCCTGTTGCGGCTGGCTTGTATGATTTTTTGCAATGTCTACTTGACGTACCGTCATGCGTCTCCAGCCATGACGGTGTGCGCTATGGGTTAGCCTCGATTGGTGAACTCTGGGTAGGCTTCCATGCCGCATTCGCTAATGTCAGCGCCTTGATACTCGTCGTGTGGGCTGATACGCAGGCCAAAGAATCTTCTCAGCAACCACCAGACGATTAACGAGGCGACAAAGGTCCAAGCGAAGAGAGTTGCCGCACCGACCAATTGGCCGAGGAAGGTCGTGCCAGGAGCGCTTAATGGCACCACTAAAAGACCCAATAAACCGGCTACACCGTGCACGGAAATAGCACCAACAGGGTCATCCAGCTGGAGTTTGTCCATTAATAAGATGGAGAACACCACCAGAGCACCAGCGGCCAAGCCAATCAGTACCGCCAGTACTGGCGTCGGGGTATCAGGGCTGGCAGTAATGGCGACTAAACCGGCTAAGGCACCGTTGAGAATCATGGTCAGATCGGCTTTGCGATACTTTAGGTAACTGATCAGCATCGCACCCAGCAAACCACCGGCGGCGGCAGCATTAGTGTTGAGAAACACCACAGCCACTGAGTGCGCGCT